>Ga0209164_1004846_pt1 | contig 11793 bp, 11 predicted proteins | sample MTBNYHSulfiMetaG_FD_187458 | JGI IMG/M metagenome (GOLD analysis project Ga0209164, IMG submission 187458) | Enrichment culture microbial communities from rom New York Harbor, USA that are MTBE-degrading - MTBE-NYH (New York Harbor Sulfidogenic)... | ecosystem: Environmental > Aquatic > Marine >... | reverse complement strand
AAAACCGGAGCGGCCTCTTTGTCCTTGTCCATTCCCGCCGGGCTTGCCGAAAGGGCAGCTTTCCCGGCCGGACTCCACAGGGAGAAGGGCGTTGAAGAGTGGCTTACACGCATTATTCAAGAGCGGGTTGAACTGGAAGAGATTGCTTTTGCTGAAGTAAAACGTCAGCTAAAAATGAAGCAGAATTCGCCTGATCTATAGCTGGATTAGGCCATATGCGGGGAGAGATTTTCCATAGGTAGAAGCAGGAGGTTCGGTTTGCGCTACCTGATCACAGGAGCCACAGGTTTTGTCGGTCCATATATGGTCAAAATGCTTCGTGACCAAGGCTTTGAATGCCGGTGTCTGGTCCGACCCGACAGCAAGGTCGAGCCTTTGCGGAAGCTTGGCGTGGAGTTGGTGTTCGGCGACGTTACCAAAGAGAATACGCTGCGCGGGGTCGCCGACGCCATGGACTATGTCATCCATATGGCGACTTTGGGACATATGAGCAACTTTTCCGTGCCGGACTCGAGGTTTGAGGAAGTCAATGTTCAAGGCACTGTAAACGTCATGCAGGAAGCTCTGCGAGCAGGCGTGAAAAAGGTGCTGCATTGCAGCTCGGTTGCCGCCATGGGTATTTGTTCAGAGATACCGGCAAGAGAGGAGAGTGAATGCCGACCGCACCATCCGTATGGGCGCAGTAAATTAAGAGCCGAACGGGAAGTTCTGCGACTTGTTGAGCAGCAAGAGTTGCCGGCTGTCATTGTGCGCTTTTCAATGGTTTATGGACCGGGCGACAAACGCGACATGCTGCGATTGACTCGTTTGGTCAAAAGAGGCCTGTCTATCAAAATTGGCAGAAAGCCTAAACTGACCCCGCTCATTCATGTCGAAGATGCCGCCAGGGGGGCGTTGCTGGCACTGGAAAAAGGCCGGATGGGCCAAGTCTATCTCATTACCAACGAGCAATCGGAGCCGTTTGACAACATTTTGTCATATATACAAACGGCCTTGGGGGTCAAAAGGCCGCCCTTGTATATCCCCGAATGGGCAGCCCTTGCGGGGGCTGCTGTTCTGGAAAGCATCTTTAAACTTGCCGGGAGGCCACCCCCGATAACTCGCAAAAACATCGAATCAACCCTTGCCGACCGCGTCTTTTCAATATCGAAGGCACAAAGGGAGCTCGGGTTTCGCACCAGCATCGATCCGCAGGCGGGCATTGCCGAGACCGTCCGCTGGTATCGGCAGCAGGGGTGGGTGGGTTGATACAAGCATGCTTACAAAAACCTTGATCATCGTTTCGGCCGGACCAAATCCGTTCGTGCCGAGGTATCGAAGCACGAACGAGGCTGTTCACCCTTCGATACCTCAGGGCGAACGGGAATACAAAGGGCGGTGGCCGAAACGATGATCAAGGCCCTTACAAAAGGGGTCAGGTGCGGCGGATCATGATCTCGGCGACCGACGTGGCCGATTAGGGAACCAGGTAGTACGTAGCTGTGGAACATAGGTAGGTGCTAATGGTAAGATCATAATGCAATGATCTTACAGGAAGGGATTCAAAATGAGAGCCAACCTGATTAACTCGGATCCTTCAGTGATGATGGGCAAGCCAGTCATCACGGGAACCCGCATCACAGTCGAACTGATACTTGAGAAATTGGCAGCGGGAGAGACCGTTGAGCAGATTCTTGAAGCTCATCCCAGACTAACGGAAGAGGCGGTCAGAGCAGCACTGGCATTCGCTGCCGAAGCCCTGCGGGCAGATGTGGTCTATCCCACCAGCGGTACAAGCTCTTGAATTTTCTCGCTGATGAAGGCGTTGATTTCCCAGTGGTCCAAGAGCTGCGCGGTGATGGGCATGCAGTGCTCCATGTTGCGGAAATGGACCCGGGTATTTCCGATGAGGAAGTATTGGCCGCTGCTAATGAGAAAGATGCTCTGCTGTTGACAGCGGATAAAGATTTCGGCGAACTGGTCTATCGATTGCGTCGCGTCTCCGCGGGTGTTCTGCTTATGCGCCTTGCTGGTCTATCACCTGCCGGCAAGGCTCAACTTGTGTCATCTGTTGTTCAGGAGCATGGCGACAAGCTTTTTGATACCTTCACGGTCGTAACTCCCGGCATGGTCCGGGTTCGTCCAAGAGTAATCTGATACCGCACAATATCTATACCTGACCTCAGACCGAGGGTTGCGTTGAGCGGAGCGAAACGCAACAACTCAGGCTTCGATCATCGTTTCGGCTAAATCATGACCGTTCGTGCTGAGGTATCGAAGCACAAACGAGACGGTTGGCCCTCCTTCGGTACCTCAGGACAGGCTTCGATACCTCAGGGCGAACGGAGTTTTGGATGCAGATGGCACGAAACGATGATCATGGCCACAACTCATCATTCTGATAGCATGCAACATTTGATGCTTAACGATTATAATTGGGTTTGCGGAGAGGTGATATCAGGTCGAAGAGATCCCTCAAACGTCCGATGAAATGGAAGCAAAGTGAACATGCAAAAAGAAGTCGAAGTCTTCGGGGTCACCTACGATCGTTATGTTTTGCTGCAACTGCAAAAGATTCTGGCTCGAGAGCTGGATCTTAAAACGATTGTGGAAATGCCGAGCCACGGCGCCAAGGCCGCGGGTTCCCTTTATTCCATAGGCTTCGGGCTGGCCGGATGCCGCGTGACCCTGGTCAATCCGGAACTGGAAATGATGTATGGTTGGGAGCAGCTTGGCATATCCGATCGCGTCGAAGCTCTGTCAAAAATAGATGTCTATTCCACGCCGTTTGACGATAACCGGTTCGACCTTGCCTGGAATTTCGTGACATGGACCGAGCTGGATGACGTTCCAGCTTACCTTCGGGAAATGAAGCGCATCTCAGGCCGATATGTGTTGCTTATAACCTGCAACAATTTCCAGCCGGGCTACCCCTGGCATCGCCTGCTGCACCGGCTGTTCGGCTTCCCCTGGAGCCACGGCAATGTCGAATACAACCATCTTTTTAAAGTCAAACAACTTTTCAGAGACGCCGGCCTCCAAGTGATCGAGTACGGCGCCATCGACACCCCCGGCTGGCCTGACCCAAGCGGCCCGCGGGATGTAAGGCTGCATCGGAACTATGCGGCGCCAACCCAAAAGCCAATGTGGGAAGTACCGATTATTAAATACGTAAAATCTGGTGTTTTTCCGAAATGGATGAAGGTCTTGGGTCGGTGGGATATGAAGTTTAGGAAGGGTCTCTTTAAGTTGCCATTAAGTCATCTTTTTTACGTGTTGGGACATGTTGGTTGACGATGCTGAACCCGGTTGATTGTTCGCAATCAGCTCCCATACAGAGTATATGTCTTGGCCTTCAGGAAACCAAGTCCCCCCTTCATGGCGGCGTAGTACTTGGAAAAGCGAATGAACCAAAGCAATCGTCGGCGCATTGGAAGCCCGTGATCGGTTAGAAAAGAGGCGGAGAGCTTGAATGCTTCCCGCATACCGGCGGGGGCAGGCAGTAAGCGGTGTTGTGGTTTGTAGGTGGGCAGAGGTTTCCCTTCGATAGCTGCATGGAGCCTTGTTGCAGCAGCCTGACGCAAAGGTGCAAGGGAAATGTAAGTGATGTAGTCCTTGTATCGGTTCTTGTGTTGGTAGCTTACATCTTGCCGCTGCTTTCCGTTGATGAAATGGCGATGGTCAAGCTCAATGTCCTTTAAGTAGAACATCCTGTTATGGCCGAGATGTTTCAACCGAATAAAGGTGTCGTAAATGTGATCGTCAATGAAAAGGTGCTCATATTGCAGCGGATATGGCTCTACAAAGATTTCGCAGGTCGTCCTGGACAAGATTGGAAAGGTGCATAGGTCCGGCGCTTCCATGTCATCCGGGTAGGCCAGAAAAATGGGATCCGGCATGCGGCGGCAGAAATCGATGATCTTTTGATCCCAACCATGTGTTTTCACCTGCAGGTCGTCGTTGAGCAAAATTACGACATCGCCGCTAGAATTCTCCATACAGCGGGTGTTATACCCGCCCATGGTCGTCCTCTCACCGATCACTTTCACGATTTTCAATCGTGTCTCTTTGATCTGCTGGCTGTCGGTGTCATCGTCGTCCACACAAAGGACGACTTCAAGCCGGTTGAGATCGACCGAACAATCCACGATGCTCTGAAACAAGCGTTTTACCAGGAAGGGGCGGCCTCTTGTAGGTAAGAGCAAAGAAATCCTGTCTGTTTTCATGATCGATCAAGCCATTATTTCTGATGCATTTCAAGGAATTTTGTCAGCGACTGCAGCACATAGTCCATTTCTTCGAGTCCGAGGCCGTGGTGGACGCCGATGTGGATCCCGTTTCTGCCCATGTATTCGGCAACGGGGAATTGCCCCTCCTCATGGCCCAGGTATTTGAATCCGGCGCATTGCGTGGGCATGGATGAAAATAGCGTTCTGGTTTCGATGCCATTCCTCTCCAGAAAATCGGTCAATTCGTTGCGGGTAAACGTGGCCTCTTCTTGAACGATGATGGGTATGGCGTGGGGGCCGATCTTTTCATGGGGCTCTTCCTTGATCGTGGCAAGGTAAGGATGGAATCGGTCGAAGCGTCCCAAAACGTAGTGCAGGTTCTGCCGCCGCTTTTCGACGATGTCAGCATAATGATCGAGATTTCCAAGGCCGATAGCGGCCTCGAGCTCATTCATCTTGCTGGAATACCCGATCCGTTCAAAGATGAACCGCTTATCCTCTCCATCTTCGCCTATAAAACGCTTCGAGCAGTATTTGGACGCGCTGCTGAGAGTGCAGATCTTACACTTGCATGCACGCCCATGCGACCGCAAGGATCGCAAAACCTCGGCATAGTCTTCCCGATCCGTGGTTACGATGCCTCCCTCAGCGGTGGTGATGATGTGAGCGATGTAGAGACTGAAGGCGGCCAGGTCGGCCAATGCTCCGGCCGGCCTTCCCTTGTAGCGCGATCCGTGAGCCTCGGCGGCGTCCTCGATGACCGACAGTCCATATCGTCTGGCAATCTGGTGGATCGTGTCCATTTCCGCAGGCTTGCCCATTAAGTGGACCGGCATGATGGCCCGCGTACGTTCGTTGATTGCAGCTTCAATCAGATTGGGATCGATATTGAGCGTGTTCCTTTCGATGTCTACAAAGCGCGGGTGAAATCCTGCATGGACGACAGCATTTCCCGTGGCCACAAAGGAAAGTGCCGGGAGCACGATTTCATCTCCTCGTTCCGCACCAAAATCGTGTAACACTGCCAGCGCCAGGATATCAGCGTCCGTGCCGCTACTGACCGCGACTGCCTCCTTCACTCCAACGATTTCAGCAAAGCGATCTTCGAACTTTCGAACATACTTGCCGGAGGAAATCCTGGTAGAGCATAGAATTTCTTCAACGAGTCGTTTGGATTCTTCCGGCACCGAAATTGTGCCGAAAGGTACTTTGATCGTTTGATCCTTGTTCATTCCGTTTCTTTATCTCATTTACTAGGACGCCAGTTCTCTAAATTTCTCAGTGTCTTGACACTCGCGCGCCTTCTCAATGGTGGAATAATCGTTTTCCATGTCGAAAAAGATGATCTGACTGCCTGAAAATTCGAACTTGAAGGGAACATAGATCAATTTGTTCAGGTTCTCCCGAATTCTTGCCTGCTTCTCAGGTGGCGCAAAGACCAGTAGGAAACCTCCGCCACCTGCGCCAGTCAGTTTGCCACCCAGAGCACCCGCTGCCATGGCCGCTTCGTAGATTTCGTCCACATTGGAATTCGACACTTTTTCACCGATGCTCTTTTTTGCCTGCCAAGCTTCGTGAAGCAGTTCGCCAAAGGCCCGTATGTCTTCACCGTTGGTAAGGACCGAAAGACTCTCTTCCAGAAGGTCTTTGATGATTCTCAACTGTCTTTTTTTCTTGTCCAGGTTGGTGACATAGCTGCCGGCAATATTGGAGGCGGTGCGTTTGATGCCCGTGTAAAACAGCATCAGATGGGCATTCAGTTCGTGGATCCGCTCCGGCACTATGGTGATCGGGCGGACGGAAATCTCCCCGTTGGGCAAAAAAGAAATATGATTGAATCCTCCGTATGCCGCCGATACCTGATCCTGAGATCCCACGGTTTCTCTCAACATCTCCTGCTCAATGTGAATGCTTTCCACTGCGAGTCGGTGTTTATCGGGCATTATTCCACGCAGTGCATACAAGGCATGCAACAGACCGACGGTGAAGGAAGAACTGGAGCCCATGCCGCTGCGAGCCGGCAGATCCCCGTCATGATGGATTTCGACGCCTCTGTTAATGTCTAAGAAACGCAAGACTTCACGCACCGCCGGGTGAGTGATCTCATCAATTGTCTGGACGTTTTCGATTCTCGAATATACCACCCGGATCCGGTGTTCAAAGAAGGGAGGCAAATAGCGACAGGTAAGATAGCAGTATTTATCGATGGTCGTTGCCAGCGTCGCCCCTCCGTGCTTGCGATACCATGCCGGATAGTCGGTTCCTCCACCAAAAAAGGAAATGCGAAATGGTGTTCTACTGATGATCATCTCATTGACCTTTCTTAAAAAAACTCTTGGCGGCAGCGAAAGATTCTGGTGTTCCTATGTCAATAAAGCATCCTTGATTTTGAGAACCGTAGATCGGCGAGCCGATCCAACCTGGAAAAACATCAACTTCCAGGGACACAGCCTGATCATTTGGAATGCTCCGGATAAGGTCTCGGGATATTATATAGATGCCAGCATTGATCCAGGCCGGCCCATCGCCGGCTGTTTTTTCCCGAAAGGCGAGCAGCTTGCCATTCTCGTCCAATTCGATTTTCCCGTACCGGCCGGACTGGGAAATACGGTTTAGCAACACGGTGGCAGCAGCATTTTTTTGGAAATGGGATCTCCAGAAAAACCCGAGATTGGCCTCGCAATAGGAATCGCCATTCATCACCAAAACCGGGTCCGAATGGCAGCATGGTAATGCCAAACGCAAGGCTCCGGCCGTGCCGAGCGGTTCATGTTCGCGGGAGTAGCTCAGTTGCATCTGTTGGTAGGTGTCTCCCAGGGTCCTTACAACCTTGTTGTGTTTGTAGCCTGTACACAGGACTGTCTTGGTAATTCCCGCATCCAACAACTGGTCCAGCAGGAACGTAATGAACGGACGACCGCACACTTCTGCCAGCACTTTAGGACGATCAGGCACGATGGCTTTAAGCCGGGTGCCGAATCCTCCTGCAAGAATAACTGCGGTTGCCTGTTCAATAGGAAGCATGGAATGCCTTTAACTATATTTCCGGTTTAATATATGGGTTGTCATCTCTTGGATGTGTTTCACAAGTCTTTCCCCGAACGTCTTATGGATCATTGCCAGATAAACGGGATTTGTGAAGTAAGTCTGAAAGGCATCATCACGGAATCTTAGTACCTCGGGGCCGGACAGGTATTTTGTTGGCAATGGCAGAGTGTCGTAAGCATGTTGCGAATATCCGGACCAGCTCTCTGGCAGTGGCAGCCGCTCTTGCTCGGCTCTCAAAAAAAGCTTAGATCCCGGATAGGCCATTGCACAGTAAAAATTGGCAAACTCACAGTTTAATTCCATGGCCACCGACAAGGTTTCCCGCATGCTCTCCATGTCTTCTTCCGGCAAGCCGAACAGATAATTGGCAATGATATGAATGCCGGCATTTTGAATTGTCTGCACTGCTTTGAAGAGGTCATCCGCTCGATAGCCTTTATTAACGTCGTTTCGGACTCGGCTGCTGCCTGATTCAATACCTAGGCACAACCAGTTGATGCCTGCGGCCTTCATTTTGGTTAGCATTTCTTCGGTCCAGGAATCCACCCGGGCATAAGCCCAGATGTTGAGATCGTAGCCACGCTCGATAATTCCCTCGCAAATCCCGAGTACATGTTTCTTGTTGAGTACAAACAGTTCATCTGCAAATTTGATGTTTCTCACTCCGTGCTTATTTACCAGAGTGTCGATCTGCGACAAGATTGAGTCTGGGTGCCAGGTGCGATAACTATTGACCTTGGGCGAAAGTCCGAGCGCACGCTCACCAGTCTTAAACGGCGCCTGAATGCAGCAAAAGTGACACTTGAAGGGACAACCAAGCGACGTATACAAAGACGCGTAAGGCTGCCGCTCGTCGATGTGGTCGAAACAATGCCAGTTATGAGCTCGATATTTGTGCATTGGAAGAAGGTCCCAGGATATTCCTGGCATATCATCATCCAAACCGGTTATGAGGGGGGCGGAAGACGTGCGGACATGATGAACGCCGTTGCGAAAAGCCAAACCTCTCACACGGGATAGATCCTCTTCTGTCGATTTTAGGGCTTCCAGGAGATCGAGAATCGTAATGGGACCCTCACCGTCACACACAAAATCTATAGCCTCTTCATCCAAGGTCCTTTCCGGCAAGGCCGCGACATGTCCACCAACGAGAATCAATCGACGGCCGGGATCGATTTGCTTGATCTGTCGGCAGATCTCACTCGCCGCAGGCATAACCATGGTAGAGGCCGACGGATTCTGCCCGTAAACAACTACGGCAGTCAACAGTGGCTTCATATTGGAAACGCATTTTGCCACATCCTCCGGTCCAAGATCCTCGGCGTTCGCGTCCAGGATTTCGACCTCGTGGCCTCGTTTACGAATGAAGGTCGCGATCAATCCTGCCCAAATGGGTGGCTCAACTGCTGCAAGCCGCGATCCGAGCTGTTGATAGACTTTCTGACGGCTGCCAGGATTAACCAGAAGTAAATCAAGTCTGCCCTTTAACATATGAAAACAATCCTAGAGCTTGTCCTTTCGTGAACACTGAAAATCAGGCCAACGCAGCTTCAATCTTACGGATGATACTCTCTGCATCCAGGCCGTACAACGATTGGATGTTCTCCCGGCCGCCATATCTGTAGCAGTAGCCTTTGTGAAAATCCATTCCAAGCCGTTTGACCGGCTTGAGCAGGCGGTTGTCTGCCAGAATTTCGCATACTGCAGAGCCAAGTCCACCTATGATATTGTGTTCTTCAAGGGTAACAATTTGCCTGACATTTTGGATTTCATCCAAGAATGCTTGCTGTGGGATGGGAAACGTGAAGACATCCATCACTCCAACGTTGGCGCCCCTGGATTTAAGAGCGGATTTGACCTCCAAAGCGCGGTGAACCATGTTGCCGGTGGCTATGATCATTAACTCGTTACTGGGAGCGAATGTCTTCAGTCCGACCGAAAAATCGCTTCCGGGAGCGTACATAGTTGGGAGAACCTTTCGATCCATTCGGATGTAGTTGGGGTAGTCAAGTTCACAGCAAATATCGGCGAAGGCTTCAGCCATTATGGAGTCGGTCATATTATGAATGCGAAGATTGGGTAGAATTCTCAGAACTGCAAGATCATCGACTGCATGATGAGTTGGGCCGGAATCGTCATAACTAACACCTGCACCAACGCCTACAAGCGTGACGGGGACCTTCATGGAAGCCAGATTCACCCGAGTGTGCTCGTAACACCTCAGACTGACAAACGGTGCAATGGCATAGGCAAAAACTTTGTTGCCCTCCAGGGCCAGACCGGTGGACAAAGCTACAGCGTTCTGTTCGGCAATGCCGACATCGATGTATTGAGCAGATAGGTTGATACGGAATTTGTCCAAAGCCGGCGCCCCCATGTCGGCGATCACCAGCACTATGTCTCTGTTATCGACTGCCAGTTCGTATATGCGGTTCCAAAAAGCATCACGCTGAGAGATCCTGCTCATGGATTCACCCCCTTGGCTTCCAGTTCCTTGCAGGCGTATTCGGCCTGGGCGCCGGTTGGTGGTATGCCGTGCCAAAGAGGGTCATGGCACATGAATGATATCCCTTCACCTTTTACCGTTTCGGCAATGATGACTAATGGACGGGAACTCTTGCGCGATCTCACCCCGTCAAGGGCTTTGAAAATCTCCTCGAACGAATGGCCATCGATGTTTTTGACATTCCAGCCGAAAGATTGCCACTTTTGTTCCAGAGATTCCAAACAAACCATATTTTCCGTAAAATTGGTCACACACAGATAGTTTCGGTCTATAATGGCGACCAGATTGTTGAGTCTACGATGAGAGGCAAACATTGCAGTCTCCCAAATGGAGCCCTCATAGCATTCCCCGTCTCCCAAAAGTGTGAAGACCATGTTCAGCCTGCGGTCTTTTTGTGCAGCCAGAGCCATCCCGCAGGCTATTCCAAATCCCATGCCGAGAGATCCTGAGGTGATTTCCGCACCGGGGACATCATGCTGAAGGTGAACACCGAATTTGCCGTCCACCTGGCAAAACTTTTCAAGTTCTTTTTTGGGAAAATAGCCGAGGTCGGCCAAAATTGGATAGAGCAGAACGCTCGCCTGCCCCTTGCTCATAATAAACCTGTCCCGGTCTCGTAAGGCGGGCTGCTGGGGATCGTAGCGCATGACCCCGCCGTAGTAGAGGGTCACAAGAATTTCAACGCATGAAAAAGCGGAAGTCACATGACCCGTTCCTGCCCGGCAACACATGTTCATTACATCCTGACGTATTTGCAGCGCCTTTTCCTTGAGCCTGACAATGTCGTTTATTATCAAATCCAGCCTCCTAGCTTCTGTGAAATGCTTATGTCTCCTATCGCACGGTTATCGCACGGTTATTGTTTACGTTCAAAGATGATTTCGAAGCCGTGTTCAACGAGTTGGTCACTGGCGTAATCCGCGAGTTCGGAACGGAGGGACGGACTTAAAAGCTCCCGCCCTTCGCACGAAATGTTGAGCTGCAGAACCTTAACATCGTCACTGCTAACAAACTCTCTCAAATGGTAGTCGTTTAAACTGAGTCCGTTGAGATGATCGGTATTCAGCATCCCATTTACATAGTCTGAACAAGAGATTCCAAGATCCTGTTCGATTCTTCTGTCGGTGCCCTCTCGGGTGGCCAGCTTGACAATCCTTTCGGGTGTCATACGTAAGTGCAGCCAGGGATAATTCTTGAAGTATTCAAACATATGATGTCCAAATGGAGAGAAATAGAGCGGTCCGGCCTGAATATAACCTAGCCCGCCACGTTTGATGACGCGTTTGAGCTCCCACATCACCCCTAAAGGATCCGGCACATGCTCCAATGTTGCAATGGAAAAAGCGAGATCGAATGTTTCGTCGGAAAAATCCAGCCTGCTTCCATCCATCTGTAGATATTCGATTTTATCCGAGGGGAATCGACATCCAAGCGTGTTTAACACGTCTATCCCGACCACTTTTTCAGCTCCTGCTTTTTCCATCAGATGGCAAACCATCCCATCGCTGCATCCAACCTCAAGGATGCTCCGGCCCCGCATTGTGGAAAGCGATCGGAGCATGTTATGCAAATAGGTTGAATTATAGACCAGACGGTTCAATTGCTCTCCCACAAAGGCGTACATGGAGCCGTCAGGGTAAGCCAGTTCTACTTTGTCGGCAATGGACGCGGCAACTCGAAACAAGCCTTCCGTGCGAAACGTTTCAGGGAAAACCACGGGCACAATGACACTTTTGAAATTGTAAGTGCGCAGACGCGTAAGTGAACGGGCAGCATAGGCTTCAACTGGAAGCTCCTTTAGAACTTGGATCTCCTTTTCATTCAAAGGAATATAGGGAAAGTCGTTTGCATGTTCGGATTCTTTCACATTGCCAAGAAGTGTCGGTCTACGCTTGTGGAGAATGTGCAAAAATGGCACCATTTTTGGCAATGGCAGGAATGCCAAACACAATGAGTCGTCCTTTCGATCATTTGATTCTGTTCTGATACACCAATCAACTCTTTGTTTTAGCTCTGGAATTGTGTGCGCCG
>Ga0209164_1004844_pt1 | contig 11795 bp, 6 predicted proteins | sample MTBNYHSulfiMetaG_FD_187458 | JGI IMG/M metagenome (GOLD analysis project Ga0209164, IMG submission 187458) | Enrichment culture microbial communities from rom New York Harbor, USA that are MTBE-degrading - MTBE-NYH (New York Harbor Sulfidogenic)... | ecosystem: Environmental > Aquatic > Marine >... | reverse complement strand
CTCGTTTGGCTTTGCCCTCATACCTGGCTACCTGGTAGAATCCGCCGATGAACCAGGCCAGGTAACTCCTTGCGCCGAAGTCCTGGGCCAGCTGGACGCCCTCGGTGAAGAGCTCCTTTGCCCTGCCGATCCGCCCGAGGCCCATGTGTATGTCCGCCAGACAGTTGATGCTGTCGAGAATCGACCAGTTGTCGCCAATCTCCCGGGCGATGCGCAGGGAGTCGCGGTACCAGGGCTCGGCCGCTTCGAGCTCGCCGACCCAGCCAAAAACATTCCCCATACCGAGCAACGTCTGGGAGAGGAGGAAGGGGTCCCCGGTTGTCCGGGCAAGGGCAATCGCCTCTTCCAGCGCGTACCGCCTTGAGGCAAGGTCCTGGTCCGGCCGGCGCAGGTGTGAAAAGGCTACTTTGAGACACCAGGCGAGCACCCAGGGGTCGCCCGTTTCCCTGGCCAGGGCAACGCTCTGGTCCGCGATGGCGCAGTCACCCTCACCCTCGACCTGGTCCTTCCATGCGAGCCATACCTGTGAGAGCGCGATGCCCCGCTGATTGCCCGCTTCGCGCCACAGCCGGAGACTCTCACTGAAGAATCGCTTGCCTTCCGGGTTACCCCAGAAGACGCTGCCCAGGCAGAGCTTCAGCCAGCCGATACAGTATGCCGCTTGCGCCCTGGGACCGGGAGGTCCTGTATTCTCAGAAGCGGTATAGAACAGCTCAAGCCAGCGCTGTCCCTCCGAGAAACGCGCTCGCCGAAACCAGAACCATCCCAGAGCGCCGGCCATACGAAGCCCCTCCTCCAGTCGGCGCCGCTCGTGCAGCCAGGCGAGGGCAGCCTGGATGTTTCCGTACTCATTCTCTATTCGCTCGAACCACTGCATCTGCTCGGGACCGTAGAGACGCGGGGCAGCGTGCTCGGTGAGCTCGAGGTAATAGCGCACGAACCGGGGTTCGACGACTTGGAGATCGCCGCTTGCCGTGAGACGCTCACTGGCGTATTCGCGGATCGTTTCCAGCATGCAGTACCGCAATTCACCGTTGCCTTCAACCGGCCTGACCAGACTCTTCTCCGCCAGCGAGCAAAGGTTGGAAACGACATCCGGATCCTCCCCGGCCAGGGGGCACACCTGCTCCGCAGCATCCAGTGTACAGCCGGCAGGGAATACCGCCAGCCGCCTGAAGATGCGCCGCTCTTCCGGCCCGAGCAGGTCGCAGCTCCAGTCGATCTCGCTTCTCAGTGCCTGCTGGCGTTTCGGAAGATCGACGGGGCCCTCACTGAGCAGGTCCAGCCTGTTCTTCAGCTTTGTCAGAAGGGTCTGGGGGGTGAGCACACCGACGCGCGTAGCGGCCAACTCGATGGCCAGCGGCAGGCCGTCCAGACGACTGCAGATTTCAACCACTGCCTCCACGTTGCTCTCGTTCAGCTCGAAGGTGGCGCGTACCGCGGCGGCCCTGTCGCAAAACAGCCGTACCGCTTCGCAGCGTTTCACCGCTTCCAGGTTCTGTCCCCGGGAGGCGAGCTCCATCGGGAAGACTTGAAAGATCCGTTCAGCCTGCAGGCGCAGCGGTTCCCGGCTGGTAGCCAGCACCTTCAACCGGGAACTGCCGCCCAGGAGCTCGGCCACCACCGGAGCCGCGGGGAGCAGGTGCTCGAAATTGTCCAGCAGAAGCAGCAACTCCTTGTTTTCGAGATAGTCCTTCAGCGTCTCCAGCAGAGAGCGTCGGCCGCTTCCGGCTTCACGCAGATTCAGGGCGGCCGCTATTGCCCCCACGACGTACTCCGGTTCCCGCAGGGACGCAAGATCCACGAAAAAGAGCCCCTGTTCGAAGCGGTCGTACAAACCGGCCGCCGCCTGTAGTGCCAGCCTTGTCTTTCCGGTGCCGCCCGCGCCGGTGAGCGTCAGCAGCCGCGCTTCTTTCGACCGCAGAACGGCCGTCACGGTTGTCAGCTCCCGTTCCCGGCCAATAAAGGGTGTGGGCTGTGTCCGAAGGTTGTTCGGGCGATTGTCGAGCGACTCGATGGGATGTAGGGGTGGAGAAAGATCGGGATGCTCCAGCACGTAGAGCAGCTGTGCCGGACCCAGGTCCTTCAGCCTGTGTGATCCGAGGCAGCGCAGAGTCATGCCTTGCGGGTTCTCGCCGGCGGCGGCGAGCCGGGCGGCCGTTTCGTTGAGCAAAATCGCTCCTGCACGCAGGATTTCCAGGCACATCTCCGCTTGGGCGAGGAGCTTGGGGGACGGCCCCCGCCCTTCGATATCCCCGGCCAGGAGCGCTATCCGCATTTCACACCCCCGGGTACCGGCACGAACCTGCCCAAGCACCGCGGCACGTATGGCTGCACTTACGGTGGGGAACACCGCGCAGAAGAGGGACTTTCGGTTCTCGAGAAACCGTCCCTGCTCTCTGCCGAAAAGCTCGCGGATATCCTGCCGGATCGACTGCTCTTCTCCTGCTGTACTCATCAGGGCGAACAGAAACGGTGCACTCCCCGCAGGTGTTTTCGCGTGCAGATGCGAGCGACCGCCGGAGAGGCTTCCGGTATCAGGCAGGATCTTTTTCGAGGTAATGCACTCTCTCAGCCGTTCGGTCTCTCGGTCGGGATAAGCGTCGAGCTCCTTTTCCAGAAGCGTCCGGCAGGCTTCATACTGGTGGAGGGCTTCGGCGCGCCGGCCCGCCAGGGCGTAGAGCCGCATCAGCCGGCGATGGACGCTTTCCTCCAGTGGGTCCAGGGTCAGCCACCGACAGGCGAACTCTGCGGCCTGATCGTACTGACGCCACCTCTCGTGGATTTCGGCCAGCCGCTGCAGCGCACAGGCTGCCTTGTGCCGGAGGCTCTCCTGCATCATGAGCTGCCAGTCCTCGAAGACCGGGCTGTCTTTGACAAAGAAGCTGGACAGGAACTGTCCGCGGAACAACTGGGCGGCTGCGGTCAAACAACCGCAGACAGTGGAAAGATCATCCTTCGTGTCGGCTGCCCGGCTTTCGTTCAGGAGACGCTGGAATTCGCTCAGGTCCATCCACACATCATTCCCGCCCGGAAGCCACACTCCGAGACGGTCGGCACCGAGACGATGCGCGCCGATCGCGGTGCGCAGAATGGAGAGTGTCTGGCGCAGGTCCGCCCGCGCGTGTCCCCGGTCCCGCCTGCCGAAGAGCAGCTCGGCCAACTCGTCGCGGCTGTGACGCTGCGCCGTTACCGCGAGGTACACCAGGAGGGCCATCACCTTGCGGCGGTCTATGTGCACGTCGGCCTCGTCGACGCTGACGCGCGGAGGACCCAGTACGCGTAGAGCCAGCACGGCTTCGCATCCTCTCCAGGAAAAGAGTACCTGAGCAGTGTAAAAAATGGAAGATGTTTCCCGGTGGCGCGGTGTATGCAACGGTGGCGGAACGGTTGTGGGGGAGAATGGGCATCAGCGGGGCCTGAAGTACCCGGTCCTGAAATCACTCCATTCAAAGGAGAACAGAAGTGAAAAAGATCGTCACTATCGCAGGCATCTGCGCTCTGGTAGGGGCGCTCGTGTTTGCGAGCCTTGCAGCTGCGCAGCCGGAAGACGATGCTCTTGAGGAGCTCCTGGCGCTCGAAAGAGAAGCGCTTGATTTGTGGTACGGCGAGAGCGACCCCACGGTTTACGCCCAACAGTTTGCCGGCGAGGCCACCTACTATGACCCGTGGTCGGGGGGCATACTCGAGGATGAGGGCGTCAAGGAGTACTTGATGTCGTTCCTCGGCCAGGTACCCAAGCTGGAGTACGAGATTTCCAAGCCGGGGGTGGATGTCCACGGTAGCACCGCGGTTTTCACCTTCGAGGAGAATGCCATCGACCCGCAAACCGGCAAAGTGCTCACCCACTGGAACGCCACCACGGTCTATACACGCACCAAGGACGGGTGGGAGAAGGTGCATGCTAACTGGTCGTACCGGGATTCAGAATGAGCGGCTAACGGACCACCCCTGCTTCTCTCCTCGCCCTGGCGCGAGGAGAGAAGTGCTTCCTTCCGTCATCACTCGGCCCGTCGAAGCGCGGGGCGGTCGTTCCCCCGTAGGGCAAGACACGGATCAGCATCCAAATCGACAACGATGTCCTGGAGCAGTTTCGACAGCGGGCAGATGCTTCCGGCGGAGTGAACCTGATACTCACGCCCATGCCTTCTTTGGCTCCTTTCGTGATCCTGCGCCCCGCAGACAGGAATCGGAGGATCTCCACGCTCAACAGCCCCGGTTCGTCCCCAATCAGAGCGGCGACCTGATCCCGCAAGGGCTCGCCTTTCCAGGAGCGACCAGTGCCTCGGAGCTGGCGCTGCACAGCGGGAGCTTCGGGCGATGCCCCTGAAGACATTGCGCTCCCGACGATGCAGGCTGGGGCGCGGTGGCCACGGTCGACGCGGTCCGCCGCCCGCCGACGCTGAACCCGAGCTCCCACGTGCCCGGGAAGCTGCCGGAGTTGCGCGCCTGGGCGGTCACCGCGCTTCCCGCCCCGAAGCTGACGTACGGTTCGGAGACGAAACCGGTGATCGCCAGGTCGGCCCGCGCCGGAATGACCTCCACCGTCTGCGGCGGTAGGAGCTCGACGCTCACCTCGTAGGACCCCCGGGTCGGACAGCTGGGCCGTGAAGCTGAGCTGTTCTCGCTCCCCCGGGTCCATCACGATCCACTTCGTCTCGGCGGCCTGCCGATCGACGAAGAGCTGCACGTCGACGGCCCCCCGCTCCCCAGTGTTGACGATCTGGGCAGACACGGTGAGCGGTTCGTCCGCCCTTACCTCCTGGGTAGACACCTCCAGATCGCGGGCCTCGACCTGCGGGAGGCCCAGGTTGGCCAGGATGACCGGGAAGTGGTCCGAAGGCCAGGTGCCGTCCCGGTGCCAGGTGACTACCTGGGTCAGCCGTGGCACGTGTACCTGCCGAATGGCAGCGGGCGGGCGGTACAGGATCCAGTCGATGCGGTTGTCCTCTGCTTCCGCCTCTGGCCCCTGCCAGTCGTGGATCGTGAAGTCCGGGCCGTCGCTGTAGGCGGAGATGCGCCAAGCGTCCCGCAGCCCGGCCCCGATGAACATCTTCCATATATGCGTGTCCCCGGGGATGTTGAAGTCGCCGGTCAGGAGCGCCTCGGAGTCCACCGGCACGATGCTCTTCATCCACTCCAGCAGCACGCGCGCCTGCTCCGTCCGGGCGGGTTCCTCGAAGGACAGGTGGGTGTTGAACATGTACACGCTGCGGGGATAGTCCTGGACGCGGAACTCGCCCCAGGTGGCGGTCCTCGGGTACCTCAATCCCCAGCTCATGCTGCCCGGCACGTCGGGGGTCTGGGAGAGCCAGAAGGTGTCCCCGCGGACCATTCTCGCCCGGCGGGTGTCGTAGAAGACGGCCGAGTGCTCGCCCTCCGTCCCCCCGTGACGGCTGATCCCGGTGTACGCGTACCCGCGCAGGTTCTCTCTAAGGTAGTCCAGCTGATCCTGCAGGCCCTCCTGCGTCCCCATGAACAGGGGCCGGTACTCCCGCAGGAACTCCACCATCACGTCGCGGCGCTCCTCCCAGGGGTGGGCCCGGTGGGCCGCGTACTTCAGGTTGAAGGTCATGACCATCCTCATCTCCTCGGACGAAAACAGTCCCCCGACCTCCAGCCGGTCGATACCGAGCCGCCGCTTGATCCCCTGCGGTTCCTGGTCTTGCTCCTGCTCTTGGGCCTGAGCCGGTCCCGGAGCGGGGGCGCCCGCCAGGAACAGCGCGCACAGGACAGACGGTATCAGTTCTACCATGACGGCCTCCTCGGCTCAGACTTACTTCCCGCCGTGAGCGCAGAAGGATGTACAGATGGCGCGTATGCGCCACCTGCCAGCGGGTTTGTAGAGTGAACTCCACCGTATCGGAGCGGAACACCGAGGGCAGAGCAGCGGAACCACTTCGCACACCCGGAGATCAGTCTCGCCCAGGTCGAGCCGCTCTTGATCGGCCGAACTTGACCAGATGACGGACAACCGAAGGCTGTCCTGGATCACTGCGCACCTCCTCCCGAGCGGGCCGAGTGTTGCCCGCCTTGTCGGCCGGCTGAGGCCGCTTGGATCTGGTTCTGCAGCTAGCGCTCCAGCTGAAAGGCTGCCATTACCACATCGCCGTCCACCTTGACCGGCGCATCGGCGTCGGGAAACTCGAAGGTTCCCCTCTCCCCGCTGTCGGCGTGCAGCATGGCGTACAGCGTGTCGGTCGCCTCAGCCTTGTCGATCTTGACCCGGACGTTCTTGTTGACCCCGTCCTTGACCTTGCGGTAGCCGATTACCGGACCGGGTGCTCCGTCCTCTTCTGCGTGAATGACCAGCCAGCCCTGGCCGTCACTCACCACCTCAGCGACCTCCACCCGGTTGCGGAGCTCTTGGTCCTCCACCCTGACCGAGGGATCGCCGTTCGTCTGGGCGCTCAGCACCAGGGCTGAGCCCAGGAGCAGCAGCGCCGTTGACATCAACAGCTTGTTCAGTTTCGGCATAGTTACGCCTCCTCCCCTTCTGTAGTTTTCTCTCTCTTAACGGTACGAAAAAGGGCGGCACGAACCGATAGCCAGGATGTACTAAACGCGGCCTACCTGGCGGTTAGTTCGGGCATAGGAGCCTGTCGGGCTTCGCAGGCGGCCCGGTTGGCCACTGGTTGACGCGAGGCGGTGGTTTCGAATCCCGCATTGCCTATTGGCCAGCTGGGTCATCAACTTCTTGGTGAGGCTGTAGGTGCTGAACAGGGCCCTGAGCTCCGTGGGGTGCACGGAACGCGACGTGGAGCGGCCGTACCGGATGTGGAAGCGGGGGCATGTCTGGGAGTACCGGCTCGCCGGTGAGAAGTCCTTCCACACCATCGGCCAGACCGCACACAGCAAAGCGGAGAGCTCCCTGCCCGAGCTCGTGCGCAGCGCCGAAGGCCAGGGCGATGAGGCTGGCGCTGGAACACCGGCGCGAGCGCCGCTCGCGCTGCCGGAATTGATTCACCCTCCGGCGATGTGGTAGCGTCCTGTCAACCCGTTCGGACGAGCGTAGCCACGCGGCGACCCCGGTGGGTACCGCGGTGGCGCCGCTCCCGACAAGCAGGAGCAATCCATGGAACTGACGTTTGTCCCGCGAACCGAACTGAAGGATCGGGAGTGGGACAACGAGGCGAAGCTGTGGGACCGGCCGAAGATCGAACGCGAAACCCTCCAGGAGCTGAACAGGCGGAGCACCTCGGAGGGCATGCTGCGCCTCATCGTGCACGCGGCCCTGATCGTCGCGACGGCCTGGCTCACGGTTGTCGCCTGGAGACACAACATACTGCTCGCGGTGGTTCCATTCCTGTTCTACGCGTTCCTCGTGGGTTCTCTCAACGGCATCGAGCACGAGATGCGTCACACGATCGTCTTTTCCAGGCGTCTGGACTGGTTCAGTGATGCCGTCTACTTCCTGATCCATCTGTTCTGGGCGAACGGGTCCCGCAATCAGCGAGTTTCGCACCGCATCCACCATCGGTACACCATGGTGAGGGGCGTTGATCCGGAGACCGACTTCCCCCAGGCAATCACGAGGCGGTGGGTCTGGAAGGTTCTGCTGGGGCTGCTGGCAACTGTGCTGACGCTGGGCATTCCGTCGTACTTGAAGATGCTCTGGAACCTGTTTCAGCGCTCCCGAGGCCGCCTGAAGCCGAAGATCCAGGGGCACTGCAGCGCAAAGGACCTCAAGTTCATTCGGCGAGAGTCTGCCGTCATCCTCGTCATCCACGTCGTTGCCCTCGCCGTTCTGGTGTGGTGGCGGCGCTGGGATCTCATCCTGCTTCTGATTCTCGGTCCGCAGGTGGGCCTCGCCATCGCCGCGTTCTGGCATCTCACCGAGCACATCGGCATGATGTTCAACTCGAACGACCAGCGGCTCTGCACCCGGGGCGTCAAGGTGTCGCGATTCGTGAAATTCCTCTACGGCGGTCTCGACGAGCACGTCGAGCATCATCTCTTCCCGGCCGTTCCCTCGCGCAACCTGACCCGGCTCCGCGGGGCCCTCGACTATCCAATCCCTGAGCGGCAGAACCTCATCAGGTGCTGGAGGGAGATTCTTGCGATCGCCAGACACAAGGAAAAGCACCCCGGTGACGAACTCGTTCCCAGGATGTAGCGGACCGACTCATCAGACCGGCACGGATTGAGCGGGGTGCTATTTGCCGCGAACCCCCTTTTCTATGCGCTCTCCGATGGACTTGTCGATGTTGCGCCAGTATTCAAAAGCGCGCTCGAGCACGGGTTCGGAAACACCGTTCTTCAGGTGTCCCACGACGTTGGACACCAGCCGGCCGCGCTCCCCGTCGTCCATGACTTTGTTGACAAGGGCGTTCGCCTGGCCGAAGTCGTCGTCGTCCTTGCGCAGCGTGTATGCGGAGCGCATGAGATCGCCGCTGGCGCTCCAGACGGCCAATTCCGGATAGCGCTCCGGGTCTGCCTTGGGGCCGCCCTTCGAGTTGGGCGCATAGACCGGATCGGAGACGTTGTCCATCCGCATCGCCCCTCCCTTGCTGTAGCTGTGCACCGCAGCCTTGGGACGGTTGACCGGTATCTGTTTGTAGTTGACGCCCAGGCGCGCCCGGTGGGCGTCGGCGTAGGAAACCAGGCGGGCCAGCAGCATCTTGTCCGGGCTCGGGCCGATGCCGGGAACGAAGCTGTTCGGCTCGAACGCGGCCTGCTCGATCTCGGAATGGAAATCGCTGGGGTTTCGGTTCAGGACCAGCCGGCCGACCTCGTGGAGGGGATAGTCGCCGTGGGGCCATACCTTGGTCAAATCGAAGGGATTGAACCGGTAGGTCTCGGCCTCCTCAAAGGGCATGACCTGTACCTTGAGCGTCCAACTGGGGAAATCCCCCCGCTTGATCGCTTCGGATAGATCGCGACGGTGGTAGTCGGCATCCTCACCGGCGATCCGGTCCGCCTCCTCCTGCATCAGATTCTCGATGCCCTGGTCCGTCTTGAAGTGGTATTTCACCCAGAAGCGGTCGCCCTTGGCGTTGATCCACATGTAGGTGTGGCTGGTATAGCCGTTCATGTGCCGGTAGCTTTTGGGAACTCCCCGATCGCTCATCAGTATGGTGACCTGATGGGCCGTCTCAGGAGACAGGGTCCAGAAGTCCCACTGCATGTCGTGGTCGCGCAGACCGCTGTCGGCGCGGCGCTTCTGCGAATGGATGAAGTGCTGAAACTTCATGGGATCACGGACGAAAAACACCGGGGTGTTGTTCCCCACCATGTCGTAGTTGCCTTCGGAGGTGTAGAACTTGAGCGCGAAGCCCCGCACGTCCCGCCAGGTGTCGGGGCTGCCGGCCTCTCCGGCCACGGTGGAGAACCGGGCCAGCACGTCGGTCTTCGTACGCGGCTGGAATACCGCCGCCCTCGTGTAGGCGCTTACGTCCTTCGTCACTTCGAAGTAGCCGAACGCCCCGGATCCTTTGGCGTGGGGCTGGCGGTCCGGAATCATCTCCCGGTTGAAGGTCGCCATCTGCTCCATGAGGTAGTGATCCTGGAGCAGGATGGGCCCGTCGGGTCCGACGGTAAGTGAATACTCATCACTTGCCACGGGCATCCCGGCGTCATTGGTTGTCGGTTGAGTCTTCTTCTCTTTCATATATGAATCCTCCTGTGCACAATGCTATGACAGATGTTTCAGGCCGTCAACGGCTGGGAAGAAGGTGGGGCAGCACGGGATTGGAACCGACGGCCCCTCATCCGAGGCCCGGCGGACGTCGACCCGGCTCTTCTCATTCAGCCCCCGGCTTTCCATGCGTATCGCCGAGAGGGGTTAGTCGTGCAGCTCAGGCCATGATGGTGGGCCACGCCCGTCGTGCCGTGGATCGCCCGCAGCAATAGAAGGCGAAGCGCCGAACCGGTATAGTCTGAGCAGGACTGCCGGGGCCTGCCCGCCATTTGCCGGTTCCGGAACCGTGGAGGCGACATGAAGCGCGTAAGGATCCTGCCTGGTTTCTGGCACGCCCGGTGTCAGGTCAACGCCAACCGGGCGATCTTCCACCAGTGGGAGCAGCTCGAGTCCAGCGGCTGCATCGAGAACTTCCGCATCGCCGCGGGAGAATCGGAAAGCTTCCGCCAGGGCCTGTTCTTCGCCGATTCGGACGCCTACAAGTGGCTCGAGGCGGCCTCCAGGATCTGGGCCTCCACCCGCGATCCGAGCCTGGGCGTGCTGATGGATGATCTGACCGCCCTGATCGGCCGGGCGCAGCAACCCGACGGGTACCTGTTCACGTACAACCAGATCCACTTTCCCGGCGTGCGCTGGCGCAACCTGCAGGTGGAGCACGAGCTGTACTGTCACGGGCACCTGATCGAGGCCGGCGTTTCCCACTTCCAGTCCACGGGGCGTTCAGACCTGCTGGAGATTGCCCGCCGCGCGGCCGAGCGGCTGGTCGCGGATTTCCGGGACAAGGGCCCGGCCTGCACGCCCGGCCACGAGGAGATCGAGCTCGCCCTGATCCGCCTGCATGGGGTCACCCCCGGGGACAGCGCGTACCTGGGACTGGCGCGCCGGTTCATCGAGCAGCGCGGACGGGTGCCGCGCTTCGGCCGGCTGGCGCTTCGACAGTGGCTCGACGCCCTGGGGCGTCTTGCAGCAGTCCGCAAGGCGGCCCGTGCGCACGCTGCCTCCCACCCTGGATACCGACAGCCGCCCATCGTTCCCGACAATTGGGCCAAGGGGCCGGGCAGCGCCGCCCTGCGCTGGATCGGCGGGATACTCGACGGCACGTACAACCAGCAGCACAGACCCGTGCGCGAACAGAGCGCGCCGGTGGGGCACTCGGTCCGCTTCGGCTACCTGCAGACGGCCGTCGCCATGCTGGCGCGTGAGAGCGGCGACACGGCGTACCTGCCCGCTGCGAAAGAGGCCTGGGATCGGATGGTGGAGCGCCGGATGTATGTCACCGGCGGGCTCGGCTCGCTGCCCCGACTGGAAGGCTTCGGCAAAGACTACGAGCTCGACCCGGAATATGCATACGCCGAGACCTGCGCCGCTTTGGCATCCATGTTCTGGAATTGGGAGATGGCGCAGCTGACCGGGGAGGCGAAGTACAGCGAGCTGTTCGAATGGCAGCTGTACAACGCCGCCGGGGTTGGCATGGGGCTGGCAGGGAACGCCTACTTCTACAACAACCCGCTGACCTGCCGCGGCGGGGTTGTCCGCAAGCCCTGGTACGTGGTGCCCTGCTGCCCCCCCAACATCGCACGCACCTGGGCGGACTTGAGCCGGTTTCTGTATTCCACCGATACCGGGGCGCTCCTGGTTCACCAGTTCATCAGCAGCGAGCTGATCGGCGAAACGATCGCGCTGGCGGATGACCGCTCCGTCAGGGTGCACCTGAAGCTGGAATCCGGACTGCCCTGGGAGGGCCGTGCGCGAATCGAAATCCTCCAGGTGGACCCGCTCAGCGCAGGGAAGCCCGCCGAGTTCGAGCTTCGCCTGCGCCGTCCCGTCTGGGGCGGGCGAATGACGGTGAGCGCCAACGGCAGCACCCTCCTGGACCGGAATCCGGCCCGCGGGACGGGCACGGCTGCCGGGAGCAGCCGGACGGCCTGCGGCTACGACCCGCGCCGGTCGGTGTTTCTGCCGGTGCGCCGCGCCTGGGCGAACGGGGACGTCGTCGAGGTCCGCTTCGAAATGCCTGTCGAACGGCGGACCGCCCACCCCAGGGTCAAGGGACACCAGGGCAAGGTCGCTCTGACCCGCGGTCCCCTGGTGTACTGCCTGGAGAGCATCGACAACCCCGGGGTGGACGTTCTTGCCGTCCGGCTCGGAAACGCTC
>Ga0209164_1004837_pt1 | contig 11807 bp, 11 predicted proteins | sample MTBNYHSulfiMetaG_FD_187458 | JGI IMG/M metagenome (GOLD analysis project Ga0209164, IMG submission 187458) | Enrichment culture microbial communities from rom New York Harbor, USA that are MTBE-degrading - MTBE-NYH (New York Harbor Sulfidogenic)... | ecosystem: Environmental > Aquatic > Marine >... | reverse complement strand
ATCACGGATTGCCTCAACAAGACTCATACGGTGTACCGAGACGAACTCGATACTCTCTTGCGGCCAAATTTTCAGTCATTCAAAAATGTAACTTTTAACCCTTAATTGGTATAGATCCAAGCACCTGCTCCCCGCGTCGGCCGCGTTCATCACATGATACCAGGCGCTCGAATATTCTATGCAGTAACGTGCGGCAAAAAGGCGGGCTGAAGAGAACGGCAAAATTCCTTGTGACCTCTTTGAGCAGCTGCTAAAAAGAACGCCTGGCAAGACAAATGAGCAAGCCGCCCTTGCATCCCACCCCGTAACAAGAGGAAATTCAGCCATGGTCCAACTGCAGACGACCCAGTTAAGCCTGCCGCCCGGCATGATCCATCTCGGCGTCGGTCAACCCAGCCCGGGGCTGCTGCCGCTAGGCCTGATACGGAAGGCGGCAGAGCATCGATTGAATCAGCCGGACTCTTCGCTATTGGCCTATGGAGCCGAACAGGGGGACGGCTATTTTCGTGCGGCCCTGGCCCAATTCCTGTCCGACCAATACGGCGAGGCGGTCAATCCGGAGCACCTTTTTGTCACTGCCGGAGCCTCTCAAGGATTGGATCTCATCTGCACGGTGTTTGCCAAGACCGGCGATACGATCTTCGTGGAAGAGCCGAGTTATTTTCTGGCATTGCGCATATTCGCCGATCATCACCTGAACATTGTCTCTATACCCACCGATGCAGAGGGTCTCGATGTAGATGCCCTGGAAGCAAAGCTTGCCATCCATTCCCCGGTGCTGGTGTATACCATACCGACCTATCATAATCCGGGCAGCTTCACCATGCCGCAATCACGGCGGGAGCGCCTGGTTCAACTGAGTCGGCGCCATAACTTCATCATTGTGGCCGATGAAGTGTATCACCTGCTGAGCTACGCGGAGCCGCCGCCGCGGCCGCTTGCCTGTTATGCCGGCGACGGCCATGTCCTGTCTCTGGGCTCTTTCTCCAAGATCCTGGCGCCGGGACTGCGTCTCGGCTGGGTTCAAGGGACCCCGGACTTATTGCAGAGACTGATTCGATCCGGACTGGTGGACAGCGGCGGAGGACTCAATCCATTTACTTCGGGTGTCGTGAAAAGTGCTATAGAGCTGGGCTTGCTCGCCGAGAATATACAATACCTGCGGTCGGTCTACAGGCAGCGGCTGGCTGTGCTGCAAACGGCCATACGGCAAGAGCTTCCCGGGAGCACTACATTTCTTGAAGCCAAGGGAGGATTTTTCCTCTGGTTGAAACTGCCCGAGGGGGCGGATACCGGCATATTGCTGAAGGAAGCCCGGCAGGAAAACGTCGCCTTCCTGCCCGGAACCTTGTTCTCTTCACGCGCTGGGCTGAATAATTACATGCGGCTGAGCTTCGCCCTCTATGAAGAAGATGATCTTAAAACCGGCGCGCAGGTGCTTGGCAGAGTTCTCAAGCAGCATCTCACCTGAGATCTGTCCGAGGTCATCTACCGATCGGCAGATGGTGCCTGGTGGAATGAGCTACAAGGGAGCTTCAATCCCGAGCTGGAGCTCGCGGGCGACTTCCAGCACGCGAGCAGCTGCGGCCAGGTCCTGCACCGCGTTGCCCACGGTCTTGAAGACCGTGATCTCCTCGTTGGAAGCTCTTCCCGCCTTCCTGCCGGCGGCAATTTCCCCTATTTCGGCATAGATGTGGCTTCTGCTAATGAGCCCCTGCGCTAGCGGCTGGATAATGTCGCCGGCTTCCGCCAGGCATGATTCGATGGAATCCACCACCAGCTTCGAGCGTACGATCGTTGCCGGGGGGATTTCACTGGCCTCGGGCTTGTAGGAGCCGATGCCGTTTATATGCACACCGGCTTTGAGCTGGTCGTTGTCAAAAACCGGGGTATTCGATGTGGTTGCCGTGCAGATGATATCGGCTTCATGCAATACGTCGCCTGCGTCGGCCACCGCCACCTCAAACCCTAATAGCGACGTCATTTCTTCGGCAAATGCCTGCCCCTGCCGCACATTGGTATCCATAACGTACGCCTTGTCGATGGCACGGACGGCGGCCACCGCCTGGAGCTGCGTGCGGCCCTGCCGGCCCGCTCCAAAGATTGCGGCAATCTTAGCGTCTGTTCGCGCCAGCAAATCGGTCGCCAGTCCCGACGCCGCGCCGGTTCGCAACGCTGTTAGATACTCGCCGTCCATCACCGCCAGAGGCCTTCCATTCTTCGCATCGAAAACAGCCACTAAGGCATGTATCAACGGCAGGCCCCTGGCGGGGTTGTCGTTAAAGACGGAGACGACTTTCAGACCGATTTTTTCCGCACTGGGGAGGTAAACCGGCATAAAGAGCTCCGTTGCATTCTCCCGGGCGATGTCCAGGTGCATCCTGGCAGGAACGATCGCTTCGCCGGAGGAGAGCTGCTTAAAAGCCTCTCGTACCGCTTCAATGGCTCGATGCATCGGCAGTGCTTTGCGGACGTCCTCTCCGGAAAGCAATCTGATGGTTTGAGAGCTCATCTTCGATCCTTTTCCTATGCAAACAACCTCGCGATCTCCCCAATGGAGTCTACGATGTAGTCCGGCTGAAATTCACTCTTCAAATCGCTCGGCTGGAATTCACCCGCTTTCACCAGAGCAGCTTTTAGCCCCGCCCTTCTCGCCCCCAGGATATCGGTGCTCATCCGGTCGCCGACCATCAGCACCCTGTCCCTGGGCAGATCCATGGTCTGGAGGGCCGCATCAAAAATATACCTGTTCGGCTTCCCAATGTAGGTGGCCTCTATGCGGGCCGCATCTTCCAACATCCTGCCGTAGGCTCCTACGGTAAGCTCCACCTCTCCCAGACTGCGGTCCACCTTTTGCGGAATCATCACGATCAGCCTGCAGCCCTGGAGCAGCAGTCTGAGAGCTTTGTTCAGGTTATTAAAATGGAAGCCCTCCCGGTAGTCTCCCACAACGATGTATTGCGGCTTTTGATCGTCTTGACTGAGCTCAGCAAATTCCTCCAGCCCTGCCCCTTTCAGCATGACCCAGCAGGACCCCGGGCGCTGTGTCTTCAGATAGCACGCTGTTGCGTAGGAAGCGGTTATCGCTTCTTCCGCGCGGAGGTCGAATCCCATCCTGTTGAGCCGAGCCGCACAGTCCCGCCTGCTCTGCAAGGTGCTGTTGGTCAGAACTCTGATCAAAACCCCTTTTATGCGCAGCACCTTCCATAGCTCGACCGCTCCCGGCAATGGCTGCCGGTCGAAGGTCAAAACTCCGTTCAGATCAAACAAAACGCCCTTGAATTCCGGGTTCATGAGCCGTTTTCCAGTGCTTCAATTGGACACCTCAAGCCGACGGATCTTTCTCCCGATTCCTGCTTGTCGGAACAGAAAAATCAGGCCAGCTTGTGCTTCTTGATGAATTCATCGACCACCATCGCCAGGTCGGGACGGCCGATCTCCTGCAAATTATAATGGACCCGTGTGGTTGGCTTATTGATCTTGATAATGCGGTTCAAATCGATGGGGGTGCCAATGATGACCGTATCACATTCGGTATTGTTTATGGTCCTCTCCATATCCTTTAACATCTGCTCGCTGTAACCCATGGCCGGAAGCAGCGTACCGATGCCGGGATAGGCTTCGAAAGTCTCCACCAGCCTGCCCACGATATAAGGCCGCGGATCCACCAGCTCACTTGCTCCGAACTTGCGGGCCGCAACCACTCCAGCCCCGATTTTCATTTCCCCGTGGGTGAGAGTCGGACCGTCTTCAACCACCAGCACTCTCTTACCCCTTACCACAGCCGGATCGTCTATATCGATGGGCGAGGCGGCATCGATCACCACCGCTTGAGGATTGACCGCCGCGATGTTCCTTCTTACCGCATCTATGCATTCCGGCTCAGCACTGTCTATCTTGTTGATAATGACCACATCGGCAATGCGCAGATTGGTTGCGCCAGGGTAGTAAGTCAGCTCATGGCCGGCGCGAAGGGGGTCGACGATGGTGACATGCAGATCGGATCTGTAAAAGGGGAAGTCGTTGTTGCCGCCATCCCAAAGAATTACGTTACAGCCCTTGGGATCTTCTTCCGCGGCGTGAAGTATCTCCTCGTAATCCACCCCGCAATAAATCACATTACCGCGCATCACATGGGGCTCAAACTCCTCCATCTCTTCAACCGAACAATTGTGTCTGTCCAGATCGGACAGCTCGGCAAAGCGCATCACCCTCTGCGCATTGAGATCCCCATAGGGCATGGGATGGCGGATTACGACCACTTTGAGCCCTTTTTCCATCAATATGTCAATGATCCGGCGTGACGTTTGGCTTTTGCCGGCCCCGGTCCGGACCGCACCAATCGAGATCACCGGCTTGGAGCTCTTGATCTGCGTGGCTTTTGGGCCGAGTAGAATAAAATTGGCACCGGCCGCCTGAACAACGGCCGCCAAGGTCATCACACGCTGATTGGAAACATCGCTGTAGGCAAAGACACAATCATCAACGTTCAATTCTTCGATCAGTCGGGGCAAATCCTCTTCTGCATGGATGGGAATGCCGTCGGGGTAGAGCTCCCCGGTCAGCTCCGCAGGGTATCTGCGGCCTTCGATGTCCGGAATCTGGCTGGCGGTGAAAGCCACCACCTTGTAATCCCTGTTGCTCCGGTAGTAGGTGTTGAAATTATGAAAATCTCTTCCTGCAGCCCCAATGATGATGACATTTTTCCCGGCCATTTCCTTCTCCGATTCTTCTGCTTGATCGTTCCGCCTGCTAATTGAGCAACCAGGAGTCAGCTCACTACTTCAGTTCCGGCCAGACCGGCAACGGCCTTTTGAATATCTTTCAAATGACAGATGATGCCACGATTCCCGGTAGCCTTTACAAAGCCTGTAACAGCCTCGACCTTGGGACCCATCGAGCCGTCGGGAAAGTGACCCGCCTTCGCGTATATGCCCATTTCCTCGACCGAGACTCGCCTGAGTATTTTTTGCTCGGGCTCTCCCCAGTGAATCGCCGCACCCGGCACATCCGTTGCAGTGATAAACAGATCTGCATGGATCTGCTGGGCAAGCTTTGAGCTCGCCAGATCCTTGTCGATAACCGCCTCCACACCTCGAAATCCCTGGCCTTCCCGAACCACGGGAATGCCGCCGCCACCCGTACAGATCACAATGAAATCCATATCCACAAGCCTCTTGATCTCGCGATGCTGGATGATCGCCACAGGTTTGGGTGAGGCAATCACCCGGCGATAGCCTTTATCGGTCTTCACCATTTTGTAAGGCCGCCTGGCAGCCTCTTCCTCGGTATAGAAAGGGCCAATCGGTTTGGTGGGATTTTTGAACAATGGATCGTTAGGGTCCAGCACAACATAGGTGATTAAGGTGAGGAAAAAACGATCGCCGATATTCCTTTCGTTTAACGCCCTGTCCAGCGAAGATTCGATCATGTAGCCAATCTGGCCCTGAGTCATAGCTCCAATAACGTCTAAAGGCATATTGGGAACCTCTTCGCAGCTCTCCTGCTGCAAGAGTAGATTCCCCACCTGAGGACCGTTGCCATGAGTGATCACAATTCTATATTGCCTGGAAAGATCGGCAATCATCCCTACGGGCAGCCGCAAGTTCTCCAGCTGCTGCGCTGCACTGCCTGTCTGCCCTTTCTGAATCAGAGCGTTACCTCCAAAGGCAACGAGCAGTATAGGGTTTTCTCTCATGCTGCTGCTCTCCTCCTCCATTAGCGATTGAAAAACCGGGTCTTGATGCGCCCGTTAGCAGCCAAGAGTTGCCACCATTACCGCTTTTATTGTGTGGACTCTGTTTTCGGCCTCATCGAAAACGACCGAAGCCTCCGATTCGAATACTTCATCAGTCACTTCCATCGCTTCCAGGCCATACTGCTGATATATCTGTTCGCCGATGGTGGTGTCCCGATTGTGGAAAGAGGGCAGGCAATGCAGGAACTTCACATTCGGATTGCCGCTTCTCTCCATGACCGCCCGGTTCACCTGATAGGGAAGCAGCAAACGGGTTCGTTCTTTAAAGATCGCTTCGGGCTCTCCCATGGAAAACCACACATCGGTGGCAATGAAATCACAGCCCGCTACTCCCTCCTCCACATTTTCCGTAATCTTGATCCTTGCCCCCGTTTCACCGGCAATCGCCAGGCACTGCTCCACCAGTGCAGCATTGGTTCGCAGGCTTTCGGGCGACACCGAGCGAAAATCTATTCCCATCTTTGCAGCGCCCACCATGTAAGAATTACCCATGTTATTGCGGGCATCACCCAGGTAGGCAAATTTGACCTGGCTAAGGGGCTTGTCGCTGTGCTCCATGATCGTCAAAAGATCCGCCAGAACCTGGGTCGGATGGAATTGATCGGTCAATCCGTTCCACACCGGTACTCCAGCGTGCCTGGCCAGAGCTTCCACCTTCTCCTGGCCAAAGCCGCGGTATTCGATCCCGTCATACATCCTGCCAAGAACCCGGGCAGTGTCGGCGATTGACTCCTTAGACCCCATCTGCGAGCCGGTAGGCCCGAGATAAGTCACGTGCGCGCCCTGGTCGTAGGCAGCCGTCTCAAACGCGCAGCGGGTCCGCGTCGAAGCCTTCTCAAATATCAGCACAATGTTTTTGCCCCTAAGCCGCTGCTGCTCCGTCCCGGCATAGCGAGCCTTTTTCAGGTCTGCCGAGAGGTCCAGTAAAAATTTGATTTCTTTTGGCGTAAAATCCAAAAGCTTCAAAAAACTCCTATTCTTCAAATTAAAGGCCATCCCCTCCTCCCTGCCAATGCGCACTGAAAGGCCGCCTTTCTGCGGATCCGGAGCCAGGACCAAAAGCAAATCCCCCCAGGCGGCCTCAGTCTGTTTACAAGTTGCTTTAACTTTTATGAAATTTTCTTTGCTCGAGCAATGCAAAAAGGTGTGGAAGGTTGTTCTGATGTAACAAATGGGAGAGTCAGCGATTTAAGGATGATTCTCCGGGATAAGGAAAACTGAATCCTGCTATTCGCTCACCGGCGAGCGCGAGTGCGCCAGACTATATAGACACGCAACCATTCATATGTTTCGGAGCTGTGAATGCACACTTCGAGTTGAAACTGAAAAAAAGGGCAGCTTGAAGAGGTAAGAGTTACGCTCTAAAGCTCTAATATCATCCCGATCTCATCACATTTAAAGTATTTCGGGCACTTGCTGCATTCTCCCCACACCTTTGCCGGCAGCTCCTGGGTTCCTTTCGGTTCAAACCCGAGTGATTTAAAAAAATCTTCGGCCAAAGTGAAAGTAAACAACTTCTTTACCCCCAATTCTCTGGCTCCTTCCTCCAGAAACTCGACAATCTTTCTTCCCAACCCACGTTTTTGAAAATCTGGATGGACCGCTAAAGACCTGACTTCGGCGAGATCTTCCCAAAGAACATGCAGGCTGCCACAAGCGACGATCGTCGATGAAGCCTCTTCCCCGATGGACACTTCCTCTCTCTGCCGATTGCTTCTTGTTTCTACCGGAACGGCCACCACGAAGTCTCTGATGTTTTCGAATACGTATTGCGGACCTCGGGGAAGAACGAAATTGGCTTCGGCAAACCCGTTGATAAGATGAAGAATCCCTCGTACGTCTGAAATGCGGGCTTTCCTGATCAGGAATTCTACCTCTTTAAGACCTCCGGCCTTCCGTTCGAATCCGGCTTTGGCCTCTTTGCGGCCGAGCGGCTGCGGAAAAGCAATCTCATCCATCCCTAATGCCTCTTTCTAAGGTGTTACCGCCTTCCTGCGGAATCTTCCTGCAAATCAAAATTTCCGGACTGCCGGGCACGCCTGATTCACCCGAGAATTCAAGCTCCCTGTCGCCTCAGAACGGTAACAAGAACTCTTGCGGGTGTCAACCGGCCCACCCCCTTGCGTGTCACCGGGCAAGCACTTGCGTCGCCCGATTGATGTGAGTGCAAGAATACACCCGAATCCAATACTCTCCACGTCTCCCCTGACCACATTCAGGATAAATTCCATTTGTGTCAAATCAGGCAGGTGAGAAAAGGACTGGCTGGATTGCAATGCAGCCACGTATTATCTTAATCGAACGACAATGGGACAGCGAGATGTTCGGAGGGAATCGAAAGAAGCGGTTCCCCGCCACCGGAATGGTCGGGGAGCCGCCGGTTTTATCAGTACATATCTTCCATGCCGCCGCCCGGCATAGGTGCCGCCGGTTCCTTTTTCTTCGGTTTTTCTGCCACCATGGCCTCTGTTGTGATGAGGAGCGATGCAACGCTGGCAGCATTTTGCAGGGCAAACCGGACCACTTTGGTAGGATCGATTACTCCCGCCTCGGAAAGATTTTCATAGGCTTCGGTCTCCGCATTAAAGCCAAAAGGGCCCTGTTCGTTTTTTACCCGTTCAACCACCACCGAACCTTCAAAGCCGGCGTTGTTGGCAATTTGTCTGACCGGCTCCTCCAGCGCACGCTTGACAATATTCACGCCAAATGCATCCTCGCCCGTTACGTTTAGCTTCGCCAGGGCGGGAACACAGCGCAGCAGGGCCACTCCGCCGCCCGGAACAATGCCTTCTTCAACAGCAGCTCGGGTGGCATTCAGCGCGTCTTCCACGCGAGCCTTCTTTTCCTTCATCTCGGTCTCAGTGGCTGCTCCAACCTTGATGACAGCCACACCGCCAACCAGCTTTGCCAGTCTCTCCTGCAGCTTTTCCCGGTCGTAATCCGAGGTGGTCTCTTCAATCTGTGCACGAATTTGCTTCACTCGACCCTCGATGGCTTCCCTGGAGCCCCCGCCATCGACAATGGTTGTGTCGTCTTTGCCGACCTTGACCGTTTTGGCCGTACCCAGATCGTTTAACGTCACATTCTCAAGCTTGATCCCCACGTCTTCCGAAATGACCTGCCCGCCGGTCAGAATAGCCAGGTCTTCCAGGATCGCTTTGCGCCGATCGCCAAAGCCGGGTGCCTTGATGGCACAAACCTTCAGTGTGCCTCGCAGCTTATTAACGACCAGGGTGGCCAGGGCTTCGCCTTCGACATCTTCGGCAACGATCAGTAGAGGTTTGCCCATTTTGGCAATCTGCTCGAGGATGGGAAGCAGATCTTTCATGTTGCTGATCTTCTTTTCATTCATCAGCAGGTAAGGCTCCTCGAGAGTCACGTCCATGCGCTCAGGATCGGTAACAAAGTAGGGAGAAAGATATCCACGGTCAAACTGCATGCCCTCAACCACCTCCAGAGTGGTCTCCATGCTTTTGGCTTCTTCAACCGTGATGACGCCCTCTTTGCCCACTTTGTTCATTGCCTCGGCGATAATGTCACCGATGGTCGAATCGTTATTGGCACTGATGGTACCGACCTGGGCGATCTCTTTTTGATCCTTGGTGGGCTTACTGAGATCCTTAAGCGCCTCAATGGCGACTGCAACCGCTTTTTCAATGCCGCGCTTGAGCGCCATGGGATTGTGACCGGCAGCGACCAACTTGGAACCTTCACGATAGATGGCCTGGGCGAGGATTGTGGCAGTTGTGGTACCGTCTCCCGCAACGTCCGAGGTCTTACTGGCGACCTCTTTGACCATTTGCGCTCCCATGTTCTCAAATTTGTCTTCCAGTTCAATTTCCTTGGCCACCGTAACCCCATCTTTGGTGATCGTTGGAGATCCCCAGGATTTCTCCAAGACCACGTTCCGACCCTTGGGCCCCAAGGTGACTTTGACCGCATTGGCCAAGGTATCCACACCTTTGGTGATCTTCTCCCTGGCTTCACTGTAATATCGTATTTCTTTAGCAGCCATAAAGTTCGTCCTCCCTGTTTACTAGTCAATGTCGCTCTACTGTATAATTGCCAAGATGTCGTCTTCCCGCATGATCAGGTGCTCTTCACCTTCCACCTTGATATCGGTCCCGGCGTACTTGCTAAACAGCACACGGTCTCCTTCCTGCACCACCATGGGAGTGACTTGCCCATTTTCCAATATCCTTCCCTTGCCCACTGCAAGTACTTTTCCCTGCTGAGGTTTTTCCTTGGCGGTGTCAGGAATGATGATCCCGCCTGAGGTTTTCTCCTCTTCTTCGATACGCTTGATGATGACCCGATCGTACAACGGTCTGAGCTTCATAATAATCACTCTCCTTTTTCACTTAAGTTGTTGTAATGACCATACAGGGCTATTGCTCAGCATGCCCAGCTAGCACTCGGGAATGGTGAGTGCTAGTAAGTACCTTCTCAATCGCCCATCGTTGAGAAAAAGTCAAATTCAAATTTTGGCAAATATCGGCTGCTGATATCCAGTTTGCACGTAGCATATTATTATCTGCTATTAGGCTGGCTGTTCCTTCGATTTTCATTATATTTCAAAAACATATTTTATTGACAGCCTCGTACTGCCTTGCAGCATTCCATCGACAGCTGGTGAACACTACCTTCGAGATTGACGCCACACCCGGGCAAATCTTTTCTGGTCACCAACGCTGCAAGCCTATATAATATTTATTTTTCGGATTGGTACTCTGACGGTGGTGAGGAGACTTAATTTGAAAACTTGGTTAATGTTTTTAGTCGATTGTAATCGCGATACCAATCAAGGCCGCAACTGGGAAATCGTTCAGGCATTCCTGGTGCCAGCCCTTAAATCGGTATCGAGAGCGGATCTTGAGGTAGTTAGAAACGTTTTTTTCTCAATGTAGCTGACTCGACAATCTCAATCCCTCTGAAAACCATTCGGGATTCGACAATGAAGCCGGCTGCGGATGCCTACAGACGAAAAGGGGAGGAGTGCTGCCATGCAGGAGCTTGAAAAGGATCCTTTAGTCGTGGAGTTCCAGCGACGACGAACGAACATGTTGCAGGCCTTCATTTTCGCCATACTGTTGATCGCCCTCGCCCTCGCGATAAAGCAGCTTTCCGACCAGTATCAAGATTTCCTGGGAATCAATCAGGCGACATGGTCAGCTATTGCTGTCGCCCAATTGATCACGGGTGGCGTCATTGCACTGCGTGGCTTTTTGCAGTACCGATGCCCCGTTTGTAACAAGATCGTTCGGGCTCATGACAAGTACTATCTGGGTGTAGCCGTTAATCCAACTCACTGCCCCAAATGCGGCCGCCGGCTGAGTTAGATGCATCATTTGAAGTATGCCGATCAAGAGAGGTGAAATCATGAAGAACATTCGACCGATGAAATTGGCGGCACTGATGCTTTTATTTATTTTCATTTGCTTTTTCACCTCCGGCACAGAGGCCTCATCGCCCCGGAATGAGGAACAAGCCCTAACCAGCAAGGCTGATTCGACCAGCCCGGTCAACATTGTCCTGGAATTGTTGGAAGCCGGCTTGGAGAAGGGCATCAGCTTGCGGGTGTCATTTGAGAACAGTGGTCCGGCGGGTATATCGTTGAACGTCTGTCCTGCAATGCTGCTTTGTTGCGTCAAGGGGTTGCACCCGTTGATTACTTGTGAAGATACCGGGGTTGGACTCTTGGACGTGTGCAAGCTTGCAAGTGCTACAAGCCACGAGACCTATCTTCCCGTACATTCCACCTTCTCTTTTGACATCAACATCCCGCCTGATCGACTCCCCTCTGCCTGTCTGGAAAAAGGCCGGCAAATCACTGTTTCCCTTCTTTATGAAACGGAAAATGCAAAGAGCATTAACTCAAATGCGGTGAGAGCCCAAATGAATTAAGAATCCGCAAATCCGACGAAGCCATGCCGCTGGCTGGGGCGTTTACCTTTGTTCGGCAATACTCTGATTGCTCTGTTGCGAGACGAAATCCGGTTAGAAAAATGCTCTGAATTGAACTGATAGGAAAAGAGATCCAGTGCTTATT
>Ga0209164_1004834_pt1 | contig 11818 bp, 14 predicted proteins | sample MTBNYHSulfiMetaG_FD_187458 | JGI IMG/M metagenome (GOLD analysis project Ga0209164, IMG submission 187458) | Enrichment culture microbial communities from rom New York Harbor, USA that are MTBE-degrading - MTBE-NYH (New York Harbor Sulfidogenic)... | ecosystem: Environmental > Aquatic > Marine >... | reverse complement strand
ATGATCCGTCATGGCCACGGGACCTCGGTTTATTTTCGAACAAAATATGCATACCCTGAAAAAAGTTGCTTTGTAAAGCGAGATCGAGCCGTTTTTCCCACGCGCTCACCTGCTATGCACTTCGATGTGAGGAGCCTATCGAGCGGATTGTTTTTGCTTGACAGCGTCTCCTAAGTTCAGGATAGTAAAACAAAAACGATCCTGGAATGCGAGGAAGCTGCAGTGAAACGTAGACCGAAAATTCTGATCATAGATGACGATCCGGATTTTGTTGAAAGCACCAAGTTGATTCTCGAATCGGGTGATTATGAGGTAGTCTCCGCAAAGAACGGAACCGAAGGCCTCGAACTGGTTACTCTTGAAGACCCGGATTTGATTATCTTGGACATCATGATGGACTCCATGTTCGAGGGTTTTAACGTAAGTGCCGCTTTGAAGATGACCACTGAATACATAGACTACCGGGACACCCCCGTTCTTATGGTCAGCTCGGTCAGAACCGAATATGGTGATCGATTCGACGTTCCGGAGGGTGCGGAAGGCCTTCAGGGCGATGCTTACATGGATAAGCCGGTGGAACCTCGAGCCCTCCTGCAAAAGGTCACGGAAATGCTGCACGCTCGCTGACCCTTCCTTCCGAGTGCATCAGCGCCCGCGTCGAAGGATCCGCTCCTTCTGATGGAGAATATTAACCGGATTATTCACACTTGGGACCTTGCTCCCAGATTATCAGGCCATGACCCGCGAAGAGGAACTTGTCAAAGAAGGCTGGCGAAAGCAGTTTATGACCAATGAGCCGCGTCTGAGCGAAGCCGTCGAAGAATACAAGGCCATCGGCTTCGAGGTCCGTCTCGAAGCGGTGGACTTAAACGAGGATGACGGTACATGTAAGGCTTGTCTCAAGTTCGCACCCGATGAATTCAAGGTGATCTACACACGCAAACCTCCCCATTCCCACGATGATGAGGATCCTTTTTGACCCGTCGCCCTCTGTGGTTCTCCCACGATTACCGCACTCGGCCTCGTCGGAAGTCGATGGGCATACTGAACGTTCGGTTGAACAGGCCGATTCCGTCGGGAAACAGAGTCTCTCGCATCGGATGATGCGGATGTCTTCGTCCTTGTCATTGATTACGTAATCGCCCAAGTTGGACACGCTTTCAAGCTCTCCAAGCATCCGAAACCGAAGTCGCCTCCCCGTTGTTGGCTGCGTTGTTTCCATGTGATCGCTGCATGACCGTTTCGGGGGTTACTCTTACATTCCTGTCAAGTTCTCAGGGAGCGCTAAATGCCAAATCCGAAGGAAAACCACTGGGTACGAGTCCATGTCCTGGAAAACCAGTTCGAGGCGGATCAGCTCACACATGCCTTAAGAGAGGAAGGAATCTCCGTCTGGATCAAAGAGTATAAAGATACGGCCTACGACGGGATCTATGTGGCGACCAAAGGTTGGGGGGCGCTTTATGTGCCCGAGCCGGACCAAGGTCGAGCGGAAACGATTATCGAAGAAGCGGGAAAGGCGTTTGAGGAGACTGATTAGCGCGTTTCAGGCGTCTTGATACCGATGGAGAAGGGGAGTGTAGAGTGGGTTGAGGAACGAAACCCAACAACCAGGCCATGGGCTACGCTCGCTAACCCAACCTGCCCCACCGGGCGTCCCCCCCCGGACGGTAAACCGGGACGGCTCTATCTAAAATCGGACCATTCCGGTGTGAACCAGGACGTTACCACGAATGCGATATGGCGCCCGGCCGGCACGCCGACACGCACGGCAAGGGAGGACGTTCTCCCACAGGTTTACACGGACCACAATCGTACTTGATCTTCTTTCGATGCGCATCGGAAACGACGGCCACCGGTTCCTCACGGAGAGGGTCATTGGGATCTTCGTCCAGGATTTCAATCACTTCGGCGGGACACGCTTCAACACAGTCGCCGCAGCCGTTACACTTGTCCGTGTCTATGGTAATGAAATAATCTCCGGACCCGTCCGTATACCCGTAATTCGCTAACATGTTTTTCCTCTTGGGAAATTGACCGGATCGTCATGGCGAGCGGTTTAGGTCTTTCGTTCGGATTCGGCCTAGAGCGGGTTTCGAACGACAAGAATGTCTTTCCAGGCTCCCTCATTCCGTCTCACCGTTATAGCCGGTGGTCCGAACCGATACTCCGCCGCATTTGGCGACAACTAGAGAATAGAATGGGATGCGTCACCAGAGAACTCACTGGAGCTTTTTCCGCAGGTTGATGAAATTGCTTCGATCGAAGCCGAGCGTTTTGAAGAACGAAAGAATGTCACCCGAATCCCAACGAACCGCCGTATAGACGTCCAACACACCTTTACTTTTGCAGAACTCGAACAAACGCTCTCCAATCGCCTGGCCGATACCTGTGCCCATGTGTTTCGGATCGACTGCCATCATTTCGATCCAGAAGCTTTGTCCGACTCCGAAGGATCCGAGTTTGATCTCTCCCATCATGAAGCCCAGCACGCGCCCGTCGATTTCCGCCACGAAACCGACCCCCCTGTTTTTCTCCAGGCTCTCGCGGAGCAATTCCTCTACTACCGCGGGGCTGGGTTTCTTGGTGATTACACCATGTATTCGAACAACTTCCTCGATGTCTTCCTCGCGTAGTTCTCTGACTATCAAACCTGGAATCATAAGGAGACCTTCTGGAGCCGACCTTCAATCGATGCGGATTATTTTTACGTGTTTGCCCACCCAGTCGGGCGGGAGGTACACGCGACCGCTGTTGCCGCTGAGCTTTACTTCTTTGTCGATCATTTCTTCGCCGTAAACCTCAAACCGTACCCTGTTCCGGTTAGGAGCTTCCTCGCCCATTGGAGTTTCTCGCTGGCTGTTCGGAGGATCTTTGGGTTTCATGATGTTTTCTTAATATTCACCATAGGTTTAACTATGTTTTAGCTATAATGTAACTGTATGATAGCTCTTGCGCCTTGTCAAGGAAAAAGCTCCGCCTACCGGCGTTCAAACCGGCTGTCCGGAAAGAATTCGAGCCTGAAGTACAATTAGCCGACAAGCGTCTTTTTCAGGGATGCTCATGAATCGGCAGACCGCTGAAAAACGTCCGGGGCCCAAGGCCGCCCGGTTTTTGTTTGAATTTTAGAGTTCGATCTAGTATTCAGGTAACGCTTTAAGATTCTTTTCATTTTAAGCGACCCCAGCGATCCGGCATCGGATCGGTACAAGTATAAAGTGCGAGGGCCCTTTACGCTCATGACCAAAAAACGCCGCAATATTTTGGACTTGATCGGCAACACGCCATTGGTGGAAATCCATAAACTCCGGCCCAATAAGAGTGTCCGGATCATGGCCAAACTCGAATTACGCAATCCAGGCGGATCGGTGAAAGACCGCGTCGCCTTGTCCATGATCGAGGGCGCGGAGTCTCGTGGTGAGCTGCCGGGGAAAACCATTTTAGAACCCACCAGTGGGAACACGGGAATCGGGTTGGCCATGGTGGCGGCGGTCAAGGGATATCCGATCGCTCTTGCCATGCCCGAATCGGCCAGCGTGGAGCGAAGAAGAATATTGGAAGCGTACGGAGCCGAACTCCTGCTCACCCCGGCTCATCTGGGTACGGATGGCGCCATCGAGGAGGTTTACCGCCTGGCCCTCGAATATCCGGAGCGTTACTACGTGCCGGACCAATTCAATAATCCGGATAACATCCGTGCCCACTATGAAGGAACGGGAGTCGAAATTTGGGAGCAGACGCAAGGCAAAATTACACACTTCATTGCCTCTCTGGGCACTTCCGGCACACTGATGGGAACGAGTAAGCGGCTTAAGGAATTCAATCCCGAAATCCGGATCGTGGGAATGGAGCCCTACTTAGGACACAAGATTCAAGGTCTGAAAAACATGAAAGAATCCTACAAGCCTGGGATCTTTGACAAAAGTGCACTTGACGAGACTGTGAACATCGAGGATGAAGAAGCCTTTGAAATGAGCCGTCGCTTGGCCAGGGAGGAAGGTATTCTGGTGGGCATGAGTGCCGGAGCCTCCATGGCTCTCGCGTATCGAGTGGCCCAGGAGCTGGATGAAGGACTAATTGTCGTACTCTTTCCGGACGGAGGCGAACGCTATCTCAGTACGACCCTTTTCCTCCACAGACGGCCTTCCCAGCTCCAATTCTTCAATACATTGACACGCGGCAAAGAGGATTTCACCCCCCTTCAGGAAGGTAAGGCGACCATATATGCATGCGGGCCGACGGCCCACGAACTCCTCCATCTGGGTACCTGCCGTCGCATTGTATTCACCGACCTGTTGAGACGCCATCTCGAGTATCGCGGGTTTCAGGTCACGCATGTAATGAACATCACGGATATTGATGACAAAACCATTGCCGGTTCGGAGGCTTCCAAGAAAGACCTGAAGGATTTTACTGAAGAATACATCAACGAAATCCTGAAAGACATCGACCTGCTGAACGTGAAGCGAGCATCTCATTATCCACGGCCGACTGAGACTATCGACGAGATGTTGGACATTACGAAAAGGCTTCTGGACAAAGGTTTTGCCTACGAGAAATTCCGGTCTGTCTATTTTGATATCTCCCGGTTCGGGAGGTATGGAAGACTGTCCCGGGTGGACTTGAGCAAAATTCACCTCGGCAAAACCGTGGACCTGGACGAATATGAAAAAGACAATCCAAGAGATTTCACTTTATTAAAACGCTCGACCCTGGCGGAACTCAAACGGGGTATTTTTTACAAGACTCCGTGGGGAAATGTACGACCTGGGTGGCACATACAGTGCGCAGCCATGGCCACGAAACATCTTGGAGAAACTATCGACATCCATACGAGCGGCTCGGACCTGATATTCCCCCATCATGAAAATGAAATCGCCATTGTAGAAGCTCTGACCGGAAAACGATTTGCCGACTATTGGCTGCACTCGGAACCCGTCATGGCCGAAGGACGGAAAATGTCCAGAGCGGAGGGAGGAACCGTAACGTTCAGGGAACTGATCGAAGCGGGCTACACCGGGAGTGAAGTGCGGTATTGGTTGCTCAGTCAACACTACCGTAAGCCGATTAACTATTCCCTCGAAGCTCTCGAAGTTGCCTGCAACACATTGGGCAGACTCAATGAATGTATTCGAAGGCTGACCTTTGCGAAAGGCGGACCCGAGATAAATGAGACTCCCCAGTTGCTGTATGAGGTAAAGAAAGGATTCAGCAGCGCCATGGACGACGATTTGAATGCACCCGGCGCGCTGGCTGCGATATTCTCGTTCGTACGTCAGGTGAATTCCATGATCTCGAAACAGGAACTGAGCAGAGGACAGATGAATGAGATTCTGGAGTTATTGAAAAGCTTCGACTCCGTCTTTAAGATTATGGATTTTCCTTCGGACCAACTCACTGAAGAAGAAGAGATCCTCCTTGAAAAGCGGGAATTGGCCCGACGCGAGAAAGACTGGGAGGAGGCGGACCGTTTGAGGAACGATCTGAAAGAAATGGGCGTGGTGCTCGTCGACGGTCCCGAGGGGACCCGGTGGTATCGCGAAACGCACGGCGCGAAAGCCTAACACCCCTTTCAGGATTACGGTAGAACAAGACCCCTTGTTTTCGACTCCTCATTGATGTTGCGATAAGACGGCCATCCGAAAATCATGGCATTTTAGCGCACAATCAAAAGTTGACGGCCAAGGATCACCTTAACGTCAGGACCGGATCAGCACGGTCCCTGTCCAATGGGAAGCCGATGAATGCAGACATATTGAAAACACTCCTGGAGCAGGTCCGCCGGGGAGAGGTCTCTGTGGATCAGGGCCTCGAACGCTTAAGAGTATACCCTTTTGAAGAGCTGGGTTTCGCCACGGTGGACCATCACCGGCCTTTTCGTCAGGGTTTTCCCGAAGTGGTTTTTGGCCAAGGCAAAACCGTCCCGCAGATCGCCTCCATCGTAAAAAGCCTGGCATCCACAAATGACCGCGTTCTGGTAACCCGTTTGTCTTCAGAAAAGAGCAGCGAACTTGTTAAAGAGTTCCCGGACGCCGAATACAATCCTACGGCCCGGACGTTTGCCTGGGCCAGAGAGCCCACTCGACCTGATCCGGTAGGCTCGGTCATGATCATCAGCGCCGGGACCTCGGATATGCCGGTGGCTGAAGAAGCCGTGAGTGTGGCGCGTTTTTTCGGCAACGGCGTCATCCCTCTCTTCGACGTGGGTGTCAGCGGAGTTCACCGCCTTTTGGCCAAAAGAGAGCTGATGGAAAAAGCCCGGGTATTCATCGTGGTGGCCGGGATGGAAGGAGCGCTTCCCAGTGTCGTGGGAGGGCTGGTCCGGCGTCCTGTCATTGCCGTACCCACCAGCGTCGGTTACGGTGCAAGTTTTGGAGGACTGGCCGCTCTCCTCGGCATGTTGAACTCTTGCGCGTCCAACGTGGCTGTCGTCAACATAGACAACGGTTTCGGCGCCGCCTATCTGGCCTCTCTCATCAATCAAATGGACCGAATCTGAGGTTCGCTCTCGTCAGAAGTCGCCCTGCCCGAGTTGGTGAGGCACAAGTTTGTGTTTACAAGCTCGGCGAACTACACCCAACATAGGCTCCCTCTTACCCAAGAAATTGGGCCGAGGTGAAAGCTTGCCGGTCTTCAACCTTTCTCGTCAAACGGATAGAACGTCTTATCCTCGTTCAGAAGCTCGGCTCCGCCTTTTCGAATCACCACCATTTCTTCCAGGCGCACGCCGCCCCACTCGGGTAAATAGATGCCGGGTTCGATGGTGATCACCATGTTTTCCATGAGCTCGACAGGAAATATGCGCCTCAGGGATGGGGGCTCATGCGTGGCTATTCCTACTCCGTGCCCGAGAGAATGCAGGAAGAAATCACCGTACCCGGCTTCTTCGATGATGTCCCGCGCCAAAGAGTCGGCTTCGTCGGTCTTCATGCCGGGTTTCACGCCGTTGATAGCGCGCAGTTGCGCCTTTCTGACGAGTCCGTAAATCTCCTTAAAGCGTTCGTCCGGTTCTCCCAGAAATACGGTTCGCGACATGTCGGAACAGTACATGTCTTTCCTGGCGCCGATATCGAAAACGATGGGTTCCCCCTCCCGGATTTGACGATCCGTGGGCACGGCATGCGGCAGCGCGGCATTGGGACCCGAAGCCACGATGGAGTCAAAGGCTACTCCCTGAGCGCCCGACGCCACCATGGCCGACTCGATCCGGGAAGCAACCTCCCGCTCCGTCATTCCTGGGCGAAGCTGTCCCAAGACTTCTTTGAAAGCCTTTTCCGTTACCCTCAACGCAGCAATGATGCAGTCCAGCTCGGGAGGATCTTTGATCGCTCTCAACGGTTCAACCACGTCTTCCGTTTTAACGACCTCGACACCCTTTTGACCAAGCCCTTCGGCGAGTTTGTCGAACAGGTGCACACTGAGATGCCGGCTTTCAATACCCAATCGTCTGATGTTCGCCCTGAAAACCGCCTCCTGAAACGTAGGCAGCGGCTCCGCAGTGTAGACGTAGACTTCGAAATCCGGACTTTCATTCTTTGCCTGGGTTGCGTATCGACCGTCGGTGAGAATCGCTCGGGTGTCGCTTCCGACAAGTACAAAACCGCTGATTTCCATCACCTGAGGGTCATCCGCCGCGAACCCGCTGAGATAGTATCTGTTATAAGGTATAGAGATCAAAAAGCCATCCAGGCGGAATTCATGCAGACGTTCTCTCAACCGATCGATTCTTTTCTCATATTGAGCCATGATTGATCCTCTTCGAGGTTATGCAGAGTAGAGTCAATAAGAGATTGCTCGCTTGGTTTGAAACTACTTTTTTTCTGATTTTTACTTTGGGTTCCGCTACGCTTTTCCTCGCCTTTGCGTCAGGTTACATGATCTCTTCATCAAGTATTTAATTGACACAAATGGTGTATATTTTATTATAATGCAAAATTGATGCAGAGATACAGTTCGAAATAAAAAGGGCGACCCGATATGCAACGCAAAGCTGAAATCTCCCGGAAAACAAGAGAAACAGATATACAAGTGGCGGTAAACCTGGACGGAACGGGAGTCGTAAATATACGGACCGGATTGCCTTTCATGGATCATATGCTGACCCTCATGGCGGCACACGGTGCGATGGATCTCGCCATTCGTGCGGAAGGCGATATTGAAATCGATTATCATCACACACTGGAAGATACAGGCATATGCCTGGGCCAGGCGCTGAGGCGGGCCCTCGGTGATTGTGCAGGAATTCATCGATACGGATATCTTGATTTGCCGATGGATGAAGCCCTGGTTTCGGTGGCACTGGATATCAGCAATCGCCCATTCCTGGCCTTTAACCTTCCTCCGGCTCAAAACCCATCCCTGGGTTTCGACGTTCAGGTCATAAAGGAGTTCATGCGGGCATTTGTACTTCATGGAGGGCTGACGTTACATGTAAATTTACCATATGGCGAAAATACCCACCACATCTACGAGGCATGCTTCAAAGGCGTAGGTCGGGCGCTGAGACAGGCGATGGCACTGGACGAACGTTGTCCGGGCATACCCTCGACGAAAGGAACGCTGTAGCGCGGGAGACGATTCGCCGATCCCTGCCTTTAAGGATAAGAAAGCCTTGTTGCGCGTGAGGCATGTTCCGTTCCTCGGACAAAATACAACCATGCAGTGATGATGTCTATACATACATCGGACTATTGTTCACATGACAAAATAAGGAACGCTGGAAAATGGACTGTAAAGCCCCACGGTGTTGGTCGGCAGTGCTCTGCACAATCGTATTCTTTCTCTGTTTTTCCTGCGCGGGTGGACAGAAAGCGGTTGAGCCTCAGGTTTTCGACTACGATTCCATCGCAGTCTTACCCTTTCAAACAGTCCGGCCTCCAACGGGCCAGAATGTGGTGCGCTCCCCTTTTAGTGGCGCCACGTATTTGACAGGCAAGATAACCGAGGGAGCGTCGGTGAACATGGATCAGCTGCTGAGAGAGCGTCTCGAGAGTGATCCCGGCATGATCTTTGTGGGAAGTGAATTGGGTAGGCGCCTATGGCGCGAATTTGACATCGGGTCGGGGCTGGATAAAGAATCGCTGGCCGGATTTTCTAAAGAGATCGCGGAATCGACCGGAACGGATTTTGCGCTGTTGGGCCACCTGTACGCCTTCGAAGACAAGAAAGGAACCGCTTACGCCGTCGAATTTCCCGCGTACGTGGCTTTCGATCTGACGTTGCTCCGACTGGCGGACAGCAGCGTTTTGTGGAGAGGATCTTTTGTGCGGCGACAAAAGGATCTCTCAAGAAACATTTTTGACGTGGGAGAGTTTGTCAAAGCCGGGGGACGTTGGCTGACGGCGAGCCAGTTCGCCGCCTTGGGGCTGGACCAGGTTATGGAAGATTTTCCCATAAGAAAGTTACGGTAGGAGACTTACCTTGATTGTCATTCCGGCTGTGGACATAAAGAACGGAAAATGTGTTCGTTTGTTCCAGGGACGTATGGACAGCGAAACCGTATTTTCGGAAAATCCCGCCCAGATGGCAGAGCGATGGGAGCGGTGCGGAGCGGAGCGTTTACATGTGGTGGACCTTGACGGCGCCGTCAAAGAGAGCCCGCAGAACAGGAGCGCCATTCAGGAGATTTTGAAAGCGGTTTCCATACCGGTTCAAATAGGAGGCGGCATAAGGGATCTTCACACCATCGAATCGTACCTGAATCTGGGGTTGGATCAAGTCATTCTGGGAACCGTGGCGCAACAGAATCCACAATTGCTCGAGGAAGCGTGCAGGAGGTTTGAAGGAAAAATCGTTGCCGGCATCGACGCCCGGGATGACCGAGTGGCCGTACAGGGTTGGACTGAAACGACCGCTGATAATCCTTTCGATCTGGCGCGGAGTCTCGAGGCGTCGGGGGTGGCCGCCATCATATTCACCGACATCAGTCGCGACGGCATGCGCTCAGGCCCGAACATCGAAAGTACCCGAATGATGTGCCGTACCGTACAACTACCGGTCATCTGTGCAGGAGGGATCCGATCTCTGGACGATCTTCGTGAACTCGTTCCTCTGGAAACGGAAGGTCTGGCCGCGGTTATCACGGGCAGGGCCATATACGAAGGCACGCTGGACCTTTCGGAAGCTCTCGCTCTGGTGAGGAGCCGGCGTTCGGAACGTGTTGATTAGTTATATTCGGATCGGGTCCGGCGTGTTTTACGGCCTGCACCCTGCCCTTTTCCCTAAGCGGCGCAGCCCCGGAGTCGGGAAAAAAATGAAGCGCCACATTCGGCATTCGCTTGTCGACACGAGACGAGAGCCGGTACGGTCTTCGGTTGAGGCAACCAATGCACTCGGCGGGAGTAGATAAAATAAAAACGGCTTGACATATCGATAATAATGGATCATACTACTTTTTTTAGTTGAATTGGTTTGGATACCTTTATTGGAGGGAGTGATCATTACATGCCAGGCGTCCGTGTGAAAGAGGGCGAACCTTTTGAGCTCGCTCTGAGACGCTTCAAGAAACAGTGTGAAAAAGCGGGAATTCTATCTGAAATCCGAAAACGCGAACACTACGAAAAACCAAGCATCAGAAAGAAACGAAAAGCCTTGGCCGCCAAAAAACGCGCGCTAAAGCGTATGAGACGCATTCGGGGCTAACCCATGTCCCTCTATGAAACTCTGGATTCGGCGTTCAAAGAATCTCTAAGGTCCAGAGATGCTTTGAGGTTGTCCGTACTTCGCCTGGTTCGCACGGCCTTGAAAAACAAGGAAGTGGAACTTATTAGAAAACTGGACGACGACGAAATCCTTAGGGTGCTTTCCTCCCAGATCAAACAGCGCAAAGAGGCCATTGACCAGTTCCGGCAGGGAAATCGGTCCGATTTGGCGGACAGGGAGGAACAAGAGTTAGCCATTCTGGAATCTTTCATGCCCCGGGCCCTCGACCGGCAGGAACTGCAAAGTGGGATTCACGCCATTATTGCCGAAACAGGCGCTTCGGGGATGAAGGATATGGGCAAAGTTATGAAAGAAGCCATGCGTCGCTTCGCGGGACGCGCCGATGGAAAAGCCGTCAGCGAGATCGTCAAGAAACAACTCGCCGGCTGAACTTCTCTCGACACTCGAGGACGTAATCCTCGAGTGTCGGCGAACATGAGGCAGAGGCTTTTGTATCTCTGTACGCACCGCCTGCCGACCAAACGAGTCGGCTCTGCAAACAGCCCGCGCCTTCAATGTCATGTCGTACGGGAAACTCCGATAACGAATTCCAAGCTTCTACGGGGAGATAAAATCGGTACCCATCACGGCGTAATTCTTTTCAGAGTTCACTCAAGTGGTGGCAACGCGTTGCCGCGGAGCACCCGGCGAGGAGGAAATGGCCTGAGTTGATGATCTTCATCCAGGCCTTTTTCTATGGATCAAGAGAGCTTAGAGGATCTTGAGTATCCGGCGCTGCTCAGGCATCTCGCCGAGTATGCCGTGTCCTCCATAGGTCGTGAACGGTGTTTGGCTATCAGGCCCAGCCACGACGAACCGACTGTACGTTCCCAACTTAAAGAGGTCTCTGAAGTCCGGAGGCTGCTGGAAAGCGGCGCAGGATGTCCGTTGAGTTCGTTCTCTGAGGTGCGTCTGATTTTGGAGCAGGCTTCCATGCCGGGGTTCGCGCTTGAAGGCGAAGACTTTCTGAACGTGCTGTCTTTTGTTCAAGCTTCCGAAAACACGCGCGTTTTTATTCAGGAAGACAGAGCCCCCTTTCCACTTCTGGCCGCCCATCTCGAAAAGCTGACTCCTCTGAACGATCTGCAGCAACGAATCGAACGCACGATCAACCGCG
>Ga0209164_1004832_pt1 | contig 11822 bp, 12 predicted proteins | sample MTBNYHSulfiMetaG_FD_187458 | JGI IMG/M metagenome (GOLD analysis project Ga0209164, IMG submission 187458) | Enrichment culture microbial communities from rom New York Harbor, USA that are MTBE-degrading - MTBE-NYH (New York Harbor Sulfidogenic)... | ecosystem: Environmental > Aquatic > Marine >... | reverse complement strand
CGAGTCCTTGCCCAGGCTGTTCGCGACGACGAGCCCGTCGCCGTACTCCTCGCGAGCCTCGCTGATCAGGCGCAGCGAACGGTCGACCTTCTCCTTGAAGTTGAGCCCGTTGACGAGCTCGTGGATTTCATCGGGGGTCCTGGCGAAGTCCATGCGGGTCCTCCTCTCGTGCCGGCGAGCCGTCGTCTCACGGCGGCCGACGATAACTTACTTATCGAATACATTAGCAAAGGTGATAGGGCAGGATAGCACGGGAGCGCGAGGCGTCAACCGTGAGGGCGTCCGCGTGCGCGGCGTCGGCGCGAGCGGCCACTGGAGGGAGTCCCGAGCGCCGCGTCGCACCGAGCACCGCGTCGCACCGGACGCCGCGTCGTCCCGAGCGTCCGCCCGGGTGGTCAGCCGCCCTCGGCGTACCGCTCGCGGAAGTAGGCGAGCAAGGCCTCGGCGGCGCGGGAGAGCACGCGCGTCTTCGAGCGCACCGTGTAGAAGTCGCGGCGGATGTCGAGGCCCTCGACGGCGACCGCGGCCAGGGTGCCGTGCTCGAGTTCGGGGCCGATGGCCCAGCGGCTCATGAAGGTGACGCCGCCACCGGCGATGGTCGCCTGCTTGGCCGACTCCATGAGCCCCATCTCCATCACGACGTTGAGGCGCTCGGGCGGCAGGCCGGCACGGCGGAGGTGGTCCTCGACGACGGCGCGGATGCCGGCCCCCTGCTGCTGCACGACCTGGGGTTCGTCGCCGAGCTCCTCGAGCGAGACCGAGGCGCGCGCCGTCCACGGGTGGGCGGGGCCGCACACGAGGACGACCCGGTCACGAGCCAGCGGCTCGGCGACGAGGTCGGGCCGGCGGGTCGGCGCCCCGACGGCGCCGAGCTCGAACTCGCGCGTGAGGACGCGCTCGACGACCTCCTGGGTGTCGTCGACGTGGAGAGACACCTCGACGCCGGGGTAGAGGTCCTTGAAGCGCGTCAGCATCGCCGGCAGGACGTGCTCGCCGGGGCCGGTCGAGGCGCCGATCACGACCTTGCCGGCGACGAGGTCGCTGAGGTCGCCGATCTCGGTGCGCACGCGCTCGTCCAGGCTGAGGATCTCGCGCGCGTAGCGATAGAGCACCTGCCCGGAGTCGGTCGGCACGACCGTCCTGCGCGAGCGGTCGAGCAGCGTGGTCTTGAGCTCGCGCTCCAGGCTGCGCACCTGCTGGCTCGCGGCGGGCTGCGTGATGTTCAGCTCGTCGGCGGCGAGCGAGAAGCTGTGGCGGTCCACGATGCGACAGAAGAGCCTGAGCTGGCGGATGTCCATAACTCGTGCTTATACCACAGTTGCCGGCGGCGCACCCAGAGGGTGGCCGGCGCGCGCTCAGACGAGACGCTCGAAGCGGCCGACGCTGAGCCCGCCGGCCGCCATGCCGACGAGCAGGTCGACGAAGAGCCCGGGGTCGCGGCGCGTGACCGGCAGGGTGCGGGCGTCCTTCTTGCGCAGCTCGATCGCGTCGGCCGTGCGCACACGACGGATGCGGCCCTCATCGCGCAGGGCGGCGTCGATCACGGACGCCGGCAGGGCGCGCAGCGTGTAGGCCGGCGTGCCGAGCGCCGCCGCCTCGCGCTCCATCACGCTGCCGCCGCCGAGGACGAAGTCGGCGGCGGCGAGCAGGCTGACCGCGTCGACCGGCCCCGGGGGCGCGACGACCGCGGGGAGGCGCAGCGCGGCGAAGCGGGCCCGCTGCGCCTCGTCGCGGGCGAGCAGCACGACGGTCACGTTGCGGCGCGCGGCGAGCGCGCGGACGACGTCCCGGAGGGCGCGCTCCTCCCGCTCCGCCGCCGGGTCCGGCACCGGCGTGCGGCGGGTCGGGCCGTGCCCCGGCCGCACGACGCCGATCACGCGCCGGCGGTCGACGCCGAGGTCGTCGAGCACCCCGCCGTCGATCTCCAGATCGCGGAGGTAGTACTCCTCCTTGAACCCGGGATAGCGGAAGAGCTTGGCCGGAGGGACGCCCAGCGACGAGAGGGTCCCCGGGGGCACGGCCTCGGGGACGGCGACTCGGTCGACGAGGCGGAGGTTGACCGCGTTGGCGCGGCGCAGGCGCTCGTCGTCGAGCAGCGTGAGTTGCGGCACGCCGAGCGCCCAGTTGGCGAGGATGAAATCGCTGGCGTGGCTGCCGGCGGCGACGTCGAACCGGCCGCTCGAGGCCGAGCCGAGGAGCTGCGCCGTGCGGTTCAGGAGGCCGACCGCGCGTGCGCCCGCCCCGCCCCCCCTGTGCTGGCTCGTGACGAGGGCGGCGATGCCGTAGCGACGCAGCACGAGCTCGGCGCTGGCGAAGCGCCGCGCCGTGACCGTGACGATGTCGCCACGGTCCTCCAGCCGGCGCACGATCGGGGCGAAGAAGAGCACGTGCGCCGAGTCGGTGATGTCGACCCAGACCCTCATGTCGTCACTGGGTTCGGCGGCCGGCCGCCGCCGCCTGCCTGCCGCTGCGACCCCGTCCCCTGCGCCGCGTCCGCGCCGGCGTGTCGCCGCGCCGCGGTCGCCGCGCGGCCGGCCTGCCTGGCTCGCGGCCGGGCGCCTCCGGCGTCAGCCGAGCCCGGCCGCGACCGCCGCGGCGACCTCGCGCACCTGCTCCTCGGTGAGGTTGGGGTGCATCGGCAGGGCGAGGTTGCGTGCCGCCGCCGCCGCCGTGACCGGGAAGTCGCACGGCGCGTGGCCCTTGTCGGCGAAGACGGGCTGCAGGTGCAGCGGCGTCGTGTAGTACGACGCGCACGCGACCTCGCGCTCCTTGCACGCCGCGGCGATCCTGTCGCGCGCGGGGTGGCGGATCACGTACAGGTGATAGACGTGGGTGAGGCCCTCCGGCACCGCGGGGCGCTCCACCTCGGGCGGCAGGAAGGCGTCGTACCACGCGGCGACCTGCTGCCGGCGCGCGTTCCACGCGTCGATCGTCTCGAGCTCGACGCGCAGGATCGCCGCCTGCACCTCGTCGAGACGCGAGTTGAAGCCGAGCTCGGTGAACGTGATCTTGTCTTTGCTGCCGTGGAAGCGAAGCCGGCGGGCGGCCTCGACGAGGGTCGCGTCGTGTGAGGTCACGAGCCCGCCGTCGCCGAAGCCGCCGAGGTTCTTGGTGGGGAAGAAGCTGAAGACGGCGATCTCGGCGAGGCTGCCGGCGCGGCGCCCGTGGTAGGTCGCGCCCCAGGCCTGGCAGGCGTCTTCGACCACCCGCAGCCCGTGGGCGGCGGCGACCTCGCCGACGGCGTCCATATCGGCGGGCAGCCCGAAGAGGTCGACGGGCATGACGGCCTTCGTCCGCTTCGTGACCGAGGAGGCGATCGCCGCCGGGTCGATGCAGAGCGTGTCGGGCAGCACGTCGACGAACACCGGCGTCGCCCCGGACTGGGCGATGGCCTCGGCCGTCGCGTAGAAGGTGAAGGGCACCGTGATGACCTCGTCCCCGGGCCCGATGCCCATGGAGCGCAGGGCGATCGTGAGGCCGTCGGTGCCGTTGGCGACGCCGACGGCCCCCGCCGTGCCGAGGTACGCGGCGCTGTCCTCCTCGAAGGCCTTGACGTTGGGCCCGAGGATCACGCGGCCGCTGCGCAGCACCTCGAGCACGACGCGCTCGACGCGCTCCTGCAGCTCGGCGTACTGCCCCTGAATGTCCATGAGTCCGACGGCCATGGGGGTGCCTCCTCGGTCCGGGTCGGTCCGTGACGCTACCACACGGCCGGGACGCCCCCAACCGGCGCGGGTAGGTCGGCCCGGGGGCGTGCGGTACGATGGCCGCCATGAAGGCCCGGTCGGCGCCGTGTCGCGCTCCGCGCTCGTGAGGCGACCGGCGGCGACGGTCTCCGCGGAGGTCTGAGTGGACGTCCTCAACCAGCTCGTCGATCTCTTCCTGCACATCGACGAGCACCTGAACGCCGTGATCGACGACTACGGCGCGTGGACGTACGCCATCCTCTTCCTGATCATCTTCCTCGAGACCGGCGTCGTCGTCACGCCGTTCCTCCCCGGTGACTCGCTGCTCTTCGCCGCGGGCGCGTTCGCGGCGGCCGGCTCGCTCGAGGTATCGGTGCTGCTCGTCCTGCTGTCGGCGGCGGCGATCCTCGGGGACTCCCTCAACTACACCATCGGCGCCCGCGTCGGCCCCAGGGTGTTCCACAGAGAGAACGTGCGCTTCCTCAACAGGAAGCATCTCGACCGGACGCACGCCTTCTACGAGCGGCACGGGGGCAAGACCATCATCATCGCCCGCTTCGTGCCGATCGTGCGCACGTTCGCCCCCTTCGTCGCCGGCATCGGCACCATGACGTACGCGCGGTTCCTCTCGTACAACGTCGTCGGCGGCATCCTCTGGGTGACGCTCTTCGTGGTCGGGGGGTACCTCTTCGGCAACCTGCCCGCGGTCGAGGAGAACTTCTCCTTCATCATCGTCGCCATCATCCTCATCTCGGTGATGCCCGCGGTCGTCGAGTTCGTGCGTCACAGGCTGGTCGAGCGGCGTGGGGGACAGCCGTGACCGAAGCGCCGCGCACCTGCGTCGTCAGGGCGCCGGCGACGACGGCCAACCTGGGCCCGGGCTTCGACTGTCTGGGCCTCGCCCTCGACCTCTGGAACGAGGCCCGGTTCTCGCTCGAGGGGGAGGGCGTCGCCGTCTCCGTCGACGGCGAGGGCGCCGGCTCGCTGCCGGCCGACGGCGCCAATCTCGTGGCTCGGGCGGCGCTGCGCGTGTACGACGAGGCCGGCGCACCGCGGCCGCGGGGCTTGCGCATCGCCTGCGTCGTACGCGTCCCGCTCTCGTCGGGGCTGGGCTCGAGCTCGTCGGCGATCGTCGCCGGCCTGCTCGGCGGCAACGAGCTGCTCGGCCGGCCGCTGGGCCGCGACCGGCTGCTCGAGCTCGCGGCGACGCTCGAGGGACACCCCGACAACGTCGCCGCGGCGCTGCTCGGCGGCCTCACGATCGTCGTACAGAAGGACGAGCGCCTGCTGACGAGACGGATCCTCGTGCCCGAGGTCCACGTCGCCCTCGCCGTGCCGGAACTGCCGTTCTCGACCAGCGCGGCGCGCGCGGGGTTGCCGACCGAGGTGCGCATGCAGGACGCGATCTACAACATGGGGCGCATCCCGCTCGTCGTCGAGGCCCTGCGTACGGGCGATTTCGACTTGCTCGGGCAGGTGATGGACGATCGTTTGCACCAGGCCAGCCGGCTGCGGTTGATACCGGGCGCGCGCACGGCGTGGGAGGCGGCGCAACGCAGCGGGGCCGCCGCCGTGGCCGTCTCCGGCTCCGGCCCCAGCCTGATCGCCTTCGTCAGCCTGGACACCGAGGCGGTCGCCGTCGCCCGCGCGATGGTCGAGGCCTTCGCCGCCGAGGGCGTGGCGGCGCGCCCGCTGGGCCTGTCGGCCTCGTCGACCGGCGCCGCCGTCCTGCCCTGAGGGCGCGCCGAGGAGTCGCCGTGGCCGCGCAGGACGAGACGGGCGCGCCCACGCCGGGGTTCGAGCTCACCGAGCACACCGCAGACGTCGGTGTGCGCGCCTGGGGGCCGCGCCGCGAGGACGTCTTCGCCGAGGCGGCCCGTGGGATGCTCACGCTGGTGTGCGACCCCGCGACCGTGGCGGCGCGTGAGCGCTACGAGCTCGCCGTGGAGGCTCCCGACGAGTGCCTGCTCCTCGCGGCTTGGCTGAACGAGCTCCTGTACTTCGTGGAGGGCCGGGGCGTGGTCTTCAGCGGCGACTTCGAGCTGCGGCTCGCCGCGTCCGAGCCGGCCGCCGGCGTGGGCGCGCAGCGTGAGCTGCGCGCCCACGCCGGCGGCGAGCCCCGCGACCCCGCCCGCCACGCCGTGCGCGGCGCCGTGAAGGCGGCGACCCTCCATCGGCTCTCGTTCGAGGCCGTGCCCGGCGAGGGGTGGGAGGGCCGCGTGCTGCTCGACGTGTGAGGGGGAGGCGACGCCGGCGCCCGCGGCGACCGGGCGTCGGCCTCGCGGCAGGGCCGATGCCGGCCGCGGGACGTCCCGCGGGCCCGGCCGACGGGTGGTCGTGGCCGGCCGGGGGGTATCTGGTGAGCATGGATCCGCACGCGGAAGAGATCAGGCCCAACGTGTGGCGCATCGAGCCCCACGGCGAGATGCGCGTGCCGGGCCTCGTGTTCGCCTCGGCCGCCCTGCTCGAGCAGGCCGGGGAGAGCGAGGCCCTGCAGCAGGTCGTCAACGTCGCCACCCTGCCGGGCATCGTCGGAGCGAGTCTCGCCATGCCCGACATCCACTGGGGCTACGGTTTCCCCATCGGCGGTGTCGCTGCCGTGCGCGTCGACGACGGCGTCGTCTCTCCCGGAGGCGTCGGCTTCGACATCAACTGCGGCGTGCGGATGGTGACGACGGGGCTCGGCGTCGAGGAGGTGCGTCCGCGCGTGGCGGAGCTCATGCACGAGCTGATGCGCCGCGTCCCCCAGGGGACGAACGACCGTGGGGCGCTGACGGTGACGCCGCGAGAGCTCGCGCAGCTCGTCGAGCGCGGCGTCGCCTGGCTCCTCGAGCGCGGTCTGGCGACCGAGCGCGACCTGGTGCACACGGAGGAGTCCGGAGTCGTGCCCGGGGCGAGCGCCGACGCGGTCTCGCGCAAGGCGATCGAACGCGGCCGCACCCAGGTCGGCAGTCTCGGTGCCGGCAACCACTTCCTCGAGCTGCAGGTCGTGGCCGAGGTGCTCGATGCCGACACGGCGGCGGCCTGGGGCCTGTACCGCGGTCAGGTCACGGTGATGATCCACTCGGGATCGCGCGGTTTCGGCCACCAGACCTGCACCGACCACCTGCAGCGGATGGCCGGCGCCGCGGCGCGCTTCGGCATCGAGCTCCCCGACCGCCAGCTCGCCTGCGCGCCGGTGCGCTCGGAGGAGGGCGCCGACTACCTCGCCGCGATGGCGGCGGCGGCGAACTTCGGCTTCGCCAACCGGCAGGCCATGTTGCACGAGCTGCGGCTGGGCATGGAGCAGGTCTTCCGCCGCCCGTGGGAGCGGCTCGGTGTCGAGCTGCTGTACGACGTGGCGCACAACATCGCCAAACGCGAGGTGCACGAGGTGGGCGGCGTGCCGACCGAGCTCCTCGTGCACCGCAAGGGGGCGACGCGCGCCTTCGGGCCGGGCCGCGAGGAGCTGCCTCCGGAGTACCGCGAGACCGGCCAGCCGGTGATCATCCCCGGTGACATGGGCAGCGAGAGCTGGCTGCTCGCCGGGACGGAGACGGCGATGCGCGAGAGCTTCGGCTCGGCCTGCCACGGCGCCGGCCGGCGCCTCTCGCGCGGCGCCGCGCGCAAGGTGGCGAGCGGCGCCGAGGTGCGCCGCGACCTCGAGGCGCGCGGCATCGTCGTGCGCTCGCAGTCGGGCGGCCTGCTGGCCGAGGAGGCGCCGTACGCCTACAAGGACGTCGGCGAGGTCGTGGCCGTGGTCGACGCCGTCGGCCTGGCGCGCAAGGTGGCGCGTCTCGAGCCGCTCGGCGTGCTGAAGGGTTGATGCGGCCGAGCGGGTGACGCTCCGTCAGCTCGGGCGCCGGCCGGTCGGCTCGCGCGACGCAGCCCGCGTCGCGCCGTGCCTACCGGCGCCCGTCGAGCTCGCGCTTGGTGAGGGCGAGCAGCTCGCCGTAGATCTCGCGCAGGCCCTCGGTCGTGAGCGGCCCCCTGTTGGCCCGCGAGGCGAAGGTGAGCAGCCACTCCTCCTGCCCCGGGGCGAGGACCTCCATGCCCCTGCTGCGCTTGTACTCCCAGAGCTGCGCCACGAGCTTGAGGCGCTTGTTGACGCCGTCGAGGATCTTCAGGTCGTTGTCGGAGATCTGGTCGCGCAGCTGCTGGATGACCGGATCCTTGGCGGTGTCGCTCACGTGGGTCCCTTCGTCTCGTGCCGCGGCCGGGCGGCCGCGCCTGCCTCGTCGTCAGAGCAGGGGCTCGCCCTCGTCATCGTCGAGCTCGTCGTCGCCCTCGTCGAGCTCCTCCTCTCCCTCGAGGACCTCCTGCGCCACCCTGAAGTCGTCGGGCGAGACCTTCTCGAGGAAGTCGCGGAAGCCCTCGACGATGTCGTCGGTCTCGTCGACCTCGCGCTCGAACTCGATGGCGTTCTCGTCGACCAGCTCGTTGGAGGCGAAGATGGGAGCGTCGGTACGCACGGCGAGGGCGAGGGCGTCGCTGGGCCGCGAGTCGACCTCGATCTCGGCCCCGTCCTTGAGCAGGGTGAGCGTGGCGTAGAAGGTGCTGTCGCGCAGCTCGGTGACCGTGATGCGCTCGACCTGGGCCTCGAAGGTGCCGAGCACGTTGGTGAGCAGGTCGTGGGTCATCGGCCGCGGCAGCGTGGTGCCCTGGAGCTTGATGAGGATTGCGGCGGCCTCGGGGTGGCCGATCCAGATGGGGAGGAAGCGGTTGCCCTCGACGGTCTTCAGGAGCACGATCGGCTGCTTGCCGACGACGTCGAACGAGACCCCGTAGATGACCATCTGTTGCACGTTCATGATGCTTGATTGTAGCGCAGGTCGCGGGGCGTGAAACGGCCGCGGCGTGATGCGGCGGACGGCGGCCGTCGCCCGCACGGGCGACGGCCGCCGTCCGCCTTCTCGCCCCGTCGGCCGCGGCCCGGACGCACCGCCGTCGTGGCGGCGCGCTTCCCTCGCCCAGCCCCGGAGCGGCGCCCTCTCGGCTAGTCGAGCGGCCCGCCGAGCGTGGCGAACCCCTCGCGCTCGGCCGCCTCGAGCAAGCGGTGGTCGAAGGCGGCGAAGACCACTTCGGCCTCCGGCGCATGCTCGGTCACGCCGGCGCGCAGCCGCAGCGCTGCGCTCAGCTGGACCGCATCCATGCCGCGCAGGCCGTGCTCGAGCGCGACCTGCCCCGCTCGGCGTCCGTCGACCGGGAGGACGAGGCACTCACTCCACTGGGCGTCCAGCCTGACGAGCTGCGACTCGAGGGCGGCCCTGTCGGGACCGTGCAGGCGGTCCCGGCGGCCCAGCGCCGCGCACGCCTCGGCGTAGGTGATCACGCTCGAGGCGACCTGCTCCGCCCGCCCGAGCCAGGCGCGCACGCGATCCGTCCCTCGCTCGAGCAGCACGACCTTGACGAGCGCGCTCGTGTCGGCGTACAGGATCACGGTGCCTCGGGGTCGGGGTCGTCCCAGTGCGGCCCGCGGTCCTCGAGCACGATGTCGGAGAGGAGGGGCCCGGTGTTGACGGGCAGGTCGTCGGGGACGGCGGGCCTGCCGCCGGCCCACTCGGCCTCGCCGGTGTCGACCATGCGCCAGAGCGCTGCCCGCACGGGGTCGGGCGGCACGATGTCGGCGACCTCCTTGCCGTGTACGGTGACGTGGAGCCGCTCGCCGTTCTGCGCGCGACGCAGGTACTCCGCCAGATGGGCTTTGAGCTCGGTGATGGTCACGGACGCCATGGTGGGCCTTTCGACGGCTCCCGACAAGTCATTCTGGAGAATGTAAACCGGTCAGTCCTCACCGACAAGAGTGACCTGTCTGGTCGCTGCGTCGCCGAAGCGGCGGAGCGTGATGGATCTCGTGCAGAGGCCGACCTCGATGCCTGCGGCGTGATCGCGGCTCCCGATCGCCCTCCCGTCACGGGCATTCCGCACTGTCGAGAAGGGCGTCATGAGCGGTTGACGCATCGCCCTCGGCGGTCCTAGACTCCAATCCCCTCGTGGGCGTATAGCTCAGTCGGTTAGAGCGCTTCTCTGATAAGGAAGAGGTCCCTGGTTCGAATCCAGGTACGCCCACCACCTCTCCCGGCCCGACCCCTGGATGCCCCCGTGCCTTTCGGCGGCGCCAGGCGAGTGGCCGTCGAGCCTCAGCCCCCTGACTCCTCAGTCCCCCATCTGTCCGCGGCGACGGCCTCCACGAGGTCGGCGACGGTCGGGCACGGCACGATGCCGGCCTCGCGCAGCCGGGCGGTCATGTCGGAGGGCTCGGTCTCACCGTCGACGATGGCGTTGAGCTTGCCGCCGACGTAGACCGCACAGGGGTAGCCGCCGGCCTGCAGGAGCTCGACCAGTCGCGTGCCGTAGGTGAGGCACTGTCCGTTGTGGGCGCTCACGGCCACGTGCCGGGCGTCGTGCCGCCGCGCGAGCCGCGCCAGATCCTCGGCCTCGACCTCCACGCCCGCATCGACGACGTCGGCCCCGAGCGCGCGCAGCACGACGCTCACGGCGTAGGCGCCGTACCAGTGCGTGTCGGCCGAAGCCACGAGGAAGCGTTCCCCCTCCAGTGACCGGGCCAGGCTCTTGGACTCGACCGCGGCCAGCTCCGCCGCGGCCATGTGCTCCGTCATCGCCATGAGCTCCGTCGGCACGAACGGCACGATCCCGCCCGGCCGCCCGGGGTCGCGCTCGCCCGGGTGGCACAGCTCCTCGAGGCGGCCGGCGCCCACGCGCCGCAGCGCGAGCAGCACCTGCAGCGGGTCGTCCACATCGACGCCGTTCACGCGCAGCAGCTCGAGCGCGTTGGCGAAGAACCGCCGGCCCTGCTCCACGAGCACGTCCCGCTGCGTCTCGATCGCGGCCCAGTCGAAGAGGCGGCCGAGCTCGGCGCCCCGCTCGGCCGCCTTGCCGGCCACGAGGCGCGCGTCGAAGATCGCCTCCGGCGGCGGCACCTCGACCTTCTCGGTGATCGGTGTCGGCAGCAGCGTGATGCCCGTGCGGTGACGGGTCTCGACGGCGGCGCAGACCGCCATCTCAGGGGCGATCACGCCGTAGTTCTGCACCAGGTGCTCGTCGGCCGGTGAGATCGTGTTGCCGTACAGGTAGGAGAGGCCGGGGTGCTCGGCGCGCAGCACCTCGTGCAGCGCGAGCCAGACCGCGACCTTCGTCGGGATGTCGCTCATGAGGCCGCCGAAGCCGGTGGCGTAGCGGGCGCCGCAGAGCTCGTCGACCACGTAGCGCTCGAGCAGCGCGTAGCCGACGAGGGAGACGTTGTCGACGAAGCGCCCGGGCATGCCGTCATCCATGTAGGAGTCGACGAAGAGCCAGTCGTCGCGGAAGGCGGCGACCAGTCCTATGGCCGTGACGTTCTCGGCGACGAGCGCGACGTCGTCCCGGACGAGCGGCATGTCCCACACGAACTGGGCGAGCACGCCGTGCGAGGAACCGCCGGCGGCGATGGCCGCGGCGGTGTTCTCCACGCAGTAGGGGGAGCCGATGTGCCAGTCACAGAAGGCGGGCGAGATCGGCGCGGCCCGGGCGATGCGCAGGTGGTCGTCGAGACCGTCCAGGATGAAGCTCGTGCCCTTGTGGGCGTCGCGGCGCAGCTCGGGCGGCAGGCCGGAGGTCCAGTCCGGGATGACCATGCCGCGCTCGATCGCGCGCCCGGTCTCCCTCGCACGTGCGTGGAGATAGCGGATCGTCTCGACCTGTTCCTCGACCGAGGCGCGGCCCGCGATCGTCGACCACGTGAGCTCGCCGGCCGCGGCGCGCGCCGCCTTGAGGTGGGCCTCGCTGCGCACGCAGTAGTGCTCGCTGAACGCCGACGGCGTGACGTCGATGCCGGCGCCGCGCCCGCGGCCGCGTGCGACCAGCTCCGCGCCGCGCGGCAGCCCGTCCGGCAGTTCGACCACCCCGCCGGGCGGACCAGCCGGACGGTGAGGCGGGCGGGCTGGAGCGCGGGGCGGAAGAGGCGGGCGGGCCGGGACGCGGGGCCGACGACCGCTGTCACGGGCCCCCGTCATCGCGCCCCGGCCAGGGTCGCCGGCCGCAGCGGTCGGGGTCGAGCGGGCCCGTCGCACGGCCGCGTACCGAGGCGAGGCCTCTTCGTGGGGGTCGTCTCGGCGGGAGCGCGGACGAAGATGAGATCCCCCCTCTCGTCTCCGGAGC
>Ga0209164_1004830_pt1 | contig 11824 bp, 8 predicted proteins | sample MTBNYHSulfiMetaG_FD_187458 | JGI IMG/M metagenome (GOLD analysis project Ga0209164, IMG submission 187458) | Enrichment culture microbial communities from rom New York Harbor, USA that are MTBE-degrading - MTBE-NYH (New York Harbor Sulfidogenic)... | ecosystem: Environmental > Aquatic > Marine >... | reverse complement strand
TCGGCCATGAAAAGGGGTCGTTTACAGGGGCCCATCGACGGGTGATGGGCAAATTCGAGTATGCCTCGGGGGGCACGCTCTTTTTGGACGAGATCGGGGACCTCTCCCTCGAGGCCCAGGCAAAGCTGTTGCGGGCGCTTCAGGAAAAGAAGATTCAGCGGGTAGGCGGCAATGAGGAGATTCCGGTTGACGTGAGGGTCATCTGCGCCACCAACCGGGACCTGGAGGGCCTGGTGGAAACCGGGGAGTTTCGGCAGGACCTCCTCTTTCGAATCAACGTGTTCCCCATAACGCCGCCACCCTTGAGGGATCGTCGGGATGACGTGCCTCTCCTTGCCCGGCATTTTCTCTCGCGCCTCGGTTCAAGGCCGAATGTCGAGATGACCGGCGGGGCCATGAGGGTGTTGATGGAATACCCGTGGCCGGGAAATGTGAGAGAGCTGGCCAACGTGGTGGAGCGGGCCGTCATCCTCGCGGGGGACAACACGATTACCGCTCAGACCCTCTCGTTTCTCAGCAAGGCGCAGACAACCGGCAGCGGGGAGATGGAATTGCCCCTCCCCGCCGAGGGCGTATCGCTCGACAGGATCGTTTCGGATCTTGCAAAAAAGGCCCTGAAGGCGTCAGGCAATAACCAGACGGCCGCGGCGGATCTGTTGGGGATCACCCGGGCCAAGTTCAGGGTCCTTTTGCGAAGGGTGGATCGTGAAGTATAAGGTTGCCCCACTCCTTGTTCTGACGCTCATTGCCCTTTTTGGGTGGGATGTGCCGCTTACGGCTGCATCCGGTGGGGCGGTTTCAGCGGAGAATGATACGGTTCTCATGTTTGTGGGCGAGGATATTGAGGTCCTTTCCATCGCTTCGAGGCGCGAGGAGGGTGCATGGCAGGCGCCGGCCGTGGCTCAGGTTGTCACCCGAAAGGATCTTTGGACACAGGGAGTCAGGACGCTGAGCCAGGCCCTGGAGATGACCCCGGGGTTCTACATGGCCCAGAAGGAGTGGGGCTCGGAGGCCTATCTTAGAGGGATTCCCAATTCCGCCCTCCTCCTCTACGACAATATCGTCCCCATGGGGTCGGATGTGTCGAAGACCCTGCAACCCCTTGATTATGAGTTGTCGCTGGCGTCGGTCAAGCGGATAGAGGTTGTCCGCGGTCCCGGGTCGGTCCTCTGGGGACCGGACGCATTTGCGGGGATCGTAAATGTCGTCCCCATGACGGGGAAGGATCTGGATGGGGTTGAATCAGGCATCCTGTACGGGGGGCCGGGAGACCACGGCGCCCTTTACGCGAACATGGGGCACGATGCCGGGGCGTGGAACGGATTTCTTTCCGTGAGCGGCCGCACCATAGAGGAGGACGACACCGGGTGCAATATCGTCCGGTTCTGGGGGGACGGCAAAGAGGCCTATCCCTACGAGGATCGTTTTGGAGAGGAACAGCCGGGGCGATCCCGCTATGTGGAGGCATCGGGGAATTTTTCCTTTAAGGACTGGTTTACCCTGTCGGGCCTGGTCTCGGATTACAAGCGGCCCTACGCCATCAGCGGCCCCAAGGAGAGCAGCGGGGCCCAGGAGCTCACCTGGCCGGAGAGCAGGAGCGGGCCGTTCGGGTTTCTCAAGATAGAGGCCAAGAGGAGTTTGGACCCCTCGTCGGGCGTGCGCTTTGCCGGCTACTACAACTGGATGAATCTTGAATATGAGATCATCGACCGCACGCTGGATCAAAAAGAGAAGCGCTTCTACGGAGAACTTATCTATGATCGCACCTTTTTTGCCGGAAAGGGCGTCTTTACAGGGGGGACGGCCTACCGGAAGACGGATGTCAGAAATGCCCCGATCTGGGAAAGCTATTTCCCGGATTATGTTGCTCAGGAGGAGACCACCCTTTTGCCGCTCTACACCCTTGAGGACTACAATGACCGGCTCTGGTCCCTGTTCGGGCAGTACACCCACCGGGTGGGAGATTTTGATTTTTCTGTGGGCCTGCGAAACGACGATCATGCCCAGTATAAGGATGCGCTCAGTTATAATGCCGGGGTTGTCTGGACCCCCTGGTCGGAATGGATGTTCAAGGCCCTGTACGGGACCGCCTACCGGACCCCTTTTGCGAGGCAGCTCCTGGAGGATGAAAAGCCGGATCTCGAGGAGATCGATACCGCTAACTTGCAGGTGGGGTGGAAACCCTCTGAAATGGGAGAGGTGAGCGTATGCGGTTTTGTCAGCAACATAGAGAACCATCGGATGGAAGATCCCTATGCAGGCCTTTCAAAGCCGAACCGTCAGAAGATCTATGGGGTTGAGCTAAGCGGGCGCTTTTCCCCTTTCAAAGATCTCGATTTTTCCGCCAATCTGACGGTTCAAAACAACAGCGGTCCTGATGAAACCTATCTTTACATCAAGTACTGGAACCCTGATCCCCATTATGAGGAGCTGAACTTTCCCTACGACATCGGACCCAAGAGGCTGTTCAACCTGATGGGGACCTGGCGAGTGAGCGACAGGCTGACCCTTTTCGGGAGGGTCGGCTATCATTCGTCAACGCAACTTGTGTACCCGAGGGCCAATACCTTTCAGAATATACCCGGCGCCTGGGTCTTGGACATGGCTGCAACGGTCCGCGATATCATTTTGCCGGGACTGGATCTCCAGATTTCCATCAGGAACCTGACAAACAACCATTACGAGACCGCGGGCACATACAGCACCATCGACGGAAAGCCATTTACCGCAGAGGTGATGCTGAGAAAGAGATGGTAGGGAGTGGCTAAATTTAGCCGCATGCGGCTCGAAATGACCAATCGCTGTGGCCGATTAAGGGCCTCGTCCTAAGTTGGAACCGTGGAATGAGGGAAGAATGGAATGTTGGGCCTGAATAGGGAACGTATCCATTTTCCAAAAACGCCTTCCACCTATTACCCGATATCCCACCCTTCCAATATTCCATCATTCCATGGTTCCAACCCTGTCAAGGATGGCATGGCGTTTGCAGAATACCATTCCATGTTTAAGATAATCGCCATTATACTCTTTTCTCTGCCCCTTTACTTAGGCGCCTACCAAGAGGCATATTCGGGGGAGGTTGTCCCTTCCGAGGGCGAGACCTATCTTTTTGATCTGATCAATGAGGCGAGAAAAGATCCGTTGGGCATGGCAGCGTCTTTGGGAATGTCCCCTGAGACGGTCCTCCGCGACCTGCCCGACCTGCACGATATGTTGACAGGGGGCCTTTCCCCCCTCAAGTTTGACGAAAAGCTTTATGAAGCAGCCCTCGGCCATACGGACGAGATGATTGCAGGCATCTATTACTCACACACCTCGCTGGACGGCCGAACCTATGCCGAACGAATCAGAAAGAGGGGTTATCTGGCGGCCGTGTGCGGAGAGTCCCTGGGCATGGTTGCTTTTAAAAACTTTATGTCTCCGGCAGAGGCTGCCAGGATTATCTTTGAATCCATCTTTCTCGCTGAGTTAAATCCTGAAACCACAGAGGAGCGTAATATTCTGAATCCTGAGATGACCCAAGCGGGAATCGTTCTTGGCAGCGGCCGGTTCACTGCGGGGGGGTCAACCCTGAATGCCTATGTGGCAACGCTCGACTTTGGCAAACCCGTTGCAGAGATGGAGGCGATTGAGCATGCCCTTGTCGGGATGCTCAATGCGGCCAGGAACGATCCCGCTCTGGCGCTTGTCGCTGCAGGCATGGATCCGGCCGGCGCTGCAGAGGCCTATGGAAATTATAGATGGGCCTTGACCGGGCCCCTTGCCCCTCTTGCCTGGAATGAAACACTTCATGGGACAGCCGCTGCCCATAATCGTGAGATGCGCCAGCAATTCTATTTTAACACGGTTTCACCGGATGGCTTGACCCCTTTCGACAGGGTTGCGCTCACGGGCTACGACCCTGCCCATGTAGGTGAAAGCCTGGGCATGGTATCGGCAATCGTGGGTCCTGAGGAGGGTGAGAGCGCCTTTGATGTCGCCCGGCGTCTTTATGAGCGGATACTTAAGTACGATGCGGACCCGGAATCGGGCGTCGAGAGAAATATCTTTACCCCGTTCGTGACCGAGGTGGGCATCGCCGTTGACACGGTCTGCCGGGCCCCAGGCGACGCACAGTCCATCAGCTATGTGGTGGTCGCGGATTTTGCGCAGACCTTTTCGAAGAGATATGAAAGGTTTTTTGTATTGGGGACGGTCTATGAGGACCGTAACAGCAACGGCCTGATAGATGAAGATGAAGGGATCCCCGACCTGAAAATAGCATTGAAACCATGGTATCCTGCCATGTCGGAGACCGTAACGGAAAGAAGCGGTCCGGCCGGTCACTATCAGATAAACGTATCCGGCCTCCCGACAGGTTTTATGGAACTCTATGTGGAGTGGGAGGGAGACACTCTTGGGCCTTTTCCCTTTGTTGTGGAGAATCTTGGGGTAAACGTCCTGAGAAATATCAGGATAAAGCCCGAGTCAAGGGTCGTCGGTTCAGCGGGTGTGCCTCGGTTTGATGAAAAAATGCTTGACAGGTCGATGCGGATTTGTTATTAAAATCCCTATTACTCTAAAGGCGGTATCCTTCAGTAGACCCCCGGTGGGCCAAAAGTGATATAACCCATTGATATAACAAGGGCTACGAGAAAGTCCTTGACAACGGAAACGGATTAATCAGACAATTCCGTTTCAAAAACAGGGCGAAGATAAAGTTAGCTGCGTAACACAAAATCTCTACATGATAAGGGAGGTGATAGACGAAAAAGACGGAATAAGGGTGGTATTTCAAGCGGTGAATAAACGTTCAGGAACCAAAATACTTTTTAGGAGGAAAGCAGCATGAAAAAACTTTTTATAGCAGTAGCAGTTATGGCGGCCCTGATGCTCAGTGTGGCTCCATCCCAGGCATTGAACAGCATGCCGGACGATGTTCCGGGTCGGAATCCGCTCACGCCTTTCTTTTTGGTAGCCAAGGCGGGGTTGAATACCGGCGGAGTAGGGTTGGATACGCTCATGGTCATCCAGGAAATTGGCGGCGGAGGTACCCAGTTCAAGACCAAGGGATATCTTCACATGGTGGTGCGCAACTACAAGAGTGTCGAGATAGTGGATGTGACGTTCCCTTATACGCCCAATGAAGTAAAGGCATTCAGTGTTAAGGATATACTGAGAACTTACCTCAGCCCCACCGAGCTGGCCTCCATTGAAGTAACACTCGGTGGCACGGTTTACTACACAGGGTATATTGACTGGGAGAATAACCTCGCGGCAAACAATCTGGCCGCATTTCTGTATCTGATTGACCTTCCCAATGGGTGGGCCGCCGCCAACACGGCGCCTGTTTATGAGATGGCAACTGCTGCACTAGGGTATGAAGCCAGGCAGCGTTGGACCTATGCCAGCGATCCCTTTGGAAGTATTGACCTGGAGCCCTTTAGCGGTACCGGCCTGGCCGTAACGCAATATCGCGAGAGGGGTCAGGTAGCTCCGGCGGGAACCGCAAGTTCCTTCAGGCTTATGCCGCGGTATTTTCTGAAGGACGCCAATGCCCAGACATGGATCCCCATCTGGTCGTCCACCAACAAGTCACCCGCCACTGGCGTATATAGCTATCCGATCACCTGCTATCTGTATGACAACGCAGAGAATGTGATTTCAAAGACGATCAACATTCCCTATGAACTAAACTGGCTGGATATTCGAACCCTGCTGCCGGCGTCAGGAAGCTGGGCCGCAGTAACGGGCGGCTGGCTGGACATTCCGTTCCCGGCGACCGGTCGTTATGACGTCCAGTGGCTGGCCTTTTCCTATCAGACCGCCAGCAGCGCCAGCGTCGGCGCCAACTGGAGCGTGCTGACCGCGGTACACAGGGAAGCAGGAACCATCACTCCAGCCACATAGAGCACATTGTGCTTTAGGGTGCTGAGGAAGTAAGGCTTAGACCCAAAATAAAGGCGGGTCCTCTTAGGACCTGCCTTTTTAATTCAATAAGTGCACCATGGTGTGATGAATCCATTGCCCATTCTTTGGAGGTCTATGAAAAACGTAAGCAACGCCATTTTTTTAGTGGTGAGTATCTTTTCCATGATTGCCCTGGGGTGCAACAGGGGCGACGGGAGGGTGGCTGAAAAGAGGGGGTGTCTTCCATTCGCCTTTACAGAGGCCTCTCAGGGACTCCCCTCAAGCGGTCTCTGGCGACAGCGTCTCGCTTTTTATGATATGAATGGCGATGGACACTTGGATATACTGGCTCCGCCGCCCAGATACACCGGCCCACACTATACGGGACCTGTCGTATGGTACGGCAACGGAAAGGGAGAGTGGCGGGAATCGCTTCCGGATGTGCCCGATGATACGGAGTATGGCTACGGTGGCATAACGGCTTCTGATTTTGACGGAGACGGCATCCCTGATATCGCCTTGGCCATACATGCCGCAGGCTTGAAGGCGCTCAAAGGGACCGGAAACGGAAAGTATGCCGATCTTTCTGATGGACTGCCCCGTCCTGGGGACTTTGTATCCCGGGCCCTGGTCACGGCTGACTTTATCGGGGCCAGCAAGCCCTGTATCGTGGCCGTGTCGGAGGGCAAGTTCGGAAGTGCATCCCCTGAGCCGAGGGGAATTTTGGTCTGTTCGCGAGGGGAGGAAGGGTGGAGATGCGAGGCTGCTTCCGAAAATAAATCTTTGATGAGTGGACTCTTCGCCGATGAGATAGCGGCGGGAGACGTCAATGGGGATGGCAGGGCGGACCTTGCGGTTGGCTCCCTTGCCGAGGAGAAAAACCTCATAGTGTGGGTCAATGAGGGGGATGGACGCTTTGCCCCGTTCAATGAAGGGCTTCCCCAGGAGAAGATCTATCTCTCTGTCGCCTTGGAGGACTTGAACGGGGATGGCAGGGACGACCTGGTTGCCAACATTTCGGGTTTTGGCAAAGAGGCCTACGTGGGCTTGAAGGCCTTTTTGAGCAGGGAGTCGGGATTTGAAGATATATCGGAGGGGCTTCCCGTAAAAGAGCCCTATACAGTGGTTGCGGCAGGCGACATGAATAATGACGGTACGGTCGATATCATCGGGGGGACCGTCGCGGGCGGGGTGAAGATCTTTTATCAGAAGGACAGTCGCTGGGAAGCGGCGGACGTTATAGGGCTCCCCACGGAGGGGATGAGACTGATTTACGGCATCTACTGTGTCGATCTGAACGGGGACGGGTACAGGGATATAGCCCTTAACTATGCGTCTTCGCAGGATGATGAAGCGGGCGGGATTCGGGTGTTTTTGAATGGGGCGGGGGAAAAGAAGCAGACCAATTAGCAACCAGGGATAAAGAGAGGATAGCGTGTCTCAGTTAAGAAAATATTCGTTGTATATGCTTGCCGTGTGTATGTGCTGGACGGTCTTCTTTGGATGTCAGAGCAAGCCAGAGATGACCGACCCCAAGGCCGCCCTTGAAAGGGAGGCAGAGGAGTACTGGAATAAGCGGTTTATAGCCAGGGATTACAAGGCCACCTATGAGATGGAGTTGGAAAGGGATTCAATCCCTTATGAGAAGTACCAGAAGATGGTTTTCAATGCAGGGCAGATTGACTATGAATCTGTAAAGGTTAAATCCGTCGAGATGCAAGACGACAGGGCCAGGGTAGAACTGGCCGTGCGTGTCAATATCCCGCCGGTTCCCAAGGCGATGGATCTGACGATGAGCGATGAATGGGTTTTGAAATCAAATCAGTGGAAGCATGTGCTCCCGGAGAAAGACGGGACAAAGCCGCCGGACCAGAGGTAGGGCCGCCTCGGATGGCCGCCCATTGGCGAGGACGTGATCTGGGGCCTAACGGGCAGGGTTCTTGGCCGGCCCGGTCTTTTTGACGGCCCTGATAATAAACTCGTTTGTCCTTAAAGACCTCTCCTCTCCGTAACCCGCTGCACACATATCGTGAATAAATTTCTCTCCCGATGGGGTGGGCGGGATCTGCTGGCGCTCCAATGCGTCGATCCTGAAGCCCGCCTCGTCCAATGCCCTTCTGATAGATGTCTCCGTGAACCAGCGTAAATGACCGATGCAGACCAGGCCTAAGGGGATATATTGAAATTGTCCTTTCAGGAGCGCCCTGGTTAGGGACCAGTGGCCTGCGTTGGGGATGCTCAGGACAAGATATCCATCCGTTTTTAAGAGGGCGCTCATCTGCTTCAGCATTGCCCAGGGGTCCTTCAGGTGCTCGAGGATGTCCCCGCAGTTGATGAGGTCGAATGGGTTGCTTATGCGAACGTCCTCCACGGGGCCGATAAGGACATCATGATAATAGGGACGGGCCTGGGATGCCATGTCCGGGCTTATTTCCAGACCGGTGACCTGGATCTCGGGACGGAGCCGTTGCAGCAGCCTGCCGTAACCTCCCCGTGCGCATCCCACATCCAGGATGCGCTTTATTCCCGGAGGGATCAACCGGACCAGATCCGGTCGTTCCGTCTCAAGGCCCTTGTAGAACCCGATATGGACGAGGGCCCCTGTTGAGACGGCCGCGCCGCCCTGGCCGGTCTCGAGGCTACGTCCCGGGATCCGGGCCAGGGGGAGACCGGGATCCAAGGTCTTGAGGAAATCGAGGCGGTACAGTATGCAAGCGGGGTGGAGGGCATCAACAGAGAGATATCCGATGCCTTCCTGTTGTTCTATGGCCTCGGAGATCTCCAAGAAGGTGTCCATGTTCACATAGGGCGTCGGCAGGGCCGCTGTCTGGTGAGGGAATTCGGATTCATTGTAGACAGGCCCGCAGGCGGCATATCCCTTTCGGCCGCCGGCCATGAGCTGCCGGAGGGCCGAAGGAGAGAGGACAATCTCGGGATCGGATACGTAAAGGAGCATATCCCCTTTGACCAGGGGGATAATTTCGGCGAGGCAAGGCGTACCTCGATAATCCTTCCACGAGACGTCTATCCGCGTGCGGTCGCAGAGTTGTTTGGAAAAGGCGCGGCAGAAATCATAGGAAAACCGGATCTCTTCAATATCCGGGGCCGAAAGGTCAGGCCACAGGAGGGTAATGGAGCTGTTTTTCATGTCAGGGGCCTCTATGTTGGGGGATTTTTGAGCCATGTGTATTAGAAATGGGGCTACGGGGTCAAGGCCTTTGTGAAGGCGTCGATCAACCGGTCCGCCACATCAGCGGTCCGGAATCGGGCCGCCTGTCCCGGTCCTTTTGCCGACAGCTCGGCACGCAATCGGCGATTTTCAAGGAGCCTTTTTGCACTCAAGTGCAAACCGGAGATATCGCCGCAGGGGAAGTATTCCGCGGCAGGGCCTGCGATGTGGCGATGACCCGGGGTATCGGAAAGGAGCGTGGGGAGTCCGGAGGAGAGGGCCTCCAGGACAGGGAGGCCGAAGCCCTCTTCCGGATGGGAGGGGCCGATCAACAGATCGGCATCTCTGTAGGCCCGGGCCATCTGTGAGGGAGAGAGCCTGGTTCGATAGGCGTCCGCAGGGAAAAGAGATTGTTCTTCCTGGCAGAGGGGCCATGTGGATATCCTGTGCAGGTGAAAAGGGGTCCCTGTGGCCCGCAGGCAGGCCAGGGCAGAGAGGCCTTCCCGTATGCCCTTTACCTCGGCCTCGAATATCCCGACGAGAAGGAGGGTGGGCGGATGCCGGTCAAACGGTCTTGGCCTTGGCGGAGGGAACTCCGCCGGGTCGAAGGTCTGTCCCACACAGGTCACAGGCGTGTGACCGGCGGCTTTCAGGCGTTGGGCCACATGGGGCGATATGGCCAGTTTGCGGGTCTGCTGCCGATAGGCGGTTTTGATGTCCTGAAGGCGTGGGGCATTGAAGGAAAAATCCGCTTCATATCCCTGACACAGATGAAACAGAGGTCCGGAGAAACGGCTCATTGCGGGGAGTACGGTGGTCCAGTAGGTGGCGACACAGATGTCCGCCTCGGGGAGGGCCTGGGACCTTTCAACGCTGGATGTCTCCCAGCGCGTCCTTTGAAGCGGAAACCATGAGGGAGGAGGGTCCGGACATACGATGGTCACCCCGTGCCCGCGGGCTGCCAGGGCCTCCGACTGCTGAAAGATAACGCGTTGCCCCCCTGAGATGTCGCTGGATGCGGCTATGTAGACGATGTTCATGGGGATGCCGGGGCTTCAAGGATTTTCCATTCATGGTCCAGGGCCAGGACCCCCATTTCATCGGTCCACCGATCCGGGGGGATAATCGTGAATGGGGCGGATTCCAACCTGTGGTGACAATGGAGCCCGGACTGATCCAGGATGAATCCCACCACCGAGTACCGGCCGTGCAGCAGGGGAAGGGATGGATAGGATAGAAGGATCTTGCCGGGGCCTTTCCCCTGCATCGGCTCAAGATGGTCGTGGGCCATATTCACCACATGCCAGAACCGCTCTCCATTGCGCCGGATACCCATGGCCACCCAGAAGGGGCGGTCATCGAAGCTCTCCAGTTCCAGTTCGATGTGCAGGTCGTTTCGATATGACAGGGTGATGGGGCCCGGGTCGCCGTTGAGTTTCATGCGTCGGATGAGTACGGCCTTGTTCTCATTCCCCTTAAGTTCAGGGGTCTCTTCAGCAGCGGTGGCGTCTGTTTTGGTCCGCAGGCAATCCTCATAGGCCGCCGTGACATGGGTAGCCACCCCGTCCTGGCGGATGGCCCCCCTGTCGATCCATATGGCCCGGGTGCACAAGAGATTCACGGCATAGGTGTTATGGCTGCAAAAGAGGATGGTCTTTCCGCGATCACGAAATGAGAGCATTCGATCGATGCACTTTTGTTGAAAATAGTGATCGCCCACACTCAATGCCTCATCGATCACAAGGATGTCAGGGTTGACGCTGGTGGCGATGGAGAAGGCCAGTCTCATTGCCATGCCCGAGGAATAGGTCTTGATGGGGTGATCAATAAAAGGGCCCAATTCGGCAAAGTCGATAATAGCGGCCTCTTTATCGCGGATTTGTTCCTGGTCCAATCCCAGGAGGGCCGCATTGAGGTAGATATTCTGTCTGCCGGTAAACTCGGGGTGAAAGCCGGTCCCCAATTCGAGGAGGGCCGCCACGCGGCCGCGGACAAAGACCTCGCCAGAGGTGGGGGTCAGGACGCCTGCAAGGATCTTGAGCAAGGTGCTCTTGCCCGCCCCGTTTTCCCCTACAATACCCACGCTTTCACCGGACCCGGTGGAAAAGGTGACGCCCTTGAGGCTCTCGAAGGAATGGTGCAGCTTTTTGTGAAACAAGGCCTCTTTCAGCCGATCGACCGGTTTCCGGTACAGGCGATAGACCTTTGTAACGTTTTGGATCTCAATTGAGTTCATTTCGGCGAACATATTCCGTTATACTCAAAAAAACATCAAAAAATTTCTCACACAAAGACACGAAGCCACAAAGAGATAAAGAAGTTTTCTTGTTTTTTGTGACAGGATTCAAAGGAATAAGGCCCGATGCTTTTTCCGGAGCTTCGCACGGGAAAATGGGCCCCTTTTAGGCAGTCGAGACACAGAACCCGTTGGGTGCGCAACAGGTGTAGGGTTTCGGGGTTCAGGCGTCGCAAAGATGGAGCGGTCGTGCAGCCCCGCCTGAAACCTGAATCCCGATGAAGCGGGAAACCCTCCGTTTCCTATAACATGTTGTCATTTGCAAGGCCGTAAGGGCCTAAAGCGTTATGGAAGAAAAGTATAGGATAAAGCGGGAGGCCCGTCAAGGCCAAAGGCCGGACCACGCAGGGCAATCGCATGTAATACCGCTGGACATATTGATCGAAGTGTGGGAGAATACCTTGGTGAAATTTATCCCAAGGAGGGTTTTCTATGGCAGAGATCCTTTGCACTTCGATCATCGAGAATTT
>Ga0209164_1004827_pt1 | contig 11832 bp, 11 predicted proteins | sample MTBNYHSulfiMetaG_FD_187458 | JGI IMG/M metagenome (GOLD analysis project Ga0209164, IMG submission 187458) | Enrichment culture microbial communities from rom New York Harbor, USA that are MTBE-degrading - MTBE-NYH (New York Harbor Sulfidogenic)... | ecosystem: Environmental > Aquatic > Marine >... | reverse complement strand
TACCCGATGCTTCCGCCTTCTTTGCCCAGGTCCGGGACGTCCTCAAGACCGGGGGCCGGATGCTGGTGCTGGAACCCCAAGGGCACGTGTCGCGGGAGGCGTTCCGGCGCATGGTTGCCGTGGCCCAACGGAACGGGCTCCACGCGGTGGATGAACCCGGGGTGCGGCGGAGCCGTTCGGCGCTGCTGGAAAAGGCACGTGCCTGAGCAGGGTCCGTTCCAGGCCCGGCGTCCGGAGGCGGGTCCCGGTTCGGTCCGGTGAGGCCTTGACCCCTCGGAGAGGAGGCGGAACGTGCCGTACGACCCGGAGGTCGAGGCGGCCATCGACTCGGTGGTCGCGGGGCGAGGGAAGCGTCTGGGAAAGAAGCACCTGTTCGGAGGCGTCTGTTACCTTCACCAGGGCAACATGTGCTTCGGGGTGTATCGGGGCTTCCTCATCGTTCGGGTCGGACGGGAGGCCGCGGTGGATCTTCTCCGGGAGGGCCGTGCCCGGCCTTTCGATGTCACCGGAAGGGTGATGACCGGCTGGGTCATGGTGGATCGGAAAGGTTGGGCCGACCCGGAGACGCTGAGAGGCTGGCTCGAGATCGGGAAGCGCTTTGCAGCGTCCCTGCCGCCCAGGGAAGGAGGAAGGAGATGATCTGGGAAACCCTGCGCAACCTGCAGGAGCTGTACGGTCGAGGCACCGTGCCCGAGCTGGAGGACCTTTCCGGCGAGTACCGTGTGGTGGTGCCCTGGTTCCCCTGGTTCTCCCTGGCCATGCTGAAGCACAGGAAAGCCGTGGGACAGACCGGGGAAGGATACAACCTCTTGGCCGGCGGCTTCCGTTTCGGTCGCTTCCGGTTGAGGAAAGAGGCGGGGTGGCTCCTCATCGACTACGACCTTCCGGTCAACACGGGGGTGATGCGCAGGGTGGTGGACCGGGTACGGAGGCTGCCCGACGGGCGGCTCGTAGGGAAACTTCACTACCGTATCCTGGGGCGGGAACCGTTCCTGATGTTCTTCGAAATGCGGTCGGGCTGCTGAGAAGACACCCGCTGCGGAGCCCGCCGGAGCGATGATCAGGACCGAGACAGACACCGGTTTCCAACATGGGTCAGCATGGATGGATAGGGGGCGAGGCCGAAGGATCGACCACCAGCGCACATAGGCATGTCCCGGTGTACGATGGATGGGGTGTCCGTACGACGGGTTCACTTCACTGAAGGCGACGAAGAAGCTCTGTCCCCGACGTCCGGCTCCGGTTGGGCCCGCAAGCACCCGCGGTGGAGGTCCCGCAGGACGACGGGGACCGGTTCAGGTCTCTTGCAGGTCCCCGGAGGACGAGGGACCCTCCCAGCGGGCGCGGCTCACACAACGATGAAGCTCCGCACCCCCCTGGGGCTTCATGCCTCGGGGTCGGCCCGCGGCCGATGGGAAACTACTGGAACCGGTCCATGATCCCGGGCAGTTCCTTGATCCGGACCTCCCGGAAAACCTGCTCGTCCACGGTGATCACCGGAGCGATCCCGCAGCAACCCAGGCATCGGACCCCTTCCAGCGAAAACCTCCGGTCCGGGGTGGTGGCGCCCACGTCGCAATGCAGCTCCCGGCTCAAGTTCTCCACCAGGTCCTTGTTCCCGCGCACGTAGCAGGCCGTGCCGAGGCAGACCTTGACCTTGTGGCGTCCCGGGGGGTTCGTGTTGAAGAAGGAGTAGAAGGTCACTACGCCGTACACCTCGCTGAAAGAGATGTTCAGCCCCTGGGCGATCCCTTGCTGGAGACTGCAGGGGAGGTAGGCGGTGGCGTCCTGAACCTCCTTGAGCACCGGGATCAGGGCGCCGGGACGTCCCCGGTTTTCCACAAGGACCCGATCCACGGCCTCCAGCTGCTCCACCGAGAACTCCTGCAGGAGTTTCTCGTTTTCCTTCAGGGGTTTGTATTTCATCGCGGGTTGCATCGCGGGCCTCCGTTTCCGTCCGGGTTCCAAAGAGAATGCGGCAGAGCGAGGACTATTCGTATACCTTGTTTGCCGTCCGGCGTCAACGGAATCGGGGTCCGGGGGGAGGGCTAGCTTCTCGGAATGGGCCCTACACGGTCTTTCGGTTGTATCGATTGGAACGTGGGGGATGCAGGAACGTTGAAGGCCGGGGCAGCATCCAACGGACAGAACGAAGAACGACACTCCAGGCGATCCGGGAGATCGAGCATGGTGACAGTGAGCGGCAGGGCCAGGCAGAAGCTTCTGGAAGCTCTGCAGGAACATAACCAGGACCCGGACAAGGCCCTACGGCTGGTATTGGCCCCCTCCATGGAATACCCCTTGGGTTTCATCCTGGACTACCATGAGGAGGCTGACAGAACCGTGGAGAGCGAGGACGGGGTGAAGATCCTGCTCGTAGGTCCGGCGGTGGCGGCCGCGCTTAGCGGGGTGATCATCGACTACCAGGACTCGGACCATGGAGAAGGGTTCACGCTGACTCGGGTCGAACCGGTCAACTGACCGGTCCAGCGTTCTCCGGCGGCCGTGGCAGCCCCCTACGGGCCGCGAATATCGTTGCATTTTCATCTGAAAAGGCGAATTATGTCGCTCAAGAAGGCTGCCGGCTCGAGGAAAAGAAGGCGAGGAACCGAAGGATCGTGCTACGACTGGCTCGTTACCCGGATTGGAAGACGACACAGGTGCCGCGGGAGAAACAGGGATGGCAGAAAGCATTAAAGAACTGGTGGAATACATCGTCAAGGCCCTGGTTGACCACCCGGAAGAGGTAAAGGTCAGCGAAATCCATGGAGAAAACACTTCGGTGATCGAACTGTCCGTGGCCAAGACCGACATGGGCAAGGTCATCGGAAAACAGGGCCGAACCGCCGCCGCGATCCGCACCATCCTGAGCAACGCATCCATGAAGTCTCGGAGGCGGTCCGTTCTGGAGATCGTGGAGTAGCCGGCGGAGAGATCCCTTCCCTACCCCTTGCCGCAACGTCGGATCGGACCGCATCGAGGATGCCTGCCTGTCCACCCTTTCACAACGAACCACGTCCGATCAGGGGACCGATTCATTGGGGGGACATCTAAGGTCGTACCCCTCAGGGAACGGACCCCCCGGATTCCCCCCTCGATGCGTCCTGGTTTCGGCATGACCACCACGGGAACCGCCGCGGCCAGGATCCGCTCTTCCGGCCGTTCCCGCAAGACGCGGCATCCCGCGCCCGGCTCCTATGATCTTTTTGGTAAAATTACTTATTTCATAATACAAATATCTGTCCGCTGGAAAAACCCCACGCAGGAAGGTATGCTGTTTCTTTCTCGGCAGTGACTTCCGGCCGGGGATCTTCCGGTGGATCCCCGGCCGACTCCGGCGTCCCGGCCCCGAAAGGCACGCGGTTTTCCCTGCGAGCCGGGGCAAGCGCCGCACGACAAACCAACCGCATCGGTTTCCGGCGGATAGGAAGGGCCCGGATACGTCGCGTTCAAAGCCCCGGGGCGCGCCAGAGGACCCCGGAGCTTAGAGCGGCACGGCATCCGGCCTCAAGCGGCAGAGAGGCACTCTCTGTCCCCCGGAACAGGGAAGGAAGCCCATGGCACCTGCCGGCGGGAGCCACCGCGGCAAGATCTTCTTTGGTCTGCTCATCAGCGCCGTGTTTCTCTACCTGGCGTTCCGCAAGGTGGATTTCGCGCAGATGTGGGATGCCTTCCGGACCGCCCGCTACGGGTATTTCATCCCGGCCATCGGCACCATCTTCCTGAGCCATTTTCTGCGCGCTTTCCGCTGGCGTTTCCTGCTGGACCCGGTGAAGCGGATCGGCACCCTGAGCCTGTTTTCCGCGCTGGTCATCGGCTACATGGCCAACGTGTTCATGCCGGCCCACCTGGGGGAGTTCCTGCGGGCGTATGTTCTTTCCAGAAAACGGGACTTGGCCATGAGCACCACCTTCGCCACCATCGTGATCGAGCGGATCGTGGACGTGTTTTCCCTGCTGGTGCTCATGGTCCTGACGATCTTCGTGTATCCCTTCCCCCCTTGGGTGACCAAGAGCGGGTACATCATGTTCGCCTGCACGGTGGGGCTGTTCGTGTTCATGGTGCTGCTCAAGCGGAACACCGGCGGGATGATGCGCGGCATCCGCTTTTGCATGAAGCCCTTTCCCGTCCGGTGGGGACGCGAGGTGGAGGGAACGCTCCTCAAGTTCGTAGGGGGGGTCGTGCCCTTGAAGCGTAGGAGAGACTACGTGACGGTCTCCCTTCTGTCGCTGCTCATATGGGCCTGCTATGGCGGGGCATTCTTCTTCAGCTTCCACGCCTTCGACTTCGTGACAGCCTACCACCTGCCCTGGACCGCGAGCCTGGTGCTGCTGGTGATCACCACGGTGAGCATCGTGGTGCCTTCCTCGCCCGGGTACGTGGGTACCTATCACTACCTCTGCCAGGTGGCCCTGGGCATGTTCGGCGTACCGCCGGGCCCGGCGTTGTCGTTCGCCATCGCGGTGCACGCCATCAACTTCCTGCCGGTGTTCGTCGTGGGCCTGCTTTTCGCCCGGCACGAAGGCATGGCCATCTCACGGATGTCCCGGGCCGGGGCCGAGGAGGCCGCCCTGTAGGCGGTGAAAGGGCGGGGGACGATGCTGATCCGGATCCTAGACGTTTTCAACCGGAGGGTCCTGTTCCCCTGGCGGCAAGGCCGCGTGGTTTCCGAACTGGCTCCCCTGCTTCCGCCCGGGGCCCGCGTGCTGGACTTCGGCTGCGGGGACGGGCATCTTTCCCGGGCCCTGGCGGAGCGCTCGGGCGCGCGCATCCTGGGGATCGACATCCACCCCCCGGAAGAACGCCGAATCCCCCGGGTCGTTTACGGGGGCGGGCGCCTGCCGTTCCGGGACGGTTCCCTGGACGGGGCCGTCATGGTGGACATGCTGCACCACACGCCGGACGTGCGGGAGTCCCTCCGGGAACTCACCCGGGTGACACGCGGTTTCCTGCTCATCAAGGACATGAAGTACCGGACCCGGCTGGGGTACCGGATCCTGCAGTTCACCGACCTGTGGACCAACAGCCCGGACCCCAGGGCACTCCTGCGATACAACTACCTCACCTGGCCCCAGTGGCAGCGGATCTTCCACGAGCTGGGCTGGTCCGTGCTCCACTACCGGCCTTCGTTCAGTCTCGTGCCCTTTGACCCGATCCAGCGCCTGAACTTCATCGCTCTCCTGGAAAAACGGGGGACGGGAGACGGGGCCCCCGGCGGCGGTCACGGGTTTCGGGAAGGCATGGAACGACAGGTCCTTCACGCCAACCGCTGTCTGTACGACCGGCACGGCGACTCCTTCGAGACCCTGCACCGCCAGATCCTGGCCGGGGAGGAGCCCTACCTTCGACACGTTCTGCGAGGGCTGCGCTCCGCGGCGAAGCCGGGGCGGATCCTGGACGCCGGATGCGGCGACGGCCGGCTGACCCGCCTGGTCCGGGAGTCCTTTCCGGATGTCACGGGCATCGACCTCTCCACGTCCCTGCTCCTCCGGGGCCCTCCAGGCGTGAAGCGCGCCTGTGGCGACGTGCAGCGGCTCCCGTTCACGGACGGCGCCTTCTCCCTCGTCCTGTGCAACTACACCCTGCACCATCTGTACTCGCCGGACCGGTTCGTCCGGGAGGCCTACCGCGTGCTCGCTCCCGGCGGCCTGCTCTTTGTCGACCACGAGATGAAGGCGGAGTTCATGCGGCGCTTCCACTGGTTCATCCGGATCTACGACCGGTTTTTCCGGCTGGACAGGCGCTACGCGCGGGTGGACCCTTCCATCGACCCTGCCCAGGTCCGCCTGGCCGAATTCCACCTGCTCCAGCGGCAGGGGATTCCCCACGGGGAGCTGGTCCAGGACCTGGAACGTGCCGGTTTTCGGGACGTGCGCCTGCGGCATCACGGATACGGGGTGAGCCCGTGGCTCAACCGCGTCCTGGCCTGGCTGAGGGTGCGGTCCTTGCCCGGATTTCTCGCCCCGCACGTGGCGGTGACGGCGGCCAAGCCGGAGGAGGCCAGCCCGCCGGTTTCCGACACGGCCGGGGGAAACCGGTGGGCGAGGTGAGCCGACCCCAACCCGTGTGTTTTCCTGCTTTGGTGGCGTGTTGGGAAGCAGGCAAACCCGGAACCGGTCCAACTGGACCGGGAAAGCCCCCACCGACCGGTGCGGATCGCCGCGGAGGGCGACAGGCCTGACCGGAACGAACGAACAGGAGTTCCTGCCATGGAGAAGACCCACACGAAGCCCAAGACCCATGCATGCAGGCTGTGCGAAGAGAAATGGCATTCCCTGGAGGAGGTGGAGGTTCTTGAAGAGCTTCAGAGCCTCCCCGAAGGGCTGGATGACGGGGAAGCCGCCGAGCGCCTTCGGTTCTACGGACCCAACATCCTGCCCGCCCAGGAGCCTCCCACCCTCTGGGCCATCCTCCTGCACCAGGTGCTCAACCCGTTGATCTTCATTCTTCTGGCCGCGACCGTTGCATCCATGGCCATCGGCGAAGTCACCGACGCCGTGTTCATCCTGGTCGTCATCGTATTAAACAGCGCCCTGGGAACCTACCAGGAGTATCGTGCCGAAAGGAGCGCGGCCAGCCTGCAGCGTTTGCTCCGGATCCGGGCCAGGGTGCGTCGAGGGAACCAGGAACGTGAGATCCCTGCGGAAGAACTCGTGCCGGGCGACGTGGTGCTGCTCGAGTCGGGGAACAAGGCTCCGGCGGACCTGCGCCTTCTTCAGGCCCGTGGCCTGGCGGCGGACGAGAGTTTTCTCACGGGCGAGTCCATGGCGGCCGAGAAGGACACCGGGCGCCTGCCCGAGGACACGGGCCTGGCGGATCGAAGGAACGTGGTGTTCGCCGGGTCCACCATCACCTCCGGAAGGGGGGTGGGCGTGGTCGTGGGCACCGGCGTGGAGACACAGGTCGGCATCATCGCACAGACGGTGACCCATGCGGAAAGCGCCAAGCCCCCGCTGGTATTGCGGATGGAGCGGTTCGTCAAACACGTGGGCATCTTGGTGCTGCTGATCAGCGCCGTCCTGGCGGTCCTCCTGCGGTTTCGCGGCTACCCGGCGGCGGAGATCTTCTTCTTCGTGGTGGCCCTTGCGGTGTCGGCCATCCCCGAGGGCCTGCCTGTGGCGTTGACCGTGGCGCTGTCCATCGCCACCAAACGGATGAGCCGGCGCAACGTGATCGTGCGCAGGCTCACCGCCGTGGAAAGCCTGGGCAGTTGCACCGTGATCGCCAGCGACAAGACCGGCACCCTGACCGTGAACCAGCAGACGGCCCGCAGCATCGCCTTTCCCGACGGGCGGACCTTCGCCCTCTCCGGGGAGGGCTACAGCGGCGAAGGATCCGTGTCGCCCGGTGAGGGCACCGAGATGCCCCAATCTGCGCGGGATCGACTGGGCAGGCTGGCCGAAGCGGCGATCCTGGCCAACGAGGCCTCGCTGACCGAAGAGGACGGGACCTGGAAGCACCACGGCGATGCCATGGATGTGGCTTTTCTGTCCGTGGGCTACAAGCTGGGTAAGAACCCGGCAGAGGTGAAAAAGCAGGTGAAAATCACCGGGGCCATCCCCTATGAGTCGGAGCGCAAGTTTTCGGCGGCATTCTACGAAAAGGCCGGCACCCGGCGGGTGGCAGCCAAGGGTGCCGTGGAAACGATCCTGGATTTCTGCAACCGAATCTACGGAGACGGCGAGCCGACGGCGCTCGATCGCGAGGGCGTCGAACGGCAGGCCGTGGCCATGGCGGAAAAGGGGCTGCGCGTGCTGGCTCTGGCCGACGGCGAAACCGACGAGACCGGGCAGGAGGAGGGGCGTGCCGCCGAGGCACTCTCTGGACTGGTGTTTCACGGCCTGGTGGGGTTCATCGACCCGCTGCGCCCTGAAGCTGCGGAGTCAGTGAAGACGTGCCGGGAGGCGGGCATCCAGGTCCTCATGATCACCGGGGACCACCCCTCCACCGCCGGCGCCATCGCCCGGGAGCTGGGCCTGTCCGGCCAGGACGAGCGGGTGGTGACCGGCCGGGACCTGATCGAGGCGGGCACCCCCGACAGCCCGGCGTTCGAGAAGCGGGTCTTGTCGACCCGCGTGTTTGCCAGGGTTTCGCCGACCCAGAAGTTGGAGATCGTGAATGTGCTGATCCGCCGGGGGGAGTTCGTGGCGGTAACCGGCGACGGGGTCAACGACGCCCCGGCGCTGAGAAGGGCCAACATCGGAGTGGCCATGGGCTCGGGCACGGACGTGGCCAAGGAAGTGGGGTCCATGATCGTTGCGGACGACAACTTCGCCTCCATCGTGGCGGGTGTGGAAGAGGGGCGGTTTGCCTACGACAACGTGCGCAAGGTCATCTACCTGCTCATCTCCACCGGCGCGGCGGAGGTGTTGATGTTCGTGGGGGCGGTTCTGGCGGGGTTGCCCATCCCCTTGCTGGCGGTGCAGCTGCTCTGGCTCAACCTGGTCACCAACGGCATTCAGGACGTGGCCCTGGCCTTCGAGGGAGGAGAGCCCGGCGCCATGAAGCGAAAACCCCGTAGACCGGACGAGAAGATCTTCGATTCGCGGATGATGGGGCAGACCCTGGTTTCGGGCCTGACCATGGGGGCCCTGACGTTCGCCGCATGGACGTGGCTGACGCAAGTCCAGGCCATGGACGAACCCTCAGCCCGCAACATCGTCCTGCTCCTCATGGTGCTGTTCCAGAACGTGCACGTGTTCAACTGCCGATCCGAGTCGGTGTCCGCCTTCCGGGTTCCGATCCGGCGCAACGTGATCCTGGTCTTGGGGGTGCTGGCGGCCCAGGGCATCCACGTCTTGAGCATGCACATCCCCTTCATGCAATCCATTCTGAGCACCGAGCCGGTCCGGTGGATGGAGTGGCTCTCGGCCCTGGCTCTGGCCATGGGGGTCTTGGGGGTGATGGAGGGGTTCAAGTGGGCGGCCCGGAGGCGTCGGGCCGGGGTATGAACGGGCTTCTCTTCCTGGAACGACCGGCCCCGCGCGGCTCCTGTCGTCCCGGAGAGGCGTCTTTTCGTGACGGGAAGACACAGAGGCCAGGGCGGCCTCTATCCGTTTCGCGTTGAGGCCTTGGGCGGTCATGCAGCTGTTCGACGGATGGCGGTTTCTGGCCGGACTGGGCATTTTCCTCTTCGGCATATACCCGCCGGTGCGGGGTTGCATCCAACGGGAAGTGTGGTAGGTTTGGCCCTGGTACGAAATGGAGGAGCCGCTTTTCCCTGGTCATCCCAGGAAAGGGGAAAGCGGAAAAACCCGAGAACAGGAGGGGTCCGGAATGAAGAAGATCTGTTGGATCGCCGTGGCGGTTTTGCTCGTCGCCGGGGGCTTCGGATGCGGGACGACCGTCCACAAGAACACGGCGGAGCAGTGGTTGAACTCCATGGAAGGAGGGTCCACCCACAAGGTGGGGGGTGCTTGGAAGGGCCCAAAGGCACAGGGGTTTTCACCCTATTCCGGGTATTACGACGCCACGTTTGGACCGATCGTTCTTCTTCAAGAGGGTGTGAAACTCACCGGGACGTACAACGAGTACGAGGTCATCGGGCGGATCACCGGGGACAAGGTGTTCTTGGTGGGCCTGTATGGGGACGCCGTCTACTACACCTGGCACTTCCGGTTCGTCCCCGAGGCCAAGGCGCTGATCGGAAAGATGTGCGACGGGTACTTCCCCAAGGAGGAGCCCCACTGCTATCCGCTCACCCTGGAGCGGGGCACCAACTGATCGGACCTGCCGTCCAGCGCGTTTCTGCAACGAAACGTGATCGGGCGCCCCGGGCGCGTTTCCGCCGGGGCGCCCGATCCGTTTTCCGGTGCAGCCCAGGACCGTTCACCTTGAGCGCGGGCTCCCCACGTCCCATGCAGGTGTACCCGAGGCAAGGGGCCGCCGGAGTCAGTTCACCTTCTTCCAGCCTGCGGCCTTCTTCCAGTCCCAGGCCAGGCGCGCCAGGCCCGGGTAGTGCCCCGGGCTGAAAGGGATGCTGGGAAGGAAACAGTCGATCTCGTGCGTGCAGAAGCAGCCGGCCCGTATCTTCCGGCGGTAGGCGTCCGCCGCCGGCGAGAACCAGATCGGTTCCGGCCGGTACCCGGTGTCCCGCAGGTTTCCCCACGGACGCAGGATCTCGCACGGCGCCAGGGTGCCGTCGTGGAACAGGACCGCCGAGATCCTTCCCGCCCGGCAGGCGAGTTGAGCCCTTCCCGAGCGGCGGGTGCGCGCCACGAGTTCGTGCATGTACAGGTCCGTGAGGGTCACGAACCCGGTGGTGTCGTACCCGTACTTGTTCTTGAAGCGGCCGTGGAAGGTCTCCTCCCGGATCCTCCGGGTGACCGCCTCGTACCGCTCCAGGGAGACCTGGAGCAAGGAAGGGTCCCGGGGGGTCTGGCGAATCAGGTTGATCGCCACCTTGTCGGGCTTGAGGTCGTCCCGGATGAAATCGAGCAGGACGTCGAAAACGTCCTGGTTGTCCGCCATGAGCACCGAGCACGTCTGCAGGTCCAGCCGCGGAAACCGCTCCCGGGCCGCGGCCAGTTTCCGGAAGGTCTCCACGGCGCGGGAAAAGGCGCCCTCCCGGCCGCGGATGCCGTCGTGCACCTGTTCCGGGCCGTCCAGAGAGATGCCCACGGCCAGGTGCAGGTCGGGGCAGGCGGAGAAGATCTGCGCCGTGGAGTCCAAGATCCGGTCTGTGAGCTGCCCGTCCGTGAGAACCACCACGTTCCGAACCCCGTTGTTGCGGTAAAAGGCGTGCACGATCCCGGGCAGGTCTTCCCGGAGGAACGGCTCCCCCCCCGCCAGAATCAAGAAAACCAGAGGGCCCAGGTTGAAGGTGATCCACTGGATCTCCTCCAGGCTCAGCTCGGGCCGCATCCCCGCGGTCTTCCAGTTGAAGCAGTGCCTGCACCGGAGGGTACAACGGTCCGTGACGAGGAAGTTCAAGATCGGGGGCAGGAAGGATCTGCCCAGAAGCAGGTGGGGCAATCCGCGGAGCCCCCAGGCGGGCAGGGACGAGGTGGCGCGGGAAGAGGGGACCATGGGGCGTTCCGGCGAAGGGCTGAGGGTTAGCGGTGGCGTCAGGGAGCCGGCGCCGGCAGCGGGGTCAGGACGCGCGTACTCCATGGGTGTATTATGGGCAGGTCCCGGGTTCCGGTCAAACAACGGGCAAGATGCCAATCCGGCGAACCAGAAGCAGCCGTCTGCCGGGTGGGGATCCGTCCGGATCGCTCAAAACGGCGAAGGGCTGTCTCGCGTCCGGGCACTTCTGGGTCAACGGAACCAAGCGCGATGTGCCAGGGTCCTTGCCGAGCGGGCCACAGGATCCTTGAACGGCCGGCCCGGAGGCTTTCCCGGTTTGTCATGGGAAGCCAGGCAATACGTCGAGGGACACGGCGGAGTCGGGCACATAGTCCTTGAACCACAGACCGGTTTTGTACTATCATGTTCTAATAGTAAACAGGTCGAATGCGAAGAATATACTAGGTTGCCATAACAAGCATTGGCAACAATCTTAGCATTCCACCTATTCCTTCTCACCCCGTTGCGCGTCGGCCCCATGCGTGTTTGTCCCGGGAGGTTTCCGTGATTGGCAAAGCCATCCAGAAAGTATCCGACTTGTTCTCCATGACTCCAGAACAGGTCGCCGGTTCCGTGACCACGCACTTTCCCGTGCAAGAGCTGCTTCGCTGGTTGACCCGCGAGGACACGGACGGAGAAACCCCCCTTTCCCGCCTGTTCGACGCCTACGCGGAGCACCACATCCAGGGGGGCGCGACTCCGCTCAAGCAGATCCTCCCGTTTGCCGGCCTGGACCTGATGAACCGGGTCACCGGGGTTACCAAG
>Ga0209164_1004826_pt1 | contig 11833 bp, 8 predicted proteins | sample MTBNYHSulfiMetaG_FD_187458 | JGI IMG/M metagenome (GOLD analysis project Ga0209164, IMG submission 187458) | Enrichment culture microbial communities from rom New York Harbor, USA that are MTBE-degrading - MTBE-NYH (New York Harbor Sulfidogenic)... | ecosystem: Environmental > Aquatic > Marine >... | reverse complement strand
GTCAAAGGGTCGGTGGCGGTCGATGGGATAAGCCTGACGGTGGCGTCGATGGACGGGCGGGGCTTTGCGGTGGCTGCCATACCTGTCACGCTGGCCAAGACGAACCTGGGCACGGCGAAGGTCGGTGACATTGTGAACATTGAGACGGATATCATCGGCAAGATGGTGAAGAAACAGATAGCGAAGATGGCTGGGGGGAAGGGGCTTTCGATGGAAAAGCTTGCGGAGTATGGGTTTTAGCGAGAGGAGTCAGGAGTCAGGAGACAGGAGATAGGAGGAAGAGAAGAAGTAAGCAGTAAGCAGGGAGCAGGAACAGAGGCTGGACAATAGCAATTGACAGTTGACGATGGACAATGGAAAATGAGCGGGCCCGCCGTCGCTGGGAAGCTACGGCGAGGTAAACTGGCGGATGGCGAATCAGGGTGTAAGTGGAATGGTTTGAGGAGTGTATGGCATATCTGACGGATACAGAGAAGAAGAAACTTATGGAGCTTATTTCAGAGGGGAAGCCGCTTCCTTCGCTGTATAAGGGGAAGCTTTTTACCAAGGACGATGCTACTTTTGTCCAAGCCACGAAGGATTACCGCTTGGTTTACGATGGGAAGGCGCGACGTGAGGAGGTTATTGCCAATACGCCAGAAGCTCCCTTCCAGCTCATCCGCAGCTTCAACCAAGACAATCCGTTTCCGGATGGGTGGCGCAACATGCTGGTCTATGGGGATAATCTCCTTGCCCTGAAGGAACTCTACGCCGACCAGCGAGCGGCCAACCGGTATGGCACGAAGGGCCGCATAAAGCTGATCTACATCGACCCGCCGTTCGCAACGAAGCAAGACTTCATGAAGGACAGGGAGAAGGCGTACCGCGACAAGGTCGTCGGCTCGCAGTTCATTGAGTTCTTACGGAAGCGGCTTTGCCTCTTGCACGGGATTCTGGCTGATGATGGTTCTATCTACGTACACCTTGACACGAAGAAGGGCCACTACATCAAGGCCGTTCTCGACGAGGTTTTCGGGGAGGAGAACTTCCGAAACGAAATCATCTGGAAGAGGTCAGCCGCCCACAGCGATAACGCGGCGTTCGCTAACATACATGACACTGTACTCCTGTATACGAAGACAGAGAGATTCACCTTCAACTCACAGTATGTGGCTTACGATGTCAAGTACGCTAGCCAGCGATACAAACATCGTGACGAAGACGGGCGCCGCTACATGGACGATAACCTTACGGCAATGGGTTTGAGGGGGAGGGGTTATGATTACGAGTGGAAAGGAGTTCGGCGAATCTGGCGCTGCCCGCCAGAAACCATGGAGAGGTATGAAGCAGAGAACCGGCTCTATTACACGCGTAAAGGGGTCGCTCGTGTGAAACGGTATCTTGACGAAATGCCAGGATTGGCGCAGCAAGATGTTTGGCTGGACGTGTTCCCCGTCAACTCGCAAGCGACAGAGAGAGAGAACTACCCTACACAGAAACCTGAAGCTCTGCTAGAAAGGGTGGTAAAATGTTCCTCGAGTGAAGGGGACATTGTTCTCGACTGCTTCGCGGGCAGTGGCACGACTGCAGTTGTGGCCGAAAAACTAAATCGCCGGTGGATTGCCGTGGATAGCGGCAGATTGGCAATCTACACCGTGCAGAAACGCATGGTCAACCTCACGGCCGGGATTCGCTCGGGGAGGAAAGACGAACGTAATGAGGCTGAGCGAGTTGCTGACCTTGACGGACACCTTAATACAGCTCCCGGGATTCTGTTCGTAACCGAGAAGGCACGCAAGGGAGAATGCTCCATTACGGTTGATTTGCTGAGAGACTTGGCGGAGGTTATAAAGAAGCATGATTTGGCAAGACGCGATGCCCCATTCTCTGTTGTCTGCCCTGAGCACAAACTGAAGATTCCAGAATCCGAGCTTGAAGAACCTGACGACGAGACTACTACCGGGCAGAAGCAGATCAAGGTCCAAGGAATTCAGTTCGCCATTTCGTTCATTGAGGCCAAGGAAAAACAGGACAAGGAGAAGCCACTCAGGGCTAAGGAATTTGCCCTCTTTAGCGCTGGCGTCTATGACAACGAAGCCGTGAAACAGATGCGGTGGGAAGAGTATCGACCGTTCGTAATGAAGCTCTTTCAGGTTCGAGAGCATGAGCATTCCATCAAGGGATTTCGCTGCGACGGATATATTGGCGTTCATTCGGCATTTGTATGGAACTACCCGGACCACAAGAACCTCACGGTTGACTATGACTATGTGAAGAGTCTGCACGAGACAATCGGCGGCAGCGCGGGAGCGAAATTCTATGTAATTGCGCCGATAGTCTCGATGGGCTTTGCGGAGGACGAATGCAAGGTTGGCAAGACAACATATGTCTTCCTCAAGGTTCCGATATCTATACTGATGCGCCTCATCGAAAGCGGTGAGGTGGGTGCGCTCAAGCAGCCAACGAAAGAAGCGGATGTGAATGAGGTCATAGACGCAATCGGATTCGATTTCGTTTCACAGCCACAAGCCAAGTGGAAGTGCACGCGCGAGCGGTCCATTACCATGCCGCTCCTGAAGAAGAAAGACTATGTCATTCACGTCACAGAATTCCGCTCAAAGACACTGGCCACAGACCCAGAGGACTTCGCGAATTTTGAGACCTTCTCCATGGCGATGGTTGATACCGACTATGACGGGCAGGTCTTCCGGTTGTCCGAGGTCTTCTGGGCGGATGACCTGGTTGCTGCGGAGATCAAGAGAGTCAAGGCCACTGGAGCGGACCTGTCGCAGTGTAAGCAATTGTCATTGCGCATTCCCGACGCCAAATTCGCAGGCCAACAGATGATGGTCATCCTATGCGACCGCTATGGCAATGAGAAGAAGCTTGTATTCAGGAAGGGGGATTTCAGATGAGTCTGCAGTATAAGGTCAGCGACCAGGTTCTGAAGGTATCTGATGATAGCGAGCAAACGCAGGGTATTGTGGCAAAGTATGACGCTTTCCTGAATCTGCTGTGCAATGGCAAGTATGCATTTCAGAGGGGCGCTATTCAGACACCACTGGCTTTTCTTGTGTCGGAGAAGTACGCGCACACGGAAGCCCTTGCAGTCGAGAACTTCAATTCGCGGGAGGGGCTCCAGAAGCGGCATGAGAGTAAGAGCGCCTTCCTGGAAAGGATGCCGCTGCGTGATAGAAAGGCCGTCTCCGTGGACTTGGCGACTGGTGCGGGGAAGAGCTATGTGATCTATGGTATCGCGGCAATCGCGCTGGCTGAGGGGTTTGTTGACAAGGTACTGGTTCTCTGCCCATCGCTGACCATAGAAGATGGTCTCCGCGAGAAGTTCGGGGATTTCGTCGGCAACAGCGAATTCACTGCCATAATGAAAGAGGTCGGAGCAGTGGTTGCCACGCCAGGCCTCAAGACGGGCAAGGACAGCATCAACGCCGGGGACATATGCATCGAGAACATACATGCTGTCTATGAGCGGACCGGCACATCCATCCGGGATTCCTTCAGCAAACAGGGGACGCGGGTTCTGGTCCTTAATGACGAGGCTCACCACATCTTCAGTAAGGCCGACTCGGCGACAAAGAAGTGGCTTGATTTTCTGATGGACCCCGATTTCGGCTTTCGGTACATAGTCAACTTCACCGGGACGCCTTATATTGACAACGAGTACTTCCCGGACGTTGTGTACCGGTACGGCTTGAAGCAGGCGATTGAGGATAGAGTGGTAAAGAAACCGAATTACAAGGAGGAGCAGACATACAAGGAGCACCCATGGGAGGTGACGTGGGACATCCATGAGAAGAACCGCTCGGACTATGGTGACAAGCTCAAGCCAATTACGATAGTAGTGACTGCGAGCATAGCAAAGTGCGTGGAGGTATGGGATGAGCTTGTCAAGTTCGTGATGAAACGCAGCAAGCTCGCCCGAAACGAAGCCGAGAAGCGATGTATTTGGGTGACTTCTGGCGTGCCGTCGGCAAAGGGCGACAAGGCGCGAGTCGAGGCCGTAGTAAAGAAGCCCGAAAAGAAGCGGGCCGAGAACCTGCAACTCTTGCGCGAAGTTGATGACCCCGAGAATCCGGTCGAGTGGATCGTGTCAGTGAGCATGCTCACGGAGGGATGGGATGTCAAGAATGTACTCCAGATAGTCCCGCACGAGTCGAGGGCGTTCAACTCAAAGCTCCTGATAGCCCAGGTGCTTGGCCGAGGACTGCGTGTTCCCGCTGGCATTGAGCAGCCTCTCGTGACGGTCAACAACCACGAGAAGTGGGAAGATGAAATCAGGAATCTTCTGAGAGATGTTCTTGAGATCGAGAACCAGCTAAGCTGGGGATACTCGCCGGAGAAGAGTGAATTCCTGTTCCCCCTGTTCAACCTCGAATATGAACCTGTGCAGACGACGGTCGAGACAAAGACCCGGCGAGCCAAGGCACCGGATATACAGTTCAAGCCGCAGGAGAAAGTGACCGAGGAGAGAAGCCGCTTCTCTGAGACTGGAACGATAATGAGTGAGGTTGAGAACTTGGGGTGGGTGAATATTGCCAGCGCCGCTAAGCAGCTCAAGATGTTCCTAAAGGGAAAGGATGAGAAGCTTGCGGAGGCTTGGCCGCTCAAGAGGATCGAGAAGCTGATTCTCGACGGCCTGAAGAAGGCTGGACAAGATGCCTCGTTCCTCAGCAAGGAAAACCTCTTGGCTCTTCAGCAGGCATTCGGCCCGATGTTCCGGCCGGAGAATCAGGAGAATCCGCGAGTGAGCCAGCGGCCCAAAAACATGCTCGAGGTTGACTTGTCTGCGGTGCCTCGTCAGGTCTTCTCGGAGAGTGCTCTGAAGGATCATGGGACGGTGTACTATGGCCCTGATGTAGAAGCCGGCTTCACCCATGAGGAGGTGAACCTGTGGAAGGATTATATGGGGAAGAGGAAGGCTGCTAAGGAAGTCGGCGAAGACGTGCTTAGCGAGGATGCTCGCCAGATTGTGCGGGCGCTTGTTCCCGTGGACGCTACTAAGCTCAAGACCCCGTGGAACGTTCTGTATACAAGGTACAAGCCAGAGCATGACTTCGTGGCACTGCTCATCGAACATGCAGCGTTGTTTACCTCTTTCGTGAAGATGCCGGATAAAGGTTTCTATGCTTTTCCGTACTCGTACAAACCGGCCAATACGGCCAAGACCCACGTGCGGAATGAGAACTTCAATCCCGATTTTTTCATGCGCCTAGATAGTTCTAACGATATTCTGGTGGTTGAAATCAAGCATGACGATGACACCGACAACAAACAGAACATGGCGAAACTCAGAGACGGCACGAAACACTTTGAGGTGCTCAACCAGAAGCTTGCTGAGGCGGGTGAACCATGGAAATACCATTTCTTCTTTCTGTCTCCGCGTGATTTCACCAACTTCTTTGCGGCCGTGAAGCGTGGGGAGTTTGCAGGGTGGAAGTCGACCTTGATGTCTGAGTTGTCAAGCGGGGCTGATGACTGAGGGCCTGTCAGATGAAGGCGGTATACCGTAACAAGAAGAGTGGCGACGTATTTGCGATTGAGACGGACAAGGAGGGGAATATTAGGTCGACGAGCGGGCCGCTGTTCGGGCCGGGGTTTGACCCGAATGAGCTGGACTATGACGAGTACTGGAATCCGGAGATCAAGGCCCGGCTGGGGGAGTTTGAGCTGATAGGCAAAGACGACTATATCGAACTCCTTCGCAGGAACGGGTTCTACTCGCAGTGGATACAGCGGCATTTGTTCTAGAGGCGGGCGGACACGGTGGCCAAGTCATAACTCCTTGTCTGGCAAAGAGTTACGGTTTGTGGGTGAATGTGTATAAGTAGAGTCGGGCTTCTACTTCTCTTAAGTCCCCGCAGCGGCAGGAGTTACGATTCTGACCCCCTGAAAAGTAGGACAAATTGGCCACTTTTCACTGCGCGGAATTGACATTTGACACAGCCCTAGCCATCAGCCATCAGCCGTCAGCCGTCGGCCAGCAGCAGGGCAATGCGGAGTGGACAATCGGCGAGGAATAGTGCAAAATGGGGGAGTGTGGAAGAGGCGAGTGAAAAGTGAAAAACGAATAGTGAAAAGTGAAAAGAAAAGGCAATAGTGAATAATGCGGCGAAGAGAGCGTTGGCGGATGAGCTTGTGATAGGCGTCACGATGGGGGATGCCGCGGGCATCGGGCCTGAGGTGCTGGTGAAGGCGCTGGCTGATGCTCAGATACGGCGGGAGGCGAAGTTCGTCATTTTTGGTACGCATGAGCATTTGATGTATGCGGCGGATAAGGCGGAGATAGAGCCATTCTGGGCGAAGCATCAGCATGAGAAGATTGGGCGCGATTATCCGCATAAGGTGGTGGTGGCGGATTATGACGATTTTCCCGTGCCGGCATACAGCCGCGGGCCGAGCAGGGTGGCGGGGGAGGCATCGCTGCGATTCTGTATGGATGCGATAGATGCGGCACGGGAGGGAATAATCGACGCGATAGTGACGGCGCCGATAAGCAAGCAGTCGTGGCTGCTGGCGGGGTCGAAGTGGCCGGGGCATACGGAGATGCTGCAGGCCAGGTGCAAGGCGCAGCGGAAGGCAATGATGTTCGTGGCTGGGCCGCTGCGAATAGCGCTTGCGACGATCCACGAGCCGCTGATGGAGATACGGCACAAGTTCACTATTGGATGCGTGCACGAGCCGATAGACCTTATGAATGATGCTCTGAAGGAATACTGGGGCATTGAGAAGCCGCATATTGCCGTGGCGGGTCTGAATCCGCACGCCGGCGAGAACGGGCAATTCGGCGACGAAGAGCTGAGGGTGATCGGTCCGGCTGTGATGATGTCGCAGGAATCGGGGATAAATGTCACGGGGCCGTATCCGGCGGACACGCTTTTTGTGCGTGCGGCGCGAGGCGAATTCGACGGCGTGGTAGCGATGTACCATGACCAGGGGATGATACCTGTGAAGCTGTTGGCCTTCAACGAGGCGGTGAACGTGACCATTGGGCTGCCGATAATCCGCACTTCGCCGGCACATGGGACAGCTTTTGACATTGCGGGCAAGGGAATAGCCAATCCAAGCTCGATGAAGGCAGCCGTCAAGCTTGCCATACACATGGCCCGCACGAGGCGAGGGTTGCCGGTGCCAGCACCGGTGGAATCCAAGTGAGGAAGAAGAGCAAACCACGAAATACACCAAATACACGAAGGTAAGGTGTTGGCTATGATGTTGCAGAGGACCATACTTCTCCTGATTCTGCTATCTATCTGCGGCTGGCTGCAGAGTGCCTATTCTTCACCGGAGGGTTCCATGCCAATAAGCAATGACAGTAACTCCATGGAACATAGCCGTGTATATCGTGACATGTCCTATGTCAGGGGCGGTCACCAGCGACAGAAGCTGGACCTTTATGTGCCGAAGGGTGCCAAGTCTGCGCCGCTTGTGATACTCATACATGGCGGGGCGTGGCTGGGCGGCAGCAAGGAGTCATGGAAGCCGGATAAGTTCGTCGCTGAAGGCTATGCCGTGGCAGCCATCAACTACCGCCTCAGCCAGCATGCCATCTTCCCGGCGCAGATAGAGGACTGCAAGGCGGCCGTCCGATGGCTGCGGGCGCACGCGGCTGAATATGGCATCGACCCGAATCACTTCGCGGCCATGGGGAGTTCCGCCGGCGGGCACCTGGCTGCGATGCTGGGAACGACCGGAAACACGAGGGAATTTGACGTTGGTGAGAATCTCAGCGTCTCCAGCCGGGTGCAGGCTGTGGTGGACCAGTTCGGCCCGACGGATTTCCTCCAGATGGAAGCTCACAAGCTGCCCGGAAGTATGATGCACGATGCTGCCAATTCGCCGGAGTCATTGCTTATCGGCGGGCCGATACAGGAGAACAAAGATAAGGTGGCAAGGGCAAATCCTATCACTTACGTGACCAGGGATGCATCGCCGTTCCTCATAGTCCACGGCGAGATGGACCAGCTTGTGCCACATCATCAGAGCGAGTTGCTTGAGGCGGCACTGAAGAAGGCTGGTGTTCCGGTCAGCCTGTACACAGTAAAAGGCGCCGGCCACGGCGGCTTCAGGGACCCCAAAGTGGATGAACTGACCAGTGAATTCCTAGCCTGTCAGCTCAGAAGATGAAGGGTCCAAACCATGGAGTATGCCAAATATGCTATTGGGAGGCCTCCCTCTGAGAGCCCCCCGTGTCAGTGACTGCCATCTTTAGTCCTGCGGAGTCTGTCCGGGTGACGCCCTCCGCGCACACGCCGTCGACGCGGGGAGGTAGAGGGTTATCAAGCGGATGAGGGTTGTAGTAGAGCAGGAGGGTCCTGACCGTATGGTAGTACGGGCTGATGTAGGAGGCGACCAGCCTGTAACTGTCCGAGTCGGGTGGCAGAACCGAAAGCCAGTCTACGCCTTTGAGTGGTAGAATCTGGATGTAATCGGCAGATGGCTTAAGTTCGGGGTGGCAATTGTGCCTGTAGGAGGCGAGGCGCTCGAAGACGTAAGCGTCGCGGCAATAGTATGGAGTTGTGCCGCCCGCGAAGGTCCAGATGCGTGGAGGTCTGGAAGGGCGGTTCGGCATGCCGGCCCAATGGCTCTTCAGGTCATCAGCCTGTTTCCGCAAGTTATCGAGCACGACGAGGTGGTCGCGTACGCCGAGGCCGTAGGTGTAGTCGTAGTCGCTGAGGCGGATAACAGCACCATTCATGGCATGTGCCCACGTATACCAGGCCTGGCATAGCTGAAAAAGGACAATCATCAGGACGAAGACCGCGAATCGGCGCGGCACGCGGATGGAAGAGGCCGGGACGGTATAGGAGGATAGGTCGGTGTAGAGATCAGCAAGCAGAATGACAAGGGCTGGCATATACGGGATGAAGAAGCGAAATGAGAACATCATGGGAACAGTCGCCACGGCCAGGCCATAGGCAACAACAAGGAGGAGGCCAACGAAGATGCCGGGACCAGCTAAGACGCAGCGGCGAAGGGAGGCCATACAGGGAAGCTTCTCTTCGCCTGCGACCAGACGAAAGATGAACAGGGGTACAAAGCCGATGATGACGAGGTACTGGAGGATGTAGGAGCCATTCTTCCACAGCATGGAGAAGAAGACGGAAGGGTACTCCGGGTGCAAGGTAATCGGTTTGACATAGAACGATGTGGGGAAGATATCGCCGTAGTATAGCTTTGAGAAGAGGAGCCATGCAGCGGGTAAGACGGCCCCAAGAAGTGCAGCTTGGGCAATGGCGTGTGGCCTGCGGTTCTTCCAGGCGGCTGCCAGGACGACGGGGCCGGAGAAGAGGCACGAATCATAACGCGTGACGAAACATACTCCGGCGAGGAACATAACCAGATGCAGGCGCTTAGATGTCATAGTGGCGGGCGTGAAGGCAGCCAGAGCCAGCAGCGTAATAAAGAAGAGCAGAAGATTGGTTTCCAGACCGCCAAACGACCAAAGTACTACACAGGGCGAGATGAACAGAACAGCCAGGGCCACGATTTGAGAGTATGGACAAGTGTGGAAGCGCCTTAAGACAAGGCAGGTGGATATGATGAGCAATATCAGAGCGGTTACCTGCCAGGCAAGGAGAGTATGGCCGCTGAGTTGATAGAGCAGGGCCTCGATCAAGGCATGGAGGGGCGAGGTAAGCGAGGTGATGTATTCACCTTTGTTATAGACGAGCTGACCGAAATCAACCAGATTCTCCGCATACCGGCAGGCTATAAGCGCATCATCGGCATAGAAGCGGTGGAAGAATGCAACCTCAATCAGGAAGACTGCCAGGATTGGCACAAGAAGCCAGATAAATTTTCTATGCATAGTGCACCGGCTGATCCATAGAATACGCAGAACAGAGAGTACCAGAATGCGGGGCGGAAGTCAACTGAACCATGCCTGGCAGAAACGGGCCAGGTGCATGCTGTCGTCGACCACCATGGCTTGGCGGACTTCCTGCAGATGGATGGTCACTGCGCGGCCGGCGTGCTCATCATGCTATGCACAGCGAATGGCAGCGCCCATGGAGGATTGTATGGCCGGAAGGTAGATGAGCCTACCAGCGAGTTCTTAGGCCGGCATCTGAGAAGATGAGGGCTGGCCACACTAGATATTGCTACACGAAGAGGCATGATTCGTGTACTATAAAAAAGGGCTCTGGCCCTCTTTAGAGTGTTATGTGTATCCTGTGGTTTAATAGCAGTTGACATGCAGACAAAGCAAAGGATAGAACAGCTTCTAGATGGGATGGGGGTGCGGCCGAACAAGCGGCACGGGCAGAACTTTCTCATCGACCTTAATCTTATGCGGTATCTGGTCGATGCGGCTGGTCCGACGGCGGCTGACCTTGTGCTTGAGGTGGGGCCGGGGACGGGCTCGATGACCCAGGAGATAGCTTCGCGCGGCTGCGGGGTGATAGCGGTGGAGATAGACCCTGTTCTCGTGCAGATAGCGCGGGCGGAGCTGCAGGATTATCCCAATGTGGAGATGCTCAAGGCCGATATCCTCGAGACGAAGAACCTTATCTCGCCTGCAATTACTGCGCTCATCGCCGCCACAAGGCCCGGGAGGGCCGGGCGGTTCATGCTTATCTCGAATCTGCCCTATAACGCCGGCACGCCGGTGATGATGAACCTCATCACAGATGAGCCGCTTGCGGATGCGATGTATGTCACGGTGCAGAAGGAGGTTGCCCAGAGGATGACGGCGGGGCCGCGCAATCCGGCCTACGGGATACTTTCGGTGCTGATGTGTGCAACGGGTCAGGTGAAGATGGTGAAGACGCTGAAGCCGGCCTGCTTCTGGCCGCAGCCGGATGTAGATTCGGCGATGGTGGCCTGGGTGCGGGATAAAGCCAAGGCGGCTGCCATAAAAGACATCCACCTCCTCTCAGATGTGGTGGCCCTGTTCATGCAGCACAGGCGTAAGATGCTCCGCGCTGCAGCAAAGTTCGCAGAAGAGCGGCTTGCCGCCGTCAGTGACTGGAATGCTGTCTTCAAACTTGCCAACATCGTTCCCGAATCCCGCCCGGATGATTTGACGTCAGAGGACTTTGTAATGCTTGCCAACATCTGTTATGGTATAATAGCAGGCAAGTGAGGTGAAATATGAATGATATGCTTGGATACTGTGGCATAAAGTGCGATGCGTGCGATATCCGGAAAGCGGCACAGGATGCGGAGTTTGCCAAGGTGCTTGCCGAGAAGTGGAGGAAACACCAACCGGCTGCCATGCCTGAGTGGTTCAAGTGCCAGGGCTGCAAGGGTGCCAATGAAGGACACTGGAGTCCGGACTGCAAGATAAGGGCTTGCGCGTCAAAGAGGGGTGTGGTGCATTGTGGCAAATGCCCGGATTTCAAATGTGGTATAATCGAGGCATTTGCCAATGATGGAAACAAACATCATCGCAAAGCGATAGAGTATATTGAATCGCTGCGTACCACACGGGGCGGGTGAGAACCACAAGAAAAAGGCACCCGTAATTACTATAACCCTTGGAAAGTCGCCCAAACCGTTTTGTCCCAGCAGGATCAAGGCCTTGAATATAAAGCGTAGTGGGATAAGATGTTACGGATTTGACCACCCCCAAAACCCGGCCAAATTGGCCACATTTTCGGCGACTTTTCGATACCCGACATTCCAGCCGCGCACTTAGAGCGTTATGCTCCTATGGCGATGGGCATGGCATTCAATATTCACCGCAGCCGGCAGGCTGGCAATATGGCACCCAGCCATCTCTAGCGCAAGCCCCAGCGCCGTCGTATCCCCGCCCATTCCCTGCGGGCCGATGTCAAGCTTGTTGATTCGCTCGAGCATCTCTTTTTCCATCGCAGCATAAAACGGGTCCGGATGA
>Ga0209164_1004825_pt1 | contig 11833 bp, 11 predicted proteins | sample MTBNYHSulfiMetaG_FD_187458 | JGI IMG/M metagenome (GOLD analysis project Ga0209164, IMG submission 187458) | Enrichment culture microbial communities from rom New York Harbor, USA that are MTBE-degrading - MTBE-NYH (New York Harbor Sulfidogenic)... | ecosystem: Environmental > Aquatic > Marine >... | reverse complement strand
AGCCATTATCCTATGCTTCTTCATTATCCCGAATTTGCTGTTCGATTTCTTCGCGGTGGCCTCGATAGTAAGCCCAAGCATTTGCCAGATCTTCAGCGCGAAGAGATGGATAACTTCGGAGCAAATCGGCCTCTGTTGTACCTAACTCCCTGGCTCGCACCAGGACCCATACGGGTATACGTGTACGAACGACGCAGGGTTCTCCTCCAGACACGCCTTGAATATTTTCGATGCCGGGAAAGGCCTCACCCAGGTCCCGCACCACCCATTGGAGTACCTGCGCCTTTTCGCCCCTTGTCATTTTAGACAAGAGTTTCTCAGTCTCTTGGAGAGTGTTCATTGCTCTCCCCCTTATTATGTAAGAAGCTTACGACTCATCTCGCTTTTTTCTCTTTGGCGCGGATGTTCCTTTGCCGTCCCTTTGCGTTCCGGCTGCGGCCAGTTTTTCCTGGGCCTCCTTTGCTCTCAAGTTTCGGATTGCAAGAAAGGCCGCCTTGGTTTTTTCCCGGAGTCGCAGCGCACCCTCTTTCTTTTCCCAGAGGTAAACCGCATGAGGGGTGGCGCCCATCAATTTTGCAAAATCAGCCTGGGAGAGGCCCAAGCGGCTTCGCAGGCTGCGGATGCCTTTTGAGGTGAAACGCGCTTTGCCGGTTTCTTCGGGGGGCGCCTGCAACGATTCCGGCGCGTCTTTTTTCTTCTTTGACAGGAGGCGTTTGCTTTCTTTTTCAAGCAAACCGACCCTTTTTTTGAGATCCGCCACGATCTTCTTCATCTCGGTTTGCATCTTGCCAAGCTGTTGCGTGGTGTTTTTGGCTTCTTTGCGGCTGATCCTTGAAATTTCCGCTTTCAGAACTTTTGCAACATTCGACATGGTCATTCCTCCCGTGTTTCTCGTCTCTTTCAGCGATGCAAGCCAAATAGATCCGGTTCAGTGGAAACAGCCGGAATACTACTTTGCTAAGTTCACAAGCGTCAGGCATCGGTTATTCAATACTACCTCTTTTCAGAAAAAGCAAGCCGTCTAAAGTCATCCGTCCTGAACAAAGTGCTTTCCCGGGCCGTCCCGAAAAATCAGAGAAGAGGCCGCAGGTTACGCCGCAAGATAGGGGCCACGGGCCTCTGCCCGTGGGGCTCCACTCATTTGCGGCCTCGCTGCGGTTTGCGCTTTTCGACACCCGCGCCCCTCAGGTCCGGCCGCAAGCTTTTCCTTGACAGATAAAAGCGCTGTTTCTATGCTACCATCAAAAAAAAGGAGGGTCCCTATGAAAAAGCTTATGACGATTTTCATGGCGTTGATTCTGGTGTTGGGTCTTACCGGTATTGCGCAATCCAAGGTGCTGAAGGTCGCCCTGGATGCCGGTCCGGTTTCACAGGACCCACAGGTCCAACTCTCGGGTGGGATGCTTCAGTACTCCCACTGGGTCTTCGACCCGTTGGTTCGCTACAGGCAGGACATGACCTTCGAACCCCGTCTGGCCGTGAAATGGGAGCGCATCGATGATTTGACCATGCGGTTCTACCTTCGCAAGGGCGTTACGTTTCACAGCGGAAACCCGTTCACCGCCGCTGATGTGAAGTTCACTTTCGAGCGCTTTTACAAGAGCCAGGATTTCAAGGGCCTCTTCGAGCCGTTTGAGAGCTGCACCATCGTCGACGATCACACGGTGGATATCAAAACCAAGAAGCCTTATGCACTGCTCATCAACATGGCCACGTATATCTTTCCCTTGGACCACAAATTCTATTCCGGAACGGACGAAACCGGCCAACCCAAGGATGCGGTCGTGAAGATCGGTCCGTCCTTCGCGCTGAAAAATGAATCCGGCACCGGACGTTTCAAGGTGGTGGAATGGGAACAGGGCGCCAGGTATGTGTTTGAGCGATTCGCCGATCACTGGGACAAGGCCTCTCCGGGAAATGTCTCCAAAATCATCATTACCCCGATCAAGGAGGATGCAACCCGGGTGGCGGCCCTGCTTTCAGGAGACGTGGATTTCATCTCACCGGTGCCGCCCCAGGATTTCGGCAGAATCGAGAAAGATCCCAAAGTCAACCTTTTCACCTATTCCGGCGGCAGGATCATCACGATCCAGATGAATCAGAAGCGACGCGCGGAGTTCCGGGACGTGCGCGTCCGGCAGGCCATTGTGCATGCCATAAACAATGAGGGGATCGTGGAGAAAATCATGAAGGGCACCGCGACGGCGGCTGCGCAACAGAGTCCGAAAGGCTATATGGGGCATAAGGAGAACCTGAAGCCCCGATTCGACCTGGATAAGGCAAAGGCGCTGATGAAAGAGGCGGGTTTCGAGAAGGGCTTCGAATGCACGATGATTGCTCCGAACAACCGCTACGTCAACGATGAAAAGATCGCCGAGGCCGTGGTGCCCATGCTGGCCAGGATCAACATCAAGGTCAACCTCAAGACTATGCCCAAAGCCCAGTACTGGGACGAATTCGATGCCCAGGTGGCGGATATGCAGTTGATCGGGTGGCACTCGGACACGGAAGATTCCGGCAACTTCTCAGAATTTCTGATGATGTGCCCCAACAAGGAGACCGGATACGGGCAATACAACAGCGGGAACTACTGCAATCCCAAGATCGACGAGTTGACCATGGCCGCCCAGGTGGAAACGGACCTGGGAAAACGAAAGGCCGTTTTACAGCAAATCGAACAGATTCTTTATGATGATGCCGCATTCGTTCCGTTCCACTGGCAGAATCATTCCTATGGCGCCAGGAAGGGGGTCGAGGTGGCGCCTATCATCAATACGATGAATTTCCCCTACCTTGGGGACCTTGTGGTGAAATAGCCTCTTTGAAATGAGACGGAGCGAACAGGGGCAGGTGCGGATGCCTTGGGCATCCGGCCTGCCCCCGCAATATCCACCCGGGAAATTTGTATGCTCGCCTTTATAACGAGAAGGATCATCCAATCCATCCTGGTGATGCTGGTGATCAGCCTGGTGGGCTTCTCCATTCAACACCAGATGGGGGATCCGGTCAGGGACCTGGTCGGTGAACGGGTGACGCCCGCCGAAAGGGAGATCATTCGAGACAGGCTGGGGCTGAACGACCCTTTTTACATCCAATACTTCCGGTTCGTGATGAAGGCCTGCCGCGGAGATCTCGGTTTATCCTTTTTTTACAAGAAACCGGCCCTGGAGGTGATTCTCAGAAAGGCGCCTGCCACCATTGAACTGGTCATCGTGACATCCATTATCCTGATTTTCGTCTCGATCCCCATCGGGATCTACTCCGCCATTTACCCCAGAAGCTGGTTTTCCCGGATTGCCATCGCGGGCAGCACGATCGGGGTGGCCGTGCCCGTTTTTCTGACGGCCATTGCGTTGATTTACCTCTTCAGCGTGGAATTGAACTGGCTGCCGTCCTATGGGCGGGGGGAGACGGTAACGGTATGGGGATTCTGGGATACCGGGTTCTTGACCCTCGACGGATGGCTGCATCTGATCCTGCCCGGCATATCGCTTTCCTCCATCATGCTTCCGCTCTTCATTCGGATGATTCGCGCGGAGATGATGGAGGTGCTGGAGACCGACTACATCAAGTACGCCTGGGCCAAAGGACTCGACCGGAGAAGGGTGTGGTTCGTTCATGCCTTCAAAAATACGCTGCTGCCGGTGATTACGGTTTTCGGGGTTCAATTGGGCATTATGTTCGCCTTCACGATCCTGACGGAAACGGTTTTTCAATGGCAGGGCATGGGGTTCATGTTTCTGGAGGCGGTTGAGCGCTCGGACACCTCCCTGCTGGTCGCTTACCTGGTGTTTGTGGGGGTCATCTTTGTCCTGGTCAATACGGTGGTCGACATCGTCTACGGGGTCGTCAACCCCATGGTCAGGATTGCGGGGGCGAAATGAGCGCCTGGGAAAGATTCAGACAATCCTATCTCCTGCACAGCTTCAAGAGGGATCCCATCGCAGTCATCAGCTTTGTCGTCCTGATGGCTCTGATCACCGTGGCCCTTTCTGCACCGGTCGTAGCGCCCTACAACACCTACGACGCCGCGACGATCGATATTATGGATGCGGAAATCCCGCCTTCCTGGATGGAAGGAGGGGACCGAAGGTTTTCCCTCGGCACGGACATCCAGGGGCGATGCCTGCTGAGCACCATGATTTACGGACTCAGGGTATCCTTTTTGATCGGGTGCGGGGCCGTTGTCGTCCAGGCCCTGATCGGGATTCTCGTCGGCCTTTTTTCCGGGTATTTCGGGGGCCGAACCGATGCGTTGCTGATGCGAATCACCGACATTCAGTTTGCGATCCCCTATTTGATCGTCGCGATTTTTGCAAGCGCTATATTCAAACTGGCTTTCGGCGTCGGGCGATATGAAGAACTGGCCGTTCCTCTGCTGATTATCATCATCGCCGTTTCTCACTGGCCCATCTATGCGAGGACCGTCCGGGCCTCGGTGCTGGGTGAAAAAAACAAAGAGTACGTGGAGGCCGCACGGGTCATCGGCCTGAGCCACCGGCCCATCATTTTCAGGCACATCCTGCCGAACACCATGACGCCCGTCCTCGTCATTTCGACGATCCAGGTGGCGGAGGCCGTCATGAGCGAAGCGGCCCTGTCCTTCCTGGGCCTGGGCATGCCGATCACGAAGCCGTCTCTGGGATCTTTGATCCGCTCCGGATTCGAATATATCTTCAGCGGATCCTGGTGGATCACCTTTTTTCCGGGCGCACTCCTGGTGATCTTCGTGCTCGTGATTCTCCTGCTTGGAGACTGGCTCCGGGACGTGTTGAATCCAAGGCTGTATAAAGGGTAGCTGCAAATGGGGCACTTGCTGGAAATTCAGGATCTCGTCGTCAAGTTCGGCCTGCGCTTCGGGGATCTGACCGCCATCGACGGGGTAAGTTTCACGCTGAACAAGAGAGAAAGGATGGGGATCGTCGGCGAGAGCGGCGCCGGCAAGTCCGTGACCGGTTTTGCGATCGTCAATTTGCTGAGCAAGCCGGGATATATCCACGCGGGAAGGGTTCTTTTCGAGGGGATCGAACTCAACCGGCTCTCCGACGAGGAGATTCGCAAGGTCCGCGGCAACCGCATCAGCATGATCTTTCAGGATCCGATGATGACGTTGAACCCGGTGTTGACCATCGGGACTCAAATGACGGAAACCGTTCTTGCCCATAAGGAGATGCGCAAGACGGATGCCATGGACCTGGCCCTGGAGAAACTCAAAAAAGTCTACATCCCCTCCCCGGAGAAACGATTGTCGCAATACCCTCATGAGTGTTCCGGCGGGATGCGGCAGCGGATTGTGATCGCGATCGCTTTGCTCACCAATCCGTCGTTGATCATTGCCGACGAGCCGACGACGGCCCTGGATGTGACCATTCAGGCCGGGATCATGGACCTGCTGATCGAACTGTGCGAAACCGAGGACATGAGCCTGCTCCTGATCACCCACGACCTGGCGGTGGTCTCCCAGGTCACGGAAAAGATCGCCGTCATGTACGCAGGGAGGATCGTGGAGAGCGGGCATACCGACGACATCATCCACACCCCCCGGCACCCCTACACACAGGGCCTCATCAAAGCGCTGCCGGGTGCCCTGGAAGCGGGAAGCCGTCTCAACCAGATTCCGGGGATGATGCCGACATTGACGGATATCCCGCCGGGCTGCCCGTTCCATCCCCGATGCAGCGTCGGGGTGCCCCGCTGCGGGACGGAAACGCCCATCCTGATGAGCGTCAATGATCGAAACCAGATGGTTGCCTGTCATGCACTCAGGCGGCCCTAGGCGGAATCCATGGCACGGCAAACCCCATTACTCGACATTAAGGGCCTGACAAAGCATTTTGACATCTCCGGCGGTTTGCTCGACCAGTTGGGTGTCGAAAAGGGCCGTCTTGTCCGCAGACATACCACGGTTAAGGCCGTCAACAACGTCAGCCTCTCGATACAGCCCCGTGAGACCATCGGCGTGGTTGGAGAGAGCGGGTGCGGCAAATCCACCCTGGCCCGGGTGATTTTGGGCATCTATCCGCCGGACCGCGGCGAAATCCACTACAAAGGCAAGCGCATCGACGCGCTATCCCATGAGGCGATGCTCCCGTACCGGAAGAAGATGCAGATGATTTTTCAGGACCCCTACGCTTCACTCAATCCTCGGATGACCGTTAAGAGAACCCTGGAGGAACCCGTCCGTTTTCACTACAGAACCCTCACCGGCCGGGAAGTGGGCGACCGGGTTGCCGAGGTCATGGAACTGGTGGGCGTCGACCCCAAGTGGGCCGGTCGATATCCCCATGAGTTTTCCGGGGGGCAGAGGCAGCGCATCAGTATCGCCCGGGCGCTCATGGTGGACCCGGAGTTCATCGTGGCCGACGAGCCGGTTTCGGCGCTGGATGTCTCCATCCAGGCCCAGATCCTGAACCTGCTGATGGAGGCTCAGGCAAAGCGCGGCCTGACCTACATGTTTATCACCCATGATCTGTCCGTCGTCAAACACATCAGCTCACGGGTCGCTGTGATGTATCTGGGCGCCGTGTGTGAATTGGCCCCCACAGGAAAGCTTTTTCAAGCCCCCCGGCATCCCTACGCCCAGGCGCTGCTGAGCGCGATCCCCAGGTTGGGCGAGAAGGACCCCAAGCATGTCAAACTGAAAGGCGAGGTCCCGACTCCCATTGATTTGCCCTCCGGCTGTGTGTTCCACAGCCGCTGTCATTATGCGCAGGACATTTGCCGGCGGGACATCCCGCTTTTGCGAGAGATCGATGACAACCACGATGTGGCCTGTTTTTTCCCGATCCAGTGACAAATGCCTGCGAAATAAGGATACAAGGGGGACATTCCGGCAGGCATAGGCCGGAATGAAGGGAGAGGGATCCGTATCCTGATGCGGGTCCCAAGGAAATGCATATCGGTGTCCCCAAAGGTACTCCCCATTCACTCCCACTTAACGATTTTAATCGATTCAGTGGAGGCGATGTCCGGAACTCTCTCTCTTAAAGCATCCATATACACTCGGCTCATACAACCAAGGGTTTGTGAACCTAGGTTGATTATTAACTTAGCGTGCATTTCATTGCCGCAGCTTCGCTCCACCTTCTTTAAAAAAGTTGCATCTTGAGCCCGCCCCCGGTATCTTGATCTTCGTTTTCATAGGACGGCTGCAATTTCATTGGTACTGTTTCTTGACACTGCCTTTTCAATCTACTACTAAAAGCTGTTTCACATTGGGGTTCATATCCGGGTGCGCCGGATGTGGTTCCACAGAGGCAGATGCGGGTGAACTTTAGGCAGGGAATGCTGCTTCATCCGACGATATGGCTGCGCCAAAGGGGTGTTGGGTTTCAGAAGGGCGTCAGGAGAAGGTGGGAATGACAAAAAAACCATCGTATGCCGAACTTAAAGAGCGGATTAAGGAACTGGAGAAACAAGCTGTTGAGCAAAGGAGCAGGTGGATGGGTTCGACGGAGTCCAGGGAGTTGTTTGAAAAGATTTTTCAGACTCAGAAGGATGCGATTTTGATTCTGGATGCCGGTGTTCCTCCGAAAATCACCGACTGCAACAGAGCTGCCGAGGGGATGTTCGGCTATACCCGTGAAGAGATGATAGGTCGAACAACTGAAGTTTTGCATGTCGATCAAGTGATGCTTGATGAATTTCTAACGCGTTTACTCGGTGAGATCTCCGGACAGAGATTCTTTCATCTCGATGATTTTTCAATGAAAAGAAAGGACGGGCGCCTCTTCCCTACGGAGCAGACTGTCGCGCCCCTGAACAATGAGAAGGGAGAGCGTGAGGGCTGGGTGAGCGTGATCCGGGATATCACCGAGCGCAAACAGATGGAAGAAGCGATGCGAGAAAGCAGGGAACGCTACCGTTTGCTTGCCGAGAATATCTCAGACGTCATCTTTATAAGGGATATGAATCTGCGTTTCACCTATATCAGCCCTTCTGTTGAGAAGCTGACAGGGTACAGCGTAGAAGAGGCGATGGCTCTGACGATTTCTGAGTCTTATACCCCACGTTCAATGGACCTGGTCATGGAAGCCTTTTCTGAAGAACTGTCGATGGAAAAAGATGAACAAAGCGATCCGTCTCGTGTCCGCACTTTAGAGCTGGAAGGATATCGAAAGGATGGAACCAAAATTTGGACGGAAGCAAAGATGACGTTTCTGCGGGATCCTAACGGACACCCCATTGGCATATTCGGCGTCTCACGCGATATTACCGAGCGCAAGAAGGCCGAAAAAGCCTTGATCAGCAGCGAAGAACGATACCGCTCGCTGGTTCAAGACATGCCGGTGCTGGTTTGCCGCTTCCTTCCGGACGGCACCTTGACTTTTGTGAACAGCAATTTTTGCGATTATTTTGACCGGAAGAGAAAGACTCTTATCGGGCAGAAGTTCTTTCAGTTCATTCCGGAAAAAGATCGCCAAGGGGTAATGGATCGTTTCGCTTCGCTGAGCAGAGAGAACCCAGTCGTCACCTATGAGCACAAAGTGGTTGGATCTGATGGGACCAACCGCTGGCAACACAGGATGGATAGAGCTCTTTTTGATGAGACAGGCGATTTGACCGAATACCAGTGTCTGGGTTTGGATGTGACGGAACGTAAGGAGGCGGAGGAGGCGCTGCGGGAGAGTGAAAAGAGATACAAACAGCTTTTAAACCATGCTCCCGCAGGGATTTACGAGGTGGATTTCCTGAAACAGAGATTTCTCGCGGTGAACGATGTCATGTGCGAGTATACCGGCTATAGTGAGGAGGAATTCCTTTCTATGGCTCCTGAAAAGATCCTGTCCGATGATGGGAAAAGACTGTACGCGCAAAGAGTCAGAGGAATGATGGCCGGTGAAAATCTTCCTGAAGCAGTGGAATACAAGATCATCACAAAGGGCGGGCAGGAGCTATGGGTAGAGCTGAACACCAACCCTGTGTACGAGAACGGAAAGATTAAAGGCGCCACTGCTGTGGTCCATGATATGACCGAACGCCGAAAAGTGGAGCAGGCTCTGAGGCAGTCCGAGGAAAGGCTGAGGTCGTTGTCTACGGAGCTTATAAAGGCCCAGGAGAAAGAGCGGAGACGACTTTCCGGGGAGCTTCATGACGAATTAGGGCAATCTCTGGCGATTCTCAAGCACCGCGTGAGATCGATCGGGAAGAGCTTGCATTCGAAACAGCCCCCGGCAGAGATTGATCTAGGAGCAGCAGTTGAGCTTATTGAACAGGTTATTGAAAAAGTGCGGCAAATTGCCAGGGACCTGAATCCTCCTTTTCTCGATGACTTGGGTCTTTGCCCCGCTCTACGATTCCTGACAGACAATCTTGCAGAGGAATGCCAAATTCCTGTTTCCCTTGATCTCATAGAGACCGATGCTTTTCTTTCAAAAGAAGCAGCCAGAATCATTTACAGAATTTGTCAGGAGGCTTTGACGAATATAGTAAAGCATTCGGAGGCAACTCAGGTAAATCTCAAGATGACGAGGGACAACGAAAGCCTTTCAGTTCTTATTGAGGATGACGGCAAGGGATTTGATGCGCCGGCGGTAAAGGCAAGAGATCCAAAACAAACAGGATTAGGGCTGAGTGTGATGCAGGAGCGAGCCTATTTGATCGGTGGGAACCTTGAAATAGCGAGCCATCTTGAAGGAGCAGGGACAAAAGTGTCACTGACGATTCCGCTTGAAAGCAGAGGGTAGTAAGTGATGGAACCTTACCGCATCCTGTTGGCAGACGATCATGTTCTTTTCCGGCAGGGGGTCAAGAAAATCATAGACGATATGCCTAGGACACAAGTAGTGGGAGAAGCAAGCGACGGCCTGCAAGCCATCGAATTGATCAAGGAGCTATTGCCCGACCTTGCTATTTTGGACATTGGCTTGCCTCACGTCTGTGGTATCGATGTGGCCCGTGAGATTAGGAAAGATTTCCCAGACATCAAACTTCTTATTCTCACAATGCATAAGCACAAGGAATATCTGTATCATGCCATTGCGGCGGGAGCCCAAGGTTATTTGCTCAAAGAAGACTCGGATGAAGAGCTTTTCGCGGCCATAGAGACGATCCGAAACGGGGCCATCTATGTGACGAAAGCGCTGTCTGTATTTCTCTCAAGAGGAATATCCAACCTTTTGATGACCAAGGAGCGAACCATCCCAGGGCCTTTGACGATGAGGGAAAGAGAAATACTGGGACTCATCGCTGAAGGGAATACCAACAGTAAAATCGCCAAGATGCTGAATATCAGCGTCCGTACGGTCGAGACCCACCGGGCTCATATTATGAGTAAATTGGCTGTGAAAAACACGGCTGAACTGGTCCGCTGCGCGGTCCAAAATGGGCTGTTCTGACGCTCTCCTGATAGCCGCTTCTGCCCGGCTGCCTGCCTGAATTCCCTCTTTTCCAAATAAGAAACACATCCAAGGAGGATATCTCAGTATTTTCACTGAGTCAAAACCCGTATTCTACCGGATTGCAAATCTCATTTTGGTATCTGTAAAATAATCCAAAAAAAACTCAATTTTGATCACCAAAGCTCACACACAAGATCTAAGAGGGAGTTTTCATGGCAAACCTCCACATTCTGAGCGGACCAGACACAGGCTTATCCTTTAAGCTAAAGGGAGGGGTGAATTACATCGGCCGGTCCCGTGAAAATGATATTGAGATCAAGGACGAGACCGTATCCCGTCGTCACCTCAGAATTTTTAAAAAGTCGGAAATGTATTTCGTCATGGATCTCGGAAGCCGGAACGGCACATTTATGAACGGGAACTATCTGGCTCCCGGAATCGAAGTGCAGATAAAGAAAAACGAGCCCATAGCGATTGGGATGACAATCGCAGGAATAGGGAATGAAGCCTGCCCGCCTCTGTTGCCTTTATTGGACTCGTTGGGGCTCACTCAAATGACAGGGAGTAGCAGCGGATTTTTCCTGGTGCACAAAGAGAGGACAAACCAGAAAAAGCTGGAGCTCGTTTACAAAGTAAGTGACTTGCTCCAAAGAACTTCTTCCAAAGGCGATATGTTGGAGACCCTGCTTGACACATTCCTAGTGTTCCTCGAACGAATCGACAGGGCGGTATTCGTTCTGATTAAGCCGGGAACTACCGAAATTGCACAATCCATATCCAAGTCAAAAGGGAATAGAGGCGGTATCCCCTGCGGCTTTCCCGAGAAAATCGTGGCCCGAGTATTGAGCGAAAAAAAACCTCTGATCATCAACGATACCCGAAACGGAACAACGGAAGGCGAATTGGCCGGCACTTTGGAAATAGAAAATATCGCTTCCGTTCTGTGCATCCCTATGATGAGTTTTTCTGAGCTTGTCGGAGTCCTTTACATGGATTCCCTAGGTACCCCTTATCCTTTTGCAAAAGAGGACGTTATTCTGTTTGCAGATATTGCCAATCGAACCGCAGCCTTCGTGCTTTGCGAAAACCTCACGGATGGATGACACGGATTCGGAAACGGGATCAATTTGACGAATATCGCTCAACGAAAGCTGAGACTGCTGATAGGGTCGCGGGATTGAAAAAGGCCAAAAATATCACGACTAGAATCAATGGAAAGGATTTTGCTCCGCGCTATTCTGGGCGTTACTTTGAAGTCCAGGGTAGGAAGGGAAATTATTGTTGAAAAACATGGGAGGGAATCGCTTCAAACGGCGCAGGAACACTTGCATCAGATGGGCAACAAAAAAAGCCCCACCGGCGAGGGTGAAGGTTTTTTGGTAACAAGCGTGGCGTCCCCAACGAGATTCGAACTCGTGTCGCCGGCGTGAAAGGCCGGTGTCCTGGACCTGGCTAGACGATGGGGACGCAGGAGCACTGCGCTTTGTGGTCAC
>Ga0209164_1004821_pt1 | contig 11837 bp, 9 predicted proteins | sample MTBNYHSulfiMetaG_FD_187458 | JGI IMG/M metagenome (GOLD analysis project Ga0209164, IMG submission 187458) | Enrichment culture microbial communities from rom New York Harbor, USA that are MTBE-degrading - MTBE-NYH (New York Harbor Sulfidogenic)... | ecosystem: Environmental > Aquatic > Marine >... | reverse complement strand
TTGATGTCCAGCACCTCTTCGCCCTGAAAAATCTGGACATACTGCAGGGCATGGCTGACCATGATGTCGACCAGCGTTTTACCGCCCACCTGGGCAAATCCGGGATAGTTTTCCACCACCGGGGTCAACGCCACCTGGCCGCCCAACGCTTCCCGTTCGACCACCGCAGTCTTCAACCCGCTGCGAACGGTATAGATTCCGGCCGTCAAGCCAGCCGGCCCCCCGCCGACGATGAGAACATCGACGTCCACCACCTTGGCCGTACTTTCGGGTATGAAAATCGTCTGAGGTTCCAACTTTAACAGAGAGGAGAGAAACACCTCCTCCTGCTGGGCGCCCTGGCCGATCAGCACATCATTGGCGTAAGCCTGGGGAACGCTGTGCGCCTCGTACTGTTCGGCCAGATCAGGCCGACATTGAATATCGATAATCTCGAGTGCAATCATGTCCGGACGTTCGATGGCCGCCTTCAGTCCATTCACCGCCTGCTGCGGACAATACGGACATGTCGGGCTGACGAAGATCTTGACGGTTCGCGGGGCGTCCAACCGTCTGATCACCTGAAGCGATTGATCGCTCAGGTCGCTCTTTCCCATGCCCACCAGTAGCATGGCCTCGAGAAAAGATCGTCCCTCTTCTCCCATGGGAGCCCCCATCCATCGGATATTGTAACGCTCCGGATCGATTAAAAGTGTCGGCGAACTGTCCACTTTCCATTTCCGGGCCATTTCGTGATCCAGATAATACTCCTTGATCTTGATTTTATCGGTCAGCTCGCGAAATGCGCGAACCACTTGGCGGCAGGCGTCCACATAGACGTCGTCTCTGCCTTTTTGCACAAAAAGGAAGAGCGGGATCTCGTTGGGAAGTGATGCAAAGGTCTGCTGCAGTTGACGGATAAAGGCTTGTTGCGTTTTGCCATTCGCTTCGCCGGCTTGATTCATTCCTGGGGCCATGCTCGAACTCCTTCCTTTTTTCAATACCTTATCGAATCTCAAACGGCCATAAGATGGGATGCCGCAACGCCGTTGTCAACTCCTGGGAACAAAGACCGGTGGAATGGTGCTCGACCATGGGCCCGGGTTTTGTTGAAGGTCAAGAGACATATTTTTGATCCATATTTTTAATTTATGGATCTTGATATTCTTCGTCACCGTTGCTAATCAACTAAAGTTAGCGAATGACGAAACAATCCGTCAAGACGGAATATCGCGCAGTTGAAAATCGCCCGGCGCCGAGGGCACAATGGCTTGAAAATGGATCATCAAAGATGCCAGACATAAAGAACGCCCACCCCCTGCGAATTGTCACCATCGGCGGCGGCAGTGGCCAATTCGCCCTCCTTTCCGCGTTGCGTGACATGGAGGGTATTTCGATCACCGCCGTGGTCTCGATGATGGACAGCGGCGGCAGCACCGGACGCCTTCGTGACGAACTCGGCACCCTTCCGCCGGGAGACATTCTGAAATGTATCGTCGCGCTTTCGCCCCACCAATCGTTTTCCAGAGCCATTCTACAGAAACGCTTTCAGAAAGACCGCCGGCTCAAGGGGCATAACGCGGGCAATATGCTCCTGACCATGCTATCGCGCTATACGGGCAGCTTCCCTACCGGCGTTGCGGCTCTGTCGGAAATACTCGACACCCGGGGCACCATCCTGCCCGTGACCACCGATCAAGCCACCCTCGTGGCCGAGTTGACCGATGGCCAACGGATTTTCGGAGAGCAGGCCATCGACGTGCCGCGCGGACACCAGCGGGAAAAAATACGCGACGTGTTTCTGGTACCCCACCACACCGACACCATCCATGTCCATCCGCCGGTGGTATCGGCGATTGCCGCCGCAGACTATGTGATCGTCGGTCCGGGCGACCTGTTCACGAGCATCATACCCAATCTCATCGTTCCAGGGGTGGCTGAAGCACTTTGCAAGGCTTCCGCAAAGCTCATCTACATCATCAACATCATGACAAAATATGGTGAGACCCACAATTTCAACGCCAAGGATTTTGTCGAACGCCTGGAGAATTACATCGGTAAAAGCGTCGATGGCATCGTCTACAATACGAGCAGGCCCGACGATGCCACCTGTGATGCCTATCGGACCCAGAAATCAGATTGCGTCACCCTGGAACGAGATGATCCCTTCTGGCATCCGCGCGTGCTTTACGAAGCGGATTTACTGGACAGCGATGGCAAGGTGGTGCGACACGACTCGCGCAAATTGGCCGCAAAATTCACATCGATCTTTTTTCCCGGAAAGGATGGCATCTGATGTCCGCCATTCGACAAGGGGCAACCCGCACATCTAAACGGCCATTCATCGTCGGGGTCATGGGTGGCTCCCAGGCGGATGAAGCCGTCATGCGAACCGCCTACCGTCTGGGAGAATTGATTGCCGGGCGCGGCTGGATATTGCTCAACGGTGGTCGCAATGCGGGCGTCATGGACGCCTCCGCAAGAGGCGCGGCTGAACATGGCGGGTTGACCATCGGTATTCTGCCGGATGCCACCCACCACCAGGCGAGCGCCTATGTCCGGGTACCGATCTGCACCGGCATGGGCAGCGCGCGCAATTCGATCAACGTGTTGAGCAGCGATGTCGTCGTCGCCTGCCCGGGCGGTGCTGGCACGCTCTCTGAAATTGCGCTGGCTCTCAAACACGGCAAAACCGTCATCACCATTGGTTATGACGCAAGGGTCTGCTTCGTCACCGACGACTACTCGAATCTGTTGTTCGAAGCGGCCAGCGCGGAAGAAGCCATCGCAATTATCGAGAAGCGCTTTCCCCCGTTTGAATAAGAATCAATTCGGCGCGTTGGAGATCGTCCGGTGTGGTGATTTTAATGTTGTGGATGTCGCCGGCGATGGTGTGCACGTCGTATCCCAGGCGCTCAACCAGGCTGGCATCGTCGGTCACTTGCCAACCCTTTTGCAGCGCCATCTCATGCGCATCCTTGATCAATTTCAAGTCAAACGCCTGGGGGGTCTGGATGGACCGCAGGGTTTCGCGCGGCAAAGTGCCGCGTATGATGCCGGAATCGTCGACCTGTTTGATGGTGTCCGTGACCTCAACTGCCGGAATGCACGCCCGCCAATGTCTTGCCCCCGTAATGCAGGCCGCGATCAGTTGACCGGAAACGAAGGGTCGCACGCCATCATGAACCAGGACAATGGCGTCTTCCCCGTTTTCGATGTCTTTAAGCCCGTTGTAGACAGAGTCCTGCCGGCTAATGCCGCCCGCCACGACGGTCACGCCATGATGCAACCCGGCATCTGCGACGATCGTGTTCCTGCAAAATTCAATCTCGTCTTCGGGAACCGCCAGAACGATATCGTCAATTTGCCGGCCGGCATCGAATGCCTTCAAAGTCCATTGAAGAATGGGACGGCCGCCGATTTCCATATACTGCTTTCGCCGGGCCCCACCCATGCGCGTCCCTTGCCCGGCGGCCACGATCAAAGCGGTAATCATCGCAGGTATTTCAACTCTTTGGGCAGCGGGACGCCCTTTCCCATGGTATCCTCGCCATAATTGGCGGCGGCCAGTACATCGATGTCTTTCAACGCCCTGACATCGCCTTCGAAGGCGACTCGGGTGATGTTTTCCTTTTGTATCTTTCCGCCGGCCCATTGGATGTCCAGTACACTGCTGGCATCGAATCGATCATCTCCGATGACCAGTTCGACCTGCCCGCCATAGTACTGCACGATCTTTGCCACCAGCAGGCTCGGCCGGCTGTGAAACCCCAGCTGCATGGGAATACTGACTTCGATTCTGCCGCGCTCGATATTTTCGTTCAATATTTCGTGGGCCACTTCCTTGCCAGTGCCCAGGTAGTGACAGGCATAGTAAAGACCGTAGTTCACGGTAACCTTGAGAAGATCATCCGGGTCGACCAACGAAGATAATCGATCCTGTACCTGTTTGTAGATATTCTTATATCCTGCACGATGCAAATGACGCTCATAAAAATGCAGCAAGCGCCCCATCATCTGAAGCAGGTGAAACACAACCGAAAAATAACTGCGGAGTTGTTTCAGTTTCCGATCTCCAAAACGAAATCCGCCATGAATAACATAGGTGTCGAAAGATGACTGTAAATTGTGAACGACCATCTCGAACCGGCGCACCTCGACTTCATTCACCTTCGCCGGTACCAGGTTACGGATTTCTTCGACGCTATACGGCTCATAGAAGTCCAGTTGGTCGAATCTCGAGGAGATTCCCAGAAATTCACTGGCGATATTGACGATATGTTTCTTTTGTACGTCCTTGGCCTGGTCTTCGATGCTATAGGGAAGCATTTCGGCCGTGGTCGTTCCCGGAAAATCTTCGGGACCGAACCTGCTTGCGGGGATGGGGATATTCAGCCGGCGGGCCTCATCGATGATGACCGGCGCCAATTTCATGAGCGATGTATTTAGAAAGGCCGATGCCCGATGCCCGCTCGCGCGGAATTCTTCGCTTTCCGGCAGATCGTAAAAAACGAGCCTATTGGCGATGTGTTTTTGGGAATATGCCCCCAGGCTGAGGTGCCTGACGGCTGCGGCCAGTTCGCGGTAAAGATACCATTCCGCGCTGTTTTTGGCCCCGTGAAAATCCAGAAAATCCTCCAACACCTGTGACGTGGAGATCAGCTCGGAGTAGAGTTTTTTGGTGAACACATAGCCGGGCAGAGCCCCACTGGACAAGTAAATGCAGCATTTCAAATAATCGTGCGAAAACAGACGCACCTTTTCGGCAAAAGAAATTTCGCAATAATTGCTATCGTCGTTGATATTCGTTTCCATTTACATCATGTCTTTTTGGGTCTCATTGATGATCTTGTCGATGTTCTGCCTCAAACCGGGCGGCAATCCCTCGATATCCACATTCATAAATCCGCGCACGATCATGGATATGGCCTCTTCCTCGCTGACCCCACGCGCCATCAGGTATTCGATGTCGCCCCGATCGATTTTGCCGACGGCGGCCTCGTGGGACATTTCCACGCCCGGCACATAACCGCGTAACTCCGGAATGGCGTGCATCAATCCCTCTTTCAGGATAAGGCCCTTGCACTCCAAATGAGCTTTGATGCCCGGCGCTTTGCCCACTAGTTCTCCCCTGGCCACAATCGTGCCGCCGGCCGCGATGGCGCGTGAAATGATCTCCGCACGCGTCCCGGGCGCACTCAATATGACACGGGACCCGACATCCATGTGGCACCCCTTGCTGGCCACGAGCACACTGTTGAAACGCGCCACGGCACCCTCGCCGGCCAGATGGGTGACGGGATTCATCTGCAATGATCCGACCGGTTTGAGGGAGATATAGTTGGAAACAAATTCTCCTCCGGCTTCGACATGCACATGGGTCCTGGGCCGGACATTGACCTTTTCTCCCCACTCGTGAATCATGGTGAAGTGAAGTTTGGCCCCTTTTTTGACATAGAATTCGGACACGCCCACATGGAGGCCGGATAGCAGATGCGCAGAACTGGCACAGCCCGTAATGACCTGCAGATAGGATCCCTCTTCGGCAATGACCACGTTGTGCACATTCTGGGAAAAGCGCTCTTTGGCGATGTAAAGACAGGACTGGACCGGGTCCTTCACCTGGGCACCTGGTGCGGATCGGATAAAATAACCTTCATGGGGTGCGGATTTGGCACGGCTGGTAAAGGCATCTTTCTCCGGATCGATGTACCGCCACAGGTAATCGGACAACCAGGCGTGCTTGGCCAACGCCTTGGAGATGGACATGACCTCCACGCCCTCCTGGCGGGCATGGGAGTGAATGACCGACATGTCTTTTTGGATAAATGTCCCGGCGCGTCCGGTTTCGGCCGTATCGATACCTACATCGAGAAACCGGGTGGCATCTTCGGCCTGGATTTGATCCAAACGCTCCACATACGCATGCGTCTCCGCTTCCACGTCATATTGGTTGACATCCACATCGGACGCATTTTTCTCTATGTCAGCATTTCCATTTGACATCGAACACACTCCTCATAACCGTATTCACCGATCCATTTGAGAATCTCGCGGGCGTTGCGCGTACAACACAACACGCCGTTGTACAAGACCTGACCTTTGTCTGCAGTGATATAATCCAATATGTGACCGGTATGGGTGATGATCAGGGCGGATTTGCTGCGATCGGCGATAGTCGCGCGGTGGGACTTCCCCTTCATGTATGTAACGCCCCGATGCAAAAGTGAATTGATCGTCTCTCCGATCAACGCCATGTTTTCCAGATCCACGCCTGATTCCGGTTCGTCCAGGAGGACCAGATCCGGATCCTGGGCCTTGAGCTGCAACAGCTCACTGCGTTTGATCTCTCCGCCGGAAAACTTGTGGTTGACATCCCGATCCAGAAAATTCGAAAAGTTTACTTCCGTGGCCAATCGTTCGATGTCGATCGTATGGCCGCTCTGTTTGGCGCACACATTGACCAAATCGCGGGTTTTGAGCCCATTGATCGTCGGCGGCCGCTGGACAGATACCCCGATGCCCATGCGCGCCCTTTCGTCTATGGGCAGGTGGGTGATGTCCACCCCTTTGAACACGATTCTGCCATGGGTCACGGTATAACCGGAAAAACCCATGATGGTCATCATCAGGCTGGTTTTACCGGAGCCGTTGGGGCCGAAAAGGAGATGGGTCTCACCCTCGGGGATCTCCATATTCACATTGCTGAGTATTCTTTTTCCCCCGACTTCGACCTGCAGTTCTTCTATGAGTAACATGGAATCACCTCATACCCTCGCCATAGGTTTGCCGATCCCTCTTCCGAGGCCCTGGCATCCCCTGGTTTTCCTGGTCCTGTGCCGATCGATATCGGAGGCTCCAGGTTATCGATGAAATTAAAAAAGGGCCGGAGCAGGCCATAAGCCGAATTCTGTCTCCCGGGGCAGTTACCCGCCTTCGGGATGGCGATCATTCATCTGGGATGGCGGTTACCCGCCACCTCGAGCGACCTACCCGGAAACTTGGACGGGCCGTCCTCAAGCGTTCCCCTATTTGGTCTTGCACCGGGTGGGGTTTACCTAGCTTCCCCGGTCACCCGGAGAACTGGTGCGCTCTTACCGCACCGTTTCACCCTTACCCCGCCGAGGCGGGGCGGTTTGCTTTCTGTTGCACTTGCCTTCGCGTTGCCGCGACTCCACGTTATGGAGCACCCTGCCCTGTGGTGTTCGGACTTTCCTCCAGCATGGTGGAACCCACGCCAGCGATCGCCCGGCCTGCTCCGGCCGCATTTTCTCCTCTCCTAAAAAAAATTAATCATCCTCTATGATGGCCGTCGGGTCTATCAGCGCCGCTGGATAGATCAACCGCTGGCAAATCGGGCACATCTCCAGGCTGTTCATCCGCATCAGTTCGATGTACCCTTGGGGTGGAAGATTCATGCGGCATACCTGACATACCCCATCAACGACCGCTGCAACCGCGACACCATGACCTTGTTGAAGGGCGCGATTGTATATCTTCTGGATTTTTGTATCCAGCGATGCCCAAACGGCATTACGCCTTTCATCGAGCGTATCGAACACGCTGCGTTGACTTTCCGCTTCGGCACGAATGGATGCCTGCTTCTCCTCGATCTCTTTTTGCATGTCGATCAAATCAGCCTTGAGGACAGCGACCTGTTTTTCTGCCGCTTCGATGGCCTCCAGCGCCCCCAGCATCTGATCCTGAACAGTGGACGCCTTGAGCTTCAAATCGTCGATCTCTTTGAGCGTGCTCTGATATTCCTTGTTGGTTTTGACTGCATGCAGCTTTTGTTCGCTTTTCAAAATGGATGATTCGATGGTTTTCAGCTCGGACTCGTCCTGGCGGTATTGCTTCCTCAGATCTTCCAGGTGACGCAACCCATCGGCGACCTGCGCCTCGAATGAGACGAGCTGCTGGCCCAGAGAATTGACACGGTCCGACACGCCCGATAAGAACTTTTCGATAGATGCCCGTTGGGTATCGATCCGTTGCAGGGCAGCCAATATGGCGAGACTCTCTTTAATGCTTGTGGTCATCATCTTGTCTCTTTCACTGAGGCGTTCACAACCAGGCTCATGGGCAGGTGTCTATTCAATCCACTTGAAAGGATCTCGTTCGATGCGACAGGGATCGATGTCGACCGACCAGCCTGCATGCCGGGCCGCCTGCCTCAAATGGGCGACCAGCGGATCGATAAAAATGTGTTCCGATGCGAAATGGCCCACATCGATCATCGCCCGGCCATCATCTTCAACCCTTCTGGCATCATGGTAACGCAGATCGCCCGTCAGGTAGACCTGGGCGTCGCTGTTCAAAAACGCATCGAGTAAACTCGATCCCGAACCGGAACAAACGGCGACACGATCGACCATTGATTCGGGCTCCCCGACGATTTTCACACCAGGAAGGTTGAACCGGATTCTGATCCTATGGGCCAACTCGGCCAGGGATAGTGGCTGATCCAATCGCCCTATGCGTCCCATTCCAGCCGGCGCCCCGCCCTGACGGCCACTTTCCTCTGCATCGCAAGGCACCATCGGCACGAGATCGTGAAGTCCGATAACGCCGGCAAAAATATGGTTCAACCCTTCTGATGCGCTGTCCAGGTTGGTATGCGCCGAATAGATGGCCATATGAGCGGTCAGGGCCGTCTCAACGATTTTCCCGACGGGCGTCTCCACATCTATGGACCTCAATGGGTTGAAAAGCAAGGGGTGGTGGGTGACAAGCAGATCGACCTCTTGGCCGGCCGCCTCCCGAACCACTTCCAGAAGGGGGTCCAGGGCGATCCAGACTTTTTTGACCGGCCATGTCCGGGAACCCACCTGCAGACCGCAGTTATCCCAATGCTCGGCCAATATGGGCGGCGCCAGGCTTTCGATCACGCCGATGATATCGGCGGCCACAGGCTGAATGGTAGAATCTGTGCTCATGCCTCGCTCTCCTTTTTGGCACTGGCTCTATATCATTTTAAATATCTATTGCAATGACATATTGAAAAAGGCCGACCGGAGACGCAACCGGCCTCAATTCCTGGTCCCCAGCCATTCTAACCCGAAGGAATAAGCCACTGGCATGCCAGTGGTATGAATAATGGCTTTGCCAGTGATTAGTGCCGAGAAAAAACCTCCTGCTATGAGAGCGCCAGCTACTCGATAGCAGGAGATTGTAATGGAACATTACAAGAATACCAGATTAGATTTGGAATTGTAAGTCGATGCCGTTAACGTAGAATATCCAGATTTGCATACGGGCGGGGATAAACCCCGCCCCTACAACACCCGGCTATAGCAACTGCGCGCATTACAAAAAGACCTCGTAGGGGCGGGCTTTATGCCCGCCCGCTGTGGCTGGGGGCAAACCAAGACAGGAATCGTGCTGCGCGAAACCGTATTTTTTTGGGCGCACCAGTTCCGCCAAGACTCCCATGGCTTGTATAGACCCCCCTTTAGGGGGGCCTCATGATACCACCAGTTCACTGGTGGTATTCATTGAATGCCATTCATTAAACCCGGCGTGGGTGGAACAGGTGGCCGATGCCATGCGATTATTTTTATCAAACAACTTCTGTAATGCATGCCCTTCAAGGTGAATCACTTTCAATTAGAACTGTTGCCTGGCCCCCATTTGGACAACGAGTGGCAAAAGTGAAAGGGTGTGCTGAAAACCCCGGTGATCGGGCTTTTGAAGGGACGGCAAAGCGCAGCTTAGCCGAAGAAAATCATCAGGCGGAAAAGTGGGCCCACCTGGGCTCGAACCAGGGACCGACCGGTTATGAGCCGGTGGCTCTACCAACTGAGCTATGGGCCCTTTGAAAACGCAGGCTTCTATTACCGGTCGCCTGCCGCTTTGTCAAGCATTCTGGTGTCCCTCCACAAATGGCCAATTTGTGGAGGGACATGTTCTAGTTTTCGATGAAGCTTTTGAGCTTCCGGCTTCGCGTCGGATGTCTCAATTTGCGCAAGGCCTTGGCTTCGATCTGGCGAATGCGCTCCCGGGTGACGGTAAAATCCTGACCGACCTCCTCCAGGGTGTGGTCCGCTTTTTCTCCGATGCCGAACCGCATGCGCAACACTTTTTCCTCTCTGGGCGTCAGGGTGGCCAACACCTTACGGGTCTGTTCGGCGAGATTCAGGCTGACCGCCGCATCGGAGGGCAGCATAAACTTCTTGTCTTCGATAAAGTCGCCCAAATGGCTATCTTCCTCCTCGCCGATGGGCGTCTCCAACGAAATGGGCTCGCGCGCGATCTTAAGCACCTTGCGAACCTTGTCCAACGGAATCTCCATCTTCTCCGCGATCTCTTCGGGACGAGGCTCACGCCCCATCTCCTGCACCAGGTATCGGGAAGTGCGTATGAGCTTGTTGATCGTCTCGATCATATGGACTGGTATACGGATCGTACGCGCCTGATCGGCAATGGCCCGGGTAATGGCCTGTCGAATCCACCAGGTCGCATAGGTACTGAACTTGTAGCCGCGCCGGTATTCGAACTTGTCCACCGCCTTCATCAGGCCGATGTTGCCTTCCTGGATCAGGTCAAGGAATTGAAGTCCCCGATTGGTGTATTTTTTGGCGATACTGACCACGAGCCGGAGGTTGGCCTTTATAAGTTCGCTTTTGGCCAACTTGGCCCGTGTGCGCCCCTCATCCACATTGGACAAGATACGTTTGAGAATTCGGCTGTTGGCTTTTATCTCATTCTCACGAGACAGGATCTGCGTCTGCATATCGCTCAGGTGGCCGAAAAGCGATTCCAAATCCTTGCGGGTCATATCACATTGCCCGGAGGCCATTTTGACAAAACGTGATTTGGAGGCCAGATTTTCACGAAAGCTGGCCACCGGCACATTTAAAGACTCGGCGGTTGCGGTGATCACTCGGTTCATGGCATCGAACCAATCGATCAGGTTTCGAATATCCTCTTCAATCTGATCGATGATGCTGCCTTCGAGGCGCCAATCCTTCAGCATATCGAATATTTTTTGGTTTCGACGCGAGATGCACCGTCGAATCCGACGCTGCTCTTCAGTTTTCATTTTAGCGTTCCCGTCGAACAACTGCTCCCTGAAGCCCATGTTTTCCGAATGAATCTCGGAGATTCCCTTGATGGTCGTCATGAAGGATTCGATTTGAACGACCTCGTCCTGATAGGTATCCCCTTCATCCACGTCCCTCAGCACATGCTTGGGGCGCAACAGGCCGCTTTCTATCCGACGCCCGAGATCCAATATGAAATCGACGCCGATGGTCGTTTCCAGCAATGCCTTGAGGACATCCTGCTCTCCGGCCTCGATCTTTTTCGCGATCTCAACTTCGCCCTCGCGACTGAGCAAGGTGACCAGACCCATTTCGCGCAGATACATCTTTACCGGATCGGTCACCGAACCATAGTCGGACATGCCCGAATCGTCCAACTTGGCTTCGGCAGCCACTTTTTTGGACTTGGTTTTGGTGAGGTTCTGATTATTCTCATCGATAATATCGATCCCCAAATCGTCGAACATAATCAGCGTTTCATCCATCTGCTCGCCCGAGAGCATGTCGTCGGGCAATGCACCGTTAAGTTCATCATATGTGAGAAAACCTTGTTTTTTACCCTGTGCGATCAGCGCCTTCATGGCCTTTTCACTCACACTTTTTGCGCTTTTGGCATCTCCGGTTGAATCTGACGTCGCCTCTATCTGGGTCGCTGCAGTCTGCGAAGTTGTCCCTTTCTTGGCCGAACTTTGACGGGTCGCATCCTTGCCGGCAGCATTCTTGGTCTGAGTATCAAGCTTGGTCTTTTTTGCCATTTGAATGAGCCTCCTGCACACTGCTTACGAATTGATCAATCCCCTTGCCGCCTGTCGTTGT
>Ga0209164_1004819_pt1 | contig 11840 bp, 9 predicted proteins | sample MTBNYHSulfiMetaG_FD_187458 | JGI IMG/M metagenome (GOLD analysis project Ga0209164, IMG submission 187458) | Enrichment culture microbial communities from rom New York Harbor, USA that are MTBE-degrading - MTBE-NYH (New York Harbor Sulfidogenic)... | ecosystem: Environmental > Aquatic > Marine >... | reverse complement strand
AAAAAACCTACGCCGCCATTGCCTACGACGTTTTATCGCCCTATCTCTGTTCCGAAATGCCCGCGGAAGACCTGAAAGCCTTGCTGGAGGATGCTTATGACGAGCAGGTGATACCTACACGAGTCGAATGGATAACAGGTAAGACATACATCATGTGGCTGACCCGGGGACCCACGTATTCGTTCAAAGATTATGCAGCCCGCTTTTTTGGAAGAACCTTGAATTATTTCCTCGGGCGCAGCGGACAAAAGCGGGTGGTGGCCGTGGCTACCAGCGGGGATACCGGTGGCGCCGTTGCGGATGCGCTTTACGGTCTCGAGAACGTAGATAATTTTGTATTCTATCCCAGGATTTCCATCAGTGAGCGGCAACGACGGCAGATGACCACCCTCAAGAAAAACGTGTACGCCGTGGAGGTGAACGGCGATTTTGACGTCTGCCAGGCTATTGCAAAGCGACTCTTGGGGGATAAGCCCTTCGCTGAAAAACTGTTTGGCGATCCTGAACGGTTCACTTCAGCCAACAGCATCAGCCTGGGTCGCCTGTTGCCTCAGGCCGTGTACCCTTTTTTCGCCTACTCCCGCGTAGCGATCTACGATGAGCCGATGATCGCCGGCGTACCTTCCGGGAATTTCGGAGACATGATGGGCACCGTAATCGCCCGTGAGATGGGACTGCCCGTGAGCAAAATCATTTGCGGCGTTAACGAAAACACCGAGTTTCCCGATTTCCTGAAGACGGGGATTTATCAGGTTCGACCCTCGGTCGAGTCACCATCCTCCGCGATGATCGTCGCCAATCCGAGTAATCTGGCTCGCTTGATCGATTTATACGGCGGACACATTTACGATGTGCGGGATCCGGCCACCGGCAAAGTGACCCAGGAAGGGCGGATCGACCACATGCCGGACTTGGAAGCACTTCGCAGAGACATCGTATCCATAAGCGTCAACAACCCGACTCATTACGAAACCATGAAGGCCGTCCATGAAAAATATGGAGTGCTTCTAGATCCTCACGGTGCTGTGGGCTGGAGGTCCCTTGAAGTTTTCCTTCAAGGCGAACTCGACGCATTGTCCGTGGTCTATGAAACGGCCGATCCGGGCAAGTTCCCGGAAGATGTGCAAAAGGCTCTTGGAATCACGCCTCCGGTACCTCCCAATATCGCCCTTCAAGCCGATCTCGAAGAGCGAATCTTCCGTGTGGGTGAATCCCCGGAACGGAAGAACGGCGCCATGGTGTTAAGCGATGCTCAATACAACGAGACTTGCACCTTGATACGGTCCATTTACAGCGGAACCTAAGCAATTTGAAAAAGGACGCTTTTTATTCTGCGAGGTGAATTGATGAGTACAAAGCGGGACACGCACTCCGGCGCATCCATAGACATCAAGCAGGAGTTGGCGGATCTATTCGAAAAGGAGGATGTGGTCGCCTATTTTGATGTGACTACGTCCCCCGACATCAACCCTCCCCTGTCCGGAATATGCAAGGTCGCAAAACCGCTGGCCGGAAACCGGGGCCAGCAGTACGTTTCTCTTCTTTTCATCCTGGATGCGCCGGACGCCGAAGCCCTTCGCACCGCCAGGGAGTGTATGAAACAGATAGACGAAAACAGACTGATCCAATACGCTTCCGAAATAACATCGGCTGTTCCGATGCCGGAGTCTACCATTGGTGACGCGTACTACGTGAGGCACATCGACATACTTCTGGCAGGTTCGCCCGGCGATGAAATCCAGCGAATTGTCGGCAGGATCTACGAAGCCCTTCGCGACGCGCCCTCCCTCGAGCTCGGCGAGTTGGTTTGGTGGGAGGGCGCGCCGTCCGATTCCATGAACGGAGCCGTCACCGCTCCCCGAAATACGGCGGGAAACAACTCTCTCCTAAACAGGATCAAAAAACGGTTCGGCATAAAGCCTAAATAGAAGGTCCATCCTATTTGAAACCGGCATGATTATCTGCCGCTGACTGTGGCTCATCAGCGATTTTTTTTTGCGATGGGGGAAACGGGGTTTGGGCTTCTCGAGCGAAACTCCGGCGCCTGCGCCCGAACCTTTGCCGAATAACTCGAGCGACCCAAAAACCGACGGATTGGGGGTTGCACCCCATGCACAGGATATGGATCCACCATAGGCATTGGTCCGCGCACCGGTTGCCTAGGTGAGCGTTTCTCCGAACGCCTTACGAAATCAGTATAAATGGCTAAAGTTATCAAAACGTTCAGACGATGGGTATGTGGTCTCATACGGACTATATTGCAATTCAGATTCATTTGTTGGAAATACGCCTAGGCTACAACCGACTTTCCGCTGATTTTTCAGGAGGGCATCAATGAAGATCATCTCCAAGGACGCGTCAGGCGACACCATGGTCGTCTCGGTAAATGGCAGAATGGATGCGGCAAGTGCGCCGGATTTCGAGAAAAATATGCAAGAAATGATCGACAGCGGCAAACGCGCTTTTGCGGTGGATCTATCGGAATTGGAATATATCAGCAGTGCGGGATTACGCGCGATCCTGAGCATCGCAAAGAGACTGAAAGCCTTGAACGGAAATCTCTGCATCGCTTCTTTGAGAGGCCCGGTGAAAGAGGTCTTCGAAATATCCGGCTTCAGCTCCATCATTCCAATCTATGACAACGTCGATGCCGCATTGAGTTGAAACAGCCCTTGAGAGACGATGAAGTCGTGCGCGATCAGAGACCGCCGCACAAATCCCTGAATTCGGAGCAGGGCCGGACCTGTGCTCCCGATTCGCTTTAACCAAATGCCAAAGTGACACGGATTGGGTCAGCGAGCTCGGCGATCGTAACCCAACCTGCATGGCGGTAGGTTTTTCTTGAACAAAGGCGTATAGCATCTCCGCGCCTTGGGAATAATGTGTATTCTCTAACAAAGGGACGAGCGGTATCGTCATGCCCCGAAAAGAGGCTCCCGCCAACCTCGAGCAGTTGAGTGACCTGATTCGGTTCATATCCGATTTTGCAGAGAGCAATGGATTCTCCGGAGACAGACTCTCTAAGATCCACCTCGTTGCGGAAGAAGCCCTGGTGAACATTTTCAAATATGCCTACCCGGAAGCAGAGGGGAACGTTCGGGTTTCGGTGGACACGGACAACCGCGGTCGATGCGTTATCGAGTTTTCGGACACGGGCATTCCTTTCGATCCTTTGTCCGCGAACGAGCCCGATTTGACCTCGGAAGTGGCGGAGCGCGATATCGGAAAACTGGGAACCTTCTTCATACGCAAGATGTCGGATGAGGTGCAATATCGGCGGGAAGGCAATCGAAACATCCTGACGTTGATCCTTGAAAATCGATAGAGGGCCTTCATGCGCCGAATCCTTCGGATATTTGTTTTCCTAGCCGCAACATTACTGGCCGCGGCCGCCGTCCATGCGGACGAGAACCAACTCGTAAAGGCTTCGTTCATTCCTCAGTGGATTCCTCAAGCACAGTTTGCCGGCTACTATACCGCTTATGAAAAAGGCTTCTACGCGGAGCGGGGAATCGACTTGACCATCCTTCCCGGCGGTCCGGAGTGTCCCCCGGATCGCCTTCTCCTGAGCGGCGAAACCGATTTCTGTACCTTGTGGCTTTCCAGAGCGGTTCAACTGCGCGCCCAGGGGCACAAGATCGTCAATATCGCCCAGATGCTGCAGCGCTCCGCTTTGATGCTCGTGGCCAGGAAATCGAGGGGCATCGATACCCCCCAGGAAATGAACGGCAAAAAGGTGGGCCTCTGGGGGCCGATATTCCAGATTCAGCCCCGTGCGTTTTTCAAAAAATATGAAGTTATGGTTCAGGTCATCCCTCAATCATTTTCGATCAATCTCTTTCTGCGCGGAGGCGTCGATCTGGCCTCGGCCATGTGGTACAACGAGTATCACACCATTCTGAATTCCGGCGTCAATCCGGACGAACTCACGACCTTTTTCTTCCACGATTACGGGCTGAATTTTCCTGAGGACGGCATTTACACGCTGGAAGAAACCTATAATGAAAATCCTGAATTGTGTTGCGCCTTTGTTGAAGCGTCTATAGAAGGATGGTACTACGCATTCGCGCATCCCGAGGAAACGCTGGACATGGTGGTCAAGAACCTCAAACAGGCGCACCTTCCAGCCGGCCGCGTTCACCAACGTTGGATGCTCTCGCGTATGAGGGAACTCATCTTGTGGAAAGAGTCATCCACACCGGTAGGAGTCCTCGCCCGAAAGGATTTTGACCGGGTGGCTTCCACCATGAAAAACGAAGGGATGATCCACCGTATGCCGGAATTTGAGGACTTTTACAGGAAATGCCATGCGGATCGTTAGGAATAGAGGCATTACATTCAAGCTAATCGCTCTCATTTTTGCCGGCAGCATGTTGGTGTTCGCACTCATTATGGGCATGGACTATATGGTCTCCCGGCAAATCGTTCTCGAAAAAGTGAAGAGCAACGCCCATTACTTGACTGAAGCCACACTGAACCGAATTCAGATTGTTCTCGCTTCGATCGAAAGCGCCACTCGGAATCAAACCCAGTATGTGGAGTGGGAGCGAGGAACGCGTGAAGACCTGCTTCTTCTGGTCCGTTCCCTTGTGGAAAAGAATCCTGAGGTGTATGGTTCCGCCATTGCTTTCGAACCCAATGTGTTCAACGCCGCATCTTCCTGTTTCGCTTTTTACGCTTATCGGTGCGATGAAGCCATCCAGACCACCATCTTTGACGGTATCAACTACCAGTACCTGTACAAAGACTGGTACCAGATTCCCAAAGAACTCAATCGCCCCGTATGGAGTGAGCCCTATTTCGACGAGGGCGGCGGGGACATACTCATGGCCACTTACTCGGCGCCTTTTTACAGAGCCCTTGCCCAAGAACGAAGCCTCACGGGCGTGCTCACGGCCGACTTGTCCCTTTCCTGGCTCCAGCAGCTCGTTTCTTCCATCCGCATTAACCGGACCGGATACGGTTTTCTGATTTCCAAGAACGGAACGCTCATCACGCATCCCAATCCTGATCTGGTGATGAACGACACCATATTTTCCGTTGCCGAAGCCAGGAACTCCCCGCATTTCCGGGAAATAGGCAGATCGATGGTCCGGGGTGAAAGGGGATTCGCCCCTTGGACCAGCATCGTGACAGGGAAAGAAGGCTGGCTGGGATTTGCCCCCCTCGAATCGAGCGGATGGTCGCTGGGCGTATTTTTCCCGGAAGACGAACTCATGGAGGACGTCTCCCGTCTGACCAGGAACGCGATATTTTTGGGGCTGGCCGGGTTCCTGGTCTTACTTGGAGTGATTTTTCTCGTGGCCGATTCCATCACCAAACCGCTGCGTGAATTGTATTTAAGCACGGTGGACATAGCCAAAGGCGATTTGGACGCCGAGCTGCCTCGGGTCCGATCCTTGGATGAAGTGGGTCAGCTCACCAAATCCTTCCGGCACATGAGGAGGGCGCTCAAAGAACACATCGACCAATTGACCGAGGCCACGGCTGCTCGAGAGCGCATCGAGAGCGAATTGAAGATTGCCAGAGAAATCCAGATGGGCATCTTGCCCAAACTGTTTCCACCTTTCCCGGATGAACCGGAATTCGACATCTACGCCACCATTGAGCCGGCCAAAGAAGTGGGCGGAGATTTGTACGATTTCTATCACCTGGACGAACATCATCTCTGTTTCGTTATCGGAGATGTATCGGGAAAAGGCATACCCGCTTCTCTTTTTATGGCTGTGGCCAAAACATTGATCAAGGCAACGGCCTTGAGCGGTCTCGATCCGGCGGAAACACTGTCCAAAGTAAACGACGAACTGGCCCGGGACAACGACGCGTGTATGTTCGTAACCGTGTTCCTCGGGATTCTGGATCTTCGAACCGGAAACCTGGAATACGCCAATGGAGGGCACAATCCGCCCCTGATCGTTCCCGGCCGAGGTGAAATCGAGTTCCTGAAACCTCCCGGCGGCTCTCTGGTGGGCGCCATGGAAGGCATCGCTTTCGAGTCTTCCCGAATGTCCATGGTCCCGGGCGACACGCTGTTCCTGTATACCGACGGCGTCACGGAAGCCATGAACGAACACTTGGAACTCTTCTCGGAAGAGCGCTTGAAACGTGACCTGACCTCTCTGAGGGACCAACCCATAAAGGAAATGGTGGCCGGCATTATGCACGAGGTTCATCACTTCTCGCAGTGGGTGGAGCAGTCCGACGACATCACCATGATGGCGGTCAAATATTGGGGACTTCCTTGAAATATGGACCCTTTCCTTCCGAATCCCCGAACACCTCGAAGGAGACATTTGAGCCTAATGCGCAAAAGACCTCAGATCGGCGTGTCCTTTCCCCGCATTGACGGGCGGAGCAAGGTCACCGGGCGGGAAAAATACGCGGCCGACTATTTCGACGGAGACTTTGTATGGGCCGGAGTCAAGCGCTCCGAACAGCCCCATGCCCGATTGCTGGGAATCGAAACCGAAAAAGCCCGAAAACTGCCCGGCGTGTTGGCCGTGCTGACCTATCAGGACATAACGGGAACCAACAGACAAGGCTACGTCCGGAAAGACCAACCGGTGCTGGTCGACGATAAGGTGCGTCGTTACGGAGATGCGTTGGCGCTGATCCTCGCGGAGGACCGTTCCGTTCTGAAGCAGGCGCAATCTCTGATCGAGGTGCGCCTCGAGCCGTTGCCCGCCGTCTTCACCGTGGAAGAAGCGCTGGCGGATGGAGCTCCCCTGGTTCATGAAGACAATGCCCATGGCAACATATTGTCGGACATATCCGTTCAGAAGGGTATGGGAGCGGCTGCAATGGAGTCCTGTGCGGTGACGATCGGGCACAGCTTCGACCTTCCCCGCCAGGAACACGCCTATCTCGAAACGGAATGCGGCTGGGCCCATGTATCGGAAAGCGGCCAACTCGTTATCGTAGCATCGACCCAATCGCCTTTCCGAGATCGAACCGAGGTAGCGTTCGCCCTCGGATTGGAGCCGGAGCGTATACGGGTTATCGCCCCCTATCTCGGAGGCGCTTTCGGAGGGAAAGACGGAGTCACGGTCCAGGACCTGTTGGCTCTGGCCGCACTGAATTCGGGAGGCCGCCCGGTTAAAATGTGGTGGGACCGGGAGGAGAGCTTCCTGGCCGGTGTCAAGCGGCTGTCCGGGCGCGTATGCTACCGTCTCGGGACGGATGCGGAAGGCGCTTTTCACGCCCTCGAATGCACGATCGACCTGGACAACGGTCCCTACGAACATCTCGGAGGCGAAATTCTGGCCCTCGCGGTGGAGCACGCCGGTGGTCCGTATCGCATCCCCCACACGTACATCCGGGGAAGATGTGTATACACCAATAATCCGGCCGGCGGGCCTTTCAGGGGGTTCGGCGCGCCTCAGGTAAGCGCGGCAATGGAGCAGATGGTGGATATGCTGGCCGCCCAATTGAACTTGAACCCCCTCGAGATTCGAACCCGAAACGCCGTCCGTCAGGGAGACAGAAACTGTCTGGGCGTGACCTTGACCCAATCCACCGGCGCGATGGATTGCCTGGAACGTCTTTCCCGACATCCGCTCTGGATGGAAAGAGCCGAGTGGAAAAAAGGAGCCGGATCCTGGAAGCGTCGCGGAGTGGGGATCGCCTGTCTGGCGCACGGATCCGGATATGGTCCCATCGTGCCGGATTATGCCAATGCGAGCATCGAGTTGACCTCAAAGGGCGCCTTCCGCATTACGTGCGGCGTGTCGGACATGGGCCAGGGGAATGCCTCCACCTATCTACAGATCGGCGGTTACCTCCTGAACCAGGAATGCGACGGCCTCGAGCTGATCCTGCCGGACACGGAGCGAACCTTGCCGTCCTGTTCCTCCGCAGCCGGCCGCACGACCTACACCTATGCCAATGCCCTGATCGGTGCGGCAACCGCCCTTAAACAAAGAATCTATGAAAAGGCCTCGGATCTGCTCATGGCCGGTTCCACAGCTGATTTCGAACTTCTGCCGGGCCTTGTCCGGCATCTTCCCACGGGCAGGGACGTGCCCCTTTCGGCTCTGGCAACTAACATGGCCCCTACGGAACGCGTGTCCGTGCACCACTGGCGCGCCCCCGTTTGCAGGGAGCCTGTCAATGCCAAATCCAACACCACGCTGTTCGGGTTGCCTCACATCCTGTTTTCCTACGCAGCGCACCTGGCCTATGTGGAAGTGGACGAGCTGACGGGACGAATGGAAGTCGTCCGTTATCTGGCCGTAACGGACAGCGGGCGCGTGATCAATCCTCAAGTCTACGAACAGCAGATACAGGGCGGAATCGTGCAGGGGATCGGGTACGGTTTATACGAAGACTACAAAGTGGAAAACGGCCGCTCCGGCACTCCCGATCTGTCCACGTACCTGGCGCCCACGGCTCTCGATGCCCCGGACATGGAATCGATCACCGTGGAACTGCACGAACCCACCGGACCTTTCGGGCTCAAAGGGGTGGGCGAAATTGCGATCAGCGGCCCTCTGCCGGCAGCGGCCAACGCGCTGGCGGACGCCTGCGGCATTCGAATCAAACGCGCGCCGTTCACACCGGAACGCGTCTTAGCGGCCTTGAACCTGAAAAAGGATAACCCGTTCTAATGGAAATTACGTTCACTCTAAACGGAAAACGCATGACCGTCGAAACGCCGCCGGATCGCCGGGTGGTCGACTTGCTGCGTGAGGACCTGGGCTTGACCGGCGCCAAGGAATGCTGCGGTTCGGGAGAATGCGGTTCCTGCACGATCCTGGTGGACGGTTCGAGCCGGCTGTCCTGTCTGATGTTGGCGGCACAACTGGAACATCGGAACGTAGTCACGGTGGAGGGACTGGCAGCCGACGAAACACTTCATCCGATTCAAGAAGCATTTATACAAGGCGGAGCCATCCAGTGCGGCTATTGTACTCCCGGACTGGTCATGGCCACCGCCGATCTGTTGAAACGCAATCCCCGACCGAGCCGAACGGAAATTCGCGAAGGATTGAGCGGGAATCTCTGCCGATGCACGGGATATCAGAAAATCGTGGACGCCGTGGAACTCGCCGCCGCGCGTCTTCAGGGAGACGGGAAATGAGCAGGGAGCTGTTCTCTCCAAAACATCCGGACGAGCTCTGGCGAGTGATGGAGAGCCATCCGGACGCTGTTCCTTTCGCCGGGGGCACCGATGTGTTGGTCCGACTGCGGAAAATGCTGATCTCGCCACCGATGCTCATATGCCTGGATCGCATCGAAGAACTCAAAGGGATTGAAGATCGCGGTTCGCACCTCTTTATCGGCGCAGGAACGACCCATTCGACAGCATTGGCCCATCCGTTGGTCATTCAATTCCTGCCGGTGCTGGCCCAAGCGCTTCGCGTGCTCGGATCGCCCCCCATACGAAATATGGGCACCATCGGTGGAAACATCATCACCGCTTCCCCTGCCGGTGATACCCTTCCCCCTTTGTACGCCCTTGGAGCCGAGGTGGAACTGCGGTCCGGGGAAGGATCGAGGCGCTGTTCGATACAGGACTTTATCCTTGGACCCGGAAAAACCGCTCTGGCGAAAAATGAAATTCTCTGGGGCGTATGGGTAAAAAAGGCCGATCACTACAATGTGCATCACTTCGAAAAGGTCGGTCTGCGAAATGCGCTGGCCATAGCTCTGGTCAGCCTAGCCGCGCTTTTGCGCATCTCGGATTCGTGCGAGATCCAGGAGGTCTCTCTGGCGTGGGGGAGCGTGGGTCCCACGGTGATCAGGTCCCCGGAAACCGAACAAGCTTTGTTAGGCAAGACATTGGACCTGCGGACATTGGAAAACGCCGGAGCCATAGCTCGGAAAGCCGTGGCCCCCATCGACGACGTCCGAGCCGGCGCGCACTACAGGCGTCAGGTGGCCGGCAATCTCCTTCTCCGTGTCATCGAATATTCCGGGGAACAACCCGGTCGACCCGAGTCTCCTGAATGAAACACACCACGAACACGCGCGTCGTCGAAAACATAGCCACGCCTCCCTCCGGGGTTCTTTGGAACAGCCGTTTCATTTCACTGGCGGCGGCGATCTTTCTGGCCTTTGTGAACGTAGCCGCTTTTTTCCAGTTCTATCAATACCTGGGCACGCTGACCATAGATCCCAAATGGTTCGGCATGCTCATCGGACTCTTCTCAGCCATGTCGCTGATCCTGCGGCCCGTGATCAGTCCTTTCCTCCACGCCCGAAACGCCCTTCGCTGGATCCTGATCTGCAACGCGGGAGTCATGGTGTGCCTGGCGGCTTACGGCCAGGCCGGAAACCTCTGGAGTATGTTTCTGGTCCGAGCACTGCACGGCGCATCCCACGTCGGCCTGGCAACCGCCTTGATGACCGTGATCATATCCCTTATTCCCCGTGACAAGAGCGGGCAGTCCTTTGGTCTGCTTTCCATCGTCACTTTGCTGCCCTACGCGGTGATTCCTCCCATGCTCCCGCTTTTGACCACCTGGCTCGGAGGATACGGAAACGTGCTCGTGTTCTTCGCCGTGGTCATGATTCTGGTCTTTCCCCTGGTTCTGATGGGCGTGCCCGAACCACGGGAATCCGCCGATCCGGCGGACGAGCAAAGGCTTTTTTTTCGAGAAATACTGGAAAGCCTGAAGGACGCAAAGATAATCGTCCTGTTCTCGGTCATGCTGTTTTTTTTCAGCAGCTATGCGCTGGTATTTTACTTCCTGGCGGAATTCGGTCGGACCATCCAGGTGGCCGGCGCGGGACTCTTTTTCACCCTGTCGTCGCTGAGCGAGATCGGAGTTCGCCTGGTGGCGGGGTCCCTGTTCGATAAAGGAGAAAAGATCCGCCTGGCCCTGTGGTCGCTCGTTGCGATCGCTCTCGGATACGGATTGCTGGGGTATGTTCAGGGGTCTCTCTCTCTGTTCGCTCTGGGTGTTTTCCTGGGTTTGGGCTGGGGAGTGGCCATGCCCATCCTCAACGCCCTGGTATTCGACCTGTCCCGGCCCCGATTGAGAGCCTTCAACGTGAATCTCGGCCTGCAAATGTACCAGGGGGGGTTCTTTCTCGGCCCCTTTGTGGGCGGCCTGATCTTGCTCCACCAGGGTTTTCGGGTCCTGTTTACGGTATGCGCGGGGTTCACCCTGTTCTCCGTGGCATTATTATTGTATCTCAAAACAAAAAAATAGGCCCGAAAAGGCGGCTTCGTTCGGGGGTACGCCCCCGGGACAATGGCCGCATTAAAGAGTGTCGAGCGAGCCACCACCAGGACCTCGCAATGTCGCCCCCGAAGACCGATCAGTCTCCGGCTCTCCCCCCGGAACGCGGGGTGAGCCCAACTCGAAAGTCTTGGGAGGGGCTTGGAGAACCTTTCCTCCAGAAGGGGTCCCCAACCAATAGGAGATTGTATATGAGTGCATCCCATACGCACGAACACGACATCGAGCCCGGACAGTCCTGGGAAGTCGACCTGTTCCGACCGGAAGACGCCCCGGGAGTCACCCGGCTGTTCCGGCTGGTTTACGGTGAAGGCTATCCCGTCCGCACGTTCATCGATCCTGAACGGCTGATCGAGGAGAATGCGGCCGGCCGCACCATTTCCAGCGTCGCTAGAACGCCTAAAGGGGACATCGTGGGGCATAATGCCCTTTTCAACAGCGCACCCTTCGATAAAATATATGAAGGCGGAGCCGGACTGGTGCATCCCGCCTACCGTGGGGGCGCGGGCATCTTCACTCAAATGGGGGTTCACGGACAGAACGTGGCGGCCGTGAAATTCGGTGTGGAAACGATTTTCGGAGAGCCCGTTTGTAATCACGTCTTTTCCCAGAAGATGTGCGCCGGCCTCGGCTGGGTGACCCGCGCCATGGAAG
>Ga0209164_1004817_pt1 | contig 11841 bp, 9 predicted proteins | sample MTBNYHSulfiMetaG_FD_187458 | JGI IMG/M metagenome (GOLD analysis project Ga0209164, IMG submission 187458) | Enrichment culture microbial communities from rom New York Harbor, USA that are MTBE-degrading - MTBE-NYH (New York Harbor Sulfidogenic)... | ecosystem: Environmental > Aquatic > Marine >... | reverse complement strand
CATCAAGTAACTGTTTTCTCCTGCCACCAATTGGGTCGAATCCGTTGACAGACCGGGGGTGAACACTCTGACGACTTCCCTCTTAACAATCCCTCTCGCGAGCTTTGGGTCTTCCACCTGGTCGCATAGGGCGACCTTATATCCTTTCTGTAATAATTTAAAGATATAACTTTCAGCGGCAAAATAAGGAACACCGCAAAGAGGGACACTATCTTTTTTACCTTTATCTCTTGAGGTTAAAGCGATGTCCAGTTCTCGAGACGCCACATGGGCATCCTCAAAGAACATTTCGTAGAAATCTCCCATCCGGAAAAAAAGAATGGCGTCTGGATATTCACTCTTAATCTGAAGATATTGTTTGATCATCGGGGTGAGAGGTTTTGTAGCCATTTGGAAAATAATCTAACAGAATCTTTTCGGGTTGTAAAATGGAAAAGGCTTAAAAAAGTTCGGAGTTCGGGGTAGAAAGTTCGGAGTTAAAGAATTGAAGGGAACGGTTAGGTTTAGGTTAGATAAAAGTCAAAAATGTAAATAGAAATGCTGCACAGGGTTACTCAAGAATTGGGTATCATCACTCCGAACTACGAACTCATTACTCCGAACTATTATGGAGAGAGTGGTAGGACTTCGAGGCCCATGGTTTCGGGGTATCCCAGCATGATATTCATATTCTGGACGGCTTCACCCGAAGCCCCTTTGACCAAATTATCAATGGCTGTGACGATAACCGCTCGGCCATCTGCCTCGTTCACCTTGACACCAATATCACAATAATTAGAACCCCTGACATCTTTTGTATTGGGAAGTTTTCCTTTCGGGTAAATTCGAATAAAGGGCTCCTTTTGATAATGCTCCTGGAAAATGTTTAAAACCTCCTCTGTCTTCAATTTTTTTGTGAGACTAAGATAGAGGGTTGTCAAAATCCCTCGATCCATAGGAATAAGATGAGGGACAAAGGTGACTGCTACCTTTTTCTGGACGATCTCACTCAGTTCCTGCTCGATCTCAGGGAGGTGTCTGTGCTCAAATATCTTATAGGCCTTCACCCCTTCGTTGACCTCACAAAAAAGCGATTCTAAAACCACATCTCTCCCTGCCCCACTTACGCCAGATTTGGAATCGATGACAATGCTATCCAGAGAAGCCATTCCTTTTTTAACAAGAGGGATGATGCCGATCAATGCTCCTGTGGGATAGCACCCTGGATTTCCAACGAGTTTTGCCTTGCGGATCGCCTCTCGATGAAGCTCTGGCAGACCATAAACGGATTCCGGAAGTAAATCTGCCGAGGTATGCTTTTGATACCATTTTTCATAGACGCCAGCATCTTTAAACCGAAAGTCTGCACTCAGGTCAACCACTTTTTTACCCAACCGGTAAAATAACGGGACGGTCTCCATGGCCGTCTTATGAGGAACCGCAGTGAAGATAAAATCTGTTTTTTTTGAAATGGGTTCAACAGCGAGCTCTTCACACTTTAGCGGAAGATGTTTCATCAGGGATGGGAAGACCTCGCCAATCGGAACTCCAGCATATTTTTGGGAGGTCAGTGCGGTCACCTCCACTTCAGGATGATGAAGGAGAAGGCGCAGGAGTTCAACTCCGGTATAACCCGTTGCCCCAATGATCCCTACTCGCATTTTCATAAGTCACCCCTTTACGGTTCACTGAGTTCATCGGGTTTATGGAGTTCGTTGGGTTTACTTATTTAACCCAAGAAACCCGATAAACAAGAGAAACTCAAAAACAAAAGGGGAGGTCGCATGACCTCCCCTTTCATGGTTATGGGATTAACGCTTCGAAAACTGTGGTCTTCGCCGGGCTCCTCTCCTTCCATATTTCTTTCGCTCTTTGACCCTTGAATCCCTTGTGAGAAAACCAGCTTTTTTTAGAGTATCCTTAAAATCGGGATTATACTGAAGAAGGGCTTTCGAAATCGCATGACGGACAGCAATCGATTGGCCAGAGATACCTCCTCCGTGAACATTAATGGCTACATCGAACTGATTTCGAGTCCCTGTAATATCAAAGGCCTGAAGGGCGACCATTTCGCAGGTTTCCCTCCCGAAATAATCCTTCAATGTCCTTTCGTTGATCATAAACTTTCCTTCTCCGGGTCCGAGCCAAACCCTTGCAATAGAGGTCTTTCTTTTTCCAGTTGCATAAATGGGTTCCGTCACGTTCATCTCCTTATATACAAATTATTCAAATAATAACGAATTAAAAAAAAGAACTCGTTTCATTCATCCTTTTATGGCCTGCCTCAGATTTCAATGGAGATAGGTTTCTGGGCTTCGTGGGGATGGTTCGGACCTGCATAGACCTTTAACTTTCTGAACATCTGCCGACCCAAACTGTTCTTAGGAAGCATCCCTTTCACCGCCATCCGAATCATCTCCGTGGGTTTCTTCGCCAAAAGTTTCTCTGCGCTCATCTCTTTAATCCCACCGGGATAACCCGTATGATGATAATAAATCTTATCTTTCATCTTCTTGCCGGTCAAGGTCAATTTCCCAGCGTTGACCACAATGATAAAATCCCCTGTGTCCAGATGAGGAGTGTAGGTGGGTTTATTCTTCCCCCTCAATATCCTGGCTAACTCCGTGGCCAGTCTTCCCAAAACCTTCCCTTCGGCATTGACCAAATACCACTTTTGTTCTAATTCTTCTTTTTTTGCTTGATAGGTCTTCATCTCATCTCATCCAAAAAAAATTTAATATATTCCCCCGAGGGTTGTCAATGATCAATCTAAAGCATTACCTCTTTCTTTTGAGAGTAATATGGTTATGCCATAATAGGACGACCGGGCTTGCAATATAGATGGTGGAATAAGTTCCCGATATTAATCCAATGATCATGGCAGTGGTAAAATCATGGATGACCGGTCCTCCGAAAAAGAAGAGAATCAGCACCACCATCATCACCGTCCCCGAAGTCAGAATGGTTCTCCCAAGGGTTTCATTGATACTGACATTGAAGACCGTATCCAGTTTCTCTTTTCTCATCTTTTTAATATTTTCCCGGACCCGATCAAAAATGACGATCGTATCATTGATCGAAAATCCAATGATCGTCAGGATCACTGCCAGAAGAGGTAATGAGAATTCCAAATCGAATAGAGAGATGGCGCCGAAGGTGATGAGGATATCATGAACTAAGGCCGCGATTCCTCCAAGGCCATAGGAAAATTGACGAAACCGGATAGCCACATACACCAATATGGCCAAGAAGGAAAGTACGGTCGCCCATATCGCTTTGTTCCTCAGATCCTTCCCGACTTTTGGACCCACCACCTCTGCTCTTCGAATCTCCAATGTCTGCCCCTTAAATCGTTCCTGCAGGGACGCTTGGATCTGCCTGGAAATCGCCTCTAAATCCTCTGAGCTTTTTTCGACCCGAATTAAAAATTCATTTTCGCCTCCGAATTTCTGAACCATGGCATCTTTCGAACCCATGGCATCTATCGCATTACGGACTTCAGGGATATCCACCGCCTTGGAAAATTTAATCTGGAGCAGGATGCCGCCCGCAAAGTCCACTCCATATCTCAGCCCGCCGTGATAAATAATCGAACCAAAACTAACAAGAAGAACGATGGCTGAAATCCAGACGGTAAACTTTTTCTTCCCGATAAAATCATAACGAGTGTCCGGACGAATTAACTCCATAAAACGGTTTTCCCTCTCCTGTTAAATACTCAATTTCTTTATTTTTACTTTAAGCGTGAGGTAGTCAAACATCCATCTTGTTATAAATACTGCGGTAAAGATATTCGCCACAATTCCCCAAAACAGTGTCACCGCAAACCCCCTTACGGGGCCGGTTCCGAACTGGTAGAGAAAGAGTGCTGCGATCACTGTGGTGATGTTAGAATCAATAATCGTGGTGAAAGCCCGGTGATAGCCCTGATCGATCGCGGCCCGGATGGTCTTGCCCCATCTCAGCTCCTCCTTGATTCGCTCGTTAATCAGGATATTGGCATCGACAGCCATTCCGACGGAAAGAACCAAGCCGGCAATACCGGGAAGGGTAAGCGTCGCCCGCAAGAGAGAGAGGATGCCTAATACCAAGACAACATTAAGAATCAGAGCAATATCCCCAATCACTCCGGTACCGCGGTAGTAGAAAATCAAAAATAGAACGATGAGCGCCGCGCTGATCAGAATAGAGATAATCCCCTGCCGGATCGAGTCCTGCCCCAGAGAAGGTCCGACTGTCCTCTCTTCAATGATCTTCACGGGAGCAGGCAATGCGCCTGCCCTAAGAATAATCGCTAATTCATTGGCTTCATCTGTGGTGAAACGGCCAGTGATCTGAGCCCTTCCTCCGGCAATCCTTTCTTGAATGACAGGGGCGGAATAGACATTGTCATCCAAAATGATCGCGAGCCTTTTCTTCACATTCGTTCCTGTAATCTGTTCGAAGAGTTTGGCTCCGATATCATCGAACTCTAAAGCGATATAGGGTTCGTGAAATTGCGAATCGAGGGCCACTCGAGCATCCTTCAGAACCTCCCCCGTCATCAAGGTCTTCTCTTTTAAAAGGTAGGGGGTTTTTTTGATTCCCCCAGTTTTAGGATCCACCACCCGCTGGTAAAGAATGATATCCCCCTCAGGAATAACCCCCTTCAATGCCGTCTCAATGTCTTCTTCGTCATCCACCAGTTTGAATTCCAATAGGGCCGTACGGCCTATTAAACTTTTTGCCCTCTCAGGATCTTTGATCCCTGGAAGTTGAATTAAAATCTGTTCTGTCCCTTGAACGGTGATCTCCGGTTCTGAGACGCCAAACTGATCGATCCGATTTCGAATCGTTTCCAGGGCTTGATCGAGCGCATTCTTCTTGACCTGCTCCGCCTGTCTGCTATCCAGGACAAGTGCTATTCTCCATATCCCTCCTCCGATCTCCGAGGAAGAAAGTTCATGCATGATGGAGTAGCGTTCGCTTAAGAGTCTCTCTACCTTTTCTTTCTCTCCGGAGAATTCCAGAACAATCTGATCCCTTTTCTCCCGTTCCACTTTCCCCGTCGGTACTCCCCTATCCTTCAGGTCATCTTTTATATTGTTCTTGATCCGTTCTACATAGCTTTCGATAGCCTTCTCTGCTTCCACTTCGAGGACGATATGCATTCCTCCCTGCAGGTCGAGGCCCAGGTGAATTTTATCGGTTGGAATGACTTTTGAGTACCAGGAAGGTAACTGGGAGGTCACCGTTGGAAGGACCAGTAGAATGGCAAAAAGAATGATCGCTGCATAAATAATCAATTTCCATTTTAGACCCTTTAACATCGAAAAGCGCTCCTATTTCTTCACCTTAACAAAACGAAACCAAGGGCCTTTTTGCACCCTTGGGATTTATAGATATAGCCCATAGGGAAGCATTTTGCAAGAAAAAATTGCCCCCCTCCTCTCCTCCCCCTGCCGGCGGGGGAGGAATAAGGTGGGGGGCAATTTTTAAATCTAAAATAGATTACGGTTATTTCACGTCACTCCATTTCCCATACTTCTCCCTTAAAATCCGATGGAGGATTTTTCCGGTTGGAGTCATGGGCATCTCTTCATCCTTGATGAAATCGACCGATTTGGGAATTTTGTATCCTGCAATCTTTCCCCTGCAATGATCAATGAGTTCTTTCTCGGTTGCTGTCTTTCCCTGATGAAGGGTCACAATCGCCTTCACCGATTCTCCCCACTTTTCGTGTGGAATCCCGATGACAGCCACATATTTTACCGCAGGATGGGATCCCAAAAGATTCTCTACCTCTGATGGGAAGATATTCTCCCCTCCGCTAATGATCATATTCGCTTTTCTATCCACCAAGACATAGTATCCATCTGGGTCTCGGTAAGCCATGTCCCCCGCTGAGAACCACTCTCCTTGAAAAACCGACTTTGTCTTCTCCGGGTCCTTCCAATACTCCGTAAAGACATGGGGAGTCCGTGAATAAAGCTCTCCCACCTGTCCATCCGGCACTTCTTTCCCATTCTCATCTAAAATCTTGATTCGATCGGACCCCCAGATCTCCCTTCCAATGGAGCCCAACTTCTTAAATTGCTCTTCGGGCCTGAGGAGCGTCACCAGGCCGGCCTCCGTTGAGCCATAAGCTTCCCAGAGTTCTGCATTCTTGAAATAATCCATGATGGCCATTTTGGTTTCTTTCCGTGCGGGCGCAGAGGAGATTAACAGTTGTCTCATCGAAGTCACATCATATTTCTTCTTGATTTCATCGGGCTGAGAGAGGATCATAATGTAATGGGTGGGAACAAGGGAGGTAAAGGTGATCCTCTCCTTTTGAATCGTCGTCAAAAGATCTTCTGGGTCAAAGCTGACCATATTGTAAACGAAAACCCTTGCACTGCAATAAGTATAGGTAAATGAATAATAGATTGAGTTGATGTGGCACATCGGCATGACAAGCATCACGCAATCCTCTGGTCGGATACCCGTATTCATTGCATTGAGAACGTATTGAGCGAGATTGTTTTCATGGGTCCGGACAACCCCTTTAGGTTTGCCAGTGGTTCCAGAGGTATACATAAGGTTCCAGACATCTTCCGCGTCGACCATGACATCCGGCTCCCCAGGTGAGGCTCCTGAGATGAGTTTCTCATAAGACTGGTAACCCTCGGGCGTCGGGTCATCGCCCCAGTAAACATAATTTTCAGGCGGGATAGAGGTAAGTTTATTCCGAAAAGAATTGACCATTGGAACAAAATCTTTTGAAACCAAAAAAGCTTTACATTCTGAATGATTGACAACATACTCCATTTCAGGGGGGGCAAGACGAAACATAATCGGGACGGTAATGAGCCCAGCTTTTGCAGACGCCGCATAAATCTCCATCCACTCAACACAATTGTATGCCAGGATGGCAAACCGATCCCCCTTCTTCAGCCCCATTTTTGTCAAGGCATTGGCTAACCGGCAGCTCCTCTCGTTCCATTCTTTGAAAGTCATCTTTCTAAATTTATCCCCTGCCCCCGGCTTATCAGGATATTGCATTGCCATCATTTTAAGGACTGTTCCTGCTGTCATCCATTTACTGATTGTCATAGACTCTCACCCCTTTCTTAATCCCCATTACCTCCGATTTTACGGGAGGAAAAAAGAGGATTATATTTTAATTTTAATGGATTGTGATTTTTTTTACATCCCTTACCATTAAGAAAGAATTTTGTCAAGGAGAAGTTTTCAAATAAGACTTGTTATTCCATTGTTTTTATTGTATATAGCCAATTAAAAAAGAAAGGGGGATCGCTAAAAATGGAAATCGAAGGTTATAATTTTCCAGACGATTTATATTATCATAAAGAACATTTTTGGGCTAAAGTCGTGGGCAATATTGTGATTATGGGCACAAGTGATTTTGCGCAAAAATTAGCAGGCCAGATCGTCTATATCGAATTACCCTCTCCAGGGAGAGCGCTTGAGCAGGGAAAACCTTGCGGCTCCCTCGAGTCCGGCAAATGGGTGGGCAGGGTTTATGCTCCTGTCTCTGGAAAAGTGGAATCCTCCAACCAAGAGCTTGAAGATACTCCTGAACTGATCAATGAAAGCCCTTACGAAAAAGGTTGGATATGTAAAATCAGTCCTTCCAATCTTCAGGAGGAGCTTAAGAATTTGATGCAGGGAGAAACTCTTACGGAATTCATAAAGTCTGAAATCATTCGAGTAAAAAAGGTATAGCAAAAGAATAACCATTCATTGAAAAACGATGATCCCTATCTTATTAAATAATAGTAGGGTTGTAAATAAGTCATGATAGATTCCAAAACATTTGATTCCAATTTTAAGTTCCTCATCGCCTCGGAGCCAGGGGGGAGGAACATCAAGAAATGTTTTTCTTGCGGTACCTGTACGGCTGGATGTCCTGTCAGGGAGGTCACAGACCGTTATAACCCAAGGAGAATTATCCGTATGGCCCTCTTGGGGATGAAGAAAGAAGTCCTCTCCAGTGACTTCATCTGGTTATGCTCCTCCTGTTATACCTGCTTTGAAAGATGTCCCCAAGATGTAAAAATTCCTGAATTGATGAATGCCATTAAAAATATTGCGGTGAGAGAAGGATATCTCCCATCGGTCATGAAGAGTCAAATCGATCTCCTCGCCTCCTTTGGCCGTCTCTTAGAGGTGACTGATTTTGAAAATGAGAAGAGGAAGGAGTCAGACCTCCCCCTCTTTCAAAAACGGACCGAAGATGTGAAGAAGATCTTAAAAAATCTGGGTCTCCATCGTGAAGAACAGGACAGAGGATAGTCCTCAAAAAGCTAATTATACTCTTTTTCTGGGATGTACGGTCCCTGTCAGGGCTTTGAATTATGAGATCTCGGCGAGGAAAATCGCCGAAAAACTTGGTCTCCAGCTCTCGGATATCCCTGACTTCAGTTGCTGCGGATACCCCATCAAATCCGTCCACCGCTATGGCTACCTTTTAATGGCTGCTCGTAATCTGGCCCTTGCTGAAAAAAAGGGCCTTCCCCTTTGCACCCTTTGCAGCGCTTGTTGTGGTTCCCTCACGGAAGCCAATCACGAAATTCAAGAAGACAAAACACTACGGCAAAGGATCAACAAAGATCTCTTCGAATGTCTGGGAATGAGCTATGAAGGGAGAGTTCAGATCACCCATTTTACCCGTATCCTTCGAGAAGAAATCGGAAAAAAGAGAATTGCTGAACAGATTAAAGCGGACCTTTCCTCTCTTCACATCGCTCCCCACTATGGCTGTCACTACATAAAACCTACTTCGATATATGGAAAGATTGAAGACCCGGAAGACCCAAAAAGCCTGGACGAACTCATTGAGGCCACGGGAGCCCATTCCATTCATTATGAGGACAAGCTCCAGTGCTGTGGCGGTGGAGTGTTAGCCATCGACGAGCAAGTGGCTCTGGCGATGTCGCAAAGAAAGTTGGAACACATTCGAGCTCAGCAGGCCGACGCCATGGTTCTCGTCTGCCCCTTCTGCAATGTCATGTACGAAGGGAATCAGCGAAAGATTGAAAAGGTTTTCCAAAAAGAATATAAATTACCCGTTCTCTACTATCCCCAGCTTTTGGGTTTGGCCTTGGGGATCGAACCGGATGAGCTGGGAATGAAAATGAACCGAGTGAAGGCAACCGAAATGTTGAAAAAGATCAACCGGAGGTCAAACTGAGATGACCTCTTTGCCCCGCACAACCATTGGTGCCGTCCTCGTGGTCGGTGGAGGAATCGGAGGGATCCAGACCTCTTTGGACCTTGCGGAATCCGGCTTTCAGGTCACCCTCTTAGAAAAGAATCCAAGCATTGGCGGAACCATGGCCCAGTTGGATAAGACCTTTCCTACCAATGACTGCTCCATGTGTATCATGTCCCCTAAATTGGTGGATGCGGGGAGACACCGGAATATTCAGATCCTCACCAATGCCGGGGTCGAGAAAATCGAGGGAGCCCCAGGTCATTTTAAAGTTCGGGTTCATAAGAAGGCCCGTTATGTGACGATTGAAGACTGCAAGGCGTGTGGAGATTGCGTAAAAGTTTGCCCTATTAAGATCCCGAATGATTACGAACAGGGACTGGTCACCCGCGCCGCCATTTATCAGCTTTTTGCCCAGGCCATGCCAAGTGCTTACGGAATTGATAAAAAAGGGACTCCGCCTTGCCGGGCCACCTGCCCCATTCATGTCAATGCCCAGGGGTATATCGCTCTCATTTCAGTCGGTAAATTTGAAGAGGCCTTGGCTCTCGTCAGGCAAAAAAATCCATTCCCCGGGATCACCGGTCGAATCTGCACCCATCCTTGTGAATCCGTTTGTCGAAGAAAAGATGTCGAAAGGGCAGTCGCAATTGATGGCCTAAAGCGGTTCGTTTCAGACTATGAGAAAGAAGATAAAACCGATCTCTCTGTTCCCGAAGAAAAAGGGAAGAGGGTTGCTATTGTGGGTGCAGGTCCTGCGGGCTTGTTGGCTGCCTATGACCTGAGAAAGATGGGCTATGGCGTCACTATCTTTGAGGCCTTGCCTGTAGCGGGAGGGATGCTCGCTGTTGGAATCCCCGAATATCGCTTGCCACGAGCTGTTCTCAATAAAGAGGTCGATTACCTTCTTCGCCTGGGCGTTGAACTCAAGCTTAATACCCCCGTCGGTCCAAACCTTTCCCTTCAAGACCTCAAGGCCAAAGGTTATGAGGCCATCTTCGTTGCCACGGGTGCCCATCAAAGCAGAAAACTTGGCCTCGATGGAGAAGAGGCGCAAGGGATTCTCCATGCTGTCGATTTCTTGAGAAAGGTTGCGCTGGGAGAATCGGTCACGGTCGGTAAAAAAGTGGTGGTGGTGGGGGGCGGGAACGCAGCCATCGATGCAGCCAGAACTGTATTCCGTCTTGGCACAAAAGAGGTAACCATTGCCTATCGCCGTACCCGCACTGAGATGCCAGCCCAGGAGGAGGAAATCGAAGAGGCAGAGCATGAGGGGATTAAAATAGAATACCTCACGGCTCCCACCCGATTGTTCATTGAGAATGGTCAGATAAAGGGAATGGAATGCATCCGAATGGAGTTGGGCGATATCGATGAGTCTGGCCGGCCAAGGCCAGTCCCCGTTTCCGGGTCGGAATTCAAAATCCAAGCCGATACCATCATCCCGGCCATCAGCCAATCCTCTGACCTTTCATTCCTCAATAAAAAAGAGGGCATTAAAACGACCCGTTGGGGAGGAATCGAAGCAGATCCCCTCACCCTGGAGACCAGTGTGAAAGGAATTTTTGCTGGGGGAGACGTAGTGTCCGGACCTCAGACTTATATTGATGCCATGGGGGCGGGAAGAAAAGCAGCCATCTCCATCGACCGGTTTCTAAGAGGAGAGGACCTTAGAATTGATCGAGAGGAAGAAGGGCCCCAAAAGGACTACATCAAGATTGATATCGATGGCGTGGAGTATCGAGAAAGAGCTCCGATAACTGCCCTCCCTTTAGAAGAAAGAAGGAATTTTGATGAGGTGAGTCTCGGCCTGAAAGAAAAGGATGTGATCCGGGAGGCGGAACGCTGCCTCCAATGCGGAGGATGTTCGGAGTGTTTGGAGTGCATCAAGGCTTGTGAGGCAAAGGCCATTGATCATGGGATGAAGGATGAGCACCTTGAGATTGAGGTGGGCGCTATCATCCTCTCTCCGGGATTCGATGAGTTTGAACCCTCTTTAAAATCCGAGTATGGTTATGGTCGTTTTAATAATGTCGTTTCAAGCATCGAATTTGAACGGTTCCTTTCTGCCTCGGGCCCTTTTAAAGGTCAGGTCCTGAGGCCCTCTGATCAGAAACACCCTAAAAAAGTAGCATGGATTCAATGTGTCGGTTCGAGAGACCCTCATATCGGAAAAGGTTACTGCTCCTCAGTTTGCTGTATGTATGCTACCAAGGAAGCGGTCATTGCGAAAGAACATGCTCCGGAGATGGAAGCCACCATTTTCTTCATGGACATGAGAGCTTACGGGAAAGATTTTGATAAGTATATTGAGAGGGCGAAAGAGGAATACGGTGTTCGGTATGTCCGATCCCGCGTCTCCCATTTGCAGGAAGTCCCGGAGATAAAAAATCTGACGATCCATTACGAGACGGAGGAAGGAGAAATGGTCTCCGAGGAGTTTGATCTGGTCGTCCTCTCTCTGGGTCTCGAACCGGCACGGAGTCATCAGGAAATATCAAAGATTTTTGATATTGATCTCAATCCATATGGCTTTGCCGAAACCTCCACTTTTTCTCCTCTCCGAACTTCAAGACCAGGGATCTTTGTCAGCGGGGCGTTCTCCGGACCCAAAGATGTTCCTGAAACCGTAGCTCAGGCGAGCGCGGTGGCCGCAGAGGCCTCTG
>Ga0209164_1004816_pt1 | contig 11841 bp, 10 predicted proteins | sample MTBNYHSulfiMetaG_FD_187458 | JGI IMG/M metagenome (GOLD analysis project Ga0209164, IMG submission 187458) | Enrichment culture microbial communities from rom New York Harbor, USA that are MTBE-degrading - MTBE-NYH (New York Harbor Sulfidogenic)... | ecosystem: Environmental > Aquatic > Marine >... | reverse complement strand
TGCGAGCGAAGGGGACTAAGTCTCTGCCTCCGGCGTCTCTCGGCGGACTGCTGGCGGCGGTGATTGTTGCCTTTTACGATGAATGGATTTTCTATACCGGGCAACTGCTCAGCGAAACGTTGTACGTTTCCCTCCTGGTCGTGTGGCTGCTGGCGCTTATCGCCTGGATGAACCGGGAAGCATCTTCGCGCCGCTGCTCATTCGCCGCGCACTTGGGGATCGGCCTTCTGGCAGCCGTCTTGACGCTGACCCGTCCCGTCGCCCTATTCTCGATCCTGCCCGCGATCGGTTATGCCCTTTGCAGAGCAAGAAAGAAGGGGGGAAGGATCTATCCCGCAGTCAAAGTCGCCGCGCTCTTCCTGGCCGGTTGGTGCGCTCTGGCCCTTCCCTGGATGATTCGCAACGCGGTCCACTTCGGGCCGCTCGCCGGGCTAAGCACGAATACCGGCGTGAACTTCTACATCGGCCACAACCCTTATTTCGGCTACTGGTCCACCGGCGACAAGGAGGGCATCCGCCAGAGGACCGATCTCGACGAAGCCCGGGAAAGCCGCCTGTTCCTGAGACTGGGGCTGTCTCACATCCTCCAGCAGCCCGGGACAACGGCGCTGAATACGTTCCGAAAAGTCCATTTTCTCTTCTTCGAGCCTTGGCGGCCTTGGCCCCAGGCGGCCCCTCCGGGCGTGATGCAAAGCCCCCTGGACCCTTGGAATCCTTGGAGTGAGCAACACATCGCTCCCTACAAGCCTTGGCCTTGGTTCGGTCACGGGAGGGAGCTTCCCCCGGCGGAGGGGTTTCGATATCCCCTGCTCGCCTGGGACCTTCCGCTGATCGGCCTGGTCGCGCTCGGCCTGGCTCTGGCGCTTTGGGACCGCTGTCCGTGGGCGCTTCTGTATTGGGCCATGGGAGGGCACATTGTCTCCTGCCTGGTCTTCTTCAGCCGGGCGCGTTTTCGGATACCGCTGGGTGTGATATTCTCTCTGCTGGCGGCGTATGCGCTAACAAAAGCCATAAAAGCGGTTCTGGCCTATTGCCATCAACGGGCATCAGCAAACGCATGAACGAGACTTCCCACAACCCTCTCTCCACAGCCCCGTCCAGGAAGCCTGCTCGGCTCCATGGCTGGGTGCAGTGGGCCCTCATCGCCCTTGTCCTCCTCTCGGCGGCGTCGCGCATTCCCGGCCTTTTCTATGGCTTCCCCGAAATCGTTATGCGGGATGAGACGACCTACCCCGGGGTGGCATTGGAGATGCTCCAAGAGGGAAGGCTCGACCCCAAGGAGTACCGACACGGAAACTTCCTTCATTTCTTCTATTTGGCGATTTTCTCCATCCTCTATTACCCGGCGAAGTGGCTTGGGATTTATCCCTCGGCGATGGCAATCCCTGAGTGGCATTTCTACCTGTTAGCGCGCGGATTATCCCTCTTGGCAAGTTTAGGCAGTCTTCTATTGCTCTTTCGACTGGGAAGGAGGCTCTTCAGCTCGATTATCGGAATCCTGGCAAGCGTGTTACTCGCTCTCAACCCCATCTTCTTTCGTTATGGCCAGCTGGGAAAGCTGGACATTTATGTTTTGTTCCTCTCTCTGCTGGCAGCCAACTTGTTCCTCAGTCTTTACGAAAGGGGAGGAAGAAAACTGTGTTGGGGTGCCGGAGTCGTGATTGGCGTCGGCGTGGCCACGAAATACAACATGGTTTCACTGGGGCCTGCTTTGCTCCTCTCCTTCTGGTTTCTCCACAGACGAGTCTCATCCGGGGCTGTGCCGGCCGGACAGGCCTCCTGGCGCTTTCTTATCGAGGCGAGCGCCATTGCTGTAGCACTGGCGATTCTACTGAACCTCCCTGTCCTGGCGAACTTCGAAGAGGCATTTCGCCAGATCGAGAGGCAATACCGAATCACGGTTCACGGCGAACACTTCATGGCACCCCAGTTGCAGGGTCTCGGCCCTTGGAATCTGCTTACCCGGTATCTTCCGGACACCTTGGGATGGCCGTTAGAGCTGCTCGCTTTGGCAGGATGGATCTACTGGTGTGTGCGCGATTGGCGACTCTGTGTCATCGTTTCCCTGTACCCTGTTGTCCACTATACCCTCGTTTGTCGCTGGGGGTTTGCTTTCCCCCGGGAGCTCCTTCCTCTGTACCCCCCCCTGTGTCTCGGTGCGGCCTTGGCCATCGAGGGGATCCACCGCTGGAGCCGCCGCTGGGAGAAGGGGGAGATTCGCCTGGCGCCGTTCCTGCTGGCCGGCGTGTGCCTGATCAGCCTGGTCCATCCGCTACAGCGAACCTTCGAGCAGCAGCGCCTCATGGTCAGAGGCAACACTAAAGTCCTGGCCAAACGTTGGGCGCAGAGCCACATCCCGGCCACGGCGAAGATCGCGCGCGACGCGTGGGTCCTGCCGATGAGAGAAACCCATCCCCGGGAGCTGTTTGTGTATACCCTCGGATACCATCCCTACGACTACTACGTCGAGCAGGGGGTCGCATACCTGATGAAAGGCCGCCTCCCGAAAGAAGTCCTCGCCGCTCATCCCGAGGTGGCCGCCAACGACCGGGAGATTGAACGCCGAGCGGAGCTGCTGGCCGCCTGGAACAATCAGGCGCTCGAGCGGATCGGGCCCGACCTGGCGGTCTATCGGGTGGTGGAAAACGCTTCCCCCTCGCAAAGGGTCGAGGCCCAGAAAGACCTTGACAGCCCCGGAGGTCAATGATAGCTTCTCTGAGTTTTGTCGAAACGAGGGGCTATCCATGCCCCATGGCCGACGGAGTGCTGCTTGAATGTTCACAGTTCGCGAAGAAGAGATTGAGGAACGCATTGAGGATATCAAGGATCTGATGCGCATCTGGATGCGCTTCTACCGCATTCTGTCGGCCGGATTCGACCCCGAAAACCTGACGCCCGAAAAGGAAGCCGAATTCCAGCAGATCAAGACGGTCGTCGCCCAGCGCCATCGCCACTTCATGGAGGTCATCACCGACGACGAGGATAAGTACATCGGTCAGAATATCCTCAACCTGGTCAAACGAGTGATCTCCTTGAAGGAGTTCGGGAAGCTGAGCCCGCTGGAGATTAACAAGCTGAGCATCGAATGGCACGACGCCAACATCCTCCTGAATGAAATCCTGGGCTCCCTGGAGTATCAGCTGTCGGTCATCAGGAGCGGTGGGCACATCAAGAGTTTTGCAAAGAACGACGCTCCCAAGCCGACTAGTAAGGCAGTCGGGTTCTTCGGCAGCAAATATGTGAAGTTCGGCTTCGTCGTCGTGGTTCTGGCGGTGGTGGCGGGTGTTGTCTACGTCTATTGGGAACCGATCCAGAGAAGCGGGTTTTACCAGGAATACTTGTCCAGCTACGTGGAGGCGATTCAAAGCATCTTTGAGTGAGGTTTCAACCCATCAGGGCATGAGCCAAGGAGTTTACTGATTGGAGGAGCGTGCCTCCTGGATTCAACTGCGGCAGATTCCCGGGCTGGGGCCGGTTCTGCTTCTTCGCCTGATCCGGGCTTTCGGTTCCGCCCAGGCCGTCCTGGAGCAGCCGGCGGAGAGCCTGCGCCAAGCCGGCCTGTCGGCGGCGGTGGCCGAGAAGGTGCGTGAGGGTCGAAGCCCGAGCGCCCGGAAGCAGGCTGAGGCCGAGTTGGATCGGGCCGAATCAAGCGGCATCCGCGTGATCCTTTACAACGAGCCCGATTACCCGGTCAATCTGAAGAGCATCTACGCGCCTCCCCCCTATCTTTATGTGCGTGGCGCGCTGCAAGCCCAGGACCGCTTGGCGGTCGCCATCGTAGGCACCCGCAAGCCGAGCCGAGACGGGCTTCAAATGGCCGCTCAGCTGGCGGCCGGCTTGGCGCGGCGGGGCCTTACTATTGTCAGCGGCTTTGCGCGAGGCATCGATTCAGCGGCTCACCGAAGCGCGCTCGAAGCCGGAGGGCGAACCTTGGCCGTCCTGGGCAGTGGACTGGAACAGTGTTATCCCCCGGAGAATCGGCCGCTGTTCGAGCAGGTGCCCGAGCAGGGAGCGATCCTGAGCGAGTTACCCCTGGAGGCCCCACCGGAGCGAAAGAATTTTCCTCCCCGGAACCGGATTGTCGCCGGGTTGACGATCGGGGTCATTGTGATCGAGGCGCCTGCCAAGAGCGGGGCGTTGATCTCGGCCCGGGCCGCGATGGAGCAGAACCGGGAGGTTTTCGCCGTTCCGGGAAGGGTGCAGGATGGCCGCTACGGCGGGTGCCACCAATTGATCAAAGATGGCGCCGCTCTGGTGGAAAACGAGTGGGACGTCCTGCAAGCCCTGACGACTGAAATCGAGCAGCTCTCGGCCGAGATCGGGCTGGCCGAGGAGGCCCCTGCCCCGCCGGAACCGGAGAAGGCTGTGCCGGCGCTCCCCGCTCGAGCGGCGAGTCCGTCTGCCCCCGCCCTTACCGGCGAAGAGGAAAAACTGTGGAATACGCTGGGGGGCGAACCGATGCACATTGATCTCATTTCCCGCCGCAGCGGGATGGAAATCGCGCGAGTGAGCCGTGTCCTGACCGGGCTTCAACTGAAGCAGTTGGTGGGACAGTCGGCCGGCATGCAGTTCTACAGGGTTACCCCCTGATTGGGGTCTCGGCCCGAAAGCCGTGCGGTTCGGAGGAAGTGCCGTGAATCGACTGATGGAGATGGTGAACCTGGTCCTACAGGAATCCGAAGGGATTCAGGAGTGGGAAGAGTTTCGCCTGGAAATGAGCGAAATGCTGGAAGACCAGGGCTATCAGCCTTTAGAGATTAATCTGGCCCTCGGGATCGCCCAGCGCATCCACGAACAATTGACAGAACCTCCCCGGCCTTCGGTCCCGCTGAAGTCCAACCGGATCTTCCAGATCCTCGAAGAGCAAAAACTGGAACCCGAGGCGCGCGGCTATCTGGACGAACTCCTCCGCCGGGGCTATATCACGGCCGATGGGAAAATGGACATCATTGACCGGATCCTGATGTTGGACGGCGGCTCGCTCAACCTCGACGACCTGAAACAGCTCATCCAGATGTACGTGGACGAAGAGGGTCTGGATGAGGACAACTGCTGGCTCCCCCCGACCCTGCATTAAGGCAGCGAACAGAAGATGAAAGACCCGGATCGGGATAAACTGCGCGAGCAGCTCGACCGATTGGACGAGCAGATCCTTCGGCTGTTGAACCGGCGCGCCCGGACGGTTCAGAAAGCGGCCAAGCCCCTGCCGCCGGGCCGGGAATCGCTCCTGCCACCTTCCCTCGAACGGCAGAGACTTCGCCGCCTGCGCCGGCAGAACCCCGGCCCTTTCCCCAACGACGGCCTGGAAGCCACGCTGCGCGAAATCAATTCCGCTTGCCGGTCCTTGGAGAAGCCGATGGAGGTTTACTTTCTCGGACCGAACGCCACCTATGCGCACGCCGCCGCGGTCCGCCGCTTCGGCCGCTCGGTACGCCACGTTCCGGTCTCCGGGGTCGTCCAGGTGTTTCGAGAGGTTGAGAAGCGCCCGGAAGCCTTCGGCGTCGTCCCCATCGAGAACAGCAGCGAAGGAGTCGTGGGGCTGACGATGGACCTGCTGCTGGAATCCCCTCTGACGATCCAGTCGGAGATTTATCTCCCCGTTCGGCATCACCTGCTCGCTAACGTGGCGCGCAAGAACATCCGGCGAATCTACACCCACAGCCAGGCGGCGGCCCAATGTCGCGCCTGGCTGGCAAGGAACCTGCCCGAGGTGGAGATTCAGGAAACCAGCAGCACCGTGCGCGGGGTGGAGCTGGCGCTGAAGGACAAGCAAGGGGCCGCCATCGCCGGGCAGCTGGCCGCCGAGCTGTATGGGATCAAGATTCTCGCCCGCAACATTCATGACCGGGCGGGGAACACGACCCGTTTCGTCGTCATCGGCCACGAGAAAAACGAGCCGACCGGCAAGGACAAGACCTCGATCATCTTTCTGGTCAAGAACCGCGCCGGGGCGCTCTTCGAGGCCTTGCGCCCGTTTCGCGCCCACGGGATCAACCTGACCAAGATCGAATCCCGGCCGACCAAACGCGAGGCGTGGGAATACGCGTTCTACGTTGACCTGGAAGGACACCAGACCGACGAACGCGTTCAGAGTGCCTTGACCGCCCTCGAGGAGCATACGGTCTATATCAAGATTCTTGGGTCCTACCCTGACGAAACGCGCTGGAGCCTCGCCTAAACTCCATTCCTGGTCGAGAAGCGACATGGCTGGCAATCGTTCCTTAAGCGAGTACTACGCTCGACGGGCGCTCGAATACGAGAGCATTTATTCAAAACCCGAACGGCAAGAGGACCTGGCATCCCTTCGCAGCCTGCTTCAGAATTTACTTCGAGGACAGGATGTACTAGAATTGGCCTGTGGTACAGGATATTGGACGGAGATCATCAGTCAAACGGCCCGTTGGGTGACGGCGACTGATATCAACGACGAGGTGCTGGAGGTAGCACAGACCAAGAAGTTTCCCGGCAACAAGGTGTTGATCCGCAAAGCGGACGCCTTCACTCTGGACGATATCTCGGGCCTTTTCACGGCCGGATTCGCGGCGTTCTGGTGGTCGCATATGGCAAAGTCACAGATCCCGGGCTTCCTTCGGGCATTTCATAGCAAGCTTGGCCGGGACCGCTTGGTCGTCTTTACGGACAATAACTATGTGGAAGGCAGCAGCAGCCCCGTCCTCCGGGAAGACGAGGAGGGGAACACGTACCAGAAACGAAGGCTGAAGGACGGGAGTGAATACGAGGTCCTTAAGAACTTCCCCTCAGCGAACGAACTCCGAGGATACTTGAAAGGTAGAGCCGAGGCCGTCGAAGTCAGGAATCTCACCTACTACTGGTGCCTCAGCTACAGGACAAGACCCGCGCCGTGAGGAAAGCCCTTCAGGGGGAATCTATGACTGTGAGCCAATGCAGGACTCTCGTTATTTACGGTGTCGGCTTACTCGGCGGCTCGCTCGGGCTGGCCGCAAAGAGATACCGGGTTGCCGAGCAAGTGCTGGGCATCGGCCGCAACGAAGCTCGCTTGAGCCGCGCTCAGGACCGGGGCGCTGTAGACGCATACGCTACTGACTTGTCAGCAATCGATGACCAGTGCGACCTGGCCGTCGTTTGTACCCCGGTGGGCCTGATTCCGGACGTCGTTCTCCAGCTGGCCGGGCATCTTTCGCCGCGGGCCGTCATTACTGATGTAGGGAGTACGAAGGGGAAAGTGGTGCAGGCCGTCAGCGCGGGTTGGCCCGCCGGGAAGCCTCCTGCCTTCGTCGGCTCTCATCCAATGTCGGGTAGCGAGAAGACCGGGGTCGACCATGCGAGCGCTGAGCTGTACCGGGACAGCACCTGCATCGTTACCCCGGTGGACTCCACTCCGGCGGCTGCCTTGGAAACAGTGGAGTCCTTCTGGAGAGCCTTAGGCGCCCGGGTGGTACGCCTCAGTCCCGAGGATCACGATCGGCTGGTGGCCTGTACCAGCCACATCCCTCACCTGACGGCAACCGCCCTATCGTTGTTGATGGGTCAGTGCGGGGACGAGAACCCGAAGGCGTACAAGTTGATTGGCGAGGGCTTCCGGGACGCCACCCGAACCGCCGCGGGAGACCCGGTGATGTGGCGGGACATCTGCCTGGACAATTCGCAGTCGATCACCCACGCGCTGGACCAACTGTTGCGCCAAATCGAGGAAATCCGGCAGGCTGTTCACGACGGCCAAGCCGAGCATATCGAGAACCTTCTGGCCAGAGGCCAAGCGGTTCGGCGGCGCGTGAACGCACGAGGCGAAAAGACCTGAGCCATGAATCCACCGGCGTACGGCGAAGAAGCGTTCGTTTCAGGCCCAGCCCGGGGACTGCGGGGCACGATCAGCGTCCCGGGAGACAAATCCATTTCGCATCGCGCGTCGTTGCTCGGGGCCATCGCCGAGGGAACCACCCGCATCGAAGGACTCTTGGAGGCGGAGGATTGCCTTGCGACATTACGCGCGATCCGGCAGTTGGGTGCGAAGGTCGAAAGAACCGCGGAAGGACAGTTCCGGGTGCAGGGGCTGGGGCCGAAGAGCCTGAGCGAGCCGGAAGACATTGTCGACCTCGGCAACTCGGGAACGTCCACTCGGCTGCTGCTCGGGCTGTTAGCGGGCTATCCCATTGCGGCCACCCTGACCGGTGATGCTTCCCTGCGCCGGCGTCCGATGCGGCGCATTGTCGAGCCGCTTCGGCGGATGGGAGCCACCATCGTCGGGCGCGAAGGAGGCGACCGGGTGCCGCTGACTCTTCAAGGGGGGCGGCTGAAAGGGATTGATTACGCCAGCCCGGTCGCCAGCGCCCAAGTGAAGTCGGCCTTACTCCTGGCCGGACTGCGCGCGGAAGGCCGCACCCGCGTCAGCGAGCCGACCCTTTCGCGCGACCACTCGGAGCGAATGCTCCAGGCCTTCGGCGCACAGTTGGAAATCGAGCGCCTGGCTGTCGCTCTGGAAGGCCCCCAGGAACTCGAGGGCCAATCCGTTAAGGTTCCGGGAGACTTCTCTTCGGCGGCATTCTTCCTCGTGGCCGCATTGATTGTGCCCGAGTCCGAACTGACGCTGCGCAACATCGGCCTGAACCCGACCCGAACCGGCTTGCTCGAAGTGCTCCAGGCTATGGGAGGCGCGATCGAGGTGCTGCGCCAGGAAGAAGTCGCCGGGGAACTGATCGGGGACGTCCGGGTGCGCTCTTCCTCCTTGCGGGGCGCAGAAGTCGGTGGCGCGCTGGTGCCCCGGATGATTGACGAATTCCCGATTCTGACGCTGGCGGCCGCCTGCGCCGAGGGGCGCACGACCATTCGCGACGCGCGCGAACTGCGCTACAAGGAAAGCGATCGCATTGCCGCCATCGCGCGCCAGCTGGGACGCCTGGGAATCCACATTGACGAGCGCGAAGACGGCTACGAGCTGGAAGGCCCCCAAGTCATCCAACCCGGCCGCGTGGACAGCGAGGGCGACCACCGGATCGGAATGACGTTAGCGATCGCCGGTCTGGCCGCCCGGGGGGAAACGCGCATCCTGAATCCCGAGTGCATACAGACCTCTTTTCCAAACTTCTTCGAGCTGCTTCGCACAGCAGCGGGGGGTTCCGCAGGCTCATGATGATCACGAGGGACAAGCGGTTCATCATCGCCATTGACGGCCCGGTCGGCGTGGGAAAAAGTTCGGTTGCGCGCGGACTGGCCCACCGCTTGGGTTATCTCTACATTGATACCGGCGCAATGTACCGGGCGGTGACACTGGCGGCTATGCGTCGAGGCGTCCATCTCAACGACCCGGAAGCACTCACGGCGCTGGCCGCGGCCTTGGACATTCGGCTGGAATCCACCTCGCAGGGCTTAAGAGTGTTCTGCAACGGCGAGGATGTCTCAGAGGCCATCCGGGACCCCGAGGTCAGCCGGAATACCTCGCCGGTCGCCGAGACGCCCGGGGTTCGAAGGCGCCTGGTCGAGCTGCAGCGGGCGATGGGGCGACAGGGCGGCGTGATTATGGAAGGGCGCGACATCGGAACGGTTGTTTTCCCCGACGCGGACTTTAAGTTCTTCCTGACCGCAAAGGCCGAGGAACGAGCGCGCAGGCGGCACCTGGAGCTGGAAGGGACGGGCCGCCCTCAGGCCTTCGAGTCGGTCTTGCGCGATCTCGAGGAGCGCGACCGCCGGGACAGCACCCGCTCGGTCTCCCCGCTGCGGCGCGCTCCGGAAGCGATCGAAGTGGATACCACCCCCCTGACGCTCGATCAGGTGATTGAGAAAATCGCCCGGATAGTCGAGAGACAGGCGGAGTAACGGCGAAGGGCCTCCGATGAGGTTGAGACACTGGGGCGATTGTGCCATCTATCAGTGCTGTAAGTTCGGGGTGTGGCTCCTCTGCCATACCTATTTCCGGGTGACCTACCGGGGACGGGAGAACCTCCCCGGTTCGGGAGCCGCACTGCTGGCGTGCCACCACAGCAGCTACATTGACCCGGTCGTCATCGGGCTGGGTGTGCCTCGCATTGTCAGCTACCTAGCCCGGGAGGATCTCTTTAGAACTCCCCTGAAATGGTTGATTCGACATTTATTTGCCTATCCTATCTCCCGTGATTCCAGTGACCTGAGGGCTATCAAGCAAGCTCAGAAACTGCTGAAGGAGGGCAGTATAGTCTTACTCTTTCCTGAGGGCACCCGAACCGACAATGGCCGCGTGAAGGAGTTCAAGGCAGGGGTGGGGCTGGTCGCCCTGCGCGCTCAGGTTCCGGTCGTCCCGGTCTATGTTCAAGGGGCGTACCAACTCTGGCCGCGCCGCCAAAAGTTTCCCCGTCCGGGAAGAATGCGGGTCTATTACGGGCCGCCTCTTCTGCCGGCCGACTACGCCGAGGAACCCCGAAACCGGACAGGGTTTACCCGCATCGCCCGGGAGCTGGAAGAACGCGTGAAAAACTTGGAAAAAGAGGCCCGTTTGTAGTATAATGGTAGTTTTGACGCCAAGTGGCCTTCCCGAATGTCCTGGGAACATGCTGAAAGCCGACAGGAGAGACTGGAGTACTGATGTTATCGGACACTGATAAGAACAATCCCGTTGTCCCGGAGGATCTTCCGGACAAACCCTCGGAGGAAGGACTTCTGGACGAAGAGCTTTCCGCCCAAGCGATGGAGATGCCTTCCGCCGACGTTCTCCCCGGCGATATCGTGCGAGGGACCATCGTCAAGGTTTCCCCCGAGGACGTCATCGTGGACGTCGGCCTCAAATCGGAAGGCGTGATTCCCCTGGAAGACTGCCAGTTCGGCGAGGCATCCCTCAATCTCTTCGTCGGTAAGGAGATTGACGTGCTGGTCCTCCGCCGGGAAGGCCGGGAGGGCTTGCCGGTTCTTTCTCACCGCAAGGCAGTCGAGCGACTCAGCCAGGAAGCGGTCGAGAAGGCGCACCAGGGCGGGGGATACGTCAAGTGCCGAATCGCGGAGAAGACCAAGGGAGGCTTCAAGGTCCACGTCGGCGGGGTCGAGGGTTTTATGCCCTTCTCTCAAACCGGCGTCCGCAAAGGCAACCCGGAGGCCTTGGACGCCCTGCTCGGACAGGAAGTGGAGGCCAAGGTACTCGAGCTGCGGCCGAAACGCGACGCGGTTTTTTCCCATCGGGCCTACGTCGAGGAGACTCGACAGCGGATGAAGGAGGAAACGCTCAGCAACTTGCAGGTCGGCGGGATCGTCAGCGGCAAAGTCAAGCGCCTGACCAGCTTCGGCGCGTTTGTGGACCTCGGTGGTGTGGATGCCTTGCTTCACGTCAACGATATGGCCTGGCATCACGTGGCTAGCCCGAAGGACGCCGTCCAGGTCGGCCAACAGCTCGACGTCAAAGTGCTGTCCATCGAGGGAGAGAAAATTGCCGTCGGGCTGAAGCAGAAGAGCCAGGACCCCTGGCTGGCCGTGCCGAAGAAGTACCGGGAAGGAACCAAGGTGCGGGGCAGGGTTACCAGCCTGACCAAGTATGGCGCCTTCGTGGAAATTGAGCCGGGGGTGGAAGGGCTGATCCACATCTCGGAAATGTCCTGGACCAAGCACGTGAAGCATCCCTCCGAGCTGTTCCAGGTCGGGGATTCGGTGCTGGTCTTTGTTCTCAAAGTGAATCCCGAGGAGAAAAGAATCTCACTCGGCTATAAGCAAACGATGCCCGATCCCTGGAAGACGGTGAAGGAACAGTATCCACCCGGGAGCCGGGTCGAGGGCGAGGTAACCGGCCTGACTGAATTCGGGGCGTTCGTCCAGATCGAGGAAGGCATGGAAGGCCTGATCCACATCTCCGATATGTCCTGGACAGAGAAGATTCGTCATCCCTCCGACGTCGTCCGAAAAGGGGAT
>Ga0209164_1004814_pt1 | contig 11849 bp, 11 predicted proteins | sample MTBNYHSulfiMetaG_FD_187458 | JGI IMG/M metagenome (GOLD analysis project Ga0209164, IMG submission 187458) | Enrichment culture microbial communities from rom New York Harbor, USA that are MTBE-degrading - MTBE-NYH (New York Harbor Sulfidogenic)... | ecosystem: Environmental > Aquatic > Marine >... | reverse complement strand
TTTGGAAATGCTCTTTTCGGAGGAAATGGGACCTTTATTCAGGTACTCTTGGCTGAGCCCGTAGCTCGCCACCAATTTCAGTTCCTTCGTGTCTTCTTCCAATAGTCGGATGGAGGAACCTTTCATCTTCAGGGCTTTGGCCACGTCTTTCGTCAGTGTCTGGAGAACGCTTTTGATATCCAAGCTGGAGTTCATATTTTTGGCCAGATCCAGGAAAATTCCGATGTTTTCCCGGATGCGTTCCAGTAAACGGCTCCGCTCGACCATCATGGCTCCCTGCTCGGCCATGGCCCTAACGAACTTGATCTCTTCTTCAGAAAACTCCCTCGGTTGCGATGTGTAGAGGGACAGAACCCCGATAGTCTGTCCTTGCACCCGAACCGGAAGGGCCAGAATAGAAGCAATACCCTCGGTCTTCTTGGACTCGTGGTGCTCCATTCTGGGATCGCTGGCGGCATCGTAAGCAAGGAGGTAGCCTTCTTTTTCCATGGTGGAAAGCACTTTCTTGATATGCAGCGGCCCCGCGTGGAAGTAGGCCTCGGATAAGCCTTTTTGGGCCGCCCTGGTGAATTCATCCTTTTCCGCATCGGCCATCCAGAGGCAGGCGGCTTTCACCTCCATGGTGTCCACGGCCTTGTCGACCAACAAATTCAGTAATTCGTCGCTCTTCTCAATAGTGCCGAAAGACCTGCAGACCTCGCATAACGTATCGAAAAACTTCTCATATCGACTCATTTCACCTTACCTCGCTGGGGGCTTTTTGCCGGCCTTGCTTTTGCGGAGCCTTTTTCGGTGGCGACCGGTCAGCCCTGGTGGGTCTTTTCCGGGTTCGGGTTGCGCTTTTTCGAGGAGCACTCTTGGGTGCGTCCCGTTCACCCAGCCAGCTAATTATTTTCGGAGCAAACGCACGTTGACACTTAGAACTGACGTAGATCCCGATGTGTCCTGTATCCAGGCAGATGTCTTCCGTATCGGTACTCCCAACCGCCTTGGTAAGCAACTCGCAGGCCGCCGGCGGGACCAGGTGATCGAACTTGCCGTAAAAATTCAGGAGGGGCATAGTGATCTTCTTCAGGTCCACCAATCGGTCGCCCAATTTCATCTGGTTCTTGATGAGGAGATTTTTCTGATAACAGTCTTTTACGAACTGTCGGAGTGTCTCACCGGGCACGTCCGGACTGTCGAATATCCACTTTTCCATGCGAATGAAATTTTCCACAAAGGCTTTGTTGTCTGCGTTCTCCAAAAATCCTACGTACTTGTCGATCATCAATCGGGCAGGATTGAGGAGCAAAAAAGCATAGTTCATCAAATCTGCCGGCATGTTGCCGAAAGTATCCACCAATCGGTCCGCGTCCACCCGGCGCATCCAGACGTGCAAGAGGCCCTGATCGGTATCAAAATTGGTGGGGGTGACCGTGGTAATTAGATTTTTTATCTTCTCGGGAAACAGGGAGGCGTACATGACGGTAAAGCTGCCGCCCATACAGATTCCCATGAGGTTTATCTGGTCCACGTCCCGGGTGCGGCGAATGAAGTCCACGATGTTGTCCATATATCCGCAGACATGATCTTCGATGGTGAGGAACCGGTCCTTGGGAGTAGGATAGCCCCAATCTACCATGTACACATCGAGACCGTTTTTTATGAAAGTTTGAATCACGCTCCTGTCCGGTTGGAGGTCCAGCATGGTTTCCCGGTTGATTAAGGCGTACACGACCATAAGTGGCGTCTTAAGCGCGCTTTCGCCGACAGGCTTATAGTGTTTCAGCCTTACCCGGTCTTCCTGATAAACCATTTCGTAGGGAGTGGTGGAGATGTCGGTGTCCAGAGGTCCCGTCAATACATCGGGCGCCTTTTGAGCTCGCGTTTGAACCTTTTCAGCCTCTTCCGCCAACTTCTTGGTGATGAGATCTAGTCGAAGTTTCGGTTCAGCCATGACGCACCTCCACGAACAGAGCAGGTTTCCGGTTAAGCGGCGCCTGCCGATTTCTTTAGCGCTCTCAATTCTTTCTTAATGTTGAGGAGTTCCAGGTACACCTCATCCATGTCCTTCTGAGAGGGTACAGGCAGGGTCTTGACCACGTCCTCCAAGAATTCCCGTCGCGCTACGCTGAAATCCTCGAAGGCGCTGAGCGTCTCGCACATGGTCTCCACGTACTCGGGTGAATTAAACAAGGTCATGTAATGACCCTCAAGAACTTTAATCCATTTGCGGTAGTAGTCTTTGAAATCTTCTGAAAACTCTCCCTCCGCTGAAAGCTTTTCCATCTCTTGCTGCACGACTTTCAGCGATTTCTCCACAGGAGCGTAAATCATGCATAAGAACTCGGACAGACTTCCCTGAAACAGATTAAACCTGTCTACTACCCGACTCGCTCTCTCCTGATAGAGGCGGGTCAGTCCAAGTTGGGGCATATTCAGGAACTTGCGCAATTCTCGCTCGTAAAACTCAGTCCAGACTTTGAACGCTTCCCTGTCCAGTTCTTGCATGCGAAACGCTTTGGTCTGGGCGGCCAATCCTCCAACTCTTTCGATCCACTGGCTCTGAAGGGCGAGAATTCCCTTCCACCAGGTTGCGGCCATCTTCTGCGCCATCTCAGGAACCAGGCCGGTCTCCTCGAAAAGTGCGCTTACCGTTTCCGTTTCAGCGAACTGACTGGATACGGCTTGAAACATCTTGGCCGCTGATTGCCAGGGTTCGAGAAACCTCCCGAGAAGCCCCTGCTGGAAGTCATCGGGTAACTCGCCGGTCGGCATTAGATCGAGCCAGCTCGTATGGCTTGCGCTCCAAAAGTCCGTAGCTGCTTTCATCCAGGTCTCGAAGACGGGATCCGGACCGTTGGATTTTTGTTGATCCTGGGTCATAATCTCTGCCTCTTACTCTAAGTAGTGGTGGGACGCATACAGGCCGGCCGAACGGAGCTTTTTCAAATATTATAATCCAGTATTGGAGGCCAGGAAAAGAGATACCTGGTGTATCCATTGTGACAGAGAACTCTCGGCAGCCGGAAGGAACGTTCTTCAGGGCGTTGGATCGACGTCCTTCTTCGTCAAGTACTCCAGGCCCTTCATCAACTCCATGAACTGGTCGGTCTGGGTTTCGATCAAATCCTGGAAACCTTTTTGAAGTTCCTCCTGCCCTGTGGCTTTAAATTCCACCAGCATACGAAGATTGTTGATCGTCTCCTCTTGGGCGGCAACCTTCTTCTTAAGATCTTCATACTTCCGGACTAGAGCCAGGTGTTCCTGGAGGGGGACTACGCCACAAAGGGACAGATAGTCTTTTGCCGACTTCTGGAAAGCCTCTTGGGCTTGCTTCCAGAGATTCGATACATCGGAGCTGCTGTCCGGTTTCATTTCGAGCCCATAGGCCCTGCGAAACAGAGCCAATAGATTCTCGGAACCGCTCATCCCCTGGGCCATCCACTTCAAGGCCTCTTCCAGGAGCTTTTGCTCCTTAGCAGCGTTGGTTAGAACCTGTCCCCAAAATTCCATGAATTTCGCATCCATGAGCACGGTTCGCCTTATTCCGGAGCCTTTCGATGGCGGGACTTTTCCTCCAGGTCCAATTGAAAACCGACCGGTCCACGAAATTTCTCCAGGAAGCAAGAGTGCAGAGCGCACTCGGAGGTCGGCAAGGACCAGGATGTGGCAATGGCGCCGTGCCCTTTGGGAAATATGGAAACTTCCGCCTCCACGAAGTCCAGAGGGGCCAATGCAGACTCCATATCCACCAGGTCATCGTCTTTGCCGACACAGATCAGGAACTTGATGCCTTTCTCCTGAATTCGCCGAAAATTGAGCTTCTTCCCGAAAAGCTTGACGGGGAGGGTCCCGTCCCGGTCCACCGGGATGGTGTACGAGTCAAAGCTGAGCTGAGTGATGGCCAAAGGCAAATCCGCACGGTCGTAAATCAACCAGTGATTGATGGCCGCAGCAGTCTTCGAGATTTCGGGCTTGGGTCCCTTCTGCTTTTGAAACATCCTCAGGTCTTTGGCGAAGCTCACCAAGGGGGCTTCCCTTTCCATGCTCTTCAGCTTGTAGACCCAGCCCATCACCGCGCCGTCCACGACTTGGTTACCGTTGGGCAACGTCTTTACCGCATATCCCAGATCGCGAAAGCGCGGCGGAAGGTGTTCGAGGTATTCCACCAGAGACTTACTGCGAGTTCCGTCCATTGGAGCCACACAGGTAATGAAGGCGTCCACCAACCCGTCCAGTTCACCGGAAAGCAAAGCAAGTGCGGAGACAAACCCGCCCTGGCAGTACCCGTTCAATGTGATCGGTCGATTGTGTCTGGCTTTCACGACTTCACAGAAGTAGCGGGTGTCCAGGGCATCCTCCTCCCCGGTCAACAGTTGGACCGCAGGGTGGGTGTTTATATCTTTCACGATACGCACGTACGTGGGGATGGCCTGGTTGGCGAAACAGTGCACGTAGCTCTTGTGTTCCTTGGGCAGGAAGGCCAGGATGTTTGCCCCCAGCACATAGGGCGGCACGATAATGACGGGCTTGCCATGGGGATTCACGGTTACCCCTTCGTCTCGCGGCAAGACCTGGTAGAGTTCAAATCGATCCGTTTCAGCCACCTTTAAATATCCACCGTCGTCAAAATGGAAACCGAATTCGGATTTGATATCGCGGATAGCTTCCGGATACTCGAACAGCGCCAGCTCAAAGATGGCCGCCAGTCTGGCCCAGAACTCGGGGAGGCCTTCCCCTTCTTGACCGAAGGTGGTTGTACACCAAGCGTTGAGCCCTCTTTCCAACTCGACGGCAACAAAATCGCTGATAGCGGAGAGACTGCTAACCAACCCATTTCCGCCCACCTGCTGATTAAACAAGAACAACTCAAGATAATCCTCTGCGGTTTCGTTGGGCGTAACGCGCAGAACCTTATCCCTCTCGACCCTGAGGAACGAGTGAAAAGCGGTCCGGAACGGAATCAAAAATTCCATTGTATACACCGAAGAGCCCAAACCCCAACCTTGGAACGAACGCGCCTGATCCCAGGCCGCGTTCGTCATTCGATGAGCCATCTGTACGAAGAGATCCGTGGAAGCAGACTGAAGTTCCGATATCCGCCTCGTTAATTGATTTAGCATGTGCATGTTACTTGCTTTTGCCCTTCTCTTCCGTAATGAAGAATTCTTCTACCTTCTTGAATCCTTCTTCCACAGCCTTACGATAATCTTCACGGCCCTTCTTGTAGCTGCTGATCCATTCGTTTAAAGTTTTCTTACCCTCCTCAGGCAACCACGCGGCCTGCTCCACGAACGTGTTCATCATTCGCTCGTTTTGGTCCTGAACCATAACAATCGCCTTGAAAGCATTGTCAAAAGCTTTCTTGTTGAAATCGACCATCTGTGCAAACATTTGTTTAGGATCCATGTTTTTTCTCCCTTAAGTTAGTTGAGTGGGCTTCTGCCCTAAGTAACTACGGGCAGCTTCGTACCGCCAAGAATTATTTGGACTTGTCCTTAGACACAGTGACGAAAAAATCTTCTACTTTCCGGAATCCGTCTTGGGATGCTTTATAGTAAGCTTCTCGGCCTTTTTTGAGCACCTTGATCCACTCGTTTGAGATCTTCTTTCCCTCCTCAGGGAACAATGCGGCCTGGGCCATGAGCGTGTCCAGCATGCTCTCACAGTGGTCTTGAGCCATAGCCATAGCGTTGAACGTGTGCTCGAAGGCTCTCTTATTACAATCCAACATGTCTACAAACATTTGTTTCGGATCCATTATTATTCTCCCTTGGCGCGCCTGCCGGCGCCGTATCTCATCTAGATGGTGAAGAACTCTTCTACGTGCTTGAAGGCTGCTTCTACAAAGGTATGGTAAGCTTCGCGGCCCTTCTTGAACGCGTTGGTCCATTCATGTACGAACTTCTTCCCTTCCAGAGGAAAGGAGGCGGCCTGCTCCATGAATCTGTTGATGACTCGTTCGTTCTGGTCCTGAACCATCACCATGACCTTGTGCCCGTTGTCGAAAGCCTTTTCATGGAAAGAAAGCATCTCTTTGACGATCTGATTAGGATTCATCTTGTGTCTCCTGATCGGCGCTCGTCGGCGGCGATTTTGTCACGCGGGTTATGCTAGCCGTTCGCTGGATGTCGGGAGCCGAATCGGGGTCTTGAGGGGTATCAAAGAATTCCTCTACCTGCTTGAATCCCTCTTCCAAAACGCGGTGGAAGTGTTCTCGGTCCAGCTTGGACGCCTCCATCCATTCCTTTATGACCTGCTTCCCCTCTTCAGGAAAGCAGGCAGCGTGTTCCATGAGCCGCTTCACTCTTCTTTGATTTTGCTCCTCAATCATCACTATGGCATTCAAAGTGTTGACAAAGACGGTTTTGTTGAAGCCGAGCATTTGTTTGACCATCTGATGGGTATCCATCTGCCTGCCTCCCTGCCGGTAGGCGCCGGCTCGGATCATTTAAAACCGATGCCGCCCCCGGTCGTTGGATGTGAACGATCGAACCCTCCGATTTAGGAGCGTGGAACACTCCGGCAACACCTTTGTCCGGACCGGCGCCCAACACGGTACATCCCGTATTTTTGTTTGTCGCCGGGTCCCTCGCATGTTAGCATGTTGAGGTCCCCCGGGGCGCGGGCGGCGTTCCGGCTGTTCTGGGTATTGAAATCGTTATGGCGACTTAATAACACAGACAAAGGGTGTTGTCAATAAGAAATTGTGCATTGCAGCAAACAACGAAATCGGGGTACCCCGGCGGTGCCTTCATCTTTGTGTAGATAACATATTGAAATAATAAATGTATTTTAGAAATCTCATAGAACGTGGCGTGAGGTTCGTACGAAATAAACGATGTTTTTGTGCGACATAACAAACGGGAACAACGTTAGGGAGAGGAAGGTCATGCAGGATCAGGTGCTCATTAAACGGTACCCCAATCGAAGATTGTACGACACCAGCGCTAGTTCCTACGTCAAGCTGGATAGGGTTGCGGACCTGATCCGACAGGGTCGGATCGTCAAGGTCATCGAAGCCGGCAGCGAAGAAGACATCACCGCCTACGTGCTCACGCAGATCATGCTCGAAGAGGCGAAAAAAAAGAATTTTCTTCTGCCGGTTTCCGTGCTCCATCTCATTATCCGATACGGAGATACGTTGCTGGGTGAGTTTTTCGAAAAGTACCTCCAGGAGGCCATAAAAAACTTCGTCTCCTACAAAACCTTCACGGATGAGCAGTTTCGAAAGTGGATGGAGCTGGGGTTTGACCTCTCCGAGATGACTCAGAAAACCGTCTCCGAAATGCCACCCCTTAAGCCTTTTTTCGACTTCTTTTCCGAGTCGAAAGATAAGAAAAGCACGAGCGAGTGAATCGTCCCGTTTACGGGTCACCCATTAAAAGGCCCTCGGTCAAGGAAAAAACTTCCCCTTTGCAAGAAAAACCATTTTTTTCTTGCCGAGGTAGGCGTATGTATTGGCTACACGGTGGCGGTCCTTCGATCCAAACTCCTATACTGAATCGCTTCGGACGCATGCACGGCGGAGATCTTTTCCTTTGCCTGAAGGTCGGCGATGGTGCGGGCGATCTTGATATTTTCTACGGTAGGCTCGGGCGCAGGTCGGACTCCATGCTTTATTCTCCTCCCTTACCCCCCACGCGCAAAAAGCCCGCCTGAGCGGGGTTCATTGTGTTTCCTCCAATACCTTTCGAATCGCGATCTCAAGTGGCGTTAGATCATTACGCACCGTCTCCCAGACAATCTCAAGGTCCACCCCGAAATATTCTTGAATAAGCTTGTCCCGCATGCCGGCGTGATATCCGGGGTCCCCCTGGAATAATTCGGAGCGAACCGACGTCGAACGCGCACGAACGGCGTGGGATGCACTATGGACATGGCGAAAAACGCCATTTTTACAAGAGGTTCCGGAACCATACGCATTTTTGGGGAGCGAAAAAACTTGCAGGTTATACACTTCCCTGTCTGAAATGTAACCCTGATGATGATATATATCCGATGAACTATCAGAACGGGGAAGGGGAAGATCCTTTATCGAGTAGGAGAGGGCCTCGCAGCCCCCGTCCTTCCACACCACCGGGCATACGGTTTCGTACCACGGCGATTACCTTGGCGATCGGTGCTTTTCCTGTTTTCAATAGCAGGTGGAAGCGGTTGGGGATCAAAGCACAGGCAAAACAGGGTGTTGCGGTCTCAAGCAGCACTTTCGCCAGACGACCGACAAACCGGTTTCCGTCGGTATCGTCACGGAAAATGTTGCGCCGCTCCAACCCTCGGCAGATGATGTGATGCAACGCCCCCGGCGCATCAATGCGTGCTTTTCGTGGCATGAGGTTTCTTTATCATAGATGATGAAACAGAGAAACGCGCAAAATCAACCCCGTGCCTTTTTTCTCTACCCATAATGGTTGCTCCATCTATTTATTTGACGATCTTTGCGGCCGGCTGTAAATCGAGCCCGACCAGTACGCGCTCTCTATTGGATAGATCGCCGATAAGCTTCCTAACAGGAGAAGGCAATTGCCTCACTAAAGTTGGGATGGCGAGGATCTGCTCTCCTTTGGCAAGCTTGGGATTCTTCAACAGGTCTACTACTTCGATGAGGTATTTGCCGGCAAGGTGCTCCTCACAAATCTTTTTAAGATTGTCAAAGGCCTGTGACGATTTCGGCGTCTGCCCGGCTATATAGAGCTTTAATATCCAAGTCTCTTCCGAAGCATCCGGCTCGGCACTTTTCTTTTTTCCCGATGCCTTATTTTTCATGTCACACTCCTTTTCCGCTTTTCCTTCGAGGTTTCTTTCGCGCGCTTTCCGGAACGCTCAAAGAATCCGCACTACGCATGCGGCCCATTTCTTCTCGTTCTTCATCAAGGCGGCGCTGCCTCTCATTTTCATGATTCATCATCTTTTTCAGATCGCCATTTCCGGCCTCGAGTTCGGCCTGTAAGGCCGCAATCTGGGCTTCCAGAGCTTTTTGCCGGCTCTCAAGACCTCTTTTTTTCAGCTCGATCTCTTCCTCACGGGCGATTTCAGCGCCTTTTTCCTGGAGCTCCTGTGACACCCGCGCCGATCCGGTGAGGACTCCGGACGGACCCACGTAGACATCCAGGAGGTCAATACCCAGATCCGTCAGCAGGAACTCCCGGATCTGGTTGGAATGGGCCATTCCCCGGGATTTGAGAATGTATAATCCGCGATTGCGCTCTCCTCCGATTTCAATGTCAAGAAGCAAAAGCCACGTATCGGCCAGAGAAGAGATGGCCACGTCCGTTGCTTCTAAAGCGGCTCCACCGGAAGTCAGGTTGGTGAGCATGGCCGTGACTTGATTCATCTTCAGAAAATCGATCAACCGGGTCAGCATCGCCTTGACATCGAGGGGATTCCCCAGGCTCATGAGGTTTGTGACAGGATCCACGGCCACGGCAGCCGGTTTGAACTCATTGATAAGCTTATGCATCGTCAGGAGGTGCGTCTCAAGCCCGTAACCCGTCGGCCTTTCCGTGTGAAACTTCAGGAGCCCCTTTTCAAGCCAGGGCTCAAGGTCTATTCCGATGGAGCGCATGTTGCGGATGATCTGCGGTGCGGATTCTTCGAAAGCAAAATACATACATCGCTCTCCGCGCCGGCAGGCCGCATCAACAAAGGATGCAGACACGCTCGTCTTTCCTGTTCCGGCCGTGCCTGAAAGCAGGATACTGCTTCCGCGGAAAAACCCCTTTTCCCCCATCATAGAATCGAGCCGGGGAATGCCTGTCGAGATCCTTTCGGTGACAACGGCGTGATTCAGCCCGATGGAGGTAACGGGGAGGACCGACATCCCTTTTTCTTCAATCAAAAAGGGGTATTCATTGGTGCCGTGGGTGGAGCCCCGGTATTTGACGATGCGCAAGCGCCGGGTGGAAAGTTGCTCCGTCACCCGGTGATCCAGGAAAATGACGCAATCGGAAACATATTCCTCCAAGCCATGGCGGGTGAGCGTATTTTCCCCTTTTTCGCCCGTAATAACGGCGGTCATACCCTTCTTCTTGAGCCATCGAAAGAGCCGGCGCAGTTCCGCCCGAAGGATCAAGGCATTAGGCAACCCCGAGAATAGTGATTCAATGGTATCGAGGACAACTCTTTTGGCCCCGATCGAATCGATGGCGTCTTCAAGTCGGATGAAAAGGCCTTCCAGGTCATATTCACCGGTCTCTTCTATCTCGCTTCTCTCAACGAAGACGTAATCGAGCAAAAGCTTCCCGGACGCTGAAAGGCTATCGAGATCAAAGCCCAGGGAACCCACATTTTTGGTCAGTTCCTCTGCGGTTTCCTCAAAAGACATGAAGACCCCAGGCTCATTGTACTGGGTAGCTCCCCTGACTAGAAACTCCATGGCAAAAAGGGTCTTGCCGCAGCCGGCAGCCCCGCAAACCAGCGTGGGCCGCCCAGTGGGCAACCCTCCACCGGTGATCTCATCAAGTCCCTGTATCCCTGTGGGCGATTTTTCTAAATCCATCCTGAATGCCTTTTTTTTATCCTTTTTCCTGACCATTTCTCATTTCCTCCTTTTTCATGAGGTTTTTTCGGGCGGCGATTATGATTCTTTCGTATGAGAAGAATGATTCAGCTGCAGGTTGCAGGCTACCCACCCGAATTGCCGTCAAAAGCAATCGGTAGCGCCACTTTGTTGCAGTAGCATGCAGACGGTCCGGCTTCGACCACTCGAGCGGCTGGGTCATGCTTATCATCATGCAAGGACAGCCCGATAAAGCGAATATGGGCGAGAACTCGGAATGGATGGTCCAGGTTTCTTAAAGAACGCGCCTGCAAAAGCCGTTGAACCGTTCTGTGAGATCACTCCGTGTGTAAATGGGGGTGAGACACGGCATGGGGGCGGAGTTGGAACGGACCATGTTGCTTTTGCGTTATCCTGCTTACAAACAGGCCCGAAACATGAAAAATACTGAATTTTCAAAATAGATCTTTAAATTACTGGTGTCAACGTCGGAATTATGTGGGGGTAATATGGGGAAATAACCCATGTTAAGAGATGGACAGCAGGTAGGTTCTAAGATTGGTCTTACTGTTCTTTATACCGGTTTTTATCCTGACGTTATCCCGATGAAAATGGATGGTGCTCGGCGCCAGATTCATTACCTCGGCAATATCTTTTGTTGTTTTACCTTGCTTGATCAAATTTGCCACTTGAATTTCCGTTGGAGTAAGCTTTAAGAATTTCGAGGATAATAGTTGAATAAATGGTGATGCAATATCATTCACATTCGAATCCAGGATATCGGTATACACTCTTTGTTCTTCGGTTAGGTTGGACCGCCTAAGTTTTCCTAAATATGGTTTGATCAATTCATTCATATTCAGCAATATCTTTTCTTCAAATTCAATCTTGTCTTTCTTCCTTTGTCTTAGCAAAACCTTGAGCGCCGTATTCGCTTCCTCAAGGTTTATCGTCTTGGCCTTAAGCTGTTTCGCCCGATCCTCAGCCAGCTTGGTACGTTCGGCCACCCGCTGCTCCAGAGTCTCATTTAACTGCAGCAGGGTCTCTTCAGCTTTTTTGCGTTCGGTTATGTCCTGCCAGCCGATGACGCCGCCGGTGATGTTGCCCTGAGCGTCACGGATTGGAGCAGCCGTGCAGAGAATTGAAATCCTTGTACCATCCGGTCTACCGAGAATCCATTCCTCTTGTTCGACCATTTCCCCTTTCTGTGTTGCCCGCGTTAACAGCCTGTTGAAAAACTCCCTTGGCTTGGGCGTTTCTTGTTGTAGTTTTTTGGCGTTTGTAGTAGTATAACCTGCTGAGAATACAGAATAAAAGGAGCATTGAATGGCTCTCGGCAGGAAGAACCGATCGAAACAGAAGGCCA
>Ga0209164_1004806_pt1 | contig 11859 bp, 11 predicted proteins | sample MTBNYHSulfiMetaG_FD_187458 | JGI IMG/M metagenome (GOLD analysis project Ga0209164, IMG submission 187458) | Enrichment culture microbial communities from rom New York Harbor, USA that are MTBE-degrading - MTBE-NYH (New York Harbor Sulfidogenic)... | ecosystem: Environmental > Aquatic > Marine >... | reverse complement strand
CTCCGCGTAGCAATCATCTAGGATAACTTGCAGGTCGAAGACGGTGCCGCCGCTGGGGCCCTCCTGAAACCGCTCTACGAGGAAACCTGTGGTCTGCGCGTCGCCTGTCACGGGGATAGAAGTCTGGAAGCGTGGGGCACCTGGTTCTACTTCGAGTGTGTCCTCATGTGAGAGGACGTGTTCCAGTCCAAGTGATACACGCTTCTGCCTCCTAGCTAAACTAGGTGCCCCATATGAGGCCGTGGACGCTTTAAAGACTTGTTAACCATAAATTGGTTAGCCCTGGAACTCGGCCACCTGGTCCACCGTTTTCCGCCGGATGCTGGGGGGCTCGCCGTCCGGGTACCCCAGGATTACTGCTCCGCTCAGCTTCCAATCCTTACCGAAGTAGCCTCTTATGGCCTCGTAGGCGTAGTGGACGTCCCCGATCCACAGGCTGCCCAGGCCCAGGTCGTGGGCCCTCAGGAGCATGTTCTGGATGGCTGCCGCGACGCTGTGCTCCTCCGTGAGCCACCCATAGGCGCCGCTGTTCCACACGATGATGAGCACGGGAGCCTTATCCATTATCCTGCACGAGTTCTTGGAGGATCCCGACGCTGCTACGCCGTACTTCTCTACGAACCTGTCCAGCTCCTCGTCGAACGCCCTGAGGAACGCGGCCTTGGCCCCGCCGGTCAGCACTGTGAACCTCCACTGCTCGCCTCGTTTAGCCGACGGCGCGTAGGTGGCCGCGTCCAGCACCTCACGCACCAGCTCCACGGGCACCGGGTCAGCCCTGAACCGCCTGATGCTCCTCCGCCCCCTTATGGCTTCTATGAGCTCCATCGTACACCATATAGGCTGGGGGCGCACCATTACATAAGTCTGGGTGAAAAACTTGAGGCTGCTGGCCATCGGGGACAACTGCGTGGACCACTACGCGGAGCTGGGCAGGAGGTTCCCGGGGGGCAACGCGTTGAACGTAGCAGTCTACGCGTCCAGGGTTCCCGGGGTCCACGCCGACTACGTGGGGGCCGTGGGTACAGACGCGAACGGCGGCTTCATCCTAGACCAGATCAGGGCCCAGGGCCTGGACGCCGGCAGGGTGCTCAGGTGGCCGGGTAAGACGGCCGTCACCACCATCCACATAAGGGGCGGGGAGCGGGTCTTCGCCCACTACCTGGAGGGCGTCCAGAAGGACGCGGCGCTGCCCCAGGAGGCGCTTCCAGACCCCCGAGGCTACGACCTCATCCACCTCAGCGTCTGGGGCTTCGGCAGAGAACACATCCAGCGCATCAGGGAGAAGTCCAAGGCTCTGCTGAGCTGCGACTTCAGCAACCAGCTGGACGACCCCCGCACAGGCATCATGCCTCACCTGGGCTTCAGCTTCTTCTCTGGCCGGCACCTATCTGAGAGGGGCGTGGACCCTGAGGCCAAGCTGAGGGAGCTTAAGGGGCGGACACCCGGCGTCGTGGCCATGACCCTCGGGGAGTACGGGTCCCTGGTCTACGACGGGGACAAGATGTACAGGGGACGAGCCATCCCTGTGGAGGTGGTGGACACACTGGGGGCCGGGGACAGCTGGATAGCCGCGTTCCTTTGCAGCAGGCTCAAGGGCGAATCCATGGATGAATCCATATGGGCGGGCCACCGGGCCGCCGCGGAGACCTGCGGTCGGCTGGGGGCCTGGGGCGGAGACCCCTAGAACTTGACCTTGTCGTAGAACCGCCAGGCGCCCATCCTGCGGTTCTTTGCCAGGCTCAGGTAGTAGCTTAGCCACTCCAGCTCGATGAACAGGGTGAAGGGCGTCATCAGGTTATCAACGTCCAGGCCCTGGCTGTCGTACTCGATGCACTCCACGCCGTTGCCCCTGGCGAACTCGATGACGGCCTCCTCCAGCATCCGCTCCCCGCCTCTGCCCCTGAGGAACAAGGCTGCTGCGCCCTCCGTGAACATCTCTAGGGCGCCGTGCCTGAACTCGCTGTAGCTGATGGGGGTCCCGTGGACCCAGCACATCTCCATCAGCGTGCAGAGGCCGTACTGGTATGTGAGGCCCCAGTTGATGCCGCCCCCCACCACGAACATCTCATCATGATCCTTGAGGGCCAGGCCCTGCGCCTTGGCGGTCTCCTTGGCCCTGGGAATCATCCCGGGGAGTACCTCCGGTAATCTGGTGGCCGTCTCCACCATCCCAGCGCCCACCTCGTACCCCTTCTCGCTGAGTATTGTCCCGAAGAGGATGTAGAGGCAGCCCAGCTTGCCCAGGGTCACGCCCCTGGCCTCCCAGCCGACGCCGTGGTCCGCATTCTCGTTGATCACCGACTCCGCCCTCTGGGTGAGGCCAACGGTGGCTGCTCCACGCTCCTTACACCACTCCAGAGCCTCAACGATCTCCTTGGTCCTGCCGCTCTGGCTTATGAACACGCAGGCAGCGTCAGGGCCCACGGCCTCCGGCCTCTGCTCCAGGAACTCCCAGCCGCTGTAGGCGTGCACAGGCACCTCAGTGTACTTGTCGGCGATGTACCGTATGGGAAGCTGGACGCTGTAGCTTCCTCCGCTCCCCACCAGGTAGAACCGCTTATACTTGGCCAGCTCCCTGCCCAGCTTGACCAGCGCCGGCCTCTGCCTCACCACGGCCTCCAGGGTCTGCTCCGTCACCCCGTCCACAAGCCACTCCGGGCGATAAGTCTCTTCAGATAGATAGTCCACGGGCCCACTCATGCGTGACACCAGGTGGCTGAAGGATGGGCTGTGGAGATAAAAACGTTACAACAAGATGAGGGGAGCCTACAGGTCCAGCTTAAGGGACTCCTTGAGCCCCTTGTACCGGTTCCTGATGGTGACCTCGGTGACGCCGGCCGCGTCCGCTATCATCTTCTGGGTCCGTTTCTCGTCGTTCATGACGCAGGCGATGTAGAGGGCAGCGGCTGCCAGGCCCATGGGGTCCTTGCCTGCCGTGGTCTTCATGTCCTCGGCTCTCCTGAGGATGTTCACGGCCGTCTGCTGTGTGTTCTCGCTGATGTTCACCTTGGCCGCTATCTTGGGGACCCTGTACTGGGCCTTGGGGATGGGCATGCTCATGTTGAGCTCCCTGAGGAGGAGCCTGTAGCAGCGGGCCAGGTCCTTCTTGTCGATGGTGCTCACCCTTCCCAGCTCCCGGAGGGTCCTGGGGGTGCCAGTGTCCCTGCAGGCTGCGTAGAGGCTGGCGGCCGCGATGGCGCTTATGCTGCGTCCGCGTACAAGTCCCTTTTCGAGGGCCTTCCTGTAGATGACTGCCGCCCGCTCCTTCACAGGCTTGGGGATGTGGAGCTTGTCGCTGAGCCTGCTGAGCTCGGTCATGGCGTGGCTCAGGTTCCTGTCGATGCTGCTCTGGTAGCTGCTTCTTATGTGCCACTTCTTCAGCCGCAGCATCTGGAACATGGTCTTGGTGGGGATAGTGCGCCCGAAGGCGTCCTTGCCCACCTGCCCGATCATGGTGCTGAGGCCCTTGTCGTGGACGCTGAAGCTGAGGGGCATCCCGACCCTGCTGCGCGAGTCTCTCTCGTCCTGGCTGAAGGCCCTCCACTCGGGGCCCTCGTTTATCATGTTGTCAGCCATGACGAGGCCGCACCCTCCGCAGATGCGCTCCCCAGAGCCGCTATCGATAATAATATGCTTGCTTCCACACTCGGGGCACACGTCGTCGCTGCCAGCCTTAGTGACCGTCTTCATCATCATGCTTTTTCACCTTTGAGTTCAATTCGCTAGGAATACCCCGAGCCGCATCGGAATACGTGTCCGCGAACAGAGTAGCGATACAGCAACGCTCGCCTATTTATATTTTTCCCCTATATGTACCATAGATTCCATAGTCGTTGACGTATGTTCTAGTATATACCTATGGAAAAACGATCTTTATAACTGATCCATTCCTCTTCTGGGGCACATAGAAGATTGATTCATGGTGGTTCGGGATGGGCGCGCAACCATTTTATCCGGTGCCCGCGCCTTCTTCAACATGGCTGACATCCCTGAAGTCAAGATCGCCGTCCTGGGCGGCTCCACCACCATCGGCGCCAGGTTCCCCCGCGACTACAAGGGCGTCAAGGTTCTGGAGGACAACCTGGTCTTCGACACCCCCTTCGGCCCCACCGCCCCCTTCACACACGCCAGCTACCGGGGCAAGGAGTTCCTCTACGTGGACTTCCACGGCATCACCCAGCAGATCAGGAACACCCAGCCCGACAGTAGCGGAGAACGCGTCTTCTACGTCCTGTGGAGGGCAGGGGCCAAGAAGATCATCGGCACAGCCCTGTGCGGCTCCACCAACAGGCTCCTGGACCCAGGGGACGCGGTCATCCCAGACGACTTCGTGGACCTCACCGCCAAGCGGGCCCAGATGCTCATGGTGAGCCTCCAGGACAAGGGCCTGGACGTGCAGAGGTACAGCTACAGGCTCCACCAGCCCCTCTGCCCCACACTCAGCGGGCACCTGGTGGAGGCGTGCGAGGCGGCCGGCTTCCCCCGGGTCTTCAAGCGGGGCGTCGTGGGGGTCGCCGAGGGCCCCAGGCTGGAGAGCCCCGCCGAGATCAGGCTCAGGTGGCAGAACCTTGGCATCGACGTGGTCACCATGAACCTGGTGCCCGAGGTCTTCTTCGCCCGGGAGATCGGCGCATGCTACGCTGCCCTGGAGCTGGTGAGCAACTACGGGGAGGGCCTCGTCGACCCCAGGTGGGAGGGCGACACGGCCTTCAGCGAGTTCCAGAAGAGGTGGACCCGGCCCACGTCGGAGGCTCTGCTACGCGTCATCGAGGCCATGGACCCCGACGACGAGGGCTGCGGCTGCTCAACGTACCGTTGGAGGAGCATCCTCCTCTGACCCTCATTCGGTAAAGCATTATTATATAACTGTACTCTATTCAAGTTAGAGGATTAAGCAATGGTCAAGACCACCGTGTCACTCATCAAGGCGGACATCGGCAGCATCCCCGGCCACGTGACCGTGGCCAAGCCGCTGATGACCCTCGCCGAGAAGAAGATGGCCGAGGCCCAGAAGGCCGGGATCATCAACAGCTACTACGTTTTCAACGCCGGCGACGACACCGAGCTTCTCATGACCCACAGCAAGGGCGCGAACAGCCCAGAGATCCACGGCCTCGCCTGGGAAACCTTCATGGCCTGCGCCCAGAAGGCCAAGAAGCTCAAGCTCTACGGCGCCGGCCAGGACCTCCTCTCAGACGCCTTCAGCGGTAACGTGAAGGGCCTGGGCCCAGGCGTCGCCGAGATAGAGTTCAAGGAGAGGGGCAGCGATCCAGTGATAGTTTACGCGGCGGACAAGACGGAGCCCGCCGCCTTCAACTACCTTCTCTACAAGATATTTGCGGACCCCAGCAACACCAGCGGCCTAGTCATCGACCCCAGGATGACCTGCGGCTTCAGCTTCGATGTCCTCGACGGCAAGGAGAACAAGAGCGTCGTCCTTCGGTCACCCGAGGAGCTGTACAGCCTCCTGGCCCTCATAGGAGCCACCGAGACCTACATGATCAAGAATGTGACCAGGAACGACGACGGGGAGATCGCCGCAGCCAGCAGCACCACGAAGCTGAACTACATAGCAGGCAAGTACGTGGGCAAGGACGACCCCGTCTGCCTGGTGCGAGCCCAGAGCGGCCTGCCCAGCGTCGGCGAGATCACCAGCCCCTTCCTGCACCCGTACCTGGTGGCGGGCTGGATGAGGGGAAGCCACTGGGGCCCCTTCATGCCCGTGGGCCTCAAGAACAGCAAGTGCACCCTGTTCGATGGGCCGCCCAGGATCGTGGGCCTCGGCGTCCAGGTGTCCGACGGCATGCTGGCCGCGGACGACGACGGCAAGCCCATGGTGGTGGACCTCTTCGACGACCCCGCCTTCGACCTGGCCCGCCAGGAGGCCATGCAGATGGCCAGCTTCATGAGGATGCACGGCGTATTCCAGCCGGCCCGCCTGGGGCCGGGGGCCATGGAGTACACCACGCTGCCCCAGTGCCTGGCCAGCCTGGAGGGCAGGTTCAAGAAGGAGAAGTGAGGCCCCCCCATTTTCTGTTTTTCTTAATGTAGAGGTTATAAGGGCGCTCAGCGTTATCGCCATGAGGCTGCGAAGCCGCCCGGTGGAGCCATGAACTACTCTGAAGCCTTGGACTGGGTGTACAACGTGAGACGGTTCGGACCCCACCGAACCCTGGAGCCGACGAGGCGCATCCTGGGGCTGCTGGGCGACCCCCAGAAGACATTCAAATCCGTCCATGTGGGCGGCTCCAACGGCAAGGGCAGCACCTCGGCCCTCACAGCGTCCATCCTGGAGGCCGCCGGGCACCGGGTGGGCCTCTACACCTCCCCCCACCTGGAGGAGTTCACGGAGAGGGTGAAGGTCAACGGCGCCGAGATTCCCCGGGAAGACGTGACCCGCCTCCTAGGCGTCATCAGGGCCCTCTTCGAGGAGATGGTGGAGCAGTCCATGCCCCTCAGGTTCTTCGACATAGTGACTGCCATGTGCTTCAAGTACTTCCAGGAGCAGCAGGTGGACTACGCAGTGGTGGAGGTGGGCCTGGGGGGCAGGCTGGACGCCACCAACGTCATAGACCCTGTTGTGAGCGTCATCACCAACATCGGGTACGAACACACCAACATCCTGGGCGAGACCCTGGAGCTTGTAGCCGGGGAGAAGGCGGGCATCATCAAGCAGGGCAGGCCCCTGGTGACTGCCACCCGGGACGACTCAGTGTTCAAGGTCTTCAAGGAGAGAGCGGACAGCCTCGGCTGCAGGGTGATACGGGTGGGCTACGACACCGAGTACAAGAAGCTGGGAATGACCATGGAGGGGCAGAGGTTCAGCCTCAGGAGCCTCAGGGGCCGGTACGATGACCTCTTCACTCCCCTCCTGGGGGACCACCAGATAGTGAACGCGGCGACGGCGGTGGCCGCCGCTGAGGCGGCCGACATGGAGGGCTCCGTAACCGAGGAGGCCGTCAGGGTGGGCCTCAGTGAGGTCTACTGGCCGGCCAGGCTGGAGGCTGTCATGAGCCGGCCCCTGGTGGTCCTGGACTGCGCCAAGGACGCCGAGGCCACGGCGGCCGTCAGGCGAAGCGTGGAGGAGGAGATACCTCACAGGGGGCTCATCGCGGTGACGAGCATCAGCACCGACAAGAAGATTCCTGAGATGATCCGGAACATCTCCGCCATGGCGGACAGAGTCATCCTCACCACCCACAGCGTCGCGGAGAGGGCCTCGGACCCCCACTACCTGGCGGGGCTGGTGGCCGAGAACGGCAAGCCCTCGGAGGTCCACCCCGTGGCTGAGGAGGCCTTCGCCAGGGCCCTGGAGCTGGCGGGCCCGGAGGACATGGTCCTGGTGATAGGCTCCGTGTTCCTGGCCGGCGCCGCCCGCACCTACTTCAAGGGCCTCAGATCAGGCCGCTGAAGCGCACCGCCTCCCCCGTGATCCTTCTGCGCATTGCATCGGCTGAGGCCCGCAGGGTCTCCCGGGCCTCGCCGCTCCTCTCCAGGGCCGCCGTGGCGGCCAGGGTGAGGGCGCTGAGGCCGTCCCCGGGGCGGCACAGGTACTCCCCGGCGCCGGCCATCTCCATGAAGCCCCGTATCTTGGGGTCGTAGTCCACGGAGGCCACGGGGGTCCCAGCGGCTGCGGCCAGCACCAGGGAATGGAGCCGGAGCCCCAGGACCAGGTCCGCCTGGCCCAGGAGGCTGATGGCCTCCCCGGGGCCTGGTGGCCTGTCAAGGGTCACCACGTCCCTGTCCTTGACCAGGTTCATGATCCGGGCGATCTCCAGCCTGTCGTCGTCGGGCCTCACCGCGTGGAAGGGGACCATGTAGGTGTTGAGCCCCATGTCTCTGAGGGCGTCCACGGCTCGGGCCACCATGTGCCTGGTCTTGTTCGTGTCCTCCTGGGACAGCTGGGCGTGGTAGTGGGCCCTGTAGTTGGTGGTGAGGAGCCTGGGGCAGACCACGGCGGCGGGCCTGTCCAGGGTCACCCCAGTGGGCTCGGCTTTTACGTGGAGGCCGGTGTCGCCCGTCACGGTGATGGGCTGGGCTGTGAGCTGCGCCAGCACCCTCCTGGAGGCGTGGTCCCTCACGGATATGGCGGAGGCTCCCCTCAGCAGTAGCCTGGTTACCTCTCTTCCCTGGGGCGACGTGAGGGGCCTGGCTCCGACGCTGAAGAGGATCATGGGTTTGCCCTGGACGGCGGGGAGCCCCATGTGGATGGCTCGGCTCACGTGGCCGTAGTCGTATATGGGGGTGCCTCCCGTGACTACGACCGCGTCGGCGTCCCGGAACGCCGCCAGGTACTCCTCCCGGTTCCTGAGCAGGCCTCTGGGGCTCTGGAGCATTATGGCTTCCACGCCGCAGGCCGCCTTGGTCTGCTGGGGGTCCGTGGACAGGGCCGTTATCCTGGCCCCGGGGACGTTCGCGTCCATGACCTCCCTGAGGCCGATGAGGATGGCGTCGTCCCCCAGGTTCCTGGAGCCGAACCAGCCGCCGAAGACCAGCAGCCTCAAGCCCGTCCCTCTAGGTGCCGCCGGTATACCCTGAGGTGGAGGTCGGCCACCCTGTCCTCGTCGTGGACCCTTTTCACGTGGCGTCTGCCCTCCGAGCCTTTCCTGCGCCGCTCCGGGTCGCTCAGCATCCTGCATATCGCTCCCATGTAGTCGCCGCCCGTGACGTGGTACCCGTACATCTCCGTGAGGCCGTCCGGGTTCTCGCCGCTGATGATGGGGGTCCCGTGGGCCAGGGCCTCAAGGAAGCTGACGGGGAGGGCCTCCCTGACGCTGGTGTTCACCAGGGCCCAGCTGGTTCCCAGTATTCTGCTCTTCTCCTCCTCGGACACGAAGCCGGTGAGCTCAAGGTTGGGGGCGCCTCCGTAGGCTTTCCTGAGGGCCGCGTCCCTGTATGGGTCGTGGCCGCGGCCCATGGCTATGAACCTCACGTGGGGAAGCCTCTGGGCGAGACTTAGGAATAGCTCGACCCGCTTCTGGGGGTCCCACCTGGCCAGGAAGCAGACGGTGGGCTCGTCGCTCTTCTCCGGGAGCTTATCGGGCACGGGGACCGGGTTGGGTAGGAACCCTGGGGGGTGCTTCAACCCGAAGAGTCTCTGGGCTCTGGGGGCCAGGAACCTGGCCTGGGTGTAGAGCCCGTCGGCCCTTCTGCACGCCTCCGCCTGGATGCTGCGTTCCGCCATGATCCTGGCCCACTGGGCCGGCCTCATCCTGTACCGTGGCTCGACTTCCGCTATCCTCCTCCACTCCTCTTTGTCGTAGGGGTCCTGGAATGTGATGAGGTGCAGCCGGTCCGGGGCCGCCGTCTCCGCGGCCAGGGTGTTGAAGCTGACGGCCTGGCTGTGGTAGATGTCGGCGTCGGCCGTGAGATAAGCCTCCCTGGACCTGAGCCGGGAGGCCACTGCCCCAACTGGATGTGGGTAGCAGTGGCATGCGTCGTACCCCACAACGTTCACACCGTCAACATCCTCCCAGGGGCGCTGCCCTTTTCTCTTTGGTGTGACCACGAGGACTTCCACCCCCCGTTCAACCAGTTTTCTGCCGAGGGTCCAGGTGACGTAGCCGAAGCCACCGTGGATCCCCCAGTGGAAGAACTCTGGGGACACGATGCACACTCTCAAGGCGGATACCTTCACGTTCCAGTAAATCTAAAATAGTGTCCCTCGTCACAGGTTAAATGTTGCTTGTGGAGGAGGCTCAATGGGGCTAGAGGCCAGCATAGTGGTCCCGGTGCACAACGAAGCCGCGATGCTTGAGAGGAACACCCGGGTCCTGGTGGAGTACCTCTCCGGCGTGCTTCAAGCCTACGAGGTCATCCTTGTTGAGAACGGCAGCCTGGACCAGACGCCCAGAGTGGCCAGAGGCTTGGCCGAGAAACTGGACCATGTGCGGGTTCTCGAGATACCTGAGCCGTCCCTCGGCGAGGCCCTGAGGCTGGGCGTCGCTGAGGCCAGGCATGATAATGTGGTCTACTTTCCCATCGACCTCTCGGTGGACCTGGGCTTCATCCCCCGGAGCCTGGGGCACCTCGACGATTTTGACGTGGTGGCGGGGTCTAAGCGGATGGGGCCTGGCCTGGACCATAGGCCCCTTCACCGTAGGCTGCTCAGCCGGGGCTTCCACGGCCTCGTGAGAGGCCTGTTCAGGACAGGGTTCACCGACACCACGTGCGTGAAGGCTTTCCGCCGGGGCCGCGTCCTACCCGTCTTCGGAGAGGTGCCCTCATCTAGCCACATCTTCGAGACAGAGATGCTGCTGGCCGCCCAGCGAGGGGGCCTCAGGATCATGGAGATGCCTGTGGAGGTTAAGGGTGACAGGCCCAGCAGGCAGCCCCTGGGAGTCAAGGTGAGGTCCAAGCTGAGGGACCTGGTGTCTCTGCGCGTCGACGTACTGGCCTTCTGGTTCGGCGGCACCGCGGCTGTGTCCGGGCTGGCCCTGCTGGGGTACCTGAGCCTGGAGAAGCTGCGGTCAGGGCAGCCCGGGTTCCTGAACCCCTACTCGTTTCTGCTGGCCATGCTGCTGGTGGTCTCCGGGTTCCAGATCATAGTATTCGGGCTCCAGGCCAGTCTGCTCCTCCAGGTGCGGAGAACAGTGGAGGCCAGCTTGTCGCCTCACAGAGGCGTGGAGCGCCCTGATGAAGAGTAACTCATTTATTCCCGGCGCCCGAACCTGCACACCATGTACGAGGACATCATCGCCTGGATAGAGATGAACTTGTGGAACTTCATCTACTCGGCAGTGGCCCTGATCATAATCTACGCCGTGTACCGGGCGCTGATGGGCGTCATGCAGCACAGGGCTAAAGATCACGAGCTTGAACCCCACATAACAAACATCATCAAGCTCCTGCTGAGGATCCTCTTCATCCTGGTGGCGTCCACAACCATCTTCCAGATATTCAGGCTCCCCACGGACCTCTTCCTGGGCGGATCGGCCCTCATAGGCGCCGCCATAGGCTTCGGCTCCAGCCAGACCATCAACAACATAGTGGCCGGGTTCTACGTCCTCATAAGCCAGCCCTTCAAGGTGAAGGACTACGTCAGGATCGGCACATTGGAGGGCCAAGTGGAGGAGATAAGCATAAACTACACGAACCTGTACACGCCCACCTTCAACATCCTCAAGGTGCCCAACACCCAGGTCATGAGTAGCATGATACTGAACATGACCCACGAGGGCTACATCAAGTACACGTACAGCGTCAACTTCGACCACACCTACACGGAGGAGAAGGTCTTCAAGGAGATACTGGAGCCCGCCATCCGGGACTTCCACCAGTTCTGCGGCGAAGGCAGCCTACGGACCCCAGAGGCCTACCTGGAATTGGCTGACAGGCTCGGCAAGAGCTACAAGATCAGGCTCTTCATACCCAAGGGTGAGGCCAAGATGCTTTACACCATGCAGCCTGAGCTCACCCAGTTCATCATGAAGTACTTCGACAAGGCGCGTATGCCCGCCAAGTAGCCTCGAAACTTTCTTATTCTGAACAGCCCACCTTCACCGAGTGCTCTAATTATTTTGGTGAGACCCATGGCGAAACACATGTGGATAGCCCGGGACCCGTCAGCCTGCTCGGGGTGCAGGCGCTGCGAGCTGGCGTGCAGCATGCACCACGAGGGCTGGATGTGGCCCGAGGCTTCAAGAGTCCGCGTCTTCATGCCTTTCCCCGGCCTAGAGGTGCCCCACCTCTGCGCCCAGTGCCAGGACTACCCGTGCATCAAATCCTGCCCGGTGCAGGCTCTGTCCAAGGACGCAAACGGCGCCGTCGCAGTGGACCGCGAGAAGTGCATAAGCTGCGGCGCATGCATAAGGGCGTGCCCAGGCACGGTGCCCTTCCTGCACCCCGGTGACAACAAGG
>Ga0209164_1004805_pt1 | contig 11860 bp, 11 predicted proteins | sample MTBNYHSulfiMetaG_FD_187458 | JGI IMG/M metagenome (GOLD analysis project Ga0209164, IMG submission 187458) | Enrichment culture microbial communities from rom New York Harbor, USA that are MTBE-degrading - MTBE-NYH (New York Harbor Sulfidogenic)... | ecosystem: Environmental > Aquatic > Marine >... | reverse complement strand
GCTCCGTCCAGCATGTCGTACAATTGCACTTCCCATGGATGCTCGGGACCCAGATCCGCACGGGCAACGAAGCGTTGAGTTCTCGATCGGCCGCTGCGCCAAGCGTTTGCTGGACATCGCGTTGAGTCTTGGTGGGCTCGTTCTCCTGGCTGTCCCATTCTGCGCGATTGCCTTCGTGATTCGCTGCGACTCCGAGGGACCGATCTTCTTTCGACAAGAGAGGGTAGGAAAGGGTGGAAGGCTCTTCCGCGTGTGGAAGTTCCGCACGATGAAGCCGGGAGTGGCGGAGCAAGGACTCGGCCGCCACGTGTCCCCCGATGAAACGTGCGTCACACGGGTGGGGAGGCTGTTGCGAGAGTGGGGCCTGGACGAGCTGCCGCAGTTGGCGAATGTCCTGAAGGGCGACATGAGCCTCGTCGGTCCGCGTCCGGTGCTTCCACGGCATGTCGCCAGGTTCGACTCGCATCAGCGTCTTCGGCTCGCGATGAAGCCTGGGATCACGGGGTGGGCATTGATCAACGGGCGCAATCGGCTATCCTGGAAGCAGCGCGTGGAGCTGGACATCTGGTACATTGAGCGTTGGTCATTCTGGTTGGACATACGGATTCTGATCGCGACGGTCTGGATTGTCCTGGTCAGGCGTGAAGGAGTCTATGGTGAAGGCGACATCGGTCTATGACGGCCCTGGAACGTCGCGGCGCCGTCTCCAGCGGTTGCGCGTGGACTCGCGCCGGAGGCAGGTATCCACCAATGACGTATGATGACGGCGTCGCGGCCTACTTCAAGGACTCGCGGATCGAAGCGGTCCTTGAGAGCGCGAACGCGGCGCTCGCCCCGTTGGAGGAGAAGCTCGCTGAGGGCTTTGACGGCCCGCGGCATCCGGTCCTCCTCGTAGCTGGACCGCCGCGTTCAGGGACAACCCTCCTGCTGCAGCTTCTGATCGCCTGCTTCCGGGTGGGGTACGTGAGCAATCTGATGGCTCGGTTTTGGCGGGCCCCGCATATCGGAGCCTTGCTCGCAATGGACCTGCGGCGGAGGCGCAACCCGAGTGATCACGATTTCACCTCGGAGCTCGGTACGACATACGGCTATGACGGGCCCCATGAGTTTGGCTTCTTCTGGCAGCGATGGTTCCCGTTCGACGAAACGCATCAGACGGCCACCCCCCGGGGGGCGACGGATGACTTCCGCGTTCTCCGCCGGGAGATCGCGGCACTCGAGGCGGTCTTCGACGCTCCGTTCGTGTTCAAGAACCCGATCGTCTTCAATCTGCACATCGAAGCGCTGGCGCAGGCTCTGCCGACGGCGTTGTTCATCATCTGCGAGCGCGCACCGATCTACATTGCCCAGTCGCTTCTGGAGTCACGGGTCAAGCGCTACGGGAACCGGGAATCGTGGCTCGGCGTGAAGCCAAGGGAGTACACATGGCTGAAGGATCTGCCTCCCATAGAGCAGATCGCTGGACAGGTCTACTACACGGAGAAGCGGATCCAGGAGGCTCTCGCGCTCTTGCCCTCTCGTCGGTATCTCAGGGTCAGGTACGAATCGCTTTGCGAAGCGCCGATGCAGGAGCTGTCGCGCATCGCGAGTGCTGTCAAGGAGCGTGGAAGCCGCTTGGAAGAGACCGCGTACACCCCATCGCAGGGCTTCATCGCCGCCGACACCCAGAGGCTCGAGGATCGCGAGTGGGAAGAGATGCAGGAAGCGTTGACGCGGTTTTACGAAGGCGGCGAGCGAACGTCGAACGAGCGAGATGACGCAAGCGGGCGGCGCTCCTGAAGGTGTGAGAATCGGGGGGGCAATGCACCGTTCCATGAGGCTCCAGGGCAGCTCCCCCGCGGCACGCCCGACGAAGAAACGACACCCCGGTTGACCACCAGGGTCCAGCTCTCGCACCGCGAGAGCTGGACCCCGTGGATCGCCGCGGTACGTTCAGGCCGGCGTACGGTGATCTCAGCTGATGCTACCCCGTGCCAACCCCTGCACCAGCCGCTCCAGAGCCTCCAGGCGGGTCCGCAGCTCGTCGTTCTCGGCCATCAGCTCATCGATCTGCTGCGCCTGCTCCTGGGCAAGGGCGTGAAGCCCCTGCGCCGCGGCCAGCGATACGCCTACCGCATCCATCATGTTGATGTGTAGCGGACTCTCCACCTCACCGAAGAGGTACGAGAAGCTTTCGTTGAAGTCTTGGGCTACCGGGCCGATGTGGCGAACCTCGTTGGGTTGGGCCTGGAGGTTCCAGGTCAAGACAGGCATCCCGTCCAGCGCGTCGAGGAGCTGGAGCGCGTCCACCGTGGCGAAGTTGTCCTTGACGTTCCGGTCGCTCACCACAGCCCAGGAGTTGCCGCCGGCGACCATCGTGACCCCTGTGGTCAGGCTGGCATTGGAGTAAAGCCGGTAGCCGCCCGCGGCGCGGACGGCGAACTCGTTGGCGGCGGAGGAGGTGAAGTCGGCATCCGTGGAATCGGCGAACAGGAACACGCCGTCGTGGGCCGTGTTCGTGTTCTTGGCCCTGCGTCCGACGACGAAACTGTAGTCGCCTGCAGCGGTGTTCCAGTAGCCCCCGCCCACCGTGGCCCAATTGCCGCTGGCGGTGTTGCTCCAGCCGCCACCCAGCGTGGCGCTCGCGCCGCTGGCGGTATTGAGGTAACCCCCGCCCACCGTGGCGGCCTCGCCGCTGGCGGTGTTGTCGTAGCCCCCGCCCACCGTGGCTCTATGGCCGCTGGCGGTGTTGTCGACGCCCCCGCCCACCGTGGCTCTATGGCCGCTGGCGGTGTTGGCGCCGCCCCCGCCCACCGTGGCCCAATCGCCGCTGGCGGTGTTGCCGCCGCCCCCGCCCACCGTGGCCTGCACGCCGCTGGCGGTGTTGCCGCCGCCCCCGCCCACCGTGGCGCCCTCGCCGCTGGCGGTGTTGAGGAGGCCCCCGCCCACCGTGCCGTAGAGGCCTGTAACCTGATTGATGAAGCCCTGCTTCCCCCCGCCGCCGATCGTCGCGCCGAACACGCCTGCGGTCACGGTGTTGCCGCTGTACCCCCCGATGAGGTTCGGGCTGGTGGCATGCGGCTCGATCCGCAAGGCTCGAAGGTCGTTCACCCGGATGTCCAAAGCCTGGTTGTTGGTGGTCCCCAGGAACTGTCCCACGGTGATCGCGTTGCCGCCCAAGCCCCAGCCCGCCGCCCCGCCTGTCGCCGCCGTCGTCTGCGTGGTCCCATCGGGGAACCTAAACCCTCCGGTGGTCGAATGGATCTGGCCCGCCACGGTGAGCTTCTGTCCCGGGCTCGCCGTGCCGATGCCGACATTGCCGTCGTTCTTGATCGTCATCCGCGTCACGGTTGTGGAGCTGCCGTCCGGTGTTGTCTGGAACTCGAGTCTCCCGGGCATGTCACTTGCGCCAGGCGTCCCGTCAACCTTGGCGACAACCCCCGCGCCCTGTCGGTTGGCGGACCCATCGTAGCCGTAGAACAGGAACCCTCCCAGAGCATCCCCGCTTTGCACCACTGCGGGCGAACCCAGGGTGCCTCGAGCTTTCGTGTAGACAACGGACGGCCCGCCGGATGAATTGACGTACCTTCTGTACCGAGCGACCACACCCTCCGAGTCGACGGTCAAGCTCGCTCCGACTCCATACACATGCAGGGGGAACTGCGGAGGATCGATCCCGATCCCCACCGTGCCGAATATGCCCTTGTCCCCCAGTCCCATCGGGTCGAGGAGGGGCAACTCATAGGCTGGCGGGGGGCTCTGGTTGAACGGGGGGGCACTCATCAAGCTGACTTGCTCCCCCGGCAACAGCGCGACCTTGCCCGCCTTGCTGAACACGAGCCGCCCGGCGATGTCCCACCCCTGGGCAAGGTACAAGTAGTAGCCGTTGGCCAGGCGCTCGCCGCGAACGTTCGTCCGGTCCCAATCGACGAACGGCCCCGTCACCTCACCCGAGCTCCACAGCTCGTTCTCCGAGAGGTCGTAGATCGTCACCCGCAGGCTCATCACCCCGCTCGCCTCGAACCGGACCACGTCCGAGTAGAGGGTCGCGGTGAACCGCACCTCTTCCGAGCTCGCCGTCACCCACAGCGGAACGGCAATCGCCGCCGCCACGAGTGAGCCGATGAGCACCATCCAGAATGCCCGCATCCGTCGCTTGCGCTGCATGACAACCTCCTTGCCTCGTTGCCCCCCATGATTCACCGCTGATCGCACATGCGCTGGGAGTGTAGAGCGGGGCGGACGTCCTTCCCAAAGCTTCACAATCCTCCTCCGGCACGTCCGCCGTCTCGAGGATCCTGGCGAACGCGGAGAAGGAGCCTCGCACGCAGGCGACACGCCATGGGACGAACCGGATGACTCCGCGTAGCGGCGTGCCTCTCCGATCCCCGAGACAAGGCGGACTCACGCGCGCGGAGCGCGGGGGGCTGGCCTTCCCCGCCGATTGCGTCAGGCCCCCCGCGGCGCTACCACACAACAACACACAACAAACACACACGTGGGCCGCTTCGTTTCCGATGGCCTCGGCGGGCCTCTCAGCCGATCTCAGGGCAAAGCGAGCAGAACGAGGAGGACGGCTTGCTCCTCATCCATCGGCTCCAGCGCTTCGCCCACCAACGAACACGGGCAGGGACCTGTTCCAGCCCAACGCATCGCATGCCCGGGCGCAGACGAACTCACCAACAGGTCTCCGGACGGACTGTCCTCGCAACAAGGTCGGGATATCCTGCATCCGTTGCTTGCCAAGACAGGCTCGGACCGGTGAAGCAGTGCGCGATTCGGAAGGTCGGCAGCCTTCTCACACGTGGACATGACGCACGGGTCCCGCTCTGATGCCGATGCCGTCCCTGTCCGACGGGTTGTCCGGACACCCGCACCCGATTGCCGGCCGGAGGAAGTCGTTCTCCGCCTCTTCGACCTACGGCGAGATGCGCGTGAACGCCCAATCAACCGAGGCGGTTGACTTAGAATCGCCTCGCTCGATGGACCGCTCCGGCAGCTCCGACCTTCCGATGGTAGACCTCTTCAGCACCATGGGGGGAGACCCTCGGCGAGCGAACGGTCACCCGTCCCCACATGTCTGTTGATGAGCCAGCTCCCGGCATGATTGGCGGGAGGATGGCGCTACAGCACTTGGACGGGACCTGACCCAGCCCGTTCCCCCCTCATAGATACCCAAGCTCGCGAAGCCGCGCCCGGATCTCTTCCTCTTCTTGCGGGCTCGTGCGCCGCCCGGCCGGGGAATCCTCCCAGCCGCTCTCGTAGCGCACAGGGACCAGACGGGCATGCTCCTCCTCGATCGCATCGGTCAGAATCCTCCCGTCCATCTCCGAGCCGACCGGCAGTCCCAACAGATACAGACAAGTCGGCGCGATGTCCCAGATCTTGGCCCCCACCAGGCGAACGGCTGAGCGCACGTTGTGCCCCTTCATCAGGATCATCCCGTTCAACCGGTGATCGCCAGTGTTCCCGAAGGACGGGCCTAGCGAATGGAGCGAGACGAAGTCGCCTGCTCCGAGAGCCTGCGTCGTCAGCTCTCGAGGGAAGAAGACGATGTCGGGTCCCAACTCCAGATGGTCCCCTCGATACAGATCCTCTCGCAACGACACCTTCTCGATCAGAGGCTCCCCGCTGCTCGGATCGCGGATCGCAAGGAGGTCGCTCCGCAGCTTCTCCCGAATCGCATCGTATTCCTGCGGCGGCACGATCCCCTCCGGTTCTCTCCCGCGCAAGTTGATTCGGATCTGCCCGACATTTCCGAAGGAGTACGCGCGCGTCTTCGCCCAATCGACGTTCCCTAGGCTCAAGAAGTAGCGCCGAAGCAACTGCTGACGACGAGCGAGGTCGACCTTCCCTCTGGAAAGTCCCAGCCTCGAGGCTGCCTTGAACACGTTCGACGGACTCAGGCCGGCCCGGTACATCGCTCGCTTGGCCCACGTCGTCGGCCCGCCACGAAACTCAAGGTACCCTGAGCGCCAGAGCCAGCTGTTCGTGTAGAACCAGCGATGCAAGGGGCCCTGGCCGTGATCCGACATCACGATGTACGTCGTCGCACCGCCCATGGCGTCGCCGTCCAGATCGCGCAGAAGAAGCCCGAGCTTCTCATCGATGAGGCGATAGAAGCGCAGGATGGGGTTGCCGAGTCGAGCGGCCTCTTGCGGATCATGCCGTGGATGCGTCGGATCGATGACGTGCCAGAAGAAGTGCTGGCAGAGATCCGTCCCGTTGAGCACGAACATCAAGAAGTGCGGACCGTACCGTTCGATGAGATAGCGTATCGCGTCAAACCGTGCCTCCGTCACGCTGCAAAGCTCGGTCCAGAATTCCTTCCATCTTCCCTTCGTGTAGCTTCTCGTCGGGAAGACGCGATAGCCCGGGATGTGTCGACGGATCTCCTCCTGAAGCGCCGTCGGATGCGTGAACTCCACGCCGTCGCCGCTTCCACGCGAAGGCGTCATCAGGCCGGTGATCATGCAGCCATGTACCGGCTCGGGGGGATAGGTCATGGGCACGTTGACGACGCACACGCACTTCTCGAAGCGAGAGAGCGTCGTCCAGATCGGAGGCACCCGGCGGAAGCTCGAGTTCACGGGGACGAACTCGTAGGACCCCTCGATCTGACGGTAGAAATCGTAGACACCATGCTTTCCCGGATTCACCCCCGTCACCGCGGACGTCCAAGCCGCCGGAGTAATCGGTGGGACCGTGCTCAAGAGCTCACCGCACGCTCCGTTCGCAGCGAAGTCCTTCAGGACCGGAAGCTCGCCCGACTCCATCCAAGGCTGGAGCAAGTCAAGCGTAGCGCCATCCAATCCGATCACGACCACTCGACTGCTGGGCTGTGTCATCCGGTCCTCCGCCCTTACTCGTGACTTTCCCCGCACGCAGCGTCGATCGCAAGCCTACGCCCAATGCGAGACGTGATCCCGAGCAAGCCGAGCCCGATCAGTCCGACGCTGGCCGCGATGGCGAAGAAGACGACGTGCGTACCCAAGGCCAGACGGATCGCCTCCTCGCGAGCATAGCCCAAAGCGAGAAGTCCCATCACCCACCCACCTTCGTGGGTTCCCAGATTGGCGACCCCTCGCACCGGCAGGACGGAAACCACCCAGAGGAGCAGGTAGACGAACAGGGTGTGCTCCGGCTGGAAGCCAGGTGCCAATGCTCGGGTCGCTGAGTGGAACATGCCATACATTGCCGCCCACAAACAGATCGACCACACGGTCGCTCGGACGTAGCGCACAGGATCCGACTGGACAAGCGCGAACGCCCCGATCCCTCGCGCACAAACCCGCAGGAACAGGCGAGCATCCCTGTCCCTTTGGAGCACTCGATGTGCCCATCCGATCAGCGCCTCCCGCTTGAACGCCAAGACGCCACAGACTCCGAGGGCCACACCCATCCCCGCTGTCGAAAGCCAGACGATTCCCTTGAGAACCGGGTTCCCCATGAGAAGCGGCCAGGCGGCCATCCGCAGAACGAGGAGCACCCCCGCGAAGAGACAAACATCCAAGATGCGGCCGATGATCAGCGCCACCGCTCCCTCGCTCCACGGCGTGCCGTATCCACGTCGAAGGAGATACGCGTTTGCGAATTCGCTCAATCCGGCCGGGAAGAGGGCGTTGAGAAACATGTGAAGCGACTGCAGTCCCCACAATCGTGTGAAGCCCCCCGTCGCAGTGGGGAGGAGCGCGCGGAAGCGAAGCGACTTGAAAAGAGTGACAGCGGCGGAGAAGAGCCAAGCCAGCAATGCCCACGGCCATGCGGCCGATTTGAGCGTTTCGAGGACCTCATCGATACGGACCTGGGAGAACACCCACCAGCCGATCCCAACGGTCAGTGCCAGTGACAGACCCAGCCGAACCCAAAGCCAGGTCCTTCGAGGCCGTTCACTCGATTCCGATTTCATGGTCCAAGCCATCTACTGGCGCAGCCTCGAGCAAGACTTCCGAGAGCATCGCACGGTGCCACCAACGGATCTGGGCCGGATGGCCGTGAAGCGGGAACGGGAAATGCATCGTGTGGAAGCGGGTCACTCGCATCCCGGATTCCGTCAGGAGGGGGATCAGGTCATCGACCCGATCGCGCCGGACGATGTGCGGCGTCTGGCCACGCCGCCGCAGAATCCACTCCATCACGGGGCGCGTCAGCCTTCGAATCCCATCGTACGCAACCGACGAGAGCAACAACCTGCCCCTCGGCTTCAGCGTCCTGCGGATTTCCTGGAGCAGCGGGCGCGGGTCGTCGAAGTACGGCAGCACCGAGAGGCAGAGCACCGTGTCGAAGGTCCCCCCAGGAAACGGAAGCGCGGTGGCCGATGCCTGAGCCGGGATCAGTCCCTTTCTCCGGGCGATCCGGAGAGCCTCAACGGACAGATCGACGCCGTAGACCTCCGTTTCGGGGTCGGATGCCAGCGAGGCGCTCACCGACCCTGTCCCGCAACCGATATCCAGGACCCGGCCGGTGACCGAGCGCAACGCGACTCCGTAGATTCTCATTCGAAGCGCGACATTCCACCGAACCGGGAGGCTGAAGAGCGATGGCAGGTCCCTGAGATAGAACGCCGCATCGTCCCCTCGGCTCTGGACACGCTCGTCGAAGTGATCCACGAGATCACCATAGGAGACGCCGTCTGCCAGCAGCAATGGGATCCCATCCCTTACGGGATACTTGCCGCTGCATTGCGCACACCGAAGACCGTCGCGACCAGGTTCCAACGGGCCATGGCATGCAGGGCAGGCCCAGACCGGCAAGTCGCGGCTCACGTCCCGCGGGGAAGCTCCCCGTTCCATGTCATCTCCTTCATCCCAGCGGGATGAATCGTCGAACCGGCCCGGCCAATCGCGTCGCCACCGAGAGCGGCAGACGCCGCCAGACCCTCTGCACCACCTTGTATCGCCAGTCTCTCCTTGGATCCGCCACGATCGCGGAGCGGCGCCTTGAGTAGAACTGGTAGTATAGCGGTTCCGGCTCGGCCCCCCATTTCTCTTTGAAGCGCGCAGCCCCGGACTGCGCTTCGCTTCTGCCCATGTCGAAGACCTCGAACCCGTCATCGATGCATCGTCGCAGCGCCTCCCAGTAGAGAAGGTCGTTGGGGCGCACGTGCTGGAACCGATTCATCGAAGCGGCGAAGAGCAACTCCGTCTTCCATCGGTTCGTTACGCCGAGGATCATGCCCGCCACCGTGCGCCCGCTGCGGTCCTGGGCAACACAGGGGAGAACGCTATCGGGAAACGCCCCCGTCGCCTCAAGGAAGAACCGCTTCGGGATCGCCGGTGTGCCCAGGTCCCGCATGTTGCGCGCGTAGATCGGATAGAAGCTTGCCACCGGCGCGGGTCCCCCGAGGACGCGGACGCCGCTCTTCCTCGCCTTCCGAACTGCTCTTCGTGCGCCGCCACGGATGCTCCTCCAGAGTTCGTCCGACGTCTCGGGGAGACGCACCACGTACGTCTGTTCAGTGCGGCGTGTCTGCAGAGCTGCCCTGTCGTACCTCTCGCGCAGTTCGCGAAGCTGCAGACAAGGAAGACGGAGTCGATGCGTCAGCGAGAGGGCCTCAGCCAGGAGAGCCTCCAAAGGGGCTCCGCTCACCGAGCACGGCCCCCCAGGCAGTGACGAGAGGTAGCTCCCCCAGCGGCTGCGAACCTCCAGGAGCGGGAGGACGCCTTGAAGCTCCCCCGAGTCCAAGGCCATCAGGTAGTGAGTGCAATGGCCGTACGTCCTCGAGAAGACCCAGCGCCACGGATAGAGGTGGTAATGCGTCGAGTCCGGCCGAGCCCGAACGAAAGCGTCCCACATCTCGCGGTGCTCGTCCCCTGCGCGAACGATCTCAAGCGACATGGCCCGCCTCAAATCGGAGCGTGGAGTCTCCGCCGCTCCACGACATCCCTTCCCTTGTCGTACAGCTCGCTCATGAAGGCATAGCGGTACTCGCGATGATCGAGCGTCTCCAGGAATGCATCCAGGATGGAGAAGGCCGCGTGGATATTCCGGCTGTGGAGCCTACGTCCGGCCCAAGACCGCGTGCGGTGCAGGGTCTCGACGAACTGCAGGTCGTGAAGATGAAAGTAGAACACGAGAGGGACGGGCCACCCCAGCAATCGATCGATCATGCGATAGAGTCGCAACCCCGAGAGCTTCATGTAGCTCAAGCCGTAGGCCAGCCTGAACAGCGGCAGGACCGAAACGGGCAGTTCGAGCAGAGCTGAGTGTTCGATGCGAAACGGGCTGTTGGGCGCGGACACCCGGCTGAACACCCCCGGCCGGATCGACGACACACTGCTCGAATCGTACAGGAAGCCTTCTCGCTCAAGCACACCGATCGTCGGAGTGGAGATGCCAAACCATGGGGCTCGATATCCACGAGGAGGGCACCCAAAGTAGCGCTCGTACGCATGCTTCGCTCTGCGAATCTCGTCCGCCGGGGCCTCCGGATTGAGCTCGTGGGTGTAGGAGTGGAGTTCGAATTCCGCTTGATGGTCACGAAAGAACTCGACGGCACGGGTACGCTGCTCCAGGAGCTTCCCAACCACAAACGCGGTCAACCTGACGCCGTGTGAATCGAGCGTCTCTTGGACCCGGGCAAGAAGGGACTCGTCGCCGAGGAGCCCGCCGGTGTCCTCCAAATCGAGCGTGATACACGCCCATCGAGGGAACCCTTCGCCGTCGCTCATGATGGAGCTACGGTCCTGCCTCCGGCTTCTGCGCCGTGATCATCAGCCACCATCCCCAACATCGCGGTCCCATGCGGTACAGGAGCCTCTCGATACGGTCCAACACACGCCACATCCGTGGCCCGCCAAACCCGGCGTAGGCAAGCGGCGCCCAACACCCGGGGAGCGTCTCCGCCCTCTTCGCGCACAGACCCACGTCCTCGATCATCCCCATCAGCTCTGTCATCGATGCATGCCGAAAGCGTCCAGCCTCGTGGCGAATCCGGAGAAGATCGGCAAGCCCGAGCACCCCCAGACGATACGCGCACTGAGGATTCCCCTCCACCAGAACGAGTCTTCCCCTCTCTCGCAGAACGCGGTGGACATCGGCGAACACGCGGGCCGGGTCCATCAGATGATGGACAACGCCCTGCATGACGACAAGATCGACGCGTGCATCGGCAAGCGGGATCCCGTCCTGGACATCGGCAGCAATCACCTCACCCCGCGCATCCACCGCATCGGAGGCGAGCGAAACGTTCCTGGAACTCACATCGATACCGATCACACGACCCGATGTGTACCCGACCGCCTGAGCAAGAAACGTTCCCACTCCGCACCCGATCTCGAGGATGTCCGCGTCGGTTGGCGTCTCCGCCAGGATCTCCCGGCCGATGCGGAGATACAAGCGGGCCAGCGCGTATCTGCCCCGAGCGTGCGCTTTGTCTTCCGCCAATCCGTCCTGTCGGTTGGCTTCGCAGAAGCGCCGGTCTTCCGGCGCACGGCCTCGGGTCTCACTCACGCCGCTCGGACCCCTCTCGGAGGGCGCGGACGAGCGCGAGTTCTTCGTTCAGACGCGAGATCTCTTCGGACATCTCACGCTGCGCTCTGTACAGACGAAAGAGGAGAACGTACGCAATGAGAAACGCCACAAGGAACATGGCGTACGCGCGCGTCTCCATCCCCAGGATTCCGATCACGTAGTCAAAGACGGAGGGTACAGCACTCGCGACAACCAACCCCAATCCGATGACGACCCACACCAGCAACGACACCAGGTCCTCGCGCTTGGCGCGAATCAGGAGCCAACTACGAATCAGGAACAGGATTCCCACGACCATCCCCAGGACACTGACGACCTTCACCCGCTCACCTCCGGAACAGCAGGACGCGAAGCATCACATCCGCCATGCGCACAGGATACCAGAAGTACGTTCGAAGGCTGAATTGCG
>Ga0209164_1004803_pt1 | contig 11862 bp, 6 predicted proteins | sample MTBNYHSulfiMetaG_FD_187458 | JGI IMG/M metagenome (GOLD analysis project Ga0209164, IMG submission 187458) | Enrichment culture microbial communities from rom New York Harbor, USA that are MTBE-degrading - MTBE-NYH (New York Harbor Sulfidogenic)... | ecosystem: Environmental > Aquatic > Marine >... | reverse complement strand
CCTGCTCATGGCTGTCGCGGCTCCGGCGCCGGGCGTCATTGCCGCCATGGCCCTGATGAGCGTGGGGCTCCTGCTGAAGACCGCCATTTTCCCGATGCATTTCTGGCTGCCGCCGGCCCATGCCAATGCCCTGGCGCCGGTCAGCGCCATTCTCTCCGGCCTGGTGGTGAAGGGATCGTTCTTCCTGCTGTTCCGGTTGTGGTTTGATATTTTTTCTCCTGCCCTGCCCGCAACGGCCTTCAGCCTTATGGGAGCGTTGGGCGCGGGGGCCATCATCTGGGGCGGGGTGCAGGCACTGCGGCAGCAGCGCCTTAAATTGCTGATCGCCTATTCCACCGTTTCCCAGCTGGGGTATCTGTTCATCGCTTTTCCGCTGGCTTTTGCCGGCGGCAGCAGCCAGGCCTGGAGCGCTGTCCTGTTCATGGCCGCGGGTCATGCCTGCGCCAAAATCGCCATGTTCATGAGCGCCGGGACCATCATGCTCCACGCCGGGCATGACCGCATCAGGGACCTGGCCGGAATCAGGGCGTATCTGCCGGTCACCGCCTTTGCCTATGCCGCCGCCGGGGTGAATCTCATCGGCCTGCCGCCATCCGGCGGGTTTATCGCCAAGTGGATGCTGCTCATAACCTCACTGGCCGCCCATCAGTGGCTGTGGGCCGTTGTCCTGCTGGCCGGGAGCTTTCTGGCCGCCGCCTACGTGTTCCGGGTGGTGGCGCAGCTCTTTGTCATCCCGCCCGACAAGCCCGTCATTGCGCGGCGCCGGGGGGCCGGCCTCCTGGAATGGCCCGCCCTGGTCCTGGCGCTGGTTTCCCTGCTGCTGGGGCTGATAGCACCGTACCCCCTGCTGCTCCTCGATGTCGAGAAGATCGTGCGGACGGCCCTGGTCATGGGAGGATCTCCATGAGCTGGGAGAATACCCTGATCGTCGCCATTCTGATGAGTTCCTTTCTCCCGGGGGTTATCATCTTCATGCTGCCGGAACGGAGCACGGCCCTGCGGACCGGTCTCAACCTGTTCGGCGCCGGTCTCAAGATGGCCCTCGTCCTGGTCATGGATATTGCCATCTATTACGGCCGGGACTTTCAGATGCGGATGGAACTGATGGAGGGGGTGGAGCTGTTCCTGAACGCCGATCCCCTGTCCGCCATGTTCGCCACCCTTTCCAGCGCTCTCTGGCTGCTGACGACCATTTACGCGGTGGGTTACCTGGAGGGCTCCCCGAACCGCAGTCATTTCTTCGGCTACTTCAGCCTGTGCGTGACGGTAACCATCGGCATCGCCATGGCCGGCAACCTGATCACCTTCCTGCTGTTCTACGAAATGCTCACCCTGACCACCTATCCCCTGATCATTCACCGCGGTACGGCAGAGTCCCTGCGGGCCGGGCGCACCTACCTCGTCTATGCCTTCGGCGGCGGCGGTATTTTCCTGTTCGCGGTCATCTGGCTGCACACGCTGGCCGGCCCGGCGGATTTTTCCGCGGCGGGGCTGGCCGGGCAGCTGGTCGAAAAGGAAGCACCGGTGCTGCGCTGCATCTTTCTGTTGATGATTGCCGGTGTCGGGGTGAAGGCGGCGCTGGTCCCCCTGCACGGCTGGCTCCCCCGGGCCATGATCGCCCCGGCGCCGGTGAGCGCCCTGCTGCACGCGGTGGCGGTGGTCAAGGCCGGGGCCTTCGGCGTCACCCGCATCGTGCTTGACGTGTACGGGGTGAACAACATGATCCAGCTCGGTCTCATGCCTTGGCTCATGGCCGTTGCCGCGGCCACCGTAATCTGGGGTTCCCTCAGGGCGCTGCAGCAGGACGGCCTCAAGCAGAGGCTGGCCTTTTCCACCGTCAGCCAGGTTTCCTATATCGCCCTGGGCGTCAGCCTGGCCGATCATAGACTGGCGCTCATAGGCGGCCTGGTCCATCTCATTCACCAGGGGTTGATGAAGGTCACCCTCTTTTTCTGTGCCGGCAATCTTGCCGAAACCCTCGGCATCCACAAGATCAGCGAAATGGCCGGGGTCGGGCGCCGCCTGCCGCTGACCATGGCGGCGTTTACCGTCGGCGCCATGGGGATGATCGGCATTCCCCCAACCGTCGGATTCATCAGCAAGTGGTATCTCTGCCTCGGCGGTTTGGGGGCGGGCAACCAGTGGGTGATCATGGTGCTGATCGTCAGCAGCCTGCTCAACGGCGCCTATTTTCTGCCGGTCATCATCACTGCCTGGTTCGGTAAGCAGCAGGGGCCCTGGCCCCGGGAAAGGAATTTCGGCAGGCTCGAGACCCACTGGATGCTGTTGCTTCCCCCCCTGGTCACCGCCCTGGTGGTCATTGCGGCCGGAGTCATTGCCAATGCCCAGTTCAGCCCCCTGAGCTGGGTGAAATTTGTTGTCCAGGAATACAGCAACTGATGCTTTTGCCAACTTTCCAGAACTTCATGAGCGAGGTCGGCCTGTCTCTGGTGGCTGGGGTTCCCCTGCTGCTGGCGGCCGGCTGCTGCGCCCGCTCCCTTCGGGACTGGAGCTTCCGACTGCTGCCCCTGGCCGCTCTGCCCGCCCTGCTGGCGTTGCTGCTGGCGCCGCGCGGACTGGAGATACAGGTGGAGTGGTTTTTCATGGGCGGCACCATGGGCATTGATGCAATCGGCCGGATTTTTTTAGGAGTAACGGCCTGCGTCTGGCTGTTCGCCGCCCTGGCGGCCGTGGAAAAATTACGGGACGATCCGCACCGCCACCGGTTTGCCGGGTACTTCCTGGCCTCCATGGGCGGTAATTTCGGGCTGATCCTGGCACGGGACATCCTGGATTTTTATCTGTTCTTTGCCCTGATGAGCTTCAGCGCCTACGGCCTGATCATCCACAATCGGACAGCCGTGGCCGCCAGGGCGGGCCGCGTCTACCTGGTCCTGGTGTTTCTTTCCGAGCTGGCCATGTTCACCGCGCTGGTCCTCCTGTCGGCCAGAGGTGAGGTTCCCCTGGCCGGGGCCATCCCTGCCACCGATCTCTCCCCCCTGCTGATAATCCTGCTGTTCATTGCCTTCGGCGTCAAGGTCGGGGCCCTGCCTTTCCAGTCCTGGATGGCACTTTCCTACCAGCAGGCGCCCGTCCCCGGCGCTACCGCGCTGGCCGGGGCCATGGTCAATGCCGGCATTCTCGGCTGGCTGCGTTTTTTCCCCTTCGGCCATGTTGTTCTGCCGGGGGGAGGCGTTTTTTTCATCGTCATGGGGGCGGCGGCGGCGCTGTACGGCGTCTTTTTCGGGCTGTACCAGGATAGGGCGGGGCGGGTGCTCGCCTCTTCCAGCATCAGCCAGATGGGCCTGGTCACGCTGATTGCCGGCTACGGCCTGCTGTCGGAGGATGCGGGCATGTCGGCCCCGATCCTCATGACGTTGTTCGCGGTGCATCATTCGCTGGCCAAGACCTCCCTGTTCCTGGGCTATGACCTGGTCGACCGGGGCGGCAGGCCGGCGGACGCGATTCTTGCGGCCGGCCTGCTGGCGCCGTGCCTCTCGCTGGCGGGCCTTCCTTTGACCAGCGGGGCGATGCTCAAGGGCGCCCTGAAGGAAATTGCCCATCTCGGACCCGATGCCTGGTATGTTTTCGGCACGATTTTTCTGCCGCTGAGTTCGGTCGGCACCACGATCCTGATGCTGCACTGCATCCGGCTGCTCAGGCTGCGGAGCAGAACAGGCCGGAACGGGAAGACAACGGTGATCGCCTGGTTATGGGTGCTGAGTGCAGCCGGGGTCGTCATGGTGCCGTGGATGTGGCAGCCCCTCCGGGACCTGGCCGGTCATTCCCTGCAGGCCGGGGCTGTTCTGCAGTCGCTGTGGCCGGTGGCGCTGGGCGCGATCCTTGCCCTCTTTTGGTTTGGCGCCGGGGGACGGCTGCCGGGAAAGGGCCGCTGGGCAGCCGATTTTGACGACCTGGTCCGTTGGGCGCATGTCAGGTTTCTGCACGTGTTGACATTGTTGACGGATTTTCTGGAGCGCATGCGGGGTAAAATCGTGCGGGATTTGCTCCAGCAGCACGGACTGCGGAAATTCATACTTTCCAGGGGTCCGGCCCGGCTGGAAAGATTGCTTGGCCGCTGGCCGGTGGTCTTTCTGTTTTACCTTCTGCTCTGCATCCTCCTGTTCATGATGATGCTGACGGCGGAATATCAGAAGCCAGAAGCCAGAGGACAGAATCCAGAAAGAGTTTGCAGCTTCGCTGATGGTTTGAAGAACCCCTCACCCGGCCGTTGGCCACCCTCTCCCAGAGGTAAAGGGTAAATTTTACAACATCCTTCTCCTGGGGGAGGAGGTGCCCCGAAGGGGTGGAAATCCGGCTAACAGCCTACAGGCGAAACACCCGAACTGCTCACCCGGGTGGTGGGAGAACTTTTTCGATTTCGATCCCGATTTCGATAGGGGCTTCCTGCGCTGCGCGCGGTATTTGATACGAGGTGCGGGGTGCGAGGTTTTGCGTATGAAGCCTTCGGCTTGATCGCGAAGCGGACGACTCATCGGGATCGTCCCTGGCGTTGATGGGTGATGAGCCGCAGCTGAAAAAAACGGCCCTTTCCACGTCACATCGAGTTAGTCTCCCCACGGCGCAGCTTTTTCAAAATCCTCCCGGAGATCCTCAATCCACTGATAGCGCTCCTTAAGGTCATAGACCATTGTTTCATTATAACCTCTTCGAGGGCGTGGGACAGGCTCGCTTTATGTGTGCGCTAAGAAGGCGGATTCTGTTTCAGGCGAAGACATCGGCGGCCGGCGGCAGCGGGAACAAAAAAAGGGGGAATAATTGTTCATTATTCCCCCTCCCAGTTTGCTGTGCAGACTGGTTTTTCGGCGTTATTTCCCCATGCCGGTGATGGCGGGCATGAACATCAGCCAGGGGAACGATGGACCGCAGTAGGCTTTGAGGGACGGGTCGGTCAGCCATGGGGTAAATTCAACCGCCCCGATGTCGCCGGGATCCACCCCGTTGCAGGAAGCGCAGGCAGCCGGTCCGAGCTTGTCTCCCCACCAGTTCTCCTCGGCGTTGATGACCGCGGCATAGCCGTTGCCCACGGAGAGGCCGATGCCGTTGTCCACCAGGGAGTTGTAGTTGACGGCAAAACCGGTGCCGGCTGTGTCGAAGTGCATGCCGGCGAGGACGTTGTTCTCGAGATAGTTGCACTTGATCGTGGCTTCCGGAAGGCCCTTAAGGTAGATGCCCCCCTTGTTGAATCCTGAGACGGTGTTGCCGGACAGGGTCGGCATGCCGAAGGTGATGCCGTCGGTCGCGTTGTCCACATTCAGATAGATGCCGTCACCGGTGGCCGCGGCGCCGCTGATCTCGTTGCCGCTGATGGTGGGCGGGCCGATGGTCAGGGTGGCGGTGCCGGGATCCTCGTTGTTGCTATAGTAATAGGCAGTGATGCCGGTGCCGGAAATATTGGTCAGGGTGTTGTCGAGGATGTCCACCGTGCCGATGGCGACCTTGGCGCTGTCATTGGTGTAAAGATTGTAGAAATAGACCTCGATGCCGATGGGAGCCGTATCGATGGTGTTGCTGCTGATCTCGATGTCGCCCATGTTCAGGGTCGCCGCGTCGTCGAACCAGTAGCCGACGTCATCGTATTCAATATAAATGGCCTCGGAGTCCACTGCGTAGAGGGTGTTGCCGGTGATGGTGATGTTGCCGAAGGTCGTTGTGGTGGGACCGATGGCAGTCTCGACCACGTCCTCGTAATAGAGGTAGATGCCGTAATCCATTCCCCCGTTCTTGTTGGGGTTGAAGGTATTGCCGTCGATGAGCATGCCGCCGTAATGGACCGTGGCGGAGTCATCGTTGTCGTCCGGGTTGGAGTAGGTGTAGAATTCCACCCCGTTGTAGCCGCCGGTCACGTCGATGGTGTTGTTGGTGATGGTCCAGCCGGGCAGGGTGGCGGTGGCGTTGCCCACCAGGTAGGATCCGACATAGTAGTCGTAATATTCAATGTAGATGCCATTCCCGCCGGTCGCGTTGATGGTGTTGTCGTCAATGGTGAATGAACCCACGGTATAGGCAGCGTCATCGTACATGTAGTAGGCTATTTCATAGAAATAAAAATACATGCCGTAGCCGCTGCCGGCATTAAGGGTGTTGTTCCTGATACTGGTCGGCCCGAGGGTCGCTGCCGAATTCCCGTACATCTCATACCCGCTGTATTCAAACATGTAGTAGAAGGCGTCGTCGTTTGAACTGGTGAGGGTATTATCGTTGACGGTGATGGAGCCCAGGACGGCGCTGGCATCCTCGTACATGTAGTAGGCGGCTTCGTACCAGCTGTAAAAATACAATGCTTCATAATACGAGGTGATTGTGTTGCTGCTGATACTGACGTTGCCGTAGTCCACCGTGGAGGTGCCGTACATGTCGTAGCCGATGTATTCCAGGTCCACGTACATGCCGTAGGAGTCATTGCTGTTGACCGTGTTGCCGGTGATGGCTCGCGGACCGGTGGTGACGGCCACCGAATCCCCCCCACCCGATTCGCCTATGTACCAGATGCCATAGGAGTAAAAGTAGAAGCCGTATTGAGCGACGTCCACGATGTTGTTGCTGACGGTGATGGCGCCGGTGTTGATGGCTGTCTCGTCGTAGATGTATCCTATGTAATCCATATTATACAGATAGATACCATATGTAGTGGAGTAGGTACTGTAGTCCGTTGCCGTAACCGTATTGCCCGACACGGTAAAGTCGCCGAACACGGCGTTGCTTGTGCCATAAAAATGTTGAATTTCCCAGTTGCAGAGGTACAGACCATAGGAGATCTGGTTGGTACAGGTGTTGTTGCTCAACAGCACATTGCCCACCGTTACCTGGGCGTCCGTCATGGAGTAAACCCCGCTCCAGAAGTAGATCCCGGTATTGCCCCCGGTCACCGTGTTGCCGGTGATGGCGAGGTTGCCGACGGTGACCGTGCCGCCGGTGATATATTTGGGGTTGAAGAGGCTGCTGATGTAGATGCCGTCGCCGCCGGTCAGCGGAAAGTTGTTGTTGGCAATGGTGAAGTTGCCGAAGGAAGCGGTCCGATTCGTATCGTCAAAACCTATTTCAACAGAGACGTAGACGCCGTATCGGGTAGTCCGAAAAGTGTTGTTGGTAACGGCCATGGCGGCAAAGGCAATGTTTGCTGCGCGGTCCGTTTCAGTGCGGACAAAGTCCACCCCATCGCTGACTGTTGCGGCAAAAACGTTGTGATGAATATTGAAGCCGCCCTCGGTAATGGAGATGGCAATGTTCATGTTCCTGAAGGTGAAACCGGAGACGGAAAATCCCCTGGCGTTGACCTGCAGGCCGTCGTCACTGAGATTCTGCGCGTCGATAATCGTCGAGGCCGATCCGGCCCCGGTCAGGGAGACAAAGTGTCCGGCAAAGGTAATGGGAAAGGTTTCACCGTTTGCTGCATTGTAGGTGCCGGCCGCGACCGATATGACGTTGGGCGCGGCGGCGGTGCCGGCCGGGACGGTCGCCGCCGCATGGGTAATGGTCTTCCATGCCGTGGCGGGAGTCAGGCCGTTGTTGGCGTCATTGCCCGTGGGGCTGACATAGTAGGTGGCCGCCGCTGCCAGGCCCGGCAGGACCAGCAGCGATAACGCCAGGACCAGCATTGCCGCGGCCAGGGGCGGAACAATACAGCGATCAGCGGACTTCTTCAACAGTCTCATGTGTACCCTCCTTTGTTTATTGGCTTGTATGTTTTTTATGTATGTGTCGCTGGATGAAAGGGATGCGCGGGGTGGGGCGAATAGACCGGGAAAACGCTGTGCGGAACAATACCCGGAAGAACCGTCATTCATCATCGTCCTGCTGTTAAGGAGTGTTTGGTATGATGTACACGGATTGATATTGATTAGATAGTACCACAAAGTTTTTGCGAAACCAAAAAAATTATGTTAACTCAGATGGTTAGTGCTACAATGGGGGACATGGACAAGGGGAAAAACCACGATTTTTTCCGCATCCGGGAGATGTGGTGTTAGTGGTAATCACAAAAAAATCCGCGTAATCCGCGTAATCTGTGGATAAGTTAATTTTTTTTATTTTATCCGCAGATTACACAGATTACACAGATGAGGTATTTTCGGTTTCAATAATCGGACACAAAAGAGGGTTGTTCATGAATGCAGGTGGTGATGAGATCGCGGTGCGAAAAATGTTAAACGGAATGTATGATTACGAAAGAAAATTGTACGCAATCTATAGTTCATTCGCGGGAATGTTCCCGGAGCATAAAGCGTTCTGGCGGGACATTGCGGTGGAGGAAAACACGCACAGCATGATGGTCGATGTCTTTCTCTCCCTGTACAATGATGGAGACATTTCATTTTCCCGGCGCAGCTTCCGGTTTGCGGACATCGAGGCGGAGCTGGCAAAGCTGCATTCCTTTCAGGATGAAATGAAGTTCAGGGAAATACCCTTGAAACAAGCGGTTGATTTTTCCCTTGCCGCGGAAAAATCACTGGTGGAAAGAGAAGTGTTCAAAATTAAGGAGGATGATCCGCCGGAATTCAAGAAGTTATTACAGGAATTGCTGAAAGGGTACAATAAGCATTATGCAGCGATATATAAATTTTCCCGGGAAATAAACAGGTGAGGCAGAAGGATGGTAGTTTATTGTTTGTGTTTTATGTTTTGCAGTGTGCGCCTCACCGCCGACGGCGGTGAGGCGCTTTATTCAGCGGCCGGAAATCCCGGAGGATCGGGACAGCCGGACACCAAGTGTCCCGGGCAGTTCTTTACCTCCTCAGCCGCCACAGCTGCCAGGCGGTTGTCGGCGGCGTGACGCTGGCAAAAAAGAGGGCGCCGTTCACTTCGGTAAAACCGTAGGGGTAGCTCCAGTCAAATCCCGGGTTGATGTCCAGCAGCAGGACGGTCCCCTCCTCGGTGCCGTTGCTCTGCCACAGTTCATCTCCGAGTTCCCCGTCATTGGCTGAAAAGTAGAGCATGCCCTGAAACGCGGTCAGCGCATTGATGGAACTGCCGTCAGGACCCGGATAGATGTCCACGACCCTGGTTGTGCCGGCTTCCGTTCCGTCGGTCTTCCACAACTCATCACCGGCCGCGGCATCCTCGGCGGTGAAGTAGAGGATATTGTTCAGGACGGTCAGGTATTCCACATAGCTGGAGTCCGGTCCGGGTTTGATGTCCTTCACCATGGTCACGGCGTCCGTGGCGCAATCGAGCTTCCAGAGTTCACTGCCGTGTGCGCCGTCATTGGCGCGAAAATAGAGGGAACCGTTGTACTCGGTGAATCTGTACGGCGGTTGGCTGAAGTTTGTTTCATCAAGCATGGTCGTACCGGCATTGCTGCCGTCTATACTCTTCCAAAGTTCGGGGCCATGGATACCGTCATCGGCCACGAAATAAAGAATATTGTTACAGACGGCAAATTCTCCCGAAGGATCGATTTCCGTCCCCGGCTTGACGGCCACAGTGCCCTCCTCGGTGCCGTCGCTTTTCCACAGTCTGCAGGGTTCCGGCGGTGTGTTGCCTTCCGTATTGGCCACATCGAAATAGAACGCATCGCCAAAGACAACAAAGCCGGATTCCTGCCCGGGATAGCTTGGCCCTCCTTCTTCTTCTCTTTCAGATATATTTTTCACCATGTTCGTGCCTTCTGTTGTGCCGTCACTGGTCCACAGCTCGGTGTCAGAGAATATGCCTGAACCCGTGGTGCCGGAAAAATAGAGGGCGCTGTTAAAGACAATCATCTTTGCCGGGCTCACGTCCTTGACCCAGTCGGTGCCGGCTTCGGTGCCGTCGGTTTTCCACAGGGAGGCAGGTTGATTCGAGCTGGTGGCGGCGAAATAGACGAAATCACCCAGGGCGGTAAAATCCCTGTCCCAGCCGATAGAATTACCATACGGCGAGTAACTGTCACTGGAACCCTCTCCTTCGTGAATGTCCTTCACCATGACGGTGCCTGCTTCGGTGCCGTCGCTTTTCCAGACCTCGTTGCCATGGACCCCGTCATTGGTCCCGAACAATAACAGACCATCCCAATTGTACAGGTCTTCCGGTCCGGCGTCCATTTCACCGGGATCGATTTCCTTGACCAGTTCTATGGTGGTGCCGCTTTTGCCCAGCAGCAGATGGTACATGGGAATGAGGAGAAGTTCGTCGGCCGAGGAAGCCGGCCTGGGAAACAGGAAGAAAAGGGCCCCGGCCAAGAGCGGGACAAGCAGTCGCATCCTAACGTAACTCATCATTGTTCCTCCAGAAAAAACAATATTATCTGACCGGGTAGGTCCCCGTTGCCTGATATGAGCCGCCAGGATTGTCGTGCGGCATGCTGCCTTACGGATCCTGTATTTTTACAGGTGATTTTTTAGATATCACTCAACATTATCATACGGATGCAATGAAAAACAATTTGTTTCAGTGGTAATCAAAAAAAAATCTGCGTAATCTGCGTAATCTGTGGATCAGTTCAGTTTTTTTCATTTTATCCGCAGATTACACAGATTACACAGATCAGGTATTTTATTGAATGGGAAAAGAAAAAGGGGATGACCGGTAATCCGGCCATCCCCTTGTGCAGGAAAAGATTGTTTTTTTCCTTATATTTCGTTTTCTAATTTGGGCTTGATGATCTCGCAGTCACATTCCGGATCGGTGATGTCGAGGAGCAGGAATTTGACGTCATAGCCGTTCTTGGTCAGTTCATGGTACGCAAGGTCGGCCCGCGCCCCTGTTGAGCAATGAACGAAAATCCGCTTGTCCTTGGGAATCTCGTTCATCCGTTTGGGAATTTCGTCCAGGGGGATATTGACGGTATTGGTGAAAATGCCGAATTCGGCAATTTCTTGCTCGGTGCGGGCGTCAATGACAAAGACATCGGGCAGTTCGCCCTTGGTGGCCCTCCTGAACTCGTCCACGGACACTTCGCCCTTGCCGAGCTGGCGGACCCACCGAATCTCATTGGAGAAAATCGGGCCGTCAACAACGACGCCGTATTGCCAGTCCACCCAGCCCTGGTAGTTGCCCGGAACCAGGGACACGTTCTTGAAGCCGTCAAAGAGCAGATCCTCGTAGGCATTCAGGACTTCCTCTTCGTTGTCGCTGTAGAGGACGACCGGGGCATTACGGGGGATGTCGTTGGCCCTTTTCTCCAGGGTTGAGTAGGGAACGACAACGGCACGGGGAATTCTGCCTTTGATGGCGGCGCCGTCGGCTCTCAGGTCGAGCAGGACGATATTGCCCTTGGCAACGAATTCGTAGGTTGCGTAGACAGGGTACCCTTCCTTGATCCAGGCGGGAATGCCGTCAAGAAATGCGCGGACGTTGGTGTAACCAAGTTCTTTCGCCAGACCGGCGTTATCGGTGGTCATGCCTCACGTGACGCCCTGGCAGTAGAAGACGATGAGGCTGTTTTTATCCTCGGGCAGGACCGCGGCCCCCTTTTCTTTCAGCACGGGCACCGGGATATTGACGGCCCCGGGAATATGTGACGGGTTGTACCGGAACGGAGGACGCGAATCAACCAGGGTCATGGGTGTGTTGTTTTCGATGAGCTGGTACAGTTCGTCCACCTTGATTTCGGAAACACCCTCGGGGAGTTTGGCCAGTTTCGGCTTGATGACCGTGGCAAATTTGTCGTCGCCCCGCTGCTCCCAGGTTATGATCGCGGCTTCACCCGCTTCGGCGAACTCAAGGCCGGTGGTTTTGTCATCGAACTTGAGCATGTACGGTTGCGCGGCATCGCCCTTGCCGACGGTGATGGAGATGGTTTTCGCCTTGTTCGACTTGCCGGTGACAGAGCCGATATAGACGTTGTCAGGCTGTTTCTGCGCCTCAACCGCCGCCGGTTTGGCAGCCGCCGTCGGTTTGCTCATGTCCTTGGCGCAGCCG
>Ga0209164_1004799_pt1 | contig 11865 bp, 7 predicted proteins | sample MTBNYHSulfiMetaG_FD_187458 | JGI IMG/M metagenome (GOLD analysis project Ga0209164, IMG submission 187458) | Enrichment culture microbial communities from rom New York Harbor, USA that are MTBE-degrading - MTBE-NYH (New York Harbor Sulfidogenic)... | ecosystem: Environmental > Aquatic > Marine >... | reverse complement strand
CACTATGAGTTCGTCAAAACGCTGATCGAGGATTTGGGCGGTTCGATCCATTCCATCGATGAGGTTGTGGCCGGCAAGATGATCATTGACGACGCCGCCACCCTGCAGGACTGATCCCGGATTTCCCATCTGTAATAAATCCAATTGATAGATCCAAGGGGGTTCTTCCATTTAACCTATTCCTCGCGCTTCCTCCGTGCAGCCTGTATAATTACAGAAAATCACGATGGGAAAGATTATGCAGTCTGTAAACCTGACCGAAGACATTTTCTGCATCAGCGTGCACGACCGCAGCACGCGCCTGTTTGAAGGCTTGTGGCCGATCGAAAAGGAAGGCATCACCTACAACTCCTACCTGATCCGCGACCAGCATAGCGTGCTGATCGACCTGTGCAAAGAGCTTTTTCAAGAAGAGTATTTAGACCAGCTGCGCTCCTTGTTGGACCCCGCCCAGATCCAGTACCTGGTGGTCAATCACATGGAGCCCGACCATTCCGGCGCCCTGCGCGCCTTTCGCGCGCTGGCTCCCCAAGCGGTCATTCTCGCCACTCAGAAAGCGGTCAAGATGATGGCCGATTTCTTCGGCATTGACCAGAACATCCGCGTGGTCGCCGATGGCGAAGAATTGCAGCTCGGGAATCATGCCCTGCGCTTCATCAGCGCCCCCATGCTGCACTGGCCTGAGACCATGCTGACCTACGAAAGCGCTTCCCAGACGCTCTTCTCCTGCGACGCCTTCGGCGGCTATGGCATCCCCCAGCGCAGCCCTTTCGATGGCGATCAGCCGGATCTGGCCTATTTCGAGCAGGAATCGCTGCGCTACTTCGCCAACATCGTGGCCGCCTTCAGCAAGCCCGTGCTCAACGCCGGCGCCAAATTGGCCGGCCTGCCGCTTAAGGCCGTCGCGCCCTCGCATGGCCTGGTCTGGCGCGCCCAGCCGCAGCGCATTATTGACCTCTACCTGCGCTGGTCAGGTTACAGCCAGGGTCAGGCCGAGCCCGGCGTCACCCTGCTGCACGGTTCCATGTACGGCAACACCGCCAAAATGCTGCCCGATGTGCTGGCTGGGCTGAACGATGCCGGCGTGGCTGTCGACCAGCACGACGTCACCACCACCCCGCTCAGCTACATCCTGGCGTCGTTATGGAAGAACCAGGGTGTGCTCATCGGCGCGCCCACCTACGAGGGCAGTCTCTTCCCTACTATGGCGCTCGCGCTGCACATGGCCGAGATCAAAAGGGTCTTTCACAAACAGGCGCTTTACTTCGGCAGCTACGGCTGGGGGGGCGGCGCGCTGCGTTTCTTGAAAAGCCAGTGCGAAAAGCTGGATTGGCAGTTGCTTGAGGCGCTGGAATTCCCCGGTCAGCCCTCCCCGGCCGATTTGGAACGCGCCCGCCACATCAGCCGCCGCTTTGGGGGGATGATTGTGGGAAAATGATTGGCATGGCTGCTACCTACTCTCCATATGCAGGGTTTTATAGTACCACTCGAATTGAATCAGATTAATGAAAGTCGATTCAATTCCCAGCATATCGCAAATACAATCATCATATTATTAAATACTGCGGATGGACTGAATGATTTACAAACCATTTTCCTTGATTTAACATATCATCAATATATTTAACTTCCAATTCTTTAGATTCGTTGTATCCTAATTCCGTTATACGCTGCAATTCATTTCCCAATCCGTTCAATGAAGGTCCAATATCCAATCCACCCTTTCCAGTAATAATTGCACGATCATGGAAAGTATTCTTTAATTTTGCGGGCACAATTAATAAAGTCATTGATGGGATTTTTCCTTTACCAACGCTTCTCCACGTTTCTATTAGCTCTTGTTGCATTGTTTCAGCGCTTTCTGTTTTTTCAAATTTCTCTGTAGTCGTAATTATCAAGATTTTGATATCTCGTTGAATGTCACTAAGGAAAGTTAATTCCTTTGGGCTAAAATAAGGATCGCAAATCTTAATATATTCTTCAGTATTTTGTTTAATCCAATTCTTCACCCAATCTTCTGCTCTTTTTCGTTGTCCAGGCTGAAAAACAACTACTTTTGAACTTAATCCAGGTAACAAATGGCATATTTCTTGTGAAATTCCCATTTGTTCCCTAGGTAAAATCCAATTTGCCAATTCATGAATGAATGCAGATGCGGAAATAAAATCCTCAAATATTCCTGTTTTACTTAATCTGTTGTGCCTATTTTCACACTCTAAAGCCCACTTCAATACATCTCTAACTACATTTGGTTCAAAGCAGGAACTTCTATAAATCATTTCCCCTACTTTTTTTTCTGCATACAATTGCCCATCCTGATTTAGTAAATCATTCAAAAGTTTTTTGACACTGGATTTGATTATCATTCCTTGCATTTGCGATTGATTGCATTCAGAATCCTTGATTAAACCTTCAAGATCATGGGAATACTTTAAAGATTTCAATTTTATTTCATAGGGTTCAAATACTTTTTCTGGAAGTCGAGAATCGAAACGTTCAACAAGTTCATCAGCAAAATCTGGAGAAATTTGATATGCTGCCTGGACGATATGTTCCAACTTTTTATCTTTACTCCATGGAGACAATTCCTTTAATAATTCAATACTTTTAGAGAAAAAGTAATTAGCTTGCGTTTTTTTACCCCACATTCCCCATGCTTTGGCAATTTTTTCTATCCTATCTGAACGATCTAATAAAGAAGGGATTTTATTAATATCCTCAGATATACTGTCTAACAAAACTTCGGCTTTATTTGAATCCCAACAACGCATCTCTTCAGCTAGGGTTGTTATTACAAATACTCGGTCAGCTAAATTATCAATTTCACTTCTTGCCGATTTTTCTAACTCTCCCCACTTTTTTCTTATGTCAATTTTATTGAATGGACCCTTCTGATTAATTTCCCTATAAATACATGATCTCGCCCCATTTATCCGAGCAATAGATATTAACTTATAACCAATGTGTTTGATATTGTTTAAATCCGGAAGATTATTAGTTACATATTCTTCAATATCCAACAATATGTCAAAGGCATTTTTGGTATCAAGTTTACGATTCCGTACTGAGTATTCAATAGATCTTGTTATGATATTAACACCTAAAGAAAGGTAAACATCTTCGTTAATTTGTTCCAAGGCTCCAAAGGCCTTGTCTCGGATTGTTGTATGATTTGCTGCTACTTTGAATGATTCGAAATTTGTAATATCACCTATTTGACCTTTCGAAAGTGACCATAAGATCACACGCAACCAACAAAGATTTACAACGGACCTTGATACCTCCTTTGAAAGTTTTCTTGCAATGTCTTGGTTGTACCAATAGATAACCGGTAATGAAAACCGGATTATTTTTTCCCTGATATTCTGATTGTCAATTTTACTTAAAGGATTAAGAACTTTTTCTTCAATAATTTCTTCGGCCACAGGATATATTCCCATACTATATATTTTGGCTGAAAGTTGAGTGTAAAGTTGATTACGCAAATAATTTGATGGTAATTTGTCAATTTGATCAAATATCTTCTCTAAAGAATTTCTATCATTTATGCATTCTACGCAAAGGGAACGGATAGCCAAGTCAATTGAATCAATATACATCACACCTAATCCACCAATAGCGAGTTCAGCCCCGGGAAATATTAGAGTAGATTGAACATCTTCACAAAAGGTTTTCGCAAAATCCTTATCTATTGATGATATCTGCTCAACTAATTGAAACCCAATGCTGATTTTCTTTTTTAAATCATCTTCATTTTGCCAACTTATGTGTGCTTCGTTTAGTATTTTTGGTCTTTTGATAAGGTTTTCATTTGTCCAAAAAGAAGCCAAACGTACTAAAGTTATGCTTTTTTCAATTTGATTTCTAATCTGTCTCGATTCATAAAACAATAACTTCTGGCATTCATGATCAACAGAAATCCTTCTGCTGGAAATCTCTTCGACTAAATCATATATAAAAACATCTTGTTCAAAAGTATCAAGCTCCTTTATTATTTGTTTCAGTTGTATTGAAAAATCTTTGGATGGGTGTTTAATAAATCCATTTATTAGGACTATTTTGTTTGCTTGTTTCCTGCTTTCGACTGTATTTAGACGATTTGCAACATTCAATGCATAGTCAATATCAATTCCAGCAAGTATCATTAAAGTCTTGTTTAATATTTCATCTTGTAAAGCAGAATCTTTTAACAAGTGCGAAAGAACTCTCTCAAAATTATCTCTAACATTTTCTTCTTCAATCAGATTCAATCTTCTATACGTTCCCCACAATCTTGCATAACAAAATACTTTTATATCAAAATCGTCGATATAAACATTTATTGTTTCATATACACTATCAATTTTTTCTATTGCACTTGATGAATCATATTCATATAAAACTTCAGCAATATTTAAATGAAATCCCACCCATTCTTCCCATGGAGTATGTAACGAATCAATAGCAGAAATTTGAAAACGTTCAATTAGCCTTCTACAATCAACAACATCTAATTTTTTTAATAGCTCACTCAACTGTCTCAAGCTTCTTAAGGAAATGACAAATTTCTCATCCTGAATAACAGTATCTAGCCATAACTCTATTCCATACGAGAGCTCTTGATGATCAGTATTTTGCGAGCACCATTGGCGAATTATAAATTCTTTTGCTTTTGTATTTTTAAGGTCTTCAATTTCTTTAAGTAAATGTGCTAAATTTAGACCCTTTAACCAATCTGGCTTTAATATTTCAAACTTTTTTGAAGAACGTCCTCCAACCTGATTTCTTTCTAGATTGTTTAATGAATAATCTTTGCTGTTTACACTATTAACGCTATTTCTAACAGCAGAAATAGCAACATCAATAAGATTTTGTTCTTTCGGCTCACCAATAACTCTCTCTAGAAGAGAAACTGCCTTGCTTGGCAACAAAGGTAAAATATCAATAGCAATATCCTGGACCACCTCTTTTTCTAACTTCTCAATCCCTTCTTCATCAAGCATAACAATTAACTCATCTATTGCATTTTTTGGCACATGCTCTTGCTTATCTTTCATAGATGTATATACTCTGGCTAACATTCGAATTCTATTGATTGATTCTGGAAAATTGTATGCCATCTGCAATGCTTTTTGAGTTTCACCAATTGCAATCAGGGCATCTATTTCATAAATAGATGATGCGTGTAAAAGAAATTCTTTAAAAGCCGCTAATACCCAGCTCCATTTCGAGATATCTTTAATCTCATTAGAAATAAATGCCATCCTCGATATTTTTCTGACCCTCTCTAAAACGGTGGCAGCATCTCCAGTATCAAGAGATTCTCTAATATTATTAATATTTAATAACTCACTAAGACCTCTATAATCATTAAGTTCTTCCAATAAAAGTGTCAATAATTCGGGGTCGTTTTTTGAATCAATTTTTTCGATATCTAGAAGCTTTTGCTGAATTTCAGCTTTTCTGGCACCCATTTTTTCTTGAATAATTTGTTTCGCAATATTTTGTTTTAAAACAAGCGTATTTCTTTCAGTATCATAAATAAGTAACCCCGTTTTATTTAATTTATCCAGTTGAATATTATTGTCAAAATATTTTTGTAAAGAAGAGATTTTTATTGGTTTTGGTCCAACTGCAACGACTTCGATAATTTCTTTGACTGGGACTGTTGCATTAGAAAACACATGATCAATTTGATTGCTAACCAATTTTCTTAGATTATCTGGTAATCGGTCATCATTAATCCAATCTTTCCCAGAAGTTTTAATCGAATCACGGAGTACATCTAAATATCCAGCTACACCCTTTGATTTTTCGTTTATATGTCTTATTTCTTGATTAGATAAATCAAAATCCGATAAAAATTTCTCAGTATCATCATAATTAAATTGGAGAGCTGCCTCAAATTGTTGTTTGACTGCCCCTTTTTTGTATTGTTCTGGTAACCTCTCAAACACTTCCGGCGTTGCGCTAAAAAGTAAGTATGGGCTTAATGTTGATAAAATCGGAGGATTGTTAACAATAGCATTACCCGCATCACTTTCCAATACCGCTTCAATTCCATCAATTACGATATAAAAATGTCTATCACAAATTTTTGCTTCTTCTGATAATTTTAATGAAAGACCTGTATAAATAGTTTTTAATTCTGCTTCACCTATATCTACCGGGATACTTTTTTCATCAAGTATCCGAGTTATTTGATTACATATAACAAAAAGGAAATTACGGTAATAATGAGTTATAGGATTTGAAGTAATAAAATAACCAATTGAGTTACCGGGGTGTCGCCTGCAGAATTGGGAGAGTAAATTTGTTTTTCCATAATAATCATCGCTTATTACTACTTGTTTTTGGCAACCAGGGCCAAATGAATCAATAAGGCGACTTACTAAGCCATCTCTAGAAATTTCAATATTTGGTACACTAGGAAATTCAGGAACCAAAACTGTTAAGTCAAGATTTTCATTCATGGTTTTCTCATCAGTCTTCTACATTAGTTGCAAATAAACATTTATAATCGTTACAGCACAACATTTTGCTGTAACACCTCAATTATCCATAAATACTCTTTCCATCTCCATAATATGCGTCGTAAATGTGCTGATAAATAACATCACACTTTTGTCTATAAAGCTCTGTTGTATAGATTTTCGGCAACCTATCAAGAGTTTTTTCAATAGTTAACTGCACAGCCGCCCTGGTTTTTTGTTGTTTACGCCAGTCCAAGACAAGCCTTTCAGCTTTAAGTGCATCCAGCAACTCTCTGGCGATCTCCTTGACCTGTTTTTTCTCCTCCCATGATAGCTTTATTTGGGGTTTGGGCAACATGTCGAAGATTGTCAAACTCTCTTCATCTAATCGTTTTGAAATAGCCCACTTTTCCTCTTCATTCAAATCCTGAGCAAGGGCAACAAGCTCTTCAAAGAAGACATCCACATTCTTCACCCCGGAATGATATTCTTCGATTAGCTCCTGGAATTTTTTGTAATAATCCATGCGCGTTGGATTACGGCGAACCATTGATTGCAGCTTTGCATTCAAATGGCCACGTAACTGTTCTGCCTCAACCCGTTTCCTCCTTTTTTCAAAATGCTTCCTAAGCGCTTAAAAGTCGATCCTGCTTAGATCGAAATATTCGCCTCCCTTATAAGGTTCAGCTATAACATAATCGGTATCTGCAGGTTCTATAGAACGATCCAATAATTCTTCGACTTTATCCATAAGATTAGAAATATCGTTTATATATTCCTTATCATACAGAAGCTCTGAGTAACTTCTTAGCCCATTCTTCCCCTGTCCAATTATGTGAGCTCCCTCCCCAACGTTCATTTCAATTTTCGTAAGGTCATCTCTATATAGTAATCTATTGCAACCATCAAACTAACAATGCCCGGCTGACCTAGCCCATAATAAATATTTGACTTTTTGTTGAATCTGTTCGCGTTTTGATGTCGACATTTTTTAATCGATCTTTCTTTAAAGTATTAATTTTCAGTATCTCTCGGAGGGAAAGGATCATTTCCGGGTTGTATTGTGTCCTTGCTTCGGAATTTACTATTTCTTCCTTGTGTAGTTAGTTCTCCACCACCTTGATTCTTTAACATTTCTCTTGCAGCATTTTCTGCTTCCTTTTGTGTTTCATGAATACTTGAAGCCCGTTCAGAGTCGTTTCTTTTGTTTACCCATTTCCCATTATTACGTTTAAACACAGTTCTGTCTCTTCCTTTTGACATCAAATTCTCCTAACTAAATAAAAAGGTTGTTTTTGGGGAATGATGAATCGTTGTTTTCCACCCATACTTATTATACCAGAACCACTGTTCTAAACTAAATTGCGTACATTAATTTTTTTTTTAGCAGGTTTTAGTTCAAAATTGATGAAAAATATTTCGCTCCCATAACTGAATAAAAGCGACTGGGGACCCATGGCCTGTAATGCCTTAGCGTAGCGAACCTGCAGTGCCTAGTCTTTCTGGTAAATAATCTGGCGCATTCCTCTTCCCATCCCCCATTTCCTCCCCTCTTTATCACCCTTAAATCCCCCGCAAAGCTTTTTAAAATATCACATTTTGTCATCTTTTGTCACATTAAGCACCCGCTGCCGCGCCTGCCGCTCGCCGGGCTTCTATCAAGCCAAAACCACTTCCGCATTGCATTTGAGTTTTAAGTTGACACGGGTGCTATAATATTATTCGTACCAATGTAATCGTTTCCCTTTTTTCACATTCCCTCAAAGCTGCTTCGTCGCATCCATAAGGTTTTTTGAATTGCTATTAAAAGAACGGTTAACCATTAATCGCCAATGGATTGAATGGCTGTCAAACGGGTTAAATGAGAAAGGCAGGCAAATATGAACGCAGCATCGAATTTTCGGGTTCTAACCGCAATCATGGCATTTTTGTTTCTTGTTTCTGGTTTTTCTTTCATGGAGCACCCAGCCCCGAATCCTCCCCCTCAAGCCGCTCCACTATCCAATGTAAGCCTATCCATCCTGGGTTTTTCAGAAGACGGCGCCTTTATTGCTGCCCAGGATACCAAATGTGGGGATGGTATACGCAATGGCAGCGAAGAATGCGACGGCACGGATGGTGTGGGAGAACATCAGGCCTGCACGAATGTGTGTACGCTGGTCTCGGTAGCTTGGTGTGGGGATGGGATCATTCAAGGGGAAGCCGGGGAACAATGCGATGATGGAAATACAAATACCAGCGATTATTGTTCGAACACCTGTCGCAGCCAATCGGGGCGCTGGTGTGGGGATGGCCTGATATATCAGGAAGAGTGTGATGATAGCAATAATCTAGACGGGGATGGTTGTTCGGCAAGCTGCCAGAATGAAATTTGCGGGAACGGACGCATTGATTCTGGGGAACAGTGCGACGACGGCAATCAGAATGACACCGGGGATCTCTGTTCAAATGCCTGCCGGATTATCAATGTATGCGGCAATGGGATCGTGGAAGCTCAGCTCCATGAACAATGTGATGATGGGAATACGATTAATTATGATTATTGCACCAACAGTTGCGAAAGCCGCCCTAGCGCGAAGTGGTGTGGCGATGGAATTGTCTATTTACACGAAAGTTGTGACGATGGCAATTCTGTGAGCGGGGATGGTTGTTCTGATCAATGCCAGAGAGAGATTTGCGGAAATGGTCACGTTGATGCTGGAGAAGAATGTGATGACCGAAATACCAGCAACGCAGATAATTGTTCTGACCGCTGTAAAATCATCCCCAGCTGTGGAAATGGAATCGTGGAAGGCAATAACAATGAACAATGTGACGATGGGAATGCGCTCGATTACGATACCTGTTCGAACAACTGTCAGAATCAGCCCAATGCACAATGGTGCGGCAATGGAATTGTGACTTCGGGTGAAAATTGCGATGATGGGAACAACCTGGACGGAGATGGCTGTACGGCTGCCTGCCAGGTGGAGATTTGCGGCAATGGCAGAATAGACGCAGGCGAACAATGTGATGACGAAAATAACAAATACAGCAGTCAAATCGGCTGGAGCGATCATTGTTCGAATGACTGCAAGATCATTAATCAATGCGGCAATGGCATTCTCGAAAGGGGGGAGGAGTGCGATGACGGCAACACTTTCAACATAGATTATTGTTCCAACAATTGCATAAGCCACCCGAATGCCCATTGGTGCGGTGATGGCTTGATCAATGGAAATGAGCAATGCGATGATGGCAACCATACCTCCGGGGATGGCTGTGCCATCAACTGCCTGCTGGAGATTTGCGGCAATGGCCGCGTTGATCCGGGAGAACAGTGTGACGACGGCAACCAATCCAACGCCGATACTTGTACGAACACTTGTACAACCGCCAGCTGCGGGGATGGGTACAAGCAGCAATATAATCCGCAGCAGCCTGAGCAATGCGATGATGGCAACGCCTCCAATACCGACTCCTGCACCAATGCCTGCAGAAATGCAAGGTGCGGCGACGGCTACCTGCAGGGCACGGAAGTATGCGATGATGGCAATACCTCTAATATCGATACCTGTACCAATGCCTGCACGATTGCCAGGTGTGGGGACAAGTTCATTCAGGCGGGTGTAGAGCAATGCGATGACGGCAACACCTCCAATTTCGATGCGTGTACCAACACGTGCGCTCTTGCCGTGTGCGGCGATGGATTCAAGCAGGGAAGCGAAGCATGTGATGATGGCAACGAATCAAATGCCGACTCCTGCACCAATGACTGTAAAAATGCACGCTGCGGTGATGGCTACCTGCAGGGCACGGAAGAATGCGATGATGGCAACCCTATCAGTTCCGATGCCTGCACCAATACCTGCACGGTTGCCAAGTGTGGAGATGGGGTGGTTCATGCCGGAGTGGAAAAATGTGATGACAGAAATACCTCCAATACCGATGCATGCACCAACACATGTGCTCTTGCCGCGTGTGGTGATGGCTTTGTGCAGCCTAATGAAGCATGCGATGATGGCAATACCAACAGTTCCGATTCCTGCACCAAAGGCTGCAGAACTGCGCGCTGCGGTGATGGGTATGTGCAGCAGGGTGTGGAAGAGTGTGATGATAAAAACACCATCAACACTGATTCCTGCACCACGTATTGCAAGACGGCCAAATGTGGGGATAATTTTATTCAAGGCTCTGAAACTTGCGACGATGGAAATCTCCTCGATACTGATGACTGTACCAAAGCATGCTTAATTGCCGTTTGTGGTGATGGAATCGTTCACACCGGCAAAGAACAATGCGATGATGGCAACATGTTTAACGAGGATGGCTGCTCCAACCATTGCCAATTGGAGATGATTCAGCCAATGCCTCCGCAGCAGCTTGGTCCAGCCGTTGTCGCTCCTGCTACCAGGTGAAGAATTGATTCAACTTACCGTCGGTGGAAAGAATTGAAAGGGTAAAACAATATAAAGAATTTTTCCTGGAAGAACACCCACAATCCATAAGTACTACAGAACAGTCATTTCATGTCGTCTAAAGGCTGTTCTGGCAACTTAACTCCCTCAGCCCCGCGCCCGCCGCTCACCGGGTTTCCTTCAAGCCAAACCCGCTTCCGCTTGCCCTTTGTAGGTTTCCTGAGCCCAAAGGCGCTGCCCAACGCGGCCTTCATTTTCGAAACCTGCCCGCCCCGGCTGCGTATGTAAAGGTGAAATTCGCAATCTTCGGAGGTAAACATGGAAAATAGACATGGTATTTTATGGGGGCTTCTGCTCATCTTGTTGGGCGGCTTCTTTTTGGTCGTGCGCCTGATGCCGCAGGTGTTCGGTTATGTCTTCTGGCCCTTCATCGTGATCGGGGTCGGCGCGCTCTTCTTGCTGGCTGCCATTGCCACCCGCAACGGCGGGTTGGCTATCCCCGGCTGCATCGTGGGCGGCATCGGCGGCATTCTCTACTACCAGGCTGTCAGCGGCAACTGGGCCAGCTGGGCTTATATCTGGACGCTCATCCCCGGCTTCGTCGGTCTGGGCGTCATCTTCGCCGGTCTGCTCGCGCGCGACCGCCCGCATTTCGACAGCGGCGGTCTGGTGCTGATGGCCATCAGCGCCATGGGCTTTTTGATCTTCGGCGGCTCTTTCGGTTTGAACCTGGAGATCGGGACTCTGTGGCCTTTGTTCCTGATCGGCATCGGTCTAATAACCCTGCTCAGCGCCCTCTTCCGCAAGCGTTCGTGATAGAATGTCTGCATGACCCGCCGCGCACAGCCGGACCTGCAGGACTATTCTCAAACTATCGCCTGGCTGCTGGAGAGCCCCACGCCCTCCATCCGCTACCTGACCCTGACGCGCGTCCTTGGCAAACCGCAGGACGACCCGCAGGTACAGGCAGCCAGGCGTTTGATCGCTACCTCCGACCCCGTTCTGCACATCCTGGA
>Ga0209164_1004798_pt1 | contig 11868 bp, 8 predicted proteins | sample MTBNYHSulfiMetaG_FD_187458 | JGI IMG/M metagenome (GOLD analysis project Ga0209164, IMG submission 187458) | Enrichment culture microbial communities from rom New York Harbor, USA that are MTBE-degrading - MTBE-NYH (New York Harbor Sulfidogenic)... | ecosystem: Environmental > Aquatic > Marine >... | reverse complement strand
GCGAGCGGCGTCACACCATCATGATGGACGCCGGCATTTCCGGAGAGTGTCTCAATCACAACGCCGCCTTGCTGCCGTTGAGCCTGGCGGGAAGGTTTGGTGTCGTCAAGCACAGAATCGAGGACGTGGAGAGCATGGTTCTGAGCCACGGCCACTTCGACCATTTCGGTGGCTTAAAGCTGTTTTTCCAGAATCTGGGGCGACGGCTGCCCCTGGTGCTGCATCCTGGCGCCTTTGTGGAACGCAGAATCAAGCTCGGGCCGGAAACCTATGTCCCCATGCCATCGCTGAACGAAGCAGAACTCAAGGCAGACGGTGCGGACCTCGACATGCGCAGCAGGCCCTCCACGGTGGCCGGCGGCCTGATTCTGGTTTCTGGTACGGTGGAACGGACCACGGCCTTCGAAACCGGGTCGCCCGGTTTGGAATCAAAACAGGACGGCGAATGGAAAGCGGACCTGTTCGAGGACGACCAGGCCATCGCGTTCCGATTGAAAAACAAGGGACTGGTGGTGTTGGGTGGCTGTTCGCACTCGGGCATCATCAATACGGTCAAACACCTTGCCAAAACCAGCGGCACCGAGAAGATACACGCCGTGCTCGGGGGCTTTCATTTGAGCGGCATGAGCGAGCCGCTGATCGAACCGACCGTGGCGGCCATGCAGACCATCCAACCGGATGTGATCGTGCCCACGCACTGTACCGGCTGGAAGGCGATCAACGCATTTGAACGGGCCATGCCGGATCGCTTCGTGCTCAACACGGTGGGGACGACCTTTCTGTTCGGGCATTAGAGGACAATAGATAGATCCGCACAAAATGAATTGCATGCCGCCGGGACACTCGATGGCCGGCTCGGCCACTGGCACCCCCCTTTGGTCTCGTCACTCGGACAACCGGCGGCATGCTTTCCCACCGCAAGATTCAACTCCTGTGGATGCATATAAGGCCGTTTCCGGATGGCGCCGTCAATTTTGAAGCAGAATGCCGATGAAACACCATGAGAAACTGTCGTCGGATGCAGAGGTTTCCGCACTCGCGGATGCAGAATCAGAGTCGGCGGTTTCGTTGAATGCAGACAGGCGATAGACATAGCTCGTTTCGCCGGCCAGCCCAATGTCCGAGTAGGTGGTGGTGTCGGTTGGCAATTCCGCGATCTGCAGGAATGTGGTATCCTCTTCCTTCCGACGTTCCAGCACAAACCCCAGTTCGTCGGTACTGTTGTCCGTCCAGCTCAGGTCGATACGGCTGCCGGACATAGCCAGACCAATCAACTCCGACGGCGCATTGGGAGGCGTGCCGCCGATGAAGGCGCCCAAGGCGACGGCGCCGCTGGTTTGACCACTGACGACTTCGGTGACCGTATCCTGGCTCACGTCGATTTTCCGAATGGTGTCATCGATGTCCTCGCAGACGACATAAGCGAAATCTCCGTTGCGCGGCGCAGCGACGCCCAACTGCCCGGAACCGACTGTATACGTGGCGTGAATGGACTGTGCAACCGCATCGATCACGGTGACGGAGCTTCTGTTGCTGTTGGTCACGTAGACATAATCGCCCCTCGATCCCACAGCCACGCCCCACGGCACGCCGACTATGCCGATTCGCTCGATGACCGAGAGGTCGCTGGTCCGGATGATGGCCACGTTGGCGCTGCTCTGATTGGCCACATAGACATAACGGCCGTCGGGGGTGCCGGCAATACCGGTCGGGCCGCCGCTGAACCCACCGCCACCGATAGATGGAACGGTTTCCGTGGTGATGCCGTCCGTTGCCGAATCGACAATGACCGTCACGCTGCCATCCGAAAAGTTAGAGACGAAAACCAGGGTCCGATCAGAATCCGCATCGCGGACCGCATCGATTCCCCATGGTCCGTCACCGACCGCGATGGCCGCGCCGACCACCTGAAACGTCGTCAAATCGATTTTGGAAACGGTGTCGTCGTCATAATTGGCCACATAGGCATAATCCCCGGCAGGTGCTATCGCGACCCCCTGGGGAAAGTCGCCGACTGGAATCGGCGCCCGGCTGTAGGTCAAGCCGGAGCCAAAATCAGCGTCGTCGATCCGCAGCACGCTGTCGTTCGACTCGCAGGTGACCAGGATAAAACTGCCGTCGGGCATCACCGCCGCACCGTGGGGATGGCAAGCCGCGTCGGCCGGCAAGGCTGCGGAGATATCAAGAGATGCCACAGCACCGTCGCTGGTCCGCACCCGGATGACCCGGTCATCCTCGTAGCTCGGAATATAGGCATAGGTGACGGCCCTGGCTGCCGTGGCCGCCGACAAAAACAGCAGGAGGGAAAACAATGCAATCCTCAACGATAGAATCGTCTGTGGGATCATTCCTGTGATCAAATAGGAGTGCTTCATGACAATGCCTCGACTAAAACGCCCGAATGGGGCTATTCAACTTTAAATCTCAATGTCATTAACTTAAGCGGGCGTTGCGGGCGGGTGTAAAGCCCGCCCCAACGATGTCTTGTTATAATACAAGCAGTTGCCATGCCCGGGCGTTGTAGGGGTGGGGTTTAACCCCGCCCGGATGAAAACCAAACGCCTTAAGTTAACGGCATTGCTTTAAATCTGGTAAGATGATGCCGCAGTGCAGGCAGTGCCTTGTGCACGGCCTTGTGCAGCGGATAGGCTTCCAGTTGGGCGACCGACACCCACCGGAAGGCCGCCGGACCGTTCAAACGAACCCTTCCCTGCTGCCAGACGCACACGAACAGCGCCATGTGGATCTTGAAGTGTGTGTAAGCATGTCGAACGGCGGCAACGTGTTGTTCCACCCGCACCTTCAACCCGGTCGTTTCCTCGATCCGACTGGCACAGGCTGCGGCCGAATCCTCATCCGCCCCCAGCAATCCGCCGGGAAACTCCCAGAGGCCGGCCAGGAGCCCCTCACCGGGCCGCTGGGTCAACAATAACCGACCGTTTTTCAGCACCACACCGGCGACAAGCTGTTTGTGCGGCACGCCGGAACGCTTGGTGCGCGTCGGGTAGCAGTGGGTCTGCCGGGTTCGACGGGCCTCGCAAAAAGATTGAACCGGGCATTGTCCGCAAGATGGTGACTTCGGGGTACAGATCACTGCCCCCAGTTCCATCAGGGCCTGGTTGTGTCGTCCAGGGTTCGAATGATCCAGCAACTGGTCGGCCATGGCCTGGTAGGCCTTGTGACCGGACGCTTGATTGACAGGGACCGCCATTAAAAACAGGCGTGCCAAAACCCGTTTCACGTTGCCGTCCACGACGGCATAGGGTTGGCCATGAGCGATACTCAAAACGGCGGCGGCGATATAGTCGCCGACCCCTGGCAACTGCCGCAGGCTGCCCCACTCCCTGGGCATTTCACCGGACGAAATCTTGACGATCTGTTGAGCCGCGCGATGCATGTTTCGGGCCCGGGTGTAATACCCCAGCCCTTCCCAGACCTTCAATATCGTCATGTCGTCCGCCCGGGCCAGGTGCCGCACATCGGGAAACAGCGTCATGAACCGATGATAATAGGGAATGACGGTTTTGACCTGGGTCTGTTGCAACATCACTTCAGACACCCAGACGGCGTATGGATCACCCGTTCGGCGCCATGGCAAATCGCGCTTGAGATCGTCGTACCAGGCGCCCAGGTGTCGCCTGATGCCGTCGCACAGATCTGGAGAAAGGGTCGCAACGTGTGCTGCAATGCGGGAGGTCAAAGCGTCGCCTTCCATGTCCGAGGTTCGATTGGACAAACTATACCCTATCAGTGTCCGTCCACAAATAGGCAAATTTGGTTGAGATCAAGGCGTGCGAAAAATTTTACCGCAGGCATATAGTTGATATTCCGAGGATAAAATTTTGAGCAGAACGCAGATATCGGGCAAATTGGCCATTTGTGGATGGGCACTAACTATACCCTGGCCCTGCGCCCTGCATCAATCGGCCGATGCAAATCAACAAAAAAATACCATTGGCATACCAATGGCCGATGGCCAGACATCGTTTTCACAGAATCACAAATAAACACAAATAAAACGGATAGGGACTCTCAAGACCCGGCTGCGGGGTGCCGATATGAACCCTGTAAAAGATGTGGTCCGCGTTGCACTACCCCTTCGATCCCCCTTCGCTAATCTCCGAGGGCACCGCCGACCGGTCACCGAAAACATACAAGAGTCTGCCCGGCAGGAAACGCCAGGCCGCTCCAAGGAGGATATCCATGGCCCGTGTCGATCCAGGTCATTTTCTCGAAGAGCTGCGTTTCGATATCAAAACCAACGACTTGATCAAGGCCCGGCTGGTGATGGCCCACTATTCCCAGATGGAGGCCCAAATCCAGCGCAAGGCCTTGTACGAACTCAGCAAGGCACCGGACACGTTTGTCTTTCCGCTTCTGGTGGCGTGTCTGGCCCATCCCCCCGCAGGCCATGAAGCCGACCCGGCCCTGAAGGAGCTTCTCTATTCCAGGGCCCTGGACAATCCACAAATGCTCAACCAGATGCTCATGCGCGAAGTCAAACCCAGCCATCGCGTCGTTCTGGCCGAAGTGGCTGGTGACATCAAGCTGGAAGAAGCCACTCCGGTGCTGCTGGGCATTCTCAACGAAGACCAGGACGAAAAGGCGCTGCGGGGGGCCATCGTCTCCCTGGGTATGATCGGCGATCCCTCGGCCACCACGCCGATTTCCGAATTCTTGTATTCCGGCAGCGTCGAACTGGTCATCGCCGCCATACAGTCCCTGGGTACCCTGGGGAATCCCACTGCCATCCAGCGCCTGGCCGAAAAGCTCGGGGCCGACCCGGATCTCGACTATATGATTCTGGACCTGTTTGCCACCTCCCAGGAACCCGAAGCGCTGGATCGTCTCAACGATACGCTCTCTGCCCAGATGGCGCACCTGCGCAACGCGGGCAAGCAGCGTCTGCTCGATATCGGACGCAAGGCTGTGCCGGTGCTGACCAACAATCTGCGATACAACGACCCGGACCTGTTGATCCATACCTTGAACGTCCTGGGAGATATCGGCGATGAATCGGCCATTTCGCCGATCCGCAAACTGCTGCACAACGAACCCAAAGATGCCAATGTGCGCTTTGCCGCCTACGAAGCTCTGGGCAAGCTGCCCATGGCCAAAGGCGCCTTTGCCCTGGCCCAGGGGCTCAACGATCCGGTGGACAATGTTCGCTCGGCCGCCGCCAGTGCCATCGACCATAATTACAACACGGTTCTGGCTGCCGGGGTCAAGAACATGATCCGCGATGAAGATCCGGCCGAGCGCCGCATCAGCCGAACGGTCATGGACACCGAATGCGATACGATCTTCATGGACCTGATCGAGGAGGAGGTCTTCCGGCAGTTCGCCATCGAGTACCTTTGCCGTCAAGCCCACAGCGACATCCGTTCCCATTTCAGCGCCCTGCTCAAGGCTCATGGAGAGGCCGAAATGGGGGCAGCCATCGAAAGCCAAGCCTGCACCGCCAGCCTGGATGCCCTGAAGATTGTGGCCGTGGACGACTCCAAGATGATTCTCAATATCTACCGCAGCGTCCTGCATAATCTGGGTTGCGAACCGATTCTGTTTGAATTCCCGGCTCAGGCCATCGAGCAGGTGCGCAGCATCAAGCCCGATCTGATCTTTACCGATTTGAACATGCCGGATGTCAGCGGCGTGGATCTGACCCGACAGGTCCGTACATGGTTCAGCAGGGAAGAGCTGCCCATCGTCATGGTCACGACCCAGAATGAGTCCCAGGACAACGAGGCCGCCATCGCGGCCGGGGTCAATGCGATCCTGCACAAGCCATTCAACGAAGAAACGCTGAGGGCGGCCCTGGCGGATTATTTCCCAAAACAGAGATGAACCGTCTCAGCATTCATCAATGGCGCCGATCAGGGCCTGCATGTGGGCCTTTTCCGCATGGGACAGGCCGAGGAATGCCTGGCGCCCCTCCTCGGTTTTGACCTGGTCGGCCAGGTTGCGGTAAAGATCGAAGGCAGCGTATTCGATCTGCAAGGCTATTTCGATGAGACGCAGGCAGGCATCCTTCTTCACGCCGGACGCCCTCTTCAGCGCCTCGTCGAGTGTCAGGCCGCCCTCCAGGACATCGCCTTTCATTCGCTCATAGATCGGCTCGAAGGGGTCGATCGTCTCGTCGATCTGACGCCAGTATCCATGGACCGTACGCGCATGGGCAATTTCGGCCTTGGCGAGACGCGTGAAGGTCCCGGACCAATCCTGCCCGGCCCATTTCCGTGCCACGGATTCGTAAAACAGCTGCGCCCCCTTTTCCAGATTCATGGCCGTTTGGAACATCCCGGCCAGCGATTGTCCGTCAAACAAAGCCACCCTGGGAAGATCCTCGACTTTTGCGCCGTCCCAGCGCATCATCCCTCCGTCCAGGTTGTAAATCCGCTCTCCGAAACCCTCTTCCGCCACCATGGTCGCCGCGGTCATGGAGCGCCCGCCGCTGTGGCAATAGAAAAGCAGTTCTTTTTGCGCGGGCAACTGATCCATGGCACGCACCAGATCGGGCAGCGGCATGAGGCGTGCTCCGGGGATGTGGCCCATCCGATACTCCTGGGGTTGACGCACATCCACGAGCACATAGTCGTTTTCATGGTGGGTGAGGATATACTCGCGCAAAGCTTCCGGTGTCATGTTTTTGATGCCCATAAACACATTCCTTTTTGGAGTGATCATATTGTAGCGGGTTGCCGAGGAGGGTTGTCCGTCAGCAACTCCCACCCCGACAGGGTATGCAAATAGGCCGACGGCTGCTTGCGCACCGAACCGCCGAAGGCCTGGATCAATCGGCCGGCCTGGGACAACCAGGTATCCTCGGATGTCAGCCGGCTCAATCCGATCAAATTGTGCAAGGCCACGGCATTGGCAGAAGGGATCGCGCCATCGTAGACCTCTTTGGGGCGCACCGGCAGTTCTTCTGCGGCCGCATCGGTCAGATGGTATCCGCCCTGTTCCGGATCCCAGAAGGCGGCGTCCATGTGCCGCTGCAAACGGACGGCCGCATCGGCCCAATGGCGCTTGCCCGAGGCGCGCGACAAACCGATCAATCCCAGGATGAAAAAGGCATAGTCGTTCGCCGTGGCGGGTATGGCGACCTGGCCGTTTCGAAAGCGATGCCGCAGAACGCCTCGCTCATCGGTCATATTCTTAAGGACAAAATCGGCCGCCCGGCCCGCCGCGTCCAGATATTCGGACGTTTCCAGCACCATGGCCCCCTCGGCCAGGGCGGCGATCATCAGACCATTCAAATCGGTGAGGATTTTGTCGTCCTTGAGCGGCGGCACGCGCCCGGCCCGCCGGGTGAACAGCCGGCTGCGAAGGTCTTCCCATCGCCGCTCCAGTGTCTCCTGGGAAACATTCAGCTGTTTCGCCCACTGGGACCAGGAGCGGGTCATGTGCAGGATATTGGTGCCGGTTTTGCGGCGAGTGGCCTCATCGAAAAAGTTGCCTTCGGACTCGAGACGAAAAATCTCCGGCCATGGGATGTTATCGGCGTCTTCAGCAGCCAATCGCTCGAACTCGCTCGATGACCAGAGATAGAACTTACCCTCCTCGCCCTCGCTGTCGGCATCCTCGGCCGTATAGAAGCCGCCGGCCGGATCGGTCATGTCGCGCAGCACGTATTTAAAAATCTCCCGGGCGGTTTGGGCAAAAAGCGGCTCGCGGCTCAACCCCCAGGCCATGAGGTAGGCCTGCGCCAACATGGCCTGGTCGTAGAGCATCTTCTCGTAGTGGGGCAGCAGCCACTGGCGATCGGTGGCATAGCGATGAAATCCGAATCCCACGTGGTCCCATATCCCCCCTTGGCGCATGGCGACGAGGGTGTGGGAAACCATATCGAGCAGTTTGCGGTCTCCGGTGCGTCTATAAACCTGCATCAGAAAAAGCAGCCGGTGGGCCGACGGAAACTTGGGCGCGCCGTCGAAGCCACCAAACTGGACGTCATAGCGCTGGGCCACACCGGAAGCGGCCGCGTCGATGACTGCCCGTTCGGGGGTTTCGGCCGCATGCGGTTCGAAAGCAAATGCAGTGCCCAGGTGGCTGACCACCTCCTGGGCCGATTCGATCACGCGATCGGGGGATCGGGTCCACAGATCATTGACCCGGGCGCATAGATCGATGAGCCCCAGGCGGCCGGCAGTGCTGTGCTTGGGGATATAGGTGCCGGCAAAAAACGGCTTGCGGTCGGGCGTCATCATGACCGTCAGAGGCCAGCCGCCGCTGCCGGTGACCAGATGGCAGGCCGCCATGTAAACTGCGTCGATGTCCGGCCGCTCTTCCCGGTCGACCTTGATACACACGAAATTGCGGTTGAGTGCCGACGCCGTCTCGGCATCTTCGAACGACTCGTGGGCCATGACATGGCACCAGTGGCAGGTGGCATATCCCACGGAAAGAAAAACCGGTTTATTCTCCAGGCGGGCCCGTTCAAACGCCTCGTCGCCCCAGGGATACCAATCCACCGGATTGTGCGCGTGTTGCAGCAGATATGGACTTTGTTCGTTTATCAATAGGTTGGGCATGGGTTTGCCTCCTGTCCTTTTCGGGATTCAGGCCGAAGCCGCCAAAATAGAGATGCATTGGGCTGCGTGACCGGCGGCCGAATAACTTGCGGCAACGATCGCCACCGGCAGAGGTTCGTATATTACGCCCGCTTGGGGCTTCCACCGTTTCCGTCCAATATAGGAACCCGGTTACCCGTTTGCAAATCAGCGGGATAAAAGCGGTTGGCGTGTCAGGTGGTGGTAAGCCGGCAGGGTGGTAATGCGACGGTCATCGATGGGATGCCCGATGGTGAAATGGTAGAGGCTGTTCAGACTGCCGTCGGTGATGCCCATCAGCGCGGCGACTGCGTCGTCGAAAAAACAGCCGATGCCTGTCCCGCGGATGCCGTGGGCCTCGGCTTCCAGGTAGAGAATCTGGCCGATCATGCCGCACTCCCAGTGCAGGTGGCGATACATGAACGGCTGTTCGGCGACCGTAGCTTTCAATGGGGCCAGCATGGCGACGGCGAAGGCCCCATGGCCGGCGATCTCCTGGTGGCAACCCACCTCCATGGCGTCGTAGCTCATATCGGCGGTTTGGAGCAGTAAAAGGGGGAATCCCGGCCGCACCGGCTCCCATGAAAACTCAGACCGGCACTTGGGCTGCAATTGCGACACGGTGTGGCGCGTCTCCGAACGCGCCAAAAAATAGAGGCCCGGTGAGAGATCCTGCACCCGATGGACGAACAGCAGAAGATGAACGGCCGGTCCGGGAAGCCCTGCGTTAAAAGGCGCGCGATCGGCCCGGGGAAGGGTGCGGTCGAGAATGGCAAAAAAGGTGTCTGCCGCGATGTGCTTGCCCGGATCGTAACTCGCCGCACTGCGGCGGTTGCGGATCACTTCTGAGGCGCGCTTGGATTCCGGCGCAGGATAGCACACGCTTTGTGGAGAGGGATTGAAGGCGAGCGCTGAAGTGGGCTCTTTTTCCGTGGACGCCGCTGCCCGTGTGATGATCGACCACTCGTCGACTTTCCGGCTCAAAGGTTCCGGCCGACCGCTGACTGGAAGGGTTGCCAAAGAGCGCACCAGGTCTTCGGGCAGGGATCGCGGTGTGGGCGAGGCCTGCGGCGCGGCGGAAACCCAGAAGATCATTTCCGGCCACTCCGATTCCACTGGATGCCAGGCGGTACGGTCAAATCCCAGTATCGCAGCGATCTGCCGGTCGCCGGCCCCTGAGAGGCAATGCGCCTGCCAGCCGTTGAGGCGAGCGGCGAGGGCGACCGCCGCCGCCGCGTGGCCGGCATCCAGGAGACAATATCGGAAGGCACGCTCGCCATATTTCCAGGACTCCCGCCAGAAGATGGTGCTCAGCGCGAGTCCAAACCCGTCTCCCCAAAAATGGTCGCGCCATGCAGACGAGGCCTGCGGCGAAAGGTCGATCCGCCGCGAGAGGGCGTGGCCGAAGGCATTGTAGTGATAGACGCCCCCGGCCAACCCGTCGACGGCCGGCGCAATGAGGTAGCACTCGGTGGGGTGAAGGTTGCCCGATGAGGGATGGACGCGCAGGGACCAGCGGCTCCCGCCGGCCGCTTTCCAGGCGGAAAGGGCCAGGCTGTGATAGAAAAAATTCCCTAGCGTGTGGTCGTTCAACGCACGCATTGCCGCGGGCGCGGCGGCGTAAAGATCCGCGTAGGATAAATCCGGGATATCGGCGGGAAGGGGCAGGCGGACCATTTCCGCCCCTTCGAAAAACCGAAAGGGTTGGGGCTGGTTCTGCCAGTCCATGTATCCCGCCGACCGCGCGTAGCGATGGAAATGATGTTTGGTCGCTTCGTGATAGTCCAGGATGGTCCAGTCCCTGCCCATGGCGTCACTATCCTCGCAGGCGATCACCCCGCCGATAAAATGGTGAATCACTGAAATCGATTCGCCCATGCCACCGACGGCCCCCTGGCCGACACGGACGAACCGACAGGTCGGACCGATTACCATTTATCGTAATGGGTGAACGCGGCGGTCTCTTTGCGCGGTGGGGCCGAACCGACCTTGGCCGGATATCCCACCGGGATCATGGTGACCAGTTCATACCCGTCGGGCACCTGCATGGCCTCTGCCGCCTTGTCGTGATCGAACAATCCGACGACGACCGTGCCCAGGCCGAGACTATGGGCCGTCAGGCAAAGGTTCTGGGTCGCCAGCCCGAGGTCGTACATCATCCAATCCCCGAATTTGGTGGACGCCACATCTTTGTAATATCCCGAAACCTTGGCCTTGGCGCACATCACCAACACCACCGGGGCTTGCACCATGGCGTTGATGGCTGGGTTGCCTTTAGGCGGCAAAGAGGCCTGGAGCTTTTCCTTGGCTGCGGTATCCTTGACTACGATCACCTCCCAACACTGGCAGTTGGTCCAGGAAGGGGACCATCGTACGGCATCCAGGAGTTGCTGCAAGATCTGGTCGGAAAGCGGCCGATCCTCGTATTTTCGAATACTGCGTCGCTCTTGAATCAGGTTCATCAGGTCGGTCATGTAGAATCCTCCTCGTCGGTGATGTATTGAATGTCAAAAAACAGCGGCTTTCACTAGAGATCTTCTTTTTTATGGCAATCGCATTGTTGGTCGTCGCAAACCGGGCACACATAGGTTTCCGGGGGCTCATTTTCGGGTTCGGGTGCGGTCTCGGGTCTGGCAAAGGTCAAGAGTCGCCATGCGATAAAAACAAACACGGCGATAAAAAGAGGAATGAGAAGAAAGTATATCATGATATCGCTCCAATTCGTCCCATTCAAATGGATCGATGATTCGTATTAACAGGATTGCCGGTAACAATTAAGCAGAAAGTTCAGATTGGCTTCAGCAAATCCTCGAGGGCTGCGTCCAACCGGCCATGCCGAAATTCAAAACCGGCCGCCTGCAACGCGGCCGAGACGGCCCGTTGGCCGGCCAGCAATGCCCCGGCCGCTTCGCCCAAGGCCAATTTGAGCGCCAGGGGCGGCACCGGAACGGCGGCGGGACGGCCGATGGCCTTTCCCAGTGCCTTGGCAAAATCGCGATTGCGCACCGGTTCCGGGCCGCACAAATTGAAAGGTCCGCTGAGATCGCTGCGTTCGATCAAAAATTGCATGGCGGCGATCAGGTCGCCGATGTGAATCCAGGGAAACCACTGGCGACCGGAGCCCAGAGGCCCTCCGGCAAATTTGCGAAAGGCCGGCAGCATGCTGGCCAGCGCGCCGCCATCCGTGCCCAGTACGATCCCCAGCCGCATCAACGCGACCCGGGCCCCCTTGTCGGCCGCCTTGAGTGCTTCGGCCTCCCAGTCCTTGGCCAGTGCCGCCAAAAAACCTTCTCCATTGGGGGCCTCTTCGGTCAGGATC
>Ga0209164_1004796_pt1 | contig 11870 bp, 11 predicted proteins | sample MTBNYHSulfiMetaG_FD_187458 | JGI IMG/M metagenome (GOLD analysis project Ga0209164, IMG submission 187458) | Enrichment culture microbial communities from rom New York Harbor, USA that are MTBE-degrading - MTBE-NYH (New York Harbor Sulfidogenic)... | ecosystem: Environmental > Aquatic > Marine >... | reverse complement strand
CCCGGGGCGGGCCGGCGGTGTCTGCCGTCTCAGTCGCCGGGTCGACCTCGTAGCCGAGCCGACGTCGTGCCGTCGCGGTGAGGCTCTCGACGGCGAATTGCTCTTCCGGGGTGAGATTGGTGCGCCAGCGTCCGATGCGCACTTCGTGGTCGGGCGTGTCCCATCGGTCGGCGCGGCGTGCGGCGTAGCTGCCCGGGACGCGGTCTTGGATCCTGTCGCAGAAGCGAAGCACCTCGTCGGACGGGGGAAGACCGAGAAACTCCAGAATCCGGGCGGCCTCCGCCGGCGGGTCGCCGACGAGGTCCTCGTAGCGGACCAGGAGATGCCCGCTGCCGGTCAGTTCGTCCTCGGCCAGGGTGACCACCTCGCTCCACAGCCGGGCGGTGCGCTCGGCCCACGCCAGTTCCCGCAGCCGGAGCCAGTTCGCCGGCTTGAGGTGCTGCCAGTCGGCGCCGCCGATGCCGGGCCGCAGCGAGCAGGCGGTGTCCCGCCCATCGCGGACCACGTGGATGATGCGCGCCTCCGGGAGGATCGCCCGTAGGTAGGGGACCCGGACGGCATTCCGCGGGCATTTCTCCACGATCATCCGGCCGTCGGATTCCCCTTCGAACCAACCGCGAATAGCGGCGACGACCTCGGGCGTGGCGTCGGCGGCGGTGAGCCGGTGCGAGTCGTCGGGGCCGGGGCCCCCGATCTCCCAGACGCGGTGGACCTCGAAGAAGTACTGCACGCCGGGGTGAGCCGCGACCAGTTCGCCCAGGATGCTCGTGCCCGAGCGGGCGCAACCGATGATGAGCCCGATGTCCATGCGCGGCTCATACTCCCACTTCCCCGGCGCCGGGCCGAAGGCGGCGGAGCGCTTACTTGGTGAAGGGGCCCGGCGGGGGGGCTGCCTCGGCCCGTCGTGAGGCTTCAGGTCCTGGAGGGATGTCGCCGGGGTGCGGTCCTCACCTCACCGGCAGCCCGGCTAGCGTGGCGCGTCCCGTGCCTGCCCACCGCCATGGCTGATCCCGCCTCTCTGCCCGGTGCCTCGCTGCCCGGTGCGTCACCGGGGCGCCTCGACCGGCGCACCGTGGTGGTGTTCGCCGTGGCGGTGGTCCTGCTCGTGGTCTTCGAGTACTGGGGCCTGCCCGCCGGCTTCGAGGGGACGAGGTTTCACACGGGCCTGGCCGATGCCCTGGGCGAGAGTTACCGGCCGTATTTCGACCTGCTGCCCTATCAGTACTGGGGGGTGAGCTCCCTGGTGCTGCGGGTGCTCGTCCCCCTGGCCGTCGTGGTGGCCGTGCTGCGGGAATCCCCGCGCGAGTGGGGCTGGAGGGTCCCTTTCACCTGGCGCCACATCTGGCCCTACGTGGTCTTCCTCGCAGTGATGATCCCGGTGCTCTTCGGGGCCTCCGCCCTCGGCTCCTTCCAGCGCAAGTACCCCTTCTACGACATGGCCGTGGCCGGGGGCTGGCATTTCTGGGGCTGGCAGCTGTTCTACGGCCTCCAGTTCCTGGGGGTGGAAGCCTTCTTCCGGGGCTTCCTCCTCTTCGGCCTCTACCCCCGGCTCGGCTGGAACGCCATCCCCGTGATGGTCATCCCCTACGTGATGATCCACTTCGGCAAGCCGATGCCGGAGACCTTTGCCGCCATCGTCGCCGGCACCATGCTCGGCTACCTGGCGCTGCGCTCGCGCTCGTTCCTGTGGGGAGCGCTGCTGCACTGGTCGGTGGCCATCACCATGGACGCCTTCGTGATCGGCCGGGAGATCGGCTGGGCGGCGATGGCGCGAGCGATCTTCTAGGGAGCCTGCGCCGGGCGCGCTTGCCCGGGTCGGGGGGTGCGGGGTTTGCCCCCTCCGCGCCCGGCTGCCGCCGGGCGCGCCTGGCTGCGGTTGGGGTGGGTTGTAGTTAGCCCCCTCCGCGCCCGGCTGCCGCCGGGCGCGCCTCCCCCGCTGCGCGGGGGAGGCAAGAGGGGGGAGTGCCCTCGGCGGGATTCGAACCCACGCACCCGGCTCCGGAGGCCGGCGCTCTATCCCCTGAGCTACGAGGGCAACGGGGCGATTGTATCAAGGTGGGGGAGGCGCTCCCGGGGCTACGATGCCGAACCATCGTGTTCCCCGAAGCGATCCGCCGGGCCGTGGCCGACGCTCTGCACTCTGCCGCGGCCGCCGCCGGCCTGCCCGGGCTGGGCGGCCTGGAGTTCGTCGTCGAACGCCCTCGAGATCGCGGCCACGGAGACTGGGCGACCAACGCCGCCCTGGTGGCGTCGCGGCCGGCGGGCCGGCCGCCGCGGGAGATCGCCGCGCTGATCCTGGAGCACCTGCCTCCAGTCCCCCACTTGGAGCGGGTCGAGGTGGCCGGACCGGGCTTCCTCAACTTCACCCTGGGCCCGTCCTGGTACGCCGCCGTCCTGGCCCGGGCCGCTCGGGGAGGAGCGGGGCACGCCCGCTCGGAAGCCGGTGCGGGGGAGCGGGTGCAGGTGGAGTTCGTGTCCTCGAACCCCAACGGGCCGCTGCACATCGGCCACGGCCGGGGTGGGGTGGTGGGCGACGTCCTCTGCCGGGTGCTGGAGTACGCCGGCCATCCGGTGGAGCGGGAGTACTACTACAACGACGCCGGGGCACAGATGGGTCGCTTCGCCGTCAGCCTCGAGGCCCGCTGCCGCCAGGCCCTCGGCGAGGAGGCCCCGATGCCGGAGGACGGCTACCACGGGGCCTACCTGGAAGCCTGGGGTCGGGAGCTCGCCGCCGAGCAGGGAGAGGCTCTCCGGGCACTCCCCGCGGAGGACTGGGGGGCGGAGGTGCTGCGCTGGGGGCTCACTCGGGCCATGCGAGACATCGAGGAGACCCTGCAAATGGCCCGCATCCCCTTCGACTCCTGGTTCAGCGAGGCGGAACTGCACCGTCGCGGCGAGGTGGAGGAGGCCGTCCGGCGCCTCGAGGAGCGGGGTTACCTGTACCGGGCCGAGGGAGCCCTGTGGTTCCGCTCCACCGACTTCGGGGACGAAAAGGACCGGGTCCTGATCACCGGCGACGGGCGCTACACCTACCTGGCTCCCGACATCGCCTACCACCTGGACAAGTTCGGAAGGGGGTTCGACCGCCTGATCAACATCTGGGGGGCCGACCACCACGGCTACGTGCCGCGCATGAAGGCGGCAGTGGCCGCCCTGGGGTTCGACCCGGAGCGCCTGGAGTTGATCATCACCCAGATGGTGAACCTCTTCCGCAGCGGCGAGCCGGTGCGCATGTCCACCCGGGCCGGCGAGTTCGTCACCTTCCGCAAGGTGATCGAGGAGGTGGGGGCCGACGCCGCCCGCTACTACCTGGTAGCGGTGAGCCCCGACACCACCCTCAACTTCGACCTCGAAGAGGCCAAACGGCAGAGCATGGACAACCCCGTCTACTACCTGCAGTACGCCTACGCCCGAGTGCGCAGCCTGGAGGAGTTCGCCGTTCGGGAGGGAGTGGAGCGGCGCCCCTTGGAGGAAGCCGACCTCACCCGGCTCGACCACCCCGCCGAGATCGAACTGCTCAAGCAAGCCGACCGACTGGGAGAGGAAGTGGCGGAAGCGGCGGCCCGGCGCGCTCCCCACCGCATTGCCGTCTACGCCCAGGACTTCGCCACCGCTTTCCACAAGTTCTACACCGACTGCCGGGTCGTCACCGACGACGGCGCTCTCACCCAGGCCCGCTTGTGGCTGGTCGAGGCCGCCAAGAGCGTGCTGGCCGCAGTGTTGGGCCTGCTGGGGCTCACCGCCCCCGACCGCATGTGAGCGGACGCACCGGGCGACCCGGGGTTACGATCGAGGCCCCATGAGCGACCCCACCCCCGCTCCGGCCCTCTCCACTCCAATGCCGGCCCGCCGGCCTTTCTCGGTTGGGGGCTCGTTCACTCGCGGGGAGTGGCTGGCTCTGGGAGCGATCGTGCTGGGCTACCTGGCCATCGCCCTGCTGGCGGTGCGCCGCGGGCCGCCGCTGGGCTGGGATGAGGCGGTCTACAGCCTGCGGGCTCGGGACTTCGCCACCGGTGAACCCTGGGGCCGCTACTGGGATTCCTTCCGCGCCCCCGGCCTCCCCTGGATTCTCTCCCTGTTCTGGGGGCTGGGCGGCCAGCCGACGGTGTCGCGCGCCGTGGTGGCTGGCTTCGGCCTTTTGCTGGTGCTCGTCGTCTGGCTGCTGGCCCGTCATCTCTTCGGCCCCAGGGCGGGCCTCATCGCCGCCGCCGGGGTGGCCCTCAGCCCTCCCCTGCTGCTGGCCGCCACCCAGGTGTGGCCCGACGTCCCCGGTGCCGCCCTGGGCCTGGCCGCCATTGCCGTGTTCGTGCTCGCCACCGGCGGGGAGCGTTCCTCATGGTGGATGCTCGCCCTGGTGCCGGCGGTGGCCGCTGCCACCTTCCTGCGTTTCGGGGCGCCGCTTCCCATTGCGATCGGCCTCCTGGTGGTGGCCGGCTGGCGCCGCCGGATGCTGCTGCGCTACCCGGCCCCGGCCATCGTGGCCGCCCTTGCCGCCACGGCGGCGGTGGTGGTCATCCTCACTCTGCCCGGCGTCACCGGAGGGGAGGCCTCGCCGCTGGCGGCCATCGCCGGCTTCGAAGGCTCCTCGTCGAGTGGGTTCGCCGACTACGCCGACCTGGCTCACCAGGTGGTCGGCCCGGCGGCCGTGGTGCTGGCCCTGGTGGGAGTGGCGGCCGGCTTCGGCTGGGCGAGCCGGGGGGAGATCGAGAGCGGCGCGCTGTGGGCCGCGGTGATCGGCGGCCTGACTACTGCCGTCGCTCTGGCCCTGGTCTTGCACGGCGAGGTGCGCTACCTGGCGCCGGCCTACCCTTGGCTGTGGGTTGCCGCGGCGCCCGGGCTGCAGCGGCTCGTCGCGCTGATCCCGGGCCGGGCCCGTCCGCTCACCGTTGCCGTGACGATCGTGGTTCTGGCCGCCGCCGCGGTCGGCCTGGCCCGGGAGCGCAACCGCGATGGCGGCCGCGAGTACGGCTCGACGCGAGAGGCGGCCCGGGAGATCGCCGCCGCGGCGGCGGGAGAGCCGTGCCTGGTGGTGACGGCGCGAGTGCCTCAGGTCATGTGGTATTCGGGGTGCGAGGCGGCTCTGTTCAACTTGCGCGAGGTGCGCTGGCCCGATCTCTCCGACCGGGCGGGCTTCATGCTGCTGGTGGGGGGCTTCCCCCGCCAGCCCGAAGGGGAGTTGCTCGGCGCCTACCGGGCGGCCGCCGGGGAGAAGATCCTGTTCTTGGAGGGGCGCCGGCCCGCTGAGGTCTACTTGCTGGAGGGGGTTCCCGGGGGCGGCTGAGGCGATGGCCTTGCTCCCGTGCGCAGAGGGTCTACAATCCGCCCCCGGGTTTCCGACCCGAAGTTCCCAGTTACCGGCGCCGACCTCTCTGTGTGCCTGACGCGCGAGAGGTGCCCGGGCCCTCTGGAGGTGCCGTGAAGCTGTTCCTCGATACAGCGCACTTGTCCGACATCCGCACAGCCCACGAGTGGGGCGTCCTCGACGGCGTCACTACGAACCCGAGCCTGGCCGCCAAGGAAGGCCTCGAGTTCCCCGACCTCATCTCCCGCATCTGTGCCATCACACCCGGCCCGGTATCCGCCGAGGTCGTGGCCCCCACCGTGGAGGAGATGCTGGTTCAGGCGCGGGACCTCGCGACCATCGCCGACAACGTGGTGGTCAAGGTGCCGATGAGCAAAGAGGGCGTTACCGCGGGGGCCCGGATGGTGGAAGAGGGCATCGGCATCAACGTGACGCTCGTGTTCTCGGCGGCGCAGGCCATCCTGGCCGCCCGCATCGGGGCCACCTTCGTGTCGCCGTTCCTGGGCCGGGTGGACGACGCCGGCAACGACGGGCTGGGCATGCTGCGCGAGATCGTCGAGGTCTACGCCATGCAGGGTTACGACACCGAGGTGCTCGCCGCCAGCCTGCGGCACCCGGTGCACGTTGTCGAGGCCGCCCGCCTGGGTGCCGACTGCGCCACCATGCCCTTCGCCGTCATGGAGCGGCTGTTCCACCATCCCCTTACCGACATCGGTATGGCGCGTTTCAACGCCGACTGGGAGGCCTACCAGCAGGCCCTGGCCGCCAAGCGGGGCGCGTGAGGCCCACCGAAAGGAAGTTATGACCAGCAGAGCCATGCTTCAGGAGAAGTCACTCGACGAGTTGCGGGTCATCGCCGCTTCGCTGGGCGTACCCGATCACGAGAGCCTCCAGAAGTCCAAGCTCATCGCCGCCATCGTCGGCGCCGACGGGTTCGAGGCCAGCACCGAGCCGGTGCAGATCGAGTTGCCGGCTATCGAGGAGGTCCGTCCCGCCGATGGTGAGGCGCGGCCCGACGGCGAGGCGCGGCCCGCCGGCGAAGAGGGGCGCCCGCGCCAAGAGAGGGAAGAGGAAGGCGAGGAGACCGAGGCCCCCGACGGCGAGGAGCCGGCCGAGGACCGCTGGGAGGCAGGCTCTCGCAACAAGCGCCGCCGCCGCCGCGGCGGTAGCGGCGGAGAGCGCCGCGAGCCCTACTACGACGAGGCCGATCTCGAGGTGCGCGAGGGCATCCTCGACATCCTGCCCGAGTCCTACGGCTTCCTGCGGGTGACCGGCTACCTGCCGGGGGAGCGCGACGTCTATGTGGCGGCGAACCAGATCCGCAAATACGGACTGCGCAAGGGGGATGTGGTGGCCGGCCCGGTGCGGCCGCCCCGCACCCAGGAGAAGTTCCCCGCGCTGGTGCGCATCGAGCACGTCAACGGGATGACCATCGACGAGGCGCGGGATCGGCCCAAGTTCGGGGACCTGACGCCGCTGTTCCCCGATCAGCGCCTGCGCCTCGAGGTGGAAGGGCAGCCCAATCACGTGCTGGCCCGCATCGTCGACTTGATCGCCCCCATCGGCAAGGGCCAGCGCGGCCTGATCGTCTCCCCGCCCAAGGCGGGCAAGACCACCGTGCTCAAGGAGATCGCCAACTCGATCACCCACAACAACCCGGAATGCAAGCTCATCGTGGTGCTGGTGGACGAGCGGCCCGAGGAAGTCACCGATATGCAGCGCTCGGTCAAGGGAGAGGTGGTGTTCTCCACCTTCGACCGGCCGGCGGAGGAGCACACCCAGGTGGCCGAGTTGGCCATCGAGAGGGCCAAGCGCCTGGTCGAGACGCAGCACGATGTGGTGATCCTGCTCGACTCGATCACTCGCCTCGCCCGGGCCTACAACCTGGCTACCCCTGCCAGCGGCCGCATCCTGTCGGGCGGCGTCGACTCCACCGCGCTGTACCCTCCCAAGCGGTTCTTCGGGGCGGCGCGGAACATCGAAGAGGGGGGCAGCCTGACCATCCTGGGCACCGCGCTCGTGGAGACCGGATCGCGCATGGACGAGGTCATCTTCGAGGAGTTCAAGGGAACGGGGAACATGGAGCTGCGCCTCGACCGCAAGCTGGCCGACAAGCGGGTCTACCCGGCCATCGACATCGAAGCCTCGGGAACCCGTAAGGAGGAGTTGCTGTTCGACGACGCCGAACGGGTCCAGGTATGGAAGTTGCGCCGGGTGCTGCTGGCCCTCCCCGAGCCGGCCGCCGGCCTGGAGCTGCTCATCGATCGGCTCCGCCAGACCAAGTCGAATCGGGAGTTCCTGGCCGATGTGGCCAAGTCGGGTTCCGGGGCGGCATAACATGCGGCGCCGCAGAGGAGCAGTGAAGTGAAAGAAGGCATCCATCCCAACTACCGCCCGGTGGTGTTTCTCGACACCTCTTCGGGTTTCTCGTTCCTGACCCGGTCCACCGTCAAGACCGACGAAACGGTGGAGTGGCAGGACGGCAACACCTACCCGCTGGCCCGGGTGGAGATCTCCAGCGCCAGCCACCCCTTCTACACCGGCAAGCAGATCCTGGTGGATTCCGGGGGCCGGGTGGAGCGGTTCCGCCGCCGCTACGGCGACAAGCCGGTCGCCAGCCGGCCGCCCAAGAAGGCTCCCAAGGCGAGCGAGGCCCCTCCCGAGCCTGCGGAGGGCTAGTGAGCCGAGCCCCGGGGGCCTCCGTCGGCGGGCAAGCGGTCATCGAGGGGGTCATGATGCGGGCCCCCAACAAGTGGGCCGTGGCGGTGCGCCGTCCCGACGGGATCATCGAAGCGGTCTCCCACGACCTGCCCCGCCTCTCGTCGCGCTCCCGCTGGGCCCGGGTGCCCTTCGTGCGCGGGGTGCTGGTGCTCGGCGAGTCGCTGAGCCTGGGCTTCCGGGCCCTCACCTGGTCGGCCGCCAAGGCCGGCACCGAGGAGGAGGGCGAGGTCAAGCGCTACCAGGTAGTGCTCTCCATGGTCTTCGCCCTGGCCTTCTTCATCGCGGTGTTCATGCTGGTCCCGCTGGCCGTGGCCCGCGGCATGGAGCACGTCTGGGGGGAATCGGCGATCCTGTTCAACGTGGTGGACGGGGTCATTCGTGTGGCCCTGTTCGTGGGCTACATCTGGCTGATCGGGCTGTCCAAGGAGATCCGCCGGGTCTTCGCCTTCCACGGCGCCGAGCACAAGACCATCTGGGCCTACGAGTCCGGCGACCCCCTCACGCTGGAGGCCATCCAGCGCTACAGCCCGCGGCATCCCCGCTGCGGCACCAACTTCTTGATGATCGTGGTCCTGATCGCTCTCATCGCCTTCACCATGCTGGGCCGTCCGGCCTGGCCCTGGCTGATCACCAGCCGGGTGCTGGGCATCCCGATCATCGCCGGGCTGTCCTATGAGGTGCTGAAGCTCGGGGCCGACCGGCGTTGGCTGCACTTCCTGGCGGTGCCCGGCATGTGGCTGCAGGCCCTCACCACCCGCCAGCCGGAAGGGGACCAGGTCGAGGTGGCCGTCGCCAGCCTTCTGGCCGCGCTGGACCCGGCGGAGCGGGAGAGCGTGGAGGCGCGCGGCCCCATCGTGGCCGGGGCTCTCGGCGCCGAGTACACCTGATGGACGCCGCGCTCCTGGCCCGCCTCCAGGAGGTGCGCCGGGCGCTGGGGCAGTCGCTCGAAGCCCTCACCGACCCCGAGGTGCTGGCCGATCGCATCCGCTACGCCGCAGCCGGCCGGCGCCATGCCGAACTGAAGCCGGTGGCCGAGGCCTTCGACGCCTTCCTCGCCGCCGAACGGGATGCCGCCGAGGCGCGCGAACTGGCCGCGACGGAAGCCGACCCGGAGATGGCCGGGGAGTTGGAATCCATGGCTCGCGATCGCGAGGCGGAGGCCGCCGCCCTGGAGCGCCGGCTCCGGCTGATGCTCGCTCCTCGCGACCCCAACGATGAGAAGGATGTGATCATGGAGGTGCGGGCCGCCGCCGGGGGCGACGAGGCCGGCATCTGGGCGGGGGACCTGTTTCGCATGTACCAGCGCTACGCCGAACGGCACCGCTGGGCCGTGGAGACCCTGACCTCATCGGAGGCCGACTCCGGGGGCTTCAAGGAGATCATCTTCGCCGTCAAGGGGCGCGGGGCCTACTCCCGCCTCAAGTTCGAGGCCGGCCCCCACCGGGTGCAGCGGGTGCCCCGGACGGAGTCACAGGGCCGCATCCACACCTCCATCGCCACCGTGGCGGTGCTGCCCGAGGTGGAGGAGGTTGAGGTGGAGATCGCCGAGGGGGACCTGGAGGTCGACGTGTTTCGCTCCACCGGCCCGGGCGGCCAGTCGGTGAACACCACCGACTCGGCGGTGCGGATCACCCACAAGCCCACCGGCCTGGTGGTCACCTGCCAGGACGAGAAGAGCCAGCTGCAGAACAAGGCCAAGGCGTTGCGGGTGCTGCGGGCTCGGCTGTACCAGATCGAGGCCGACCGCCGCCACGCCGAGCAGGCCGCCGACCGCCGCTCCCAGGTGGGGACCGGCGAGCGCGCCGAGAAGATCCGCACCTACAACTACCGGGAGAACCGGGTCACCGACCACCGCATCGGCCTGACCATCAAGCGGCTCCCGGAGATCCTGGAAGGCGACCTCGACGAGTTCGTGGACGCCCTCACTCTCGACGACGAGGCGCGGCGCCTGGCCCAGTCGGGTTGAGGGCCCGCGCCGTCATCCGGCGTTGGCGGCGATGGCCGCTGCCATGTAGGCGGCCAGGCCGGGGCGGGCCTTGTCGAGGTTCGCGGTGAAGCGGGGGTCGGCCTCGTACATCTCCCCGAGGCCGCGGTGGATCTCCTGGGGGCAGTCGTAGAACCATCTCGATATGTGGGCGCGGTGCCGCTCGGCCACGGCGCGGGCCTGCGGGGAGTCGGCGGGCACTCCCGCTTCCATCAAGGCGATGAAGGCCTGGTTGATCTCGTCGGCTTCACGCCCGATCTGCTGCCAGTCGGCTTTGCCGTAGCGGGCGGTGCGCCGACTCGACTCCCGATAGGCCTCGGTATCGCCCCAGCGCTGCCGAGTCTCTGCGGCGTACTGCGCCGGGTCGAAGTCCCCGAACACCTCCAGCATCTCCTCTTGGGACATGGTCGTTCCCTCTCTTTCCGCCTCGAGGGCAGCGTCTACGGCATCGAGCATGGCCCGCAGGCGCACCATCTTGCGTTCCAGCAGGGCCCGATGGCGTTCCAGGGCCTCGGCCCGGTGGTAGGTGGGCAGCCCCACGATCTCCCTGATCTGCTCCAGCGAGAGCCCCAGTTCCCGGAAGAACAGGACCTCCTGCAAGCGCGCCACGTCGGCCCGCCGGTAGCGCCGATGGCCGGCTTCGCTTCGCCCGCCCGGCATCACCAGGCCGATGGCGTCGTAGTGGTGCAGGGTGCGCACCGTGACCCCGGCAAGCCGGGCGATGGTCCCCACCGGGAGTGCGGTGTCGTCATCCATGATGAGCACCGTACATCCTCACGTAACGTCAGGGTCAAGGCGCCTGGGGGGACGGCTTCGCTAGACGGTTCCCGGAAGCCCGGCCGGGCCCATCGGCGCGGCGGGATACTATGGCCGGGTCGAAAGGACGGTTACGACCACCGCCAAGGAACGTCTAGCCCTGCTGACTCGCGTCCCCCTCTTCGCCGGCATCCCGCAGGGGACCCTGCGCACCATCGCGGCGCTGGCCCGCGAGGTGCCGCACCCCGCCGGGCATGCCATCGTCAGCGAGGGCAGTGTGGCTCATGCCCTCCACGTCGTGGTGAGCGGGACGGCGACGGTCTCGGTGAAGGGTCGTCGCGTGGGCCGGCTGGGGCCGGGGGACTTCTTCGGGGAGATGGCGGTGATCGACCGCGGCGTCCGGTCGGCCACGGTCACGGCCGACGAGCCCGTGGTCACTCTGGCCGTCGAGGGGTCTTCCTTCCGCCGACTGGTGGAATCCGACGGGGGCTTGGCCCTGCGCTTGCTGGTAGTGCTGACGGCGCGGATACGGGAGCTCGACAAGGGCTTGGGCGACTGAGCCGGCCGCCGGTTCCGGGTGGGAAGGCCTCGATGTTGCGGGTGTTCATCGAGAACGAGGCGGGGTCGGACCTCAAGCATCATCACGACGAGGTGACGCTCGCCTTCCTGCGCACGGAGCAGGTTGGGGCCGCCTACCCCTTCCCGTACGGGTTCGTTCCCGGGACTCGGGCTCCCGACGGAGACTGCGTGGACTGCTTCGTGATCACGGGCCGGCCGTTGCGCACCGGGGACCTGGTCGACTGTGAGCCCTTCGGCCTCATGGAGCAGACCGAGGCCGGCTTCATCGACCACAACGTGCTGGCGGTGCCGGTGGGCGAGAGGCCTCCCGACGTGGAGGCGCTGCGCCCGGTGCTCGCCCGCTTCGCCCGGGAGGTGTTTGCCGGCCTGCCGGGCCGGGAGGTGACCGTGGGCCGGTTCCTGCCGGTGGAAGCAGTGCGGGCGTACCTGGCGAGCTGTGGGGGCTGATCTCAGCGGGGGCCGATCTCCCTGGAGGGGGACTTTTCGCAGCGACCGGTGACCAGGCGCTCCCATCATCCGGCGCCCCTC
>Ga0209164_1004795_pt1 | contig 11870 bp, 10 predicted proteins | sample MTBNYHSulfiMetaG_FD_187458 | JGI IMG/M metagenome (GOLD analysis project Ga0209164, IMG submission 187458) | Enrichment culture microbial communities from rom New York Harbor, USA that are MTBE-degrading - MTBE-NYH (New York Harbor Sulfidogenic)... | ecosystem: Environmental > Aquatic > Marine >... | reverse complement strand
CCTTCCTGCTGGCGACCGGTCAGGCACGGCGCAACGGCGGGGGAGAGGTGGCCGCGCTCGGCGAGCTCGGTCTCGACGGCGCCGTGCGCCCCGTCTCCGGCGTCCTCGCCGTGGTCGAGAGCCTGCGGCGGCGCGGGGTCGGCCGCGTGCTCGTGCCGGCGGCCAACGCGGCCGAGGCCGCGCTGGTGCAGGGCGTGGGCGTGATCCCGGTCGAGCTGCTGCGCGACGCCGTCGGGGCGCTCGTGTCCGGTGCTTCTGCCGCCGCGGCTCGCCCGAACATGGGCGCGCTGCTCCACGACGCGTCGGCCGGCGACGCCGACTTCGCCGACGTCGCCGGCCAGGCCGTCGTCAAGCGCGCCCTCGAGATCGCCGCCGCCGGGGGTCACAACCTGCTCATGGTCGGCCCGCCGGGCTCGGGCAAGACCATGCTCGCCCGGCGCCTGCCGACGATCATGCCGGCGCTCACCGTCGACGAGGCGATCGCCGTCACCCGAGTGCACAGCGTGGCCGGCCTGCTGCCCTCGCGCGTGCCGCTGGTCACGCGCCGGCCGTTCCGCGCCCCGCACCACAGCATCTCCGTGCCGGGCCTGGTGGGCGGCGGTTCCTCGCCGCGGCCGGGCGAGGTCAGCCTCGCGCACCTCGGCGTCCTCTTCCTCGACGAGTTCCCCGAGTTCCGCGTGTCGGCGCTCGAGGCCCTGCGCCAGCCGCTCGAAGACGGCGAGGTGACGATCTCGCGTGCCCTGACCTCGGTGACCTACCCGGCGCGCATCACGCTGGTGGCGGCCATGAACCCCTGCCCGTGCGGGTTCCGCGGCGACCGCGAGCGGCAGTGCACGTGCCCGGGGTATCGCCTGCAGCAGTACCGCGCCCGGCTCAGCGGGCCGCTGCTCGACCGCATCGACCTGCGTCTCGAGGTCGCCCGCGTGCCGCCGCGCGAGCATCGCCTCGCCGGGCGCGGCGAGAGCTCGGCTGCCGTGCGTGCACGGGTCGAGGAGGCCCGCCGTCGGCAGCGGGCACGCCTCGGCGGCGCGGTCGGCGCCAACGCCCACATGACGGCGCCCCAGGTCAGGCGTCTCTGCAGGCTCGACGCCGCCGCCACATCGCTGCTCGACCGGGCGTACGACCGCCTTCGCCTGAGTGCCCGCGCCTGCGATCGTGTGGCCAAGGTGGCGCAGACCATCGCCGACCTCGAGGGCGCCGCCGGCATCACGGTGTCTCACGTGGCGGAGGCTCTCTCGTACAGGGTCGAGCGTGGGCAGGGGTAGCGATCGACGGCGCCGCGCGGCCACCGCCGTCTGGCTCGCCCGCGTCGCCTCCAACCGGCCGGGTGTGGTGCAACGCGCGGCGAAGCGGTTCGGCTCGCTCGACGCCGCGCTCGACGCGTCGCTGCCCGCCTTGCGCGCCTGTCTCGCAGCGAAGGCCGCGACGGCGAGCGGCCGGGCGCCGGCGGGCGAGAAGCGCGGCCGCGCAGCTCTCGAGGCGGCGCAGGAGTCCTCGCGCTTCGTGAGCGCCCTGGCGACCCCGCTCGAGCCGCCCACAGAGCGGCCCCGCGACGGGTGGCTGCTCGTGACCTACGACGACGAGCTCTACCCGCCGCGCCTGCGCACGACCTTCGACCCGCCGCCGGCGCTGTTCGTCGCCGGGCAGGGAGCCCCGCAGCGTCTCGGCGCCCTGGCCGAGGCGCCGGCGGTCGCCGTGGTCGGCACGCGCGCCCCCTCGGCGTACGGCCGCGAGATGGCGCGCCTCATCGGCGGCGACCTGGCGCGCGCCGGGGTCGTCGTCGTCAGCGGCGTGGCGCTCGGCGTCGACGTGTGCGCGCAGCTCGCGGCGCTCGAAGCCGCCGGTGACCGGGTCTCTCATGCACCGCCCAGCGTCGGGGTGCTGGGCTGTGGCCTCGATATCGAGCACCCGCGCAGCAACGCGGCGGCGTTTCGGGCGCTGCGCGAGCACGGTCTGCTCGTCACCGAGTTCTGGCCGGGCACGCCGCCGTCCGTGTGGCGCTTCCCGGCGCGCAATCGCGTGATCGCCGGTCTGAGCCAGGCGGTGGTCGTCGTCGAGGGGTCGCGGCGCAGCGGCTCGCGTATCACGGCCGAGCTCGCCGTCGAGGCGAGCCGCGAGGTGCTCGCCGTCCCGGGAGAAGCCGGGCGGCGGCTGAGCGAGGCCCCGCACCACCTGCTCAGGCAGGGTGCGCACCTCTGCGAGGCCGCCGACGACGTGCTCGCCGTCCTCGGGCTCGAACGCACGTACGGGGGCAGCGTGCGCGCGTCCGGCACGGAGGGGGCGGGGCCCGCGGTCGAGGCTCGGGACCATACGGACGCGGCGGGCGCCGGGGGAGGGCCGCCTGCCGGGGGAGGGCCGTCCGTCGAGGGAGGGCAGCTCGTCGAGGGAGGGCAGCTCGGCGGGGTAGGGGTGCTCGGCGGGGTAGGGGTACTCGGCGGGGTAGGGGTGCTCGGCGCGGCACAGGCCGGAGAGAGCGTCGGAGGCGCCGGCCTCGATCTGGCCGCCGACGCGCGGGCCGTCCTCCACGCGCTGCGCGATGCCCCCGGCACGGCCGAGGATCTGGCCGGGCGCGCCGGGCTCGAAGCGCACGTGGTCACCGCCGCGCTCAGCGCGCTCGAGGTCGAGGGCCTCGCCGAGTGCGCCCCCGGCGGGGTCTATCGTGGCGCGCGCTGAGGGCGCCTCACGATCCCTCGTGGCGTGTGCCCACGGCGCCGCAAGAGCGGCGTTGACGGCGCGGCCCTGCACCCCGGCGACCGTCGTCGTCGTGGACGGGACGGGCCGCGGGTGCTACAACGAGCCCATGGTCGGTCGTCCCAAGACCGTGGTGCTGGTCGTGACGCTCGTCGCGGTCGCCGTCGTGATCACCGCGGCGCTCACCATGTGGCGCTGGAGCGGTCCGGCGGCGGCGACCACGGCCGAGTTGAGCGACGCCGTCGTGCGCTTCGAGCTCGCGAAGGCGCACACGCTGCCCGTCGAGCTGGTCGGCCGGGAGTTCACGGCTGCCGACCGGCAGGCGCTCCAGCAGGGCTTCGAGGAGCGGCTCGAGCGTGCCTGCGCCGGCGAGGAGCTGGCGCGCTGGCGGGGGTGGGACTACGTCGAGGCGCTGCTCTACGACGCGCAGGGCAGGGGCGGTCAGGCCGTCGACAGCAGCGGCGAGATCGTCTACTGGGAGTTCCTGCGGCGCGAGCTCGGAGGGGCCGTCGTCGTGCGCGGGGGCGTAGCGCAGCGCTATCGCATGCTGGAGTGGGACGCCGACCTGGGGCGCGCCGTGCCTCGACCGGAGTGGGTGCCGAACGCGGTCGTCTACGACTACACGCTCGAGCGCGTCGACGGGGTCTGGAAGGTCGTCGACAGCCGGCACTGGCGATTCTGGGATGCCGCGACCGGCGAGCTCTCGACCGGGCCCTGAGGCGCCGCCGCGGCAGGACTCGACGCGCCCCGGGCGAAGACAGTGGCGCCCGCCTCCGTCCGGCGGCGGGCGCCGGTCCGACTGAAGGGGAGTGCGCGTGGAGCACGGCGCCGCGGCGCGGGCAGCCGAGGCGCGGGAGGCCGAAGCACCGTCGGCCGACCCGCAGGGCTACGTCGGCGCGTACCTGCGCTCGCTGATCACCCGAGGCATGACCGCGGCGACGCTGCGCTCGTACGCCTCCGATCTCGCCCAGCTCCTCGAGTGGCTCGAGGAGCGTGACGCCACGGTGGACCAGATCGACCGCCGCATGGCCCGGGCCTACTCGTCGCATCTGGGCAGGCGCGGCTACGCGCCCTCGAGCCTGGCGCGCAAGCTCTCCTCGCTGCGCGGCTTCTCCCGCTACCTCACCGAGCACGACGTGCTCGCCGCCGACCCGACGCACCTGCTGCCCGGGCCGCGGCGGGGCCGGCGTCTGCCGCGCGTGCTGCGCCTCGACGAGGTCGAGGCGCTCCTGCGCGCGGCCGGCGGCGCCGACCCCGCGGCCCTGCGCGACCGCGTCGTCTTCGAGCTCCTCTACGGCTGCGGCCTGCGCAGCCAGGAACTCGTGTCGCTCACCCTCGACGACATCCGCCCCGGCGAGGCGCAGCTCATCGTGCGCGGCAAGGGCGGCAAGATGCGCGTCGTGCCCATGGGCGAGGAGGCGGCCGCGGCGCTGCGCCGCTACCTCGAACGGGGCCGCGGAGCGCTCGCCGGCGGCCGTCGCGCCGCACGAAGCGCCGCCCGGAGCGCCGCTGGCGGCGCTCCGGGCGGCGCGCCCGCGACGGCCGCCGTCGGCCCTGCCCCGCGCAACCTGTTACTCTCCTGCAACGGGCGGGCGCTCTTGACTTCAGACATCCGCAGGCTGGTTGTAAAATACTGTGCGCTTGCGGGCCTCGAGCCGGCGTCGCCGCACATGCTGCGTCACGCGTACGCGACGCACATGCTCGAGCGGGGCGCCGACCTCCGGGTCATCCAGGAGCTCCTGGGTCACGCCTCGGTGGCGACGACCCAGGTGTACACGCACGTGAGCGGCGCGCACCTGCGGCGCGTCTACGATCTGCACCACCCGCGGGCGTGACGGGCCGATGTGCAGCAGCGGAGAGGGGCCGGCGATCGGCGCTGAGGTATGAGCAGACTTGAAGAACACCAGGTGCGCGAGCTCTGGTCGCGCTACAAGCACCACGGCGACCAGAGCGCCCGAGACCGGCTGATCCTCGCCTACGCGCCGCTGGTCAAGTACGTCGCCGGCCGCATGAGCAACGGCCTGCCCGCCCACATCGAAGAGTCCGACCTCATCAGCTACGGCCTCCTCGGCCTCATCGGCGCCATCGAGCGTTTCGACCCGGCGCGCGAGATCAAGTTCGAGACCTACGCGGTCTCGCGCATCAAGGGCTCGATCATCGACGAGCTGCGCTCGCTCGACTGGGTGCCGCGCTCGGTGCGCAGCAAGGCGCGCGAGATCGAGAAGACGTGCGCCTTGCTCGAGAACCGCCTGCACCGCGCGCCGACCGACCAGGAGATCGCCGACCACATCGGGGTGTCGGTCGACGAGTTCCAGCTCACGCTGTCACAGATCGCCAATGCTTCGATCGTCGCGCTCGACGAGCTCTGGGCGATCTCGGGCTCCGACGGCGACCAGTCGGCGCTCATCGACACCATCGAGGACCCGAAGAGCAACGACCCCTCGCGCATGCTCGACCTCTCCGAGATGAAGGCGCGCCTGGCGGCGGCCATCGACGCCCTGCCCAAGCGCGAGAAGATCGTCATCGCCCTGTACTACTACGAGAACCTGACGCTGCGCGAGATCGGTGAGGTGCTCGGCGTCACCGAGTCGCGCGTGTCGCAGCTGCACACCAAGGCGATCCTGCGCCTCAAGGGGCGCCTGCGCGACGAGATCGAACCGGCCTCGATCGGCTGACGCCGTCGAGGCCGCCGGCCGGCGGCGGCCGGCGTCCCTCAGTCGTCGCGCAGGCGATCCGCCCTCCGGCCACGCACCTCAGTCGCCGCCGCCCTCCCCGAGCCGTCCCTCTTTGATCCCCTTGGCCGCCTGGCCGTGGAGCAGCGCGTCCATGTCGCCGGGCGACTCGATCAGGCGGCGCTCGACGAGCTCCTGGACGACACCCCAGACCACCGCCGCCACGGGCAGGGCGACGAACGCGCCGACGACGCCCCCGAGGCTGGCGCCGGCGAGCAGCGCGACCAGCACGGCGACGGGGTGCAGCCGCACGGCCCGCCCGAGGACGAAGGGCGCGAGGAGGTTGCTCTCGAGTTGCTGCACGGCGAGGTAGACGATACCCACGGCGAGCGCCGCGACCCAGCCCTCGCCGACGAGCGCGACGAGCACGGCGATCGCGCCGGCGGCGATCGCCCCGACGACAGGGAAGAAGGGCGCGACGAAGGTCAGCGCCATGAGGGGCGCCACGAGGGGCACGCCGATGATGACGAGGGCGATGCCGATGATGATCGCCTCGATGGCGCCGTTGATGGCCGATCCGGCGAGGTACCCGCTGAGCACGTGCCAGGCGCGGCGCCCGGCGGCGTCGGTCGCCTCGCGGTAGCGGCTCGGGAGCATGCGCACGCCCCAGGTCCACATGTGATCGCCGCCGGAGAGGAAGAACGCGCCGAGGACAAGGGTGACGAAGGCGCCGGTGACGACGGCGACGGCCGTCGTCGCTCCGCTGGCGAGCAGGCCGACATTGGCTTCAGCGAGGTTCACGAGGTGGTCGGCGACCTGGTCGACCGACGCCGGCGAGAGGCTGAGCGGGCCCTCGACGAGCCAGTCCCGGACCTCGCGGATGCCGTCGATGACGGCCGTGTCGAGGCTGTCGAACTCGGTGACGAGGCGTGGGGCCACGAGGGCGATCACGCCGGCGAGCACGGCGAGGGCGGCGACGAAGACCAGCGCGGTCGCCGCCCTCCGCGGCAGGCCGGCGCGCTCGAGCCGTCGCCGCACCGGGACCAGAGGCACGGTGCCGAGGATCGCGAGCGTCACCGGCAGGATCACGATCTGCAGACGCTGCAGCACGAGACCGAGGACGACGACGGCGGCGACGATGATGAGGAAGCGCAGGCTGACGAGGGCGGCGCGACCGAGCCCCGGCTGAGGAGCGTCGTCGGCGGCGCGACCGAGCCCCGGCTGAGGAGCGTCGTCGGCCGCGCGGCTCGTGCCGCGCGGCTCCTCACCTCTGCCGGTCTCGTCGGTCATGCTCTCGGCCCCCATGAGCGGCGGGCGGGCTTCGAGGGTGCCCCCGCCCGCGGCCGTCACCGCTATCGAAGCACAGAGGGTCGGCGCCGCGCCAGTCCCGCCGCCGTCCGAGAGGGCGCGCCGGCGGCCGATCCCGCCCCCCGCGTCGCCTCGACCGCCGTCTCAGGCTCGCGCCGGCGGTCGCGCACACGCCCGCGCGCGTCGACTGACTGACGCCGCCGTGAGCCTATGGTAGAATTCCGCGCCGTTGTCCACCTCGACCCGGTGAGCCCACGGCTCGCGGCGGTGCCCGCAAGGGAATCCGCGAGACCCTCACCGGCACATATCTGGGCGTGCCGCCAGGCCGCCCGACGAACCGATCAGAAGGAGGCAAGCCTTGCCTGCAGTCACCGAGAGCCGGGCGAGCATCAAGGACCTGCTCATCGCCGGCGTCCACTTCGGCCACCAGACCCGCCGCTGGAACCCCAAGATGAAGCCGTACATCTTCGGCGAGCGCGGCGGCATCTACATCATCGACCTGCAGAAGACGAGCGGCTTGCTCGACGAGGCCTGCGCCTTCCTCAAGGACACCGCCTCACGCGGCGGTCTCGTCCTCTTCGTGGGCACCAAGAAGCAGTGCCAGGAGACCATCAAGGAGCAGTCCGAGCGCATCGGCATGCCCTACGTCATGAACCGCTGGCTGGGCGGCCTGCTGACCAACTTCAGCACCCTCAACAAGCGCATAAGGCGCCTGCACGAGCTGCGCCAGCTGGCGACCGACGGGTCGCTCGACCTGCTGCCCACACGTGAGGCGATGAACCTGCGCGCCGACCTGCGCAAGCTCGAGCAGAACCTCGGCGGCGTCGCCGACATGGACCGCCTGCCGGCCGCCGTCTTCGTGGTCGACCCGCGCAAGGAGCAGATCGTCGTGCGCGAAGCGCGCAAGCTCAAGATCCCGATCGTCGGCCTCGTCGACACCAACTGCGACCCCGACGAGATCGACTACCTGATCCCGGGCAACGACGACGCGATCCGCAGCTGCAACCTGATCGTGCGCGTCGTCGCCGACGCCGTCGCCGAGGGCCGCGAGATCGTGACCGAGCGTGAGATGAAGGCAGCGCGCGAGGCCGAGGCCAAGGCCGAGGCCGACCGCAAGGCGCGCGAAGCCGCGGCCAAGGCCGAGGCCGAGCGTCAGGCGGCCGAGGCCGCCGCGTCCAAGGCCGCCGCCGAGGCCGCGAGGGCCGCGGCCGAGGCTGCCCCGGCGGCATCGGCCCCGGCTTCTTCCGCCGCCAAGCCTGCGGCAGCACCCGAAGCCCCCAAGGCTGAGGCGAAGGCTGAGGCTGCGAAGCCCGCCGCCAAGAAGCCTGAAGCCACACCTGAGGCTTCGGCCGGCGAGACCAAGCCTGCGGCGAAGCCCAAGGCCGAGAAGAAGCCGGCTGCCGAGGCTAAGGCCGCCGAGGCCAAGGCCGACGAGAAGGCCGAGGCCAAGGCCGACGACAAGGCCGAGGCTCCCGCCAAGCCGGCGAAGAAGGCCGAGCCGAAGGCGGCGAAGAAGGCCGACGAGCCCAAGGCCGAGGCCGAGGCGACGGAGAAGGCCGAGAAGGCCGACGAGCCCAAGGCCGAGGCCGAGAAGGCCGACGAGCCCAAGGCCGAAGCCGAGAAGGCCGAGGAGCCCAAGGCCGAGGCCGAGAAGGCCGCCGAGCCCGAGGCCAAGACCGACGACGCGTGACCGTCGCGCGCGGCCCCCGGCCGCGCCCGGCGTGACAGGACGAGACACGAGCAAGAGAGAGGACACCAGTGGCTGACATCAGCGCTGCGAACGTGAAGGAGCTCCGCGAGAAGAGCGGCGCCGGCATGATGGACTGCAAGAAGGCCCTGCAGGCCACCGGCGGCGACATGGAGAAGGCGATGGACGAGCTGCGCAAGCAGGGCCTCGCCACCGCGAAGAAGAAGAGCGCCCGGGTCACCAAGGAGGGCGCCGTCGACTCGTACATCCACATGGGCGGCAAGATCGGCGTGCTCGTCGAGGTCGGGGTCGAGACCGACTTCGTCTCGCGCGGCGACCACTTCAAGCAGTTCACCCACGACCTGGCGATGCACGTCGCCGCCGCGTCCCCGCGCTGGGTCACGCGCGACGAGGTGCCCGCCGAGGTCATCGAGCACGAGAAGGCGATCTACGCCGAGCAGGTCAAGGACAAGCCCGCCCAGGTGATCGACAAGATCGTCGCCGGCAAGCTCGACAAGTTCTTCGCCGACACGTGCCTCATGGAGCAGCCCTTCATCAAGGACCCGGACCGCACGGTCGAGCAGCTGCGCACCGACCTCGTCGGCGTGATCGGCGAGAACGTCGAGGTACGGCGCTTCGCCCGCTTCCAGCTCGGCGAGACCGCGGAGGCCTGATGCCGGCGGCCGGCGGCGCGACGGAGAGCGACGACGGCCCGACGACGGCCGCCGGGTCGCGGCTGGGCGACGAGGCTCCGGCGCCGGCGACCGCCGGGTCGCGGAGGAGCGTCTTCAGCCGTGTCCTGCTCAAGCTGAGCGGTCAGGCGCTCGGCGGCGGGGCCGGGGTCGGCAGTGCGACGCACGCCATCGACCCGGCCGTGACCGCCGAGCTCGCCGCCTACATCGGCACCGCCCGCGACCTCGGCGTCGACATCGCCGTGGTCGTGGGCGGCGGCAACATCTTCCGCGGCATGGCCGCCGCCGCCGGTGGCATGGACCGCACGACCGGCGACCACATCGGCATGCTGGCCACGGTGCAGAACGCCCTCGCCCTGCAGGACGCGCTCGAGCACCGCGGCCTCGAGACGCGGGTGATGAGCGCGATCGAGATCAGGGCCGTCTGCGAGCCCTACATCATGCGCCGCGCCGTGCGTCACCTCGAGCGCGGCCGCATCGTGATCTGCGCCGGCGGCACCGGCAACCCGTACTTCTCGACCGACTCGGCGGCCGCGCTGCGCGCCCTCGAGCTGCACTGCGACGCGATCCTCATGGCCAAGCGCGAGTACGACGGCGTCTTCTCGGCCGATCCCGACCTCGACCCGGGCGCCGAGTTCATCCCCGAGCTGACCCACCTCGAGGCCATCAGCCGCGGCCTGCGCGTCATGGACTCGACCGCGCTGAGCCTCTGCATGGACAACGCGATGCCGATCCACGTCTTCAAGATGACCGGCGACAACATCGTCCGCGTGCTCACCGGCGAGCGCGTGGGCACGGTGGTGCGGGCGGTCCCGGGCCGCGGGGGAGCGGCGGCCGAGACCGCGACCTGAGCGCGGGAGGAGGAGCGGTGGAGAGAGAGTTGCTCGACGACGGCAAGCGGCGCATGGCCAGCGCGGTCGAGGCGGTGAAGCACGAGTTCAACACGGTGCGCAGCGGGCGCGCCAGCACCGGTGTGCTCGACCGCGTGCACGTCGACTACTACGGCACCTCGACACCGCTGCGGCAGCTCGCCAACATCGCCGCCCCCGAGCCCCGCCTCCTCACCGTCCAGCCCTATGACAAGTCGTCCATGCGGGCCATCGAGAAGGCCATCATGGAGAGCGACCTGGGCTTCAACCCGAGCAGCGACGGCACCGTGATCCGGCTGCCGATCCCGGCCCTCACCGAGGAGCGGCGCAAGGAGCTCGTACGCCTCGTCCACCGGCTCGCCGAAGACGGCAGGGTCGCGGTCCGCAACGTGCGCCGCGACGTGATGAAGGACCTCAAGGAGCTGGTCCACGAGGGTGAGGTCGGCGAGGACGCCGAGCGCCGCGCCGAGGAGCAGGTCCAGAAGCTGACCGACCAGTTCGTGAAAGAGATCGACGCCCTCCTCGCCAAGAAGGAGGAGGAGATCCTCGAGGTGTGAGCGGCGGAGGGGCGGGCCGCCGTCAGGCGGGCCCGCCGCACGCCGGGGGAGGGACGCGATGGCCGACGGCCCCAGGGCGGGCTGGCTGCGGCGCCGCGTGCGCCTGCTGCGGGCCGGCGCCGGCGAAGGGCCGGCCGAGCCTGCCGCGGGCGGCGCCGAGTGCCGCTACCTCGCGATCATCATGGACGGCAACGGCCGTTGGGCGAAGCGCCGCGGCCTGCCGGTGGCCGCCGGCCACCGCGCCGGGGCCAAGGCGCTGCGCCGCGTCCTCGAGCACGCCCTCGACCTGGGCATCGCCGAGGTCACCGTGTACTCCTTCTCCACCGAGAACTGGGAGCGCCCCGCGGAGGAGGTGCACGCCCTCATGGACCTCTTCATCGAGATGATCGAGTCGCAGGTGCCCGACATCCACGAGCGCGGCGCCCGCGTGCGCTTCGTGGGGCGCCGCGAGGGCGTGCCGGAGGCCCTCGTGCGGCGCATCGAGGAGGCCGAGGCGCTGACGGCGAAGAACACGCGGATGACCCTCTACATCGCCTTCAACTACGGCGCCCGGCAGGAGCTGCTCGACGCGGCCGGCGGCCTCGCGGCCGAGTGGGCCGCGGCGGCGCCCGCGGCGGCCGAGTGGGCCGCGGCGGCCGCAGGAGCGCGCGCCGAAGCGGGCGGTGCGGCGGCGGCAGCGGGGCCCGCGGCGGCGACAGAGCCGGGCGCCGGCGCGGCGCCTGCGGCGCCGGCGCCCGCCTTCACCGCCGACGACCTGCGCCGGCACCTGTACGCGCCGGAGATGCACGACCCCGAGCTGCTGATCCGCACGTCGGGCGAGCTGCGCCTCTCCAACTTCCTGCTCTGGCAGTGCGCCTACGCCGAGCTCTACTTCAGCGACGCGCTGTGGCCCGACTTCGGCGAGCGCGAGCTCGACGAGGCGCTCGCCGCCTACGCCCAGCGGCAGCGGCGCTTCGGCGGCCGCGAGCCGGCCGGGCCGGCTCGCGGCGGTGCGCAGGAGATGCCGTTCGAGGGCGACGGCACCGCCTCCGAGGCAGACCGCCGACCGGCCGCCGGCTCTCACGACGGGGGCGGCGATGCCTAGCCCGAGCCCCCTGTTCACCCGCGTCCTGACCGGCATCGCCATCGGCCTGATCGCCCTCGTGGTCGTGATCCGCGGCGGGCTCGTCTTCTGGGTCGCGATGGCCGTCCTCGCGGTGATCGGGCTCAACGAGTTCTACCGGCTCACCGCCGCCTACAAGCCGCTGCGCCTGCCGGGTCTGCTCTCGGTGGCGTGCCTGCTCGCTGCGGCGCAGTGGGGCGACGCCCTCTGGGTGCTCGGGGCGACGGCGGTGTCGTTCGCGGGGGTCGCCCTCTTCGGCCTCGTCATCGGGCCGAAGCCCGGGGTCACCGTG
>Ga0209164_1004794_pt1 | contig 11871 bp, 9 predicted proteins | sample MTBNYHSulfiMetaG_FD_187458 | JGI IMG/M metagenome (GOLD analysis project Ga0209164, IMG submission 187458) | Enrichment culture microbial communities from rom New York Harbor, USA that are MTBE-degrading - MTBE-NYH (New York Harbor Sulfidogenic)... | ecosystem: Environmental > Aquatic > Marine >... | reverse complement strand
GGCCCGTTACCTTGATATTTTTAAGACCTGATATCTCTCTTACTAATTGTTCCACATCCTCAGGGAGCATACCCGATTTTTGTGGCTCTCTGCCACTGTTTACCTCGATCAATATGGGCATTATTTTGCCAATTTGAGCACACCTTCTATCAATTTCCCTGGCTATTTCTAAAGAATCAACACTTTCTATCATGTCGAACATTTCCAGCACTTTTCTCCTGACGTTATGCTTTTGAAAGGTTCCAATAAAATGCCATTTCGCTCTCCTTCCCACCAGTTCATATGCGTCCTTTGCTTCCTTGACATAATTTTCTCCAACGGTTTTTATTCCCGCCTCAACAACTTCCAACACTTCCTCAGGTGTTCTTGTTTTTGCTGCCGCCACCACCTCGACTCCGTCAGGGAGTTCAGCTAATAATTTGGCGATGTTTTGTCTAGTTAGCTCGCTGGCCACAGCATGATTGTAATCCATTGAGCATGCTAGCTTCAAGGACAACGATTGTGGTAGGTAAGGTTTGGAATGCCTGAGGCTAGAAATTTCTAAACTCACTCTGAGAGACTATTTTAAGGGCATGAAAATGTCAGGGATACGTCTTATTATCCCCCGTGCTTTTTGAGGGCTAGTTTAGTTAACACTTTCGCGCTGGTGTGTCGGGGATAGGTAGCAAAACTGAGGTTTTTAGATTCCAGCAATTTAATCACGACTTTTGTGATCGTAGAAAGTTTTACTTTGCCTTGAGCGCATAAAACATTGTGTGAAATCGAACACTTGACAATAAAAGGTAAAAGGGGCTAACATTAATTAATTTCGCAGAATGTACCTTCTGCGAAAAGGATCAAATTACAAAACGAAAGAACCAAAAATGACCCTGGAGTTATTGATCGCCGATTTCTTAGAATACCTCGAAATCCAGAAAGGCTGTTCTCTTCTTACCATTCGTGACTACAGACGTTATTTGGAGCGGTTCCATAACTGGCTCACCGAGAATTCACCTGCCACAAAACCCGACGACATAAACCTGGAGCTTGTCAGAAAATACAGGTTATATTTAGCACACCTGCGTACCCGCGATGGCGTACCACTGAAGCGAGTCACCCAGAGCTACCACATCGTTGCACTGAGAGCTTTTCTGCGCTATCTCCTGGTCCAGCGCGACATACCTACCTTATCCCCTGACAAGGTGGAACTCCCAAAACAAAGGCCCCGTTCTATTGCCTTCTTAAATCCGGAGCAAATGGAGAGATTATTAAACAGCCCACAAATATCAAATATAATAGGCCTGCGGGACAAAGCCATTCTGGAAACCTTATTTAGCACAGGATTAAGAGTGTCAGAATTAGTTAATTTAAATCATGACCAGATAGACTTGGAGCGCAAAGAGTTTGGCGTTAAAGGCAAAGGAAATAAGATACGAGTAGTTTTTCTATCGGATACAGCAGCGGAGTGGATTGAGCGCTACCTGAGGTCACGCCAGGACAATTTCAAGCCGCTATTTATCCGCCATAGCGGTAAAGTTGATGCTCAAAAAAGCGGTGAAAAAATGCGGTTGACGGCAAGGTCCATTCAAAACATTGTTTCCAAGTATGCCAAAAAGTCTAGCTTGCCAATCGAGGCAACACCCCATACCCTTAGGCATTCTTTTGCCACGGACTTGTTGATAAGCGGTGCTGACATTCGCTCCGTCCAGGAAATGCTGGGCCATGAAAGTATCAGGACAACCCAGGTCTACACCCACGTCACTAACAGGCATCTAAAAGAGGTTCACAAGGCTTTCCATAGCAAAAATAGGCAGTAAAGAGTCTTATGTCAAGTACAAGTAGAGATTTTACAGGAACGGGATTGCCATGGCACATAGTTGAGGAGGCTATCAATCGTGAGATTGAATGGCTGGAGAGAGCCATTGAGCAAACGGTCATAGGCAAAGTGCCAGGTTGTGACGACTGTAGATATACTTACAGAAAAATCGCCCTATTGATTGTCACGGGCAAAATCAAAGCAAAGGAATTCATTGCTAGTGACGGGCATGACTTATGGGATGATTTGACACAGAAGCACGGCATCAAGAAATCCGCACGTCACGGTGGCATCTGGCACAGGAAAATGATGGATGTTGTTACCAAATACTTTGCAAATCAAGGTTTCGAGATAATCTCCGAGCCTTTCCTCAGCCAGGGACGTGCTGATTTGGGCATCCATAAGGATGGCCATGTGGATTTGTTCGTAGAGATAGGTGATACTTCTGCCTACAAATTATGGTGGAATTTGCAGATGTTAACTAATTGCAGGATTTTGCTAGTTCCGGATGAAAAAAGAGTCATAGAATTTACCTGCCCCAATGAGCACCAAGAGATAATTAGCAGCGCATTAGAAAAGGATTAACTAAAATGCTACCACATATTGATAACTTTTTGATGAATCTACAGGCTAACCATTATTCTGCATTGACAGTTCGAAACTACAAGGGATACCTGGAAGTTTTCGACCACTTTTTGAATGAGAGCAACGTTCCCTTTGATAGAATTAACAAGAAGACTATCACCTCCTATAAAGCATATCTTGCTTCGCGCGGTCTAAAAACAGCGAAGCCAAGCAATCATAGTGACAAGCCACTTGCCCCGTGCACCATAAACTACAAGTTGATAGGACTCCGGGTTTACCTGCGCTACTTAATCGGTATCGACTATCCCTGCCCTTTAGCGCCTGAATCAGTCGAAAACCTGAAAATCGTCCAGAAACAGCCTCAATTGCCTAAGCTCGAAGAATTAATCAGATTAATTGAAGCGCCATCCCCCGAGGCAAATATTATGGAGCTCCGCGATAAAGCTATTCTGGAAACACTGTTCAATACAGGTTTAAGAGTATCCGAATTGGTTAGTCTAGATCGTGGCCAAGTAAATTTGGAGCGGAGACAATTTGATTTAACAGCCAAGGGCGACAAGATACGTATGGTGTTTCTATCAGATACAGCCGCGCAATGGATTGAACGCTACTTGCAGGCACGTAAAGACCATTTTAAGCCCCTGTTTATTCGCCATAGTGGTGAGCTAGATGCTCGGAAGAGTGGCGAAAAAATGCGACTAACACCTAGGTCCATGCAAAGAATTGTTATCAGGTACGCAAAAAGATGCGGCTTGTCAATTAAAACCACCCCTCAAACCTTGAGACATTGCTTTGCTACCTATCTGATTGAGGAAGGTGCTAATCCAGCTCCCCTTCAAGTTCTCTTTGGTCATGAATCTTTAGATGGTATCACCCGCTATGTCCATGCCCCCGATAAGTATGCTGAAGAGACTTACTGCAAATACCATCCCCTAGCTAAGGCAGATTAAAATCCCCCATTTGGATTATTATGTCTACTAAAATTAAGGGAAGGCTGTCTCCAAAAAATTAAATGCCAAATTTTTAAACGGCGTACAGTATAATTTTGATAAATACCATGCATCTAAGACTCTGTGGTGCCTTTACAGCCACAGCCCCACCCCTAATGACCTCAATCAAAAAGCCCGGCCACCATTCTGCCCACGTATCTGGCAATGGCAGGAGCGGCAGTTAGACCCGGGGATTCTATCCCGATTAGATTTATTAAGCCCGAAAAGCCTGCCTTCTCTTCATGGGCAATGACGAAATCTTGGAAGTCTTCTCCTGGGCCTTGAAGCTTGGGCCTTATGCCAGCAGATTCGGGGGCTAAATCTTCAAGTTCAATAAAAGGAAGGAATCTCTTGGCTGAATTGTAGAAAGCTTGCTTCTGTGTCTCATCAACCGCATAATCTATCGCTTCAACATAGTGGGCACTGGGGCCAAGTAGCACCCTACCATCGAGCCCCTGTCTCAAATGAATTCCATGTCCAGCTTGCTCTGGGACAGGATAGATGAGCCTGCTTACAAGATTTCTATATTTTGAACTTAGACTGAAGTACTCGCCTTTGCAATAATGAAGTTTGTAACCTGCTTTAGCTATATCTATTCCAGCTAGCTGGGCTATCTTGTCAGAATTTAAGCCAGCGCAGTTCACGATAACATGAGCAACAAAATCAGAAATCCCATCTCGGTCCTTTATTTGAACTTTGTACTTTGCCCCTGCCCTTTCTATTCCTATCACCTCAGTGTCGAAGACAAACTCGGCTCCCTTTTCCCTCGCTTGACCGTAAAGAAACTTCAGCAAAGTGTAGGAATCCAAAATTCCGCTGGATGGGGATAATAGTCCAGCTCTAGCTTCGATGCTTGGCTCGAGTTTCTTCAATTCCGTCCGGGAAAGGAGCACTAAATCATCAACGCCATTTTTTCTGCCCTGCTCGTAAAGCTCTTCGAGCCAGCTAATCTCATTTTCGTCTGCTGCCACGATAATCTTGCCAGGCTTCTTATAGGCGATATTATGCTTGTCACAAAGCTTGTAAAGCAGGCTTTTGCCTTCTACACAAAGCTTAGCCTTAAGGGAGTCCTCAGGATAGTAAATGCCGGAGTGAATTACTTCACTATTCCTGCTACTAGTCTCGAGCCCAAAGGTGCGGTTCTTCTCAAAGACGAAAACTCCTTTTTTTTCTTGTGCGATTTCACGAGCCGTAGCCAGGCCAATCACTCCAGCACCAATGATTGCTACATCGATTTCGGCAAGCATTTATCCTTTTGGCTCCTATTCGTGACATCAGTCAGGGCTATTTACACTCATTTTATAGAGGTTGATTAGTTACTCGAGCTTCCAACCGAGTCTTGAGTATAAGACTGTACCGGCAAGGAGAAGTGCGAAAGAAAGAGCTATAGTGAGAGCTATTTGGCCGGAAGTTAAAGGATTATACGCAACCATATCTGGTCCAGCCAGTAAGTGTACGATTGATGCTTGTGCTGAGGAAATTGGGTAGACTCGAGCAAATGTCTGAAGCGGCACCGGCAGGCCCTCATATGGAACAAATAGGCCTGATATGGCAGATGTTATCACTGCAATGCCGACCCCTGTCATAATCGCGCCCTGAAGATTCTTAATCAATGTGCCGGCTATAAGCCCTACTCCAGCAGAGGCACAGATTACCAAAAAGACGAAGCCAATCGCCTGTGCAATCTCGACTCCAGCTCCCGTGAAACGTGCACCGACTACGGTACCAACTACTATAACCAGAGCCGCTGCCAGCAAAGAAAGGGTAATAACAGCAGAGATTCTACCAATGAAATCCTTGTAAGGTTTTATAGGCATTGATATGAGTTTAGAAAGTAAACCGTTTGCTCTATCGCCGGCAATACTGGCGGGAAGGTTAGACATGCCCGCTATCATCAGCGCGAAAACCATCATTGAAATGGCAATAGAACCCTTGATATAGGGAACCACTCCTTGAGGGGCGCTACCTGTAAATGAGAAGCTTCCAATGAGTACCCAGATTATCGGCCAGGCTATGGTCCAAAACAGTGCCGCCTTCTCCCTGAGCAGCTCCTTGACTGCCTTGGTATAGGCTGCAGATATCTGTCTCAATTATCCGGTTGCCTCCTGTAAGTGCCTTTCGGTAAGTCTGAAGAAGACGTCTTCGAGGGTGGGCCGCGCCATTTCGATACGCATCACCTTATGCCCGGCCTGGTCAAGGCTCCTCACCACATCTGCCAGTACCCTGTCGCCATTTCTTGAGTAAATCTTGTAGCCAGTCTCCGATTCCGCTACCTTTTCATTGATGCTATAACCCCTTAAAACTGAGAGCACACTATCAGTCTTCACGGCCGTCTCCACGGTTATCACATCCTCGACAGCGTGTTTCCTCTTGAGTTCATCAGGAGTGCCTTCGGCTATCATTTTGCCATTGTCTATGAGACCTACTCTTGAGGCTAGCTCGGCATCGCTCCCAATATGAGTAATCAGGATAATACTGGTTTTCCTGTCCATAATCTCTTGAATCATACTGAAGAAGGACCTTCTGGCAGCGGGGTCGAGTCCAGTCGTCGGCTCATCCAGGATAAGGACCTTTATGCCAGGGAAAATCGCTGTCGCAACTTCTAACCTTTTTCTCATACCACCAGAGTACTTGTCGACTCTCTTGTCTGCTTCTTCAGAAAGTCCAAGTTTGTTTAGCATTCCAGCCGCTAGTTGATTTGCCTGGCTCCGGGAGTATCCCAGGAGACCAGCGAAATAGATGAGGTTTTCTTTTCCTGAAAGCTTGGGAGATGAGAAATTTTCCTGCGGCACATAGCCAATAGATTCCTTAGCCTGTGCCGGCTTATTTCCATAGACTTCAACAATACCGCTATCTTGCGTTTTCACCGCAGCAATTATTGAAGCCAGCGTAGTCTTACCAGAACCGTTTGGTCCCATCAGAGCATAGAACTCGCCTTCTGGCACATCAAGGTTAACTCCGTCAAGTACACGTCGGCTATCATATGTCTTGACTAGATTCTCTACATGTATGGCAAACACTTAGAAATGCCTCGATTCTGTAATCGGATGAAGTATTATACCTCATGAATCGACTGATTTATATAGACACCGTTTGACAAGATAATATCACCTTCCAAATGTGATGCTAAATATTACATTCTGGACTATTGACAGAATCAACCTAGCATGGTATTATATCGGTAGACGGTATAGCGATATACGATATATCAGTGGCTGATATAAAGGACGACTTCAATGTTACATGATGATATTAACAAATACCTTCCTCTTACTGAATCCACGTGTTATATCATGCTGACTCTGGTCGAACCTCTCCACGGATATGCGGTCATGAAGAAGGTAGAAGAAATAAGCAAAGGCACAGTCAAGGTCGGCCCTGGGACCTTATACGGTGCGTTCACATCGCTTGAGAAAGAAGGACTAATTGTCAAGGTCAAGGAAGAGAACCGACGAAAGAGCTACGTTTTAACGCCAAAAGGGAAGAAGGCGTTAATGAACCAGATAAAGCGGCTGGAAATAATGACCCAAAGCGGTCTATCCGTCATAGATATGTTATGAGCTAAATCTTATTGTAAGGAGGAAGTGATGGCAGAAAATACGATCCGCAAAATCAAATGGTTTTGGCCTTGGCAGGATGAACAAGAAGAGGCATGGCTTAGGAGCATGTCCCAAAAGGGCTGGCACCTATGCTCGGTAGGATTAGCGGGTATCTATAGATTTCGGGCTGGTGAGCAGATGGATTACGTCTACCGCCTGGATTATCAGACGTTTCCAAAGAAAGATAAACAAGAATATCAACAGTTATTCCGCGATGCCGGTTGGGAGTATATTGGCGAGATGTCTGCCTGGCAATACTTCCGCAAGGAAGTTAAGGAAGAAGAGCCCCTAGAAATCTTTACTGATGTTGAGTCGAAAATAGCTAAGTACAAAAGAATACTACCCTTCTTGTGGCTTTTCTGGATTATATTGATTGTGGTCCCTGTGAAAGGTATATCGATTGATAATCCCTATCCATGGTGGGGTGCTATTCAAGCTATTCAAGTGTTCGCTCTTTTAATATGGCTGTTTTTTACGTATGTCATCATCAGACTCACGCTAAGGATCAGACAGCTAAAAAAGCTTTGAAGATAACACTAAATTTGACTTGAGAATATCACCTGCCAAGTGTGATGCGTAAGAATGATATTCCAGACGTTTGTTACCCGAATTAGCAATTAGTTCAAATGCTATGTCCAGCCCCGCAGCTTCATTGCTTCTACTATACGTTCGATAGCCATTAAGAAGCGGTTATCACGTTTTCTATGGCCGCCAAGATAAGTGTACCCACGTCCTGTTCAAAGAGTCACTCCTCTGTCTGTGCTATAATGCTACATCAATTATTCGTAGGTTCTGAATCTACGAGAAGTACCTACACAGCTAACTAATGAACCGATAATATAATCCTCACCAAGCCCATTATGACGCCCATCAAGAATCTCCATGGCCTCATCTCGGTAAGCATTCATCAGGTAAGATATCCCCGTGACTTTAGCACATTCCTCAGTGAGTGACATCAGGTCACTACGGCTTATTACGGGAATACTAAAACACCTGGCACCTGCCATTAATTGTTGTAATCCTATTCTTATCTTTTCAGCGTAGCTATATATTCCCAGCGCACCAAGTGGGATATTCTTCATTTCATCAGCGCCGACCAAATCCTTAACCTCTTCGTAGCAGACAAATATTTCTTCTGGAGTCGAACCGAACCGGCTGACAGTATTGGGCAACTTACCCTCATTAAGCCACTGTGCGATGTTTTTCCCCACCATACCGGGGATCATCAGAGCCCGTCCCATACATACCGCTTTGGTGAAGGGTGCCCCCAGAGCCAGTGCCTTGAAAACACCATCCTCACTGCTAAAGCCGCCACCAAAGGCGATATCGGGTACCCGCTCACCTTTATTAGCTAACCTCCGACAGAAATCATAGGCGGCAGAGTGTATATACAGACTGGGTATACCCCACTCCTCCATCATGCGCCAGGGGCTCATCCCGGTGCCACCGCCAGCGCCATCTATGGTCAACAGGTCTATTTGGGCTTCTGCTCCCCACTTAATTGCCATCGCCAGCTCACGCAGACTATACGCACCTGTTTTCAAGGTGATTCGCTTGAAGCCCAGGTTCCGTAATCGTTTAACTTCAGTATAGAAGCTTTCTTCATCAATAAAGCCGAGGCGACTGTGGCGTTCAAATTCCTTTAGCGAGCCGTCTCTGAAGCTTGCCTGGCTGAGCGGGTGCGAGGGGTCGGGAGTGATAATGTAGCCTCGCCTCTGAAGTTCTAGAGCACGCTCAAGGCTGTCGACCTTTATCTCGCCGCCAATACATTTAGCGCCCTGCCCCCATTTCAACTCAATGGTGTTCAGCCCGTGTTTCTGGATTACATACTCGGCAACACCCAGCCTGGTATCCTCAACATTCATCTGCACCAAGATTTCACCATAGTCATTATGGTAGCGACGGTATATCTCAATTCGACGGTCCATATCCGGTGCAGAAACGATCTTTCCGTGACTATCGAGTTCAAGCCGGGGGTCAATGCCGCAAACATTTTCGCCACAAATGAGAGTAATTCCACTCAGGGCAGCGCCAATAGCAAAATGCTCCCAGTTTTTACGAGCAATCTCGGTAGAACCTAGTGCTCCAGTGAATATTGGTAGGCGCATCTTGACTCTTTTATCCCAGCCGTATTCAGTCTCCGTGTTTACTGCTGGGAAAATAGCTGTATCTGAGTTAGCTATAACCCAATCTGGTAGCCCCTTTGCTCCAATGGCATATCCTTGGATATTGAGGTGCGAGTAGTCAACAGGATAATTCTTGTCTCCCCCGGCAGTGATTTCTCCAAAAGGCTCGGGATAGATTAGCTCTCGACTGCGAAAGGATGCTTTGAAGATCTCGCAGTTTCCGGTGCAGCCGTCAATACACCGACTGCAAAGTCCGCTCATTGGCACAACGCTTCTGGAGCGATTGGCCGTCCTGGTGGCATCATTGGCATTTGGTCTCTGTAAATTCATTCTTCTTTCCTCCTATTGTTAATTGGTATCCGCCATTCTGCTTCTATCTAGGAAACAAATAGCATTGCGAGTCTCTGGGTCAGCGACGACTTTGGCTAAAGTGCCACCGGTTGCCATTGCCAGGTCAATCACATGTACAATTGTCTCGAGGTTGCCTAGTTCCGGCAGCAAGTCCTTCAGTATATTGGGTGAATGGGAAAAGAACCCGGTATTAAAATCACTAGTAGGGTCATCAGGATAAACCGGAAGATAAAGTATGTCAGACTCAACCAAATCCTGAAAGAAGTGGGTTCCATAGGAGACTTCCGGGATGTGTCCCGCCTCCTCGCGGGCAATCTCTACCAGAACAGCTGTGGCATCGATATCTGCATAACCCACATTGACACCCATCTCAATGTTATTACTGCCCCACCGGCCTGGTCCCATTGACATGAGCTTGCCCTCCTTGTAACGTAATTCGTCATTCAGCTTGCCAATAACTCGTCCAAGAGACTTCTTAGTATCTATTGTGGCTAATTCGGCATATTTTTTCGGGTCGATGTAGATAATGTATCGAATGTCAGTGACCATTCCGGCATTTATCGCCCGACTGGATCGGAAGAGTATTTGTTCGCTAGTCAATTTTTTGGGTATGTTGGCTTTTGTGCCAGCTAGCGTAGGCACCCGCAATGATCGACATTGCAGCAAGTTGACCCTCACATAACTCTCAACGTCAACATGGGCTGTGAATTCAATATCCACGGGCTGCCCCCATGCGTTCTCCAGCTTGACTAACATCTCCCCGATTATGTTGACAATCTTGGTTCGGTCTATCAGACTGTTAAAGGTCAAGGCTAGTTTTTTCTCTGAGCCCCCAGCTGAAATCGCGAACCAATCACGCAGGTAACCATCAGCTATCTCAGATGTTAGCAAGTACAGAGCGGGGTATCTGTCTCCCTTAATTACTTCAACAAAAGGTCTAGTCTGAAAAGACTTTTCTTCGAGGTTAAGAAGGTCTACCTTTCGCTGGGAATACTTGGCTACCTCCATGCCAATCTCTGGCCTGATGTTTGGATGGCTGACCGCAATCATTCTGGGATAATCGCCGCTCACACGGTTAACAGCACGGGTGCCCAGGCCAAACACCAGTCGTATCATGCCCTTTTTCGGGTCGATACGATTTGTCCAGGCAAAGAGGTTCCGCGAAAAAGCTACCCCGGCCAGGCTTGGAAAGAAGTATTGCTTGTAAGGCATTCCGGAAACACGTTGTACGAGGATTGCCATCTGCTCGTCACCTTCGCCGAGACCACGCCGGTGGCGATAGGCGAGTGCATCAGGGTTCAGGGCGCTCGCATAAACCAATTTGACTGCCCTTAAAAAGGCCTCAAGGCGTTCCTCGGGGCTACCTTGATTGGCACAGAACTCACTGCGATACTTTCCAGCAAAGGCATCAGTGAATCCATCCTCGAGAAGGCTCGATGAGCGTACAATTATAGGTGCCTGTCCGTAGTAATCAATCATGCCACGGAACTGTTCCATTGTTTCCTCTGGGAACTTCCCTTCGAGAAACCTCCTTTCCAATTTGGCGAACTCATCCCGTGAGAGCTTGCCTGTTTTCGATAACTCCAGCCTGACCTGGAACAGGTCGTTATTCACCAGAAAGGTAAAGAACACGTCTGAGCCTATATAGAAGGAATCATGCTCCTCCAACACCTGTGAAAAGTCAGCGGGGCCTCTGTCTGCAAGCAAAACACTCCTTGCTAGCAACATCCCAGCTGCTTTACCACCGATTCGTCCTGAACCAATGAGACGGTCTCTTACACGTAGCAGATCATCTAAGGTCAGATAACGGTCAGCTAACTGGATTAACTTCTTATGATTACCGATCATCATTCGGGTTAGTGATTCCTTTAGTAATAAGGTTTCCTGGGTCAGCACCGTCAAATCATCTTGTAGCGAACGCTCTCTTAGCAGCTTCCGGTAGACGCTATCCCAGGGAGCAATGGACTCAGAGCTAACATTGAGCGGTCGCTTGCTGGCGGTTGTCAGTATCCTAGCCGCATCACCACTACGAGATACAGGTTCCCAGCCATTACTCGTTATTCGGTGAGGCAAAAACATTTGTGGAGAGTAACGATCCCACACTTTTAATGGCTGGATGTAAGTATCATTACCGACGTGGTAAACATCGATGAGTATCTGAGTAGTATTACGTATCTGAGAGATGGCGCGATGTCCGTGCTGCCCACGTCTGACAGCAAAGTAAGCCACGGCACCAACTTCCAAAAGGTATGGACATGTCACTTGAAAGAAGTTGGCCAACAGTTCATCTGTAGCCCATTCTTCAACCAGCGTTGAAAGGTTATCGAAGATGTAACAGACCTTATTGCCACGTTCCCCAATTACTCGGTGTACCTCGCCAGTGAAATAGTCGAATCCAACACTCGGGTCGATCTCGGTGATTGTCA
>Ga0209164_1004793_pt1 | contig 11873 bp, 11 predicted proteins | sample MTBNYHSulfiMetaG_FD_187458 | JGI IMG/M metagenome (GOLD analysis project Ga0209164, IMG submission 187458) | Enrichment culture microbial communities from rom New York Harbor, USA that are MTBE-degrading - MTBE-NYH (New York Harbor Sulfidogenic)... | ecosystem: Environmental > Aquatic > Marine >... | reverse complement strand
AATCCCCGCTTGAGCGGCTCATCAATACCCATAAGTTAGGGAGCTGAAAAGAAATCGAATTATTCTTCTTCTCCCTTGCCGATATGTGCCGTATTTGGCTCCTGATGATCCTGATCTTAAGTCCTCCCTTGAGGGAGGAGGGCCACTAAGTGGCGGAGGGTGTTAGTTTTTCAGTATGAGACGCTCGATGCTCCCACATCAGATAAGCTAGCTTTGTAAATAAGCAACTGAGGACTTCTCACCAAAGAATACCCGTTCAATTTCGACCAGGCGAATCTATGCGCGACGCGCTTCAAAGCTAACGTCCTTTCGAGATCGAACAAATCTCGCTCTTCAAGTTATTTGGTCCGTGATCCATATGCTCCAACCTGCCAGCCGACTTCGGCTTTTTAGCAGAACGGTGGACCGTTGACGATCAACGTAGTTCTAATCAACGTCCAGCGGTTCTTAGGAGCGGGTTATGAAGCAAGTTAATAATGACGGAAGGGAGGTTCTCCGAATAATTCCGATCTTCGTACCTCATTCTTCACACTTCCGACCTCTATGGCATCTTTTTAGGTAATCTCCAGCATCACTACCGAAACACTTTTCCTGGTATGACTTCTCGTTTCAGCAAAGCGGGGCGAAACCGCTGCTCGCCCCGTGCAAATCTCACTCTACGAAAACCCACTTCAGATCCTGAATTTCGGCCGAAACTCCTCTTCGAAAGGCGCAAAGGCCTTCTTACTCTGCAGGTAACCCAGTACAATCTCCTTGAAATTGGGGAATCTGCCTACCTCTTCATCACTCCGGACTAGAGTCTCATCACCCGTGACACCGATAATTTCTCCGGAAGGTATTGCTTGCCCCTTGGGGATTATCCGGTGCGTCTCTTTGGCGCCGTCAATAGTATCTGAATAGAGCACCTTTCCCTCTAGTATTACTGCGAAGGAACCGGCAATCTCCTCAAGATCGTAGATTTCGTGAGAGGATATAATCATTGTTTTGTTCTCCTGGAGAACATAGTCTCTGAGCACACCCATCACTTCCTGTCTTATCACAGGGTCAAGACTTTGAGTGGGTTCGTCAAGGATAAGCAGATCTGCTCCACTGGCAATAGTAAGGGCTATATGGAATAAAGTCTTCATACCCATCGAATACGTTTCAACTCTCTCGCTAAGATCGAACTTGTAGTGTACAGCGAAACTGGCGAAGACTTTCTCCTGCCAGCCGGGATAGAGCATTCTCCACATTCTGAGGTAATCCTCGCCCAGGAACCTCCTGAAGGTCAGGCGATCCTCCGTCATAACTGCTATCTTCTCCTTAGTACGCGGCGTAACCTTTTCTCCAAAAACGGCGACCCTTCCACCTTCCGGCGCGATTTCTCCGAATATGCACCGAAGAGTCGTGGTCTTTCCCGCCCCATTTGGTCCGACTATCGCAAAGATGTCTCCCTGCTCCACGTTGAATGAGATATCGTTCAGAACGGGCTTCGACGAGAAGGATTTTCTGAGTTTGTCTACAGAGACTATCATTTCTGCACTCCTTTCTTGACGAATAGATAATTTGCAATCAACAACACACCCAGCGAGACCGCTCCACTGATCCAAACGTTACCCTGGTGCGCAGGGCTGGCATAGAAGTATGGATTATTGAATCTGTTTCCGATACCTCCTATTATTAGGTCGGCTATAAGCACGAGAAACGGGATCCCGAAGTTGTCTAGACCGGCCGTCACACTTATCATCGAGACCGCAAAATAGGCAGTGGAAAAGCTTATTGAACCGATTACCATCGAAAGCCAGTAAACATTCACAGACGAGATTATGTGAGCACCGAACAGCGCCATCCCAATCACCTGTGTCACAGTGCTCAACGCGATGAGAAAGAGATATGATATCCAGAACAGCTCCTGTCGCGAGTACGGAAGCGCCAGAAGCGAGCCCAGTCTCTTGTGCTGTATATCTGAAGGGAGAAGACTCGTGGCCAGCAGAAAGAGGAATATCATTCTTACCGGATAAAAGGGAATCAACAATCCCAGTGAAAAGACGGCTATCCTTCCCGCCTTTTCACTAAATTCTTTCATGAAATAGGCTTCGATTTTTTCAGTCATTTTTCCATACCTCCTCAAGCAAAACCTTCGCCATCTGCAAATCAATACCGTTTTTCTTCATTTCATCTACAGTTTCAGATATTGTCTTCATTACTTCTCTGTTTATAGAATGAGCAGTCTTCACAAAATAGCCTACCCCATGTTCTGCCTCCACTAACCCTTCGAACTGCAGCCTTTCGAGTGATCTAATTACGGTGTTCATATTGACTCCGAACATAGCGGCCATCTCCCTAACCGGAGGCAACTGGTCGCCATTCTCCAGACGCCCAAGCATTATCTCCTTCTTCACTATGCTCATGATCTGTATATAGGCCGGAACACCATCGTGTTTATCGATTTTTCCAAACATTCCATCACTTCTTTCAATACTTCTCAGTAACGACGCTCACCCTACCCGAGGTAATGAGTTCAAAGCCACCACTACCGGTGGGCATCATTAGGTTTAGCGATCCGCTGATGCCCGACACGTTAACACGCCGGCTCCCAGTCCACGAATCGCTGAATTTTATTCTTCCGTTCACAACAGTTCCATGAATCGAAAGGTTCTCGATTCTCGACGCCTCCATAGAAAAGGCCAGCGCGACTCCGTTCCGTACGGAGAACTTTTCGGCTTCTACGATTCCCGTTAAAGACAGCGAAGTCGCGTTTTCAATGGTGATCTCTGGAGCTCTTAGGGTTCCCGCTATTGAAAGGGACGTACCCCCAATCGAAATGATCTTGCTTGCCGAAACTTCTCCCCTGATCTCACCTGATGTAGTATGGATTTCCATGTCCTCAACATCAACTCTGTCGTTAAGCCTCAAGAAAACTGTTCTAAATTCCATTGTCTCGATTTCTGCAAGCGTACCCACCGTTATTAGCGCCGTTGAATTCTCCATATCGCTGGGCATCGAAATTTGAAGTTTGTCTCCATATCTGTTGATTTCGAGCTCCGATGGAATATGAATTTGATTGGAAGTTTCATCGAAATCAATCTCGAAACCCAGTCCCGACACGACGATTTCCTTTCCTCCATCCACGTACTTATCAGGCGCGTAAGTTTTGTGACCCGAACTCTTCCTGATGTAGCCACTCTCGTTATTGCCATAGTATTCGTAACCATTGTTCTCAATCCAGCCGAACCACTGAAGAATCGATGGGTCATCTATGAAACCGAGAGGCCATTTGAGAAAATTCGATCCGATTCCATTAATAACGGTTAGGGCAACCACCGGAATTACGAGAAAAAACACACCTAGAGTAATGAGCAGCCATTTGAATTTCTTCAGGCTTAGTGCAATCACTACGATTCCAGCAATCGCCAGCAGAATCTTTACCGCTGTGAAAGGAATCAGCAAGGCCAGAAAACCGAGTACTCCGGCAAGAATCAGCTTCATTATTGAAGGATACTTCTTATTCACCTGCATACCTCCTTAATTATCTAGTGTACTATTAGATTAGAACACTGGTCATCTATATTGTCAAGTGCAACTCTCGAAATTTTCCTTCGACTTCTACTCTAATTCATGACTTTGAATCAGCATGGAGTTCTATAGATTCTTTCCAGAAAAAAGGGAGAAACGAGGTTAGAGGTCAGTGGTTAGAGGTTGGAAGAGCAAGAGAGTGGTCACCCTTCGTGGAGGAGAACATCTTTATTCGTTCCAGAGTAGGATCTGTTATTCGTTCTTGGTCAAACCATTATACAGAGAGAAGAGAGAAGGGAAAAGCAAAGAGAGCAAGTAAGGTTCTGGGATCTGGAAAAGCTCTTTAATCCCCTCTCGAGAGGTGTCGATGGCTCCATCGTCGACGGGATGTAATCACATCAAGAACGGACCTCATGTTCAGTCTGACGGAATTCTTTACCAAGAACGAAGAACCTGGACGCGCAGCGTCGGAACGAAGAATCGAAATTCGTCACGGGGTGGGGAGGACTATTCACGGGCACCGTTATCCTTAGCAGCGTTCGGCGGGTTCTTGCTCCTTAGCGAACAGCGGCTTTTGGGCAGGGATTCTGACCAGGACATTGTCAGAATGACTGAATTTGATGCTTTCTGAATAACCAGAGGCCCGCTTGAAAATGGTATTCTTGCGAAAATAGGGACTTCCCGGCTATTAAGGTCTGTCTCGTTTTTCGCGAAAAGGACAGAGATTCTGTCCAGGAGCACTGACAGAATGATGGTGTGTGATGCTTTCTGGGATAACCTAAGAACCAACACTAGGGGGGACAGAACCAGAAAACCTGTCTGTCCACACATTTTGGTTTCCTTTCACCCGCACTTCCTAACCCGCTCTTATCAACCCGGGGTTCTCGTAACCGCTCTATTAACCCGATCCTTTGTTTCGCCTCGAAGTGGGCATTGCCTCCCTGAACAATCTTCGCCAGAATTTCCGATTCGGAGGACGGTGGACCGTTGACGGTTGACCTGAGAAGGCCTCCTGCCGAAGGCAGCCTTGCGTCCTGGCGTGATCTTCGCCAGCCTTGCGTCCCGGCACAATCTTAGCCGGCATTGCGACCTGGCATGATCCTTGCCAGCCTTGCGTCTGATGTTTTATTCCAGCATCACTTCCCACCGAAGGTGGCATCACTTCCTCGCGCCAGCGAGCATCACTTCCCAACGAAGTCGGTCTCACTTCTCTCTTCTCTCGTGAGCGTAGCGAACCTCTCGATACTCTCTTTCTCGATTGTTTTTGTATGCCCGGCGCAGCCGGAACTGGCCTCGCCGAAGGCGAGACTGGCCTTTGCGAAGCAAAGACTGGCCTGCGTTAGCAGACTGGCCCCTGAAGATCCGCTGCACGCTTAAGAATATGAGCCCGCTGATCGCTGATAAAGACAACGTTGAACCCAACAAAAGCTTCCCAGACGAAGTGGGCATTGCCTCCCTGAACAATCTTCGCCAGAATTTCCGATTCGGAGGACGGTGGACCGTTGACGGTTGACCCGAAACTTTTCCTGAAAAGCAGCATCTCTCTCGAAATTCTTCTCATTTCTGATTGAATTTGCAGGTTCTCCATTATGCTAAACTTATAAATATAGCTAAGGAGGGGAAGTTCTAATGATTACTAGAAAGGAAGGAAGGGCCTTTTTAAGCAACAAGGTCTGGGAGGAGACTGATAGAGAAGCTCACAAGACAGATCAGATGGAGGGAAAACCCCAGCCTCCACTGGAAAAGAGTACAGAGGGATTTGATCTCATAAAGCTCCCCGACCCCAACGCCACTGATCTACTTATGAAGGATTTAAGAGAAGTTATCTTCTCTAGGGAGAGCAGGAGAGTTTACTCGGATGAGAAGATATCACTTGAGTCGCTTTCCTTTCTTCTCTGGTCTTCGCAGGGAGTAAAAGGAGTACTGAAGAACAACTATGCGACGCTGAGAACTGTTCCATCTGCAGGTGCACGACATCCATTTGAAACATACATCTTCGTTAGATTGGTGAAAGGATTGAAGAAGGGTTTGTATCGCTACGTGGCTCTTTCACATTCTCTGATTCTTCTGAAGGAAGGAGACTTCGCAAACGAAGTCGCCCTTGCCGCTCTAGGTCAGAAGTTTGTTGGCCACTGCGCTGTCACGTTCGTTTGGTCTGTCATTCCGTACAGAACGGAATGGAGATACGATCTGACTTCTTATAAACCGATTCTTCTGGATGCGGGTCACATATGTCAAAATCTATATTTGGCATGCGAAGCGCTTAATCTTGGTACTTGCGCTATCGCTGCCTATGACCAGACCAGAATCGACAAGTTGATTGGTCTTGACGGCAATGATGAGTTCGCTATCTACATGGCTCCAGTCGGGAAACCAAAGAGGTATTGAGATGAGCATTTCCGCATACCAACTGGCACTTCTCGAGAAGATTTACGGGAAGGTTATGGGGAGAGAGAAGAGATATTTTTCGGTCGATGAGCTTATAAGAGAGTGCGGCTCTTGTCCTGATGAGCTTAATGAAGCTCTGAGAACTCTTGGTGAAGAGGAACTGATCGAAATCAAACCGTTTAGAATGGGAAGGATTACTCACAAAGGCATAATGGAGGTAGAAGGCAACGGGATACCCGAAAAAGATAAGGCAAGACAGCTGGTTCTCGCCAGAATAAACGAGCTGACCTCAGGTGACCCGGATATATATTTGAATATAGATTCTCTCGCTGGAGAGCTTAATATGATGAGATATGAACTCTTCGATATCCTGAACTTTCTTCAGGGCGAGGGATTGGTGAGGATTCTTTCAAAAATGTCTGTCGCAATTGCAGGCAGAGAGTAGAAACAGAAGCCAGCTTCCTGGCTTCTGTTTTGGGGATGATGAAAAGGGCGTCTTGCTCTTAAATATAGGAGCCCGATTACTATCGCTTTACCGGAGTAGCTTGCTTTGCTATTCAGGCTCCTCTTTCTTTCTTGATCTACATCTGTGTACGGGGATCACATCTATATGAACCATCTATCGCTCTTCGGGATAAATATAGAATCCGTACATTAGAGAAGAATTAGACTTGGATTAGAGTTTTTTAATCTTTGAAGGAAGAGTGATCTTGAAGATCGATCCTTCTCCAGGGGTACTATCCACAGATATGAGGCCTTCATGAGCCTTGACAATTTCCCAGGCGATAGATAAACCTAAACCTGTGCCCCTGGTCTGCGACCTTGCCTTATCAACTCTGTAGAATCTATCGAAAATCCTGTCGATTTCCTCGGACTGTATACCGATGCCGTTATCTTCAACAATTATCTCTATCTGTCCCTGAGAATGATTGCAGCCAGCAGTTATTCGAACACGGCCGCCCATCGGCGTGTATTTTATTGCATTGTCAACAAGATTGAAAAGCGCTCTTGAAAGATGTTTCCGATTACCTGTTATCTCCAGGTCATCCGGGCAGTACTTTGTGATTTCTATATTCTTTTCGTCCGCAAGGACTGTTATCGTCTCAAGTACATCATCGATCATGACGCTTGCATGAAAGACATCAAAATCCCCTTTTGGAAAGCCGTTCTCAAGCCTGGTAATAATCAGCAGGTCATCGATAATAGAGGTTAAACGAACGATTTCGTTCTCAATCTGTGCAAGAGCATTCACGTATTCCTCCGATTCTCTGTCTCTGTGAAGTGTTACATCCACTATGCTTCGAATCGCGGTCAAGGGTGTTCTCAGCTCATGAGCTGCATCTGAAGTAAACTGCCTCTGCTTATTGACCGACTCCTCAAGCCTCGCGAGCATTCCATCAAAGGTACTCGCAAGATGACCGAGTTCATCGTTGGGAAGAGTCAAGTTCAGTCTCCTGTCAAGCTTCTCCAAGCTTATCTCTTCAGCGAGGAGCGTGATTCTCTCAACTGGCTCCAGCGATTTCTTTGCCATGTAAAAACCTCCTAATACCGCCAGAATGATTATTGTCGGACCAATCAGCATCATCAGTCGAGACAGGCGAAAAAGCGCGACCCTGACACTTGACAGGGACTCACCTACCTGAATCCATCCCCATTGACCTATCTGCAAAGTGAAGATTCTCCACACACCGACAGAGGTCGAGATGCTTGTGAACTGCCTATCAGAAAGCTCAATAGAGGCCTTAAGTATTCCAAAGGGTCCAAATCCCTCGACTATATCCCCGGAACTGTCCATCAGCCTGACGGCAAAACCTTCAGCAAGCAGTCTGTTTGTAAGAGACTCCATTTCAACACTCTTCTTGAATAACGGATAGTCCTGCACTATCTCAATATTAGCCAAAAGCTGTGAAGAGACGATTCTCAGTGATGAATCGGCTTCACTATGAAGCTGTGCGCTTAGAATAATATATATGGAAACGCTGAATGCAAGGAGAATAATTCCAAGAAAGAGAACATACCAAAGAGTGAGCTTGATTCTTATCGGGACAATCTTCTTCATCGTATTAACCCAACCTGTAGCCGAACCCTCTCACCGTAATGATGAGCTTGGTTGGAAATGGATCATCTATCTTCCTTCTCAAATATCTTATATAGACATCGACGATATTTGAGTCGCTGAAGAAGTCCTGATCCCATACACTTTCCGCAATTTGCGTTCGGCTCAGTACATGGTGAGCATTTCTGGCCAGATATTCCAAAAGACGGTATTCCTTTGGGGAGAGTTCTATCTCGACATCGCCTCTCCTGACGGTATGAGAAACAGTATCAATTGAAAGATCACTGACTCTCAAAACGCGTTCGAAAGTCTCGCGCGGTCTTCTGAGAAGTGCGTTTATTCTTGCAAGCAACTCCTTGAAAGCAAAGGGTTTCACAAGATAGTCATCGGCCCCGGTATTGAGTCCCTTTACTCTCTCATCTACAGAATCAAGAGCAGTCAACATCAGAACAGGAGTGTAGTCGCCGTCTGCTCTAAGTTCACTGCAGACTTCATAGCCGTTCTTACCGGGAAGAAGGATATCCAGTACAATCACATCGTACTGATTAGTTGAAGCGAGCATAATCGCTTCATTTCCATCCTTCGCTGCGTCGACGAAAAATCCCTCTTCTTTCAAACCCTTACTAAGAAAAGCAGATATCGTGGCTTCATCTTCAACTATCAGAATTCTCAGAAATACACCTCCAAGATAGAGAAACCGGAGGGTCACCCCTCCGGTCAATTCTAGCATCCCAGATCTTTATGTTGGAGTTACTAGTATATCCAGTTCTTTTCCACTTCCTCAGGAGCATTCTCTATCATGTATTCTGAAAGCTGCGCAAGCCATTCCTGGAGAGCAAGTGTTTTTTCTGGATTGGTCGGGCTCCATCCCTTCCAGCCATGACCCTGGTTTGGACCGAAGTCGAACGTCATATCGGAGACCGGGTTTTCCATCTTCTCCATTGCGTCTTTCAGGAGATAGACTGCCTCATTGAGGTAATAGTTGTCCATGTCGCCAACTGCAACATGCACATCACCGGCTATCTTGGGACCTATCTCTTCCCAGTTTTCCTGCAAGATGTAGTTAAGGTCAAAGTTTTCCTTCCAGTAATCGGCTACTTTCTTATTAATCTCGCCTGTAACCTGATCCCATATTGGCTGAGGGAATCCGTCGGCTCCCAAAGGACTGTATGTGGCTTCCCAAACGGACCACTGTCCACCTGATCTGTTGCTTGGTCCGGCAGCCATTTCGAAGTAGTTCTCCTGCTTCACGGTGAATCTGATGTTTCCATGGGTGTCTCTCGCGCTTGGTCTCTCAGTCTCAACCCAACCAAAATCGGAGTAGTAAGCATTGTCATCATTGTAGATGTTGATTAGCTGGTAATAGTTGAAGTCAACAGCATCGGGATACCAAACGTAGGTTCTTCCGAAGAAGTCCGGGTAGAAGACCTTCATAGCCAGGGCTTCCCATCCACCAGTCGATCCACCTGCCAGAATTCTCGCCCATTTCTCTGGAATCATTCTGAACTGGCTTTCTAGATAGGGTATCAGTTCTTCAGTGATTGCAGTTCCATAAGGACCTGAGTTGACCGAGTCAACTGAATATGCAGTATCGTAGTAAGGTGTCGCATCCCTTATAGAAACGGCGATGAATCTCGCATTCCCGTCTTCGGTCCAGAACTTGTAAACATCGTTGTTCACTCTGAAACCTACCGGAGCGGATCCACCTGGGAAATGGCCCTGATAATAAATCACTGGATAGTAGACATCGGGATTGTCGTAATAACCTTCGGGCAGAAGAACGTTAGCTCCTATGTACATGTCCTTGCCCCAAAATTCCGATGCGGCTTCACTCTTGATCTTTATGAACTTCACCCATTCACTGTCAGTGTAGTTGCCTTGCTGGAGAACCATGCCTGGCTCAAGTTCATAGTCGGGCATAATTACTTCACTGATCGCAAGTTCGACTGTTCCGGAATTGGCAGGGTCAAGATACACTTTCTTTGTCTTGCTTGTCGCATTACCAACCGATTCCCAGAACCACTGACCGTCACCCGTATCGTCATGCATCAATACGGTGTGACCGTCGGCTCTGTTGAACGTAGTGTAGACATTAACCAGAGCCTGAATGAAATACTCTCCCGCGGGAAGATCAGACAGTTCAATCGGGTAGCCGACTACTGCCATATCTTCCTCAGAAATCGTGACTACAGATTCTGAGGACATTTCAAATACATCTTTTCCCCAGAAAGGAACACCTCTAACATCTGTCTGGTCTACTGGTTGTCTCGAAGAATCCTTGCTGACAATGACGAAGACCCGTCCGTTGATTGGTGTCTCAAGGCCAAGCGAGGCTACTGTATCTAGCGCATCCTGGTTAATTGTCACCTCGAATGTCAATGAAAGGGCTGTGATTCCTACAAAAAGGATTACAAGAAGAGTCAAAATACTCTTTTTAACCATATTTCCCACCTCCATAGAATTGTGAGCTATTGTCAAATAAATAATCGACTTTGCTGATTATATAAGCCAAGAATGGCATGAACGCATATTGGGATGAATGTTTGGGATGCTAGATTTTCAAGAAGTTTGAAACTAGAAGGAACGACGACGAGCGCGGAGAGTCAGGTGTGAGCTTTCCACCGAGGGAAGACTCATTTCATGAGAGTGGTGTGTTTTCGGAAATCCGCATTTTACAGAAAGAAACTGGCTGAACTCCATTATTTACCTCCTCATCCTCCGCATCTTTGTCAGGTGCATCTTCGTTATTATACACTGCCTGAGGTACTGTCAGAACACCATGCGCGTTTATTTACATCATCTTCTGTTTTCCGTTGCTTTGCTCACCTTTAGTCTTACATTCACTGCCTTCTTCCATGACAGAAACTGTCGAAGTCCTTGAAGTCGATATAGTCGCGCACTCTCTGGAGAGAAGCCCAGATGAAATCTTCGAAAAGCTTCGCATCATCTTCGCTGTTCAGTTCCTCAACAACGTCTTCTTGCTCCGATGGACGTGTAGCGATGTACCGGCTCCCTACTGCCCTGTAATTCGAGTAGAGATTGAAATTGAAAATCCCATTTTCTTTTGATCTGTAATACACTGCTAACACCTCCTGTACTTCAGAACAATTATATCATCCTGTGTAACAAGCGTGGTTGGGCGCTGCAGGTAGGGGGTAGGAAAGAGCAAGGGAACTGGTTATGCGTTGGAGGGTTATCCGTTCTCCGAAAAGTCGGAGCAATCGAAAAAGAGCATTTTCGAGACGTTCGCTGCGCTCACGAGAAGATCGAGATCCTGACCAGAAGCATTGTCAGGATGACACGAAGTAAAAAAGCTGTCATCCCGATATGAAACTGATCGGGATCTGGTTCTTTGAAAAACAGTTCCGAAAACCTGCTGAATACTTTGAAGAACCAACAAAGCGAAAATAAGGACTAGCATGCTTGTTAAGGGTTGATTTACGCCTAAGAACGAGGATCCGTTGAACGCTGCAAAAGATGGTTCGCCGTTGACCGTTCAAGATCATGAACCCGTTCACCGATAGGATCTAAAAGCAGCTTCTGAGCAGAAGCGTTGTCAGAATGACCGAAAGCAAGAAAAGATTGTCATCCCGTAGAGCTTGCCCTGAAGAGTTTGACCCAATATGCACCTGTTTGGGGCCTGCCCCAAAATGTTTCTGTTTGGGGTCTCCTGTTCATGGACATCCCGTAGTGGTTCTGTATGGGATCTCGCTCCTAAGAACTGCTGTACGCTTAAGAACGAAAACCCGCTGATCGCTGCAATGACCGCTTTCCTGGCTTACGCTCTTTCAACTATAACTCGCAACTGGTGAGTAGCCCAGGGGGATTTCACCCCCAGGCTCTCTCAGAACCGGACTTGAATCTCTCGATTCATCCGGCTCCCATTATCCATCCATATAGAATATCCCCATTGTCCAGTGTACAAAGGGGATTT
>Ga0209164_1004792_pt1 | contig 11873 bp, 5 predicted proteins | sample MTBNYHSulfiMetaG_FD_187458 | JGI IMG/M metagenome (GOLD analysis project Ga0209164, IMG submission 187458) | Enrichment culture microbial communities from rom New York Harbor, USA that are MTBE-degrading - MTBE-NYH (New York Harbor Sulfidogenic)... | ecosystem: Environmental > Aquatic > Marine >... | reverse complement strand
GAACTGGTACAATCCCGCGGGGATGCCTGTCGTGCCCCAGATCTCGCCATGCGATAAGGTGCCGCCGACGGCCAGATCGCTGAAGCCCGCAGCCCATTGCTGGAACGTGGAGCCGTCCGACCGGTTTTGAATCTGCAGGTACATCGTGCCGCTGACGGGAATGTCTCCCGTGTTCTTGATTCCCAGCCCGAGATCAACGTCCTCGGTGTCCCCGACGAAGCCGGACGTGGCCGAATGAAACCACCGGCTTTCAATGTTCACATCCGGGTTGCCCACGCGGAAGCGGGCGTAAGCGATATCGCGCTCGGCTGCGCTGGCCGCGTCTTCCACCCGGACTTTCACTTGATAGTGCGTCGCTTCGGCACTGGCACTGCTCCAGTTCACCGTCTCAGTTACTGTGCCCAGAGAAGCGAGAGCGATATTATATCGGGGAATCGTCCCCACGCTCAGGCTTTCACCCATGTGGATGATATCCACGAAGTAGTTCACCAACTGTTCGCTGCTCGCTTTGTTTCTCAACTGAAGGGTGATGTTCTGAAGCTCCCCGACGGGAACCGCGTCGTACTGCAGATCGATATCTTCGACGAAGATATCCGACTCGACGAGATCGAGGTCGAAGACATAATCCTGATAGAAGGTAGCGTCCTGGGTCTCGTAATTGTAGAAAAAGGGATGAACGGTCAGGACAAAGTCCAGCCCTTGATCCGGCCGTTCGATGCATGTCCAGTGGAAATCATCTGAGGGAAAGACGCCGGGCGAGGGCACGTCCCCCGGCCCCGGCGTCGTCTTTTCCTCCATCCACGCGGTCGGCAGCGACAAACCCGACTCGTTCACCATTCCGCCGCGCGAGACGAGCGTAACGTCGTTCACCCGCACGCCGGGCGGATAAGTGGCCTCCCAGCGATAGATGGGCACGATCGGCTCGTTGACCACCAGGAGTTCGTCGCCGTGCTCCTCGTCGGGCAGGCTGACGTGATCCAGGCCGTCGGGATAGGTTTCCACGGCGTACATCGGGATCGTAATCGGCAGCTCTTCGGCCAGCTCGGCATACACCGTGGCGGGCTTCTCCGCTTTCCCGCTGCCCGAGGAGCCGCCGCGCGCCGGATCGCCGTAGAGGTTGTACATCAGGATTTCCCGCTTGACGAGCCGGTCCTGATAGCAGGTGGTGTACCAGTGAATGTCGCCCGCCAGCGAGCGCTTGGAGTTGCGAAAAGCCTGGCCGATGGTTTGGCCGTCCCGGTGCCGGCCGGTGATCTTCTTGCCCATGCTGTTGTTCTGGGAGCGCGGGGAAACCTCGGTCGCCCCGATGAAGACTGAGGCGCTGTCGGCGAGAAACGCCTCGGCCAGGTCGTTCGTATCCTGGAGCCGGCCGGTCAGGCACGCGTTGGAGTAGACAATGGGAAACTTGCCTCCAAAATCAATGCTCGGCAGATCCCACCAGCCGAAGGAGTCCCAGCCGCCGACGCTGCCATGGTTGCGGTAGTAGAGAAAGTCCACGTTGTGGGCGTTGTTCAGATAGACATCGAGCCGGTCATCCTCCGCGTAGGTGCTCAAGCGGAAGTTGGACGGCGTGAAAGCGTAAAGGTCGTCCAGCCGGTTCTTGCAGTCCGCGGCGTTGCCTGCGAAGGAGCTCTCGCCGCCGCCGGTGCCGGAAACGCAAATCGCTTTGTCGAAGGAGTGCGGCGTCATCGCCCGCTGGAACAGGGCGACGTACGTGTCCGGGTTCTCGCCCGTGATGCGGCCGATGCACAGCTCGGGCGTATAGTGGCCGTCGTTGTCGAGGTTGGCATAGGTGTTGTCGCTCATGCTCACGTGGTCGGTGCCGCCCCAGGTGCAATGCAGGCTCCAGTTCCACGAGGGCATGACGACGCTGCACCCGACCAGAAGCAGGTAGCCGCCGTTGCGCCAGTCGGATTCGACCTTACTGCCGAAGTTGCTCTGAATGTAGCTGCGGATCTGGCTGCTATCGCCGGTGTGAATGTAAGCGAGGGTGGCAGCCCGATAGACAACGAAGTCCGCCATCGCCCGGGGCATCGCCTGGGCCGAGGCGTTCGTCTCCGAGTTAACCGAGAAGAAGCGGGACAGGTTGGCCAGGACGACATAGTTCGTATAGTACAAAGGCGACTCGACGGCGCTGTTGTCCCAGTCGTGCGTGACGCTGGGATAACTCTTGTAGTAGGCGTGCCCGAAGACGTCTTCCGCCCGGGAGCCGGAAGAGGCCAGCTCGTAATCCACACTCCCGCTGTGACTCAAGAAGGGGACGACGTCCACATTGAGAAACTGGAACCCGCCGGGATAGATATCCGGCACGCTCACAGTGGCATAGATGCGGTTATTGGTGATATCCCCGTAAGAGCAGGTGGCGTTGGCGCTGAAAGGCTGCATCCCGTGGAAGGCCAGGTTGAGCTCGACGTTTCGCGCGTCGCCGTCGCCGACGTTATCCACTCGAAAGTTGAGCCGGTAGTAGGAACCCATATCCTCCACCCGGTTCAGCGTGAGATCCAGATCGGGCGCGTCCTTGCGCACCGTGACTACATAGTCGGCGCCGTCGTTGTCATCAATGGTGGTGCTGCCCGACTGGTCGGTGGCCTCGGGACGAAACCGAATCACGGTCTCTTCGGTCAATGAGGAGATATTGATGAGCCGGGAGTGCTCGGTTCCCAGTGACGTGGAACCGGTCTGCTGCCAAGTGCCCGAGCCGATACGGTAGTTGAGCTTCGCGTTACACAGCTCATCGGTCAACCAGCGAACCGTCAGGGAGCTGTTGGACGTGCGCGGGTACAGCGGCGTCCAGTTCACCCCGACGATCACCGGCGGGAAAGGCGTCGAGCCGGAGACATTCTTTGTCAGGGGGATAAAGGTTCCGCCGGTGCCTCTGCCGACGCAGCAGGTGATGTCCTTGTTGGCCCGAATACGCCAGATGCCCGTGCCGGGGTTGACGTTCACGAATTGCCCCTGGCCGATGTTGTGCGTGGATTGCAGGGCGCGGGTCTCGGCGTCTCGAACCTCGACGGTGGTCCCGTCTTCCAGCCCGGTGATGTAGATGAATCCGTTCGTGTGACTGCGGGTGATGAAGTCCGCGCCTTGCATCTGGCCGGCGGGGTCGAGGGCGTAGGTCATATAGTTCATACCGTCCAAGACCGAAACGCCACCCAGGACCGAGACCGCCGCTTGGTCTTTCGGGATGCGGATCTTCAGGACATTGCTTCCGCCGGGGGCCGGCGTAGGCCCGGTGAAGACATAAGTCTCGCCCTCGCCCAGGGTGCCGGTCTCAATCTGCACCGGATTTCCGAACAGCGTCATCTGGAGCGTGTAGATGGTGTAGGCAGTGCCCTCGGCGAAGCTGTGAATGTTCAGATATTCATTCTCCCCGACGTACGTATAATAATACGCAAGGTCGGAACCCTCGGCCGAATACGGCGGCACGAAGTAGCCCAGGTCGTCGCGGGTGAGGACCATCACTTCGTTGCCCGAAGTGACCCCAAGAGGGGCCCTGACATCGAAAGCCTGGTGATAGTAGTAGTTGTTGTTCGTCGCGAGGTCGAAGTACCAGTACTGCGAGTCCAGGGGCGAAACGTGGATATAGCCCGCCGAGGGGCCTGCGGGAGAGAAGATGTAAAAAGCGTCATCGCAGCCGCTCGTCGTCCGCACAAACCAGGTGAGTGAGTCGGCGTCAGCGAGGTAAGTGCCCCCGGTCTCCGACAGACCGCGATAATGGTAATAACCATTGCACTTATATGTGTTGGAAACGCCCACGAGGACCTGCGGCCGGATGTTATAAGTGTCGTTGCTGGAGACCGAAATATGGTAAAGCCCCGGCGTGAGGACCGTTTCGAAGGGACCCCATTGACTGACCGTTCCCTCGGCGACCGGCGGGTCCGGATACGCCGGATCTCGGATGACGACGGTCGCCTGATGCGATCCGTTTTCAATAAACGCCATGACGGAAACCGGCCCATGGGTGTAAAAGTAACCCTGGTTGGAGTCCACCCCCAAGGGTACAGCAAGCAAGGAATCAGGGATGCGCGCGTCGAAGACCTCGCCATACGGGAGCAGCGGCTCTTCCTCCGCCGCACCTGTCACCGACACAAACAAGCCAAGAACTGCGATTGCCCATAAGATCTGCTTTCCCCACATCATCAATTTTCCCCTTCCCGGCGCAGCCTGTGCCGCGCCCTGAAAACCCTCAGCGTTCCCGGGTCCTTCCTGATGCAAAACAAAGGGGCCAGGCGGCACCCTCGACCTTCGGGGAGCGAACCTGGCCCGAATAAAGGCACTCAAAGCCTCGCAGACTGGATTCAATAGACATTCCGGCTCGGTATTGGTTGTAAGAATGCTGTTGTTCTCTGCCTCCGTCGCCATTCAGACAGTCTATCAGGATTGAGGTTAAATATAGACCTTTCGGGGGGCGAGTGCAAGCAAAAACGGACGGCCTCGGCCCGGATTTCGGCCCCGGTGCCTTTCGCCCTTTCAGGGCTGAGGAGGGAGGAGGAGGGCGCTTCCGGGTCCCAGGGCGCTGCCCCTAGGCTTCGACCTTCCAGCCCTTCGGGCTGCGAAGGTGTTGTAGGAGCGGGGCTTGCCCCGCCTAAGGGGGGCTATCGGGGGCGCAGCCAGCAGCGCCCCTACGCGAGAACCATGGGCAGGATGCCCATGCCACGTGCCTGAATGTAACAGAGTCGTCCTCGGCTGTGCGGGATACGGCACTCGTAAGCAGTAGGCCACGCAAGCCGAGCGTGGCCCGCAGTTGCTGAAGAACGACGGGTTCCGCCTCGGCTCGGAGGACCTGCCGCCTGCTCTCCGACCGGCTGCCACGCTGAAGCGCTTTTGGGGATACGCGTGCCGGGTCGGGAAGCACCCCCCGAGTCCCCAACAACCGCGACTTGAGGGTGGCACCCCTCGGAACGCGTCTCACCGATTCCTCGAGTAGCCCGATTTATCGGGCGTATCGAGAGGAATCGCTGCCCGCCGGTTCCTCGCCTCTCGATACAGGCCGGCTCCGCCGTCCTTACTCGAGGCTGCGGTGGGGATTCCCATTCAGCCACGAATGAACACGAATCAACCCCAAAACGTCCGAAGTGGACTTCTTGATGAAATCTCTTGACGCAGCGCAGGGGCCCCCGGCTGTGGGGCTGTCACCCCGTTGGAAAACAGACAGGGGGTCCAGCGAAGGACCCCCTGAAATTCAGAAGGATGATGGAGTCGCCGAGCCCGGGGCCGCCTCGGTCCCGAGGCTCCCCATCCCCCGGCGATTCCGCTCAGAACCTATATCTTGCGGGCCTTGACCGCCTGCGGGCCTTTCTTGCCCTGGGCAATCTCGAACTCGACCTTATCCCCCTCGTGAAGCGTGCGAAAGCCGTCTCCCTGAATCTCGGAGTAGTGAATAAAGACGTCCTCCCCGTCCTCGCGAGAAATAAACCCGTATCCTTTGGACTCATTGAACCATTTCACAGTTCCAGTCGGCATCAGTTACACCTTCCTTCAGTGGCAGGACTTGATGATTCACAGTCGACCCAGGGGAGGGCTTTCATCGGATCGGAGAGGCTTCTAATCACCGGGAATTATAAGTGTTGCGGGGCCTTCGCCTGACCTTCCTTCCCAACTTGGTACCGAAGGGAATCTTCAACCACACCGCGAATTGTATTCTCGATTCCACATTTGTCAAGCAGAATTTGAAGCGAAGGCGAAGAAAGCACGTGGCGGTATAACCTACTGAAAGATAAAGGCTTAGGTAAAATTCGAGGCCGAGTAGAGGGGGCGCAGGATTTCCTCTGCAAGCAGATATCGCCATGCCCCATGGAGATTTACAGAAGAATGCTTTGTCGGGAAGAACTTTTTCTCAGACCCTCTCGGCCCGCTTTCGGACGCGTCCGCCGTCCGCGCCGTGGGAAGTCCGCTTGGCTCCAGGAGGCGATGGATACTTTCGACACCGACCTGGTCGGCAGGAGAGGCTGCGGATTGTCGTCGGCGGCAGCCCATGACAATCGCCGCTGGCCCGTCGTCGATGCAATGCCTGATCCCATCATTCAGGGATCGAGTTCTCTATTCAGACTGTGTGCTGAGTTGCGAATGGGGACAGAATCGTGTAAGTTACTCGGGTTTTATCCGGCAGCGGCTGGAATTCGTATGGCTTTCTGTATTTCCGACGGATTGAAGAAATAATTGAATGATCATTATTACTGGAAGCGGACGATCAGGAACTTCGATTACGGCCAGGCTTTTCGAGCTGTGCGGCTTTAACCTGGGGCCCGACGTCAAATGGCTCCAGCGAGTGCGCGCAGGCTATGAAGCCTCTCGCGTGGCGCGGCTGAATGACGAAATCATTTCTGAGGGTTTGTGGGCTCAGTCGTACGCATCGGAGGAAAAACTCGAACAGATTGCTCTCAAGTACAAGGAACGGATCAATCAGCTCGCCTCTGAGTACGACGTTTGCAAGGACCCGCGTTTCACGACGACCTTGGAGGTTTGGCTCCGGGCGGGCGTGAAGCCCGAGTTGGTGATTGTTTGCCTGAGGCGACCCGAGGAATGCATTGAGTCCGCCAAGGAAACCGGCGCTGGGTTCTCTGAGGCGAAGAAGCGGCCTTTCGCTGAAATGTACAACGAATACATTGCAAGAATGGGAAAACTGTTTTGCACCCTGCACGCAAACAGTATCCCTTTCAGCATTCTTCGCTACAGCAATTACGTCAAAGACTTCAAAGAGATTCCTCTTGAGTTCCCGGCTTCCCTGGATAAGATTCTTGAAGAGAATTTTCAGCCGACAAATCGATCACAGTTGACAATCACACGCGACGACGGCCATTCCCCGGCTCAGGAGTATGGCGCAAGCGCCCCAGGCCACGTCTGCGACCCGCGACGCGACACAGTATCTCATTGGGAGGATCTGGCGTCCGCGAAGCTGCAACACTATGAGGTCCAGATTCCCTTCGTGGGAGTAAAGAAGATTCGGATTCTGTTCGATTCACATGTGAGACCCCATCTCGTTCTCCAGCGGCTCCGTTTGGTATCAGCTGGTGAATGCTACTCTGTTCCTCTTGATGCCCAGGGGGCTCTTTCGTATCAGAGGATGGATTGGGTCGGGGATATCAGTACAGGACTCTGTTTTGCAGCCAGAAAGCCTCGACCGTGGTTTGACATCTCGGATTTTGGACCTCTTGCGTCGTCTCCGACTGAGAATCTGACCCTCTCTTTGGATGTGGCATTGAAAGACTGCAAGCGCTTAGCGGTCTATTGGGATTCCGGCGAGGGTTTTTCCCGTGATCAGATGATCCCCGTTGAGGTGCAGATAGAGGAAACGTGAGGAATAAAAACTCCAAGCGATAACCGGCTGAGTGTTGTTGGATCATTCATGGCGGGTCTTGGGGTGATGTGTGACACAAGGTAGCCCAGCCGCTCATCGCAGGCCCTTCTTGAGCATTTCGAAGGTGCTTTCCGAAACCACTTTGATGTTGTCATAGCGCCCGCCCATCTTGAGAAAGTTCTCCTTCCCACCCACGGGTTCCATCCCGTCCTTCCGCAGGACATAGATGGTTTTCTCTCCCTGCTTGCGAAGGAAAGTGGGAATGTCGCCCTCGGTGAGGGAGTACTTGGCTTTCAGTTCGTTGAAAACGGGCGTCGAAAGAACGCGGATATCCTTGAAGCGCCCGCCCATCTGCAAAAAGTTGTCCCTGCCGCCGACGGGCTTCATCGTTCCCTCGGAAATGACAAAGATGGCTTGGGAACCTTCTCTTCGCACAAAGATTGGAATCCCCTTCTCAAGGAGGGTGTTGACTCGATCCCGATCCTTGTGGGTTAAGGATTGTTCATAAATGTTGACGACTGCCTCAACATCGCCGGCCTGCTTCACCACTCCCTCGTCGATCCAAATGGCTCGGTTGCATAGGGCTTTGACCTGGCTGGCCGTATGGGACACAAAGACGACGGTGCTGTTCTCGCATTTGATACGCTCTTTCATCATCCGAAAGGACTTCTGCCGGAATTCGATGTCGCCGACTCCGGTCACTTCGTCAATCAGCAGCAGATCAGGGTCAAGTTGAAATGCCACGGCAAATCCCAGCCGGGCGCGCATCCCCGAGGAGTAGGCCGATATCGGCTGATCCATGAACTGGCCCAGTTCGGAAAACTCGATGATGTCGTCCATCCGGGCCACGATTTCTTTCTTTTCCATACCCAGAAACAAACCACTTAGGATGGCGTTCTCCCGGCCGGTCAGGTATTCGATGAAGCCCAGCTGCAAGGTGAGCAGCGAGGCGCGAATCCGATCGGCCCCGACGATCTCGCCATAGTCCGGGGCCATAATGCCCGCCAGTAACATCAGCAGGGTGGTCTTGCCGCTGCCGTTTCTCCCTACCACACCTAAGGAGTCGCCCCGGTGGAGATCGAAGGAGACGTCCTTAAGAGCGTAATGCTTTCTGCGCCGGATGGCACCGTCCTTGAGCCAGTAGGACACCCCGACATTGCGCAGCGAAAGGAGCGGCTCTCCTGCTGAAATTTTCGAATCCATCATCGGACGATCCTTTTTGCATAAGCACCGTCAAATCGGTGGATCAAAGCGGCCCCCAGGATACTTCCGGCGAGGCCGAGGGCGGCCAGCCCGGCCAGCAGCGGCCAGTCCGGGTGACGACCGTACATAAAGATGCTGCGATAGCTGTTGAGAATATGCACCATCGGGTTGAGCCTCAGATAGAATTGCGCCTGCTCGGGCATTTTCTCCAGGCGATACATCACGCAGGAGAAGAAAAACCCGAGGCGAAGAATGTAAGGGACCGAGCTGGCCACGTCCGGGACAAAGGGAATAATGGCCGCGAGGATCAGGCCGCAAGCGGTAATGAGGAGAAGCTGGACGATCATCGGCGCTGATGCCAGAAGCCAGAAGCTGTTGGGATGGTAGCCATAACTGAGCAGGGCCGCCCATAACACCAGCAACGCAAAACCGAATTTATAGGTGCTCATAATGATCTTGCTCAAAGGAAAAATGATCTTCTTGAGCGCCACCCGCCTCACAAGCGGAGCGCTGACCCAGATGGAGACCGAGGAAGAATTTACCGCTGCGAAGAACCATTGCCAACCCACGATACCCGTGATGAGATAGGGGACATAATCGCCGCCGCCGCGCTGGAGGAAGAGGCCGAAAACGAGATAATAAATCAAAGTGTTAAATATCGGATCGATCACCCACCAGAACACGCCCAGATAATTCCGCCGGGATTCCGCCCGGAAATCGGCCCAGGCCTTGTGAAAGATCAAATGGCGGTACGGCCACACATTGAGGCACCTAAACATTGTTCTCCATTACGTCTCTAAGAGCGCCGTGTTCCTCTTGATCCGGCAAAGTGGATCACTTTTTTTTTGAGCAACGATTTCGGTCCGCCTGCCCAAACGATCGCTCAACTTTACAAGTGCCGTTGGCCGGTCGGACTGTTGTTTAAATGCATCAAACGATACCTGCAGCTCAAACCACAGCTATTCAACATAGCCCAGGGCTCTCAAGTTGCCCAGAACTTCAGGGTCGAGCTGGTGCGCGTCCAATTCAGGCGGACCCTCGACGAGGACTTCTTGATTTCGATTCTGTTGCCAGTTCCACAATTGGCGCAGGGTTCCAGCGATGACCGGTTCCTGTGACCATAGGTTCATTGTTTCTTCAGGATCGTCTTCTGTGTTAAAGAGGTACCACGCCGGGAAATCCGCATCGCCAACCGAGCTCCGGATGAGTTTCCAATGGCGGAAGCGGACCGAAAGGCCGCGGAACTGCAGACGTTGCAGATGAGCGAAGGTAAATCGGTCGGGTTGATAATCATCAGACACCCCGAGATATGGTAGAAGACTTTGTCCCTGCATGCTAGGCGGGGCAGCGATTCCGAGGAGATCCAGGATTGTAGGAGTAACGTCGATCAGCTCGACATACGCACGAGGACGACGGCCCGCCGGGAGAATCCCTTTCAGGGAAAGGAGCAGAGGAACGCGGAGCTGTTCTTCGAAAAGCGTTTTCCCGTGTTGAAGCTGTCCGTGCTCTTTGAACTCCTCCCCGTGGTCGGACAGAAAGATGATAAGACTGTTGTTGGCTAGGCCACTCTGCTCGAGAAAATCAAGAATCCAGCCGAGATAACGGTCGCGGTAGGTGATCTCTCCTAGGTAGAGGCTCTTCAGGTACCGTAGATCGGCTGCATCTAACTGCATGACATTGCCATTGGCCATATTGAGTACCATGGTTGACCCCTCAATGCCGCCAGTATAATTCGGATAATAGGCCTTGTCGAATGGCTCAGGAGGGTCGTAAGGGCTGTGAGGGTCCACTTCATGTAGATAGAGAAAGAAGGGCTGATCGCTTTGGTTGCGTTGTTCGAAGTAGGGTAGAAGAATGTTCTCCCAGGTAAAGCCGGCCGGATCCTGACCTATAACGCGGTCGTCGATTCTAAAAATCTCCCGGACCTCATCGAAACCTCGTCCGAAACCCAGTCCAGCGGCGACGTTGCCATTGTTGAGGATAGCCGTCGTGTGATAGCCCTGGGACTGAAGGATTTCCGGCAGGTAGGGTGGGTCCTGAGATAAGGTATCCTTCGTGTCAATGGCCCGATGTGCTTGAGGATAAAGGGAGGTCAGGATTGAAGCTGTAGAGGGTCGAGTCCAGGACGTGTTAGCAAAGCAGTTTTGGAATGTGACGCCCCCAACAGCCAAGCGTTTTAAGGCAGGGGTCATCATCTCCGAGTTGCCATATGGTCCGATCGCGTCTGCGCGCAACGAGTCGAACAGAATAACCACAACATTGTAGCGGTCTCGAATATCGTCAATCCCCTTGTCCTCGATTACCTCCTCGACGCCCTCGATCACTGGCTGGATCCATTCAAGGTGAAACAGCTCTTGGACATTGCGAGATTGAGCTTGCTCGTGAGTGGAGGCGAACACAAGGTTGATTGCCACCGCATGTTCGGCCCATTCCGAAAGGTCATTACTCAAGGAAAGGGGTTTCGATGTTGCGAGGAAAGCCGCTTTTTTTCGTACCAGGATTGTCTCCTGCCCGTCCTCGTCGATCAGGCTTAGAAGGACCTCGCCGCTTATGTTAGGCGACACGTCACTGCCAGTGCATTTCAACGTCGTGTGAAGAGATGCGGCCTTGGGCAGGACCTGATAGAAAGTAATGACGGAATTCGGATATTGATAGATTCGGCTTTCGTCCAGGCTGGCCGCAATGGGGGAATTCTCTATGTCCCTGTATCCCCGCAAAAACTCGACCGCCGTGCATTTTACAGCTAGATCCCTTCGGACCCTCGCTGTCCCGTCCCACAGCATCGGCTTGTACCAGTAAGAAGGCAGCAGTTCCAAGCAGTTGCGGCCATACCTTTGAAACTCCACAGGAATTTCGACGTCGATGTCTTGACTCCCTTTCTCCAGCGTGAAGCGACTCAAACGGTTCCCATTCAATCGGATCTCGACCGATTGGGCATGCAAGGGTCGTTCAGAATGATAAGGAGGTTCAAGAGTCAGGCGAATCTTGAGCGGGCCTTTGGTGACGAGCGGAAAGTCGATGCTGGCGCTCCGGCCGACAACCCAGCAATAGGGCTCCCCGGTCCGTTTTCTCTCGAGATTATTCCATCCTGAAGAGAAGAAATGGTTGTCCTGAGCACTTTCGAAGTTTAGTCGCCGCATAGGCTGATGAATCTCGGCGATCTTGAAGTACTCTACGAGATCAAGTCGAGTCTTCTTTTGAGAGAATGGAGTGTTCTCCTTGTTCGCTGCGTTGCTGAAGAGCTTGGCATTTCGATCTTGACAGGACACGAGCATCCAGGCAAGACAAAATGCAATGCCCAGAGCAGACAGGTAATTCCAACATGGCAGGAGAGTTCTGTCCGAATGGTTCAATCGCATTCGTTCGGCCTCCC
>Ga0209164_1004790_pt1 | contig 11880 bp, 6 predicted proteins | sample MTBNYHSulfiMetaG_FD_187458 | JGI IMG/M metagenome (GOLD analysis project Ga0209164, IMG submission 187458) | Enrichment culture microbial communities from rom New York Harbor, USA that are MTBE-degrading - MTBE-NYH (New York Harbor Sulfidogenic)... | ecosystem: Environmental > Aquatic > Marine >... | reverse complement strand
GAGTTCTTGGGGTATAATCGAACGTATGCGGCTTTCACCACATACCATTCGATTACGCAGGCTTTCGGCCAAAGGTCTTGCCAGTGAGGCGTGTACAGGCGTGACGAGATGGATCCAATACGAGCTTAGACGTATGCTGAATAGCGGTACGGGGATGATGACACGCTTTCGCAATCCCGCCTCTTCCGTGTAGATCTCAATCAATTGCCTGTACGTCAGTATTTCCGGTCCACCGACATCGTACGTTTGGCCCGCAGTCTCAGGATGTTCGAGGCATCCTTCGAGATAACGGAGCACGTTTCGAACGGCTATAGGCTGGAAGGGCGTGTCCAGCCATTTCGGAGTGATCATGACCGGCAGCCGGTCCACAAGGTAGCGCATGATTTCGAAAGATGCTCCACCCGAACCCAGAACGACTGCGGCCCGAAGGAATGTGGTGGGAACCCCACCGGATTGGAGAATGTGCGCCACTTCGAGACGGGATCGGAGGTGCGGACTCAACCCGGCCTGTTCGTCGCCTAATCCTCCCAGATAGATCATGCGTTCGACGCCGCCTGCTTTTGCGGCCGCCACCATGTTTTTTGCCGCCAAGCGATCCGTAGCTGAGAAGTCCCTGGTTCCGCGAACCATGGAATGCACCAGATAATATACGGCTCCACAACCGGCAGCCGCATCGCGGAGAGAATCTCTATCCAGGACGTTTCCCACCACAATGGTTGCATTGGGGTGAGAAGCCCATGGCCGGCATTTCAACTTCGACGCGGATCGACCCAACGCTCGAACCCGATATCCCGCATCGAGAAGCCTGGGAACGAGCCTTCCTCCGATGTAACCCGTCGAACCGGTAACCAGAATATCTTTCGATTTCATGTGCAACAGACTCCTTAGGCTCCCAGCGGCCCAGTGCTGCAAGACGCCTAGGCATGGTTCCTTAACTGCAGTTCCAGTGGGTGGGGATTCAGGTAGAACTGGTCTTTCAAATAGGCTTCTTCGTATTTTCGGACGTAGTGATTGATCAAAGTAATGGGCACCACAAGCGGTACGTGTTCCTGATGATAGGCATCGATAATTTCCAATAGTTCCCGTTTCTCGTCTGCCGTGAGTTGTTTCTTGAAGTATCCCATCATGTGCATGAGGACGTTTACGTTTTTCTTGACCGTGGTCTTGAGCCTTAGGGCTTCAAGCAAATTCTTTTGGTAGTCGGAATACAGCCTATCGGCGGGGGTGTGCCCGGCTTCCGCCGTCAACTTTCCCATGGGCGACAGATGCCTTGGGCTGTGAGACATGATGAGATACTTGTGCTCGGTATGAAAGCGGATCAGGTGCTTAGGCTGTCGTTCACTTTCCGGAAGCTCGCGCCAGCGCTTGAAAACGAAAATGCTTTCTATGAAATTCTCTCGCAGTATCGGGTCGTGAAGTCTTCCTTCCTCTTCGGTTGGAAACATGGGGAATTGTTTCATAAAGGTCCCTGCGAAGATACCGACCCCGTTCTTCTGCGGCATCCCAGAAGGTCCGTAAATCCGTACACGCTCCATTCCACTGCTGGGGGAATCACTCTTGAAGATAAAGCCGCATAGATTCTCATGCTCGAGTTCTTTGACTTTTTGTCGAGCCCATGTGACCATTCGATCGGTCAGATCTTTTCGCGTTTTTGTGGTGATCAGCCTGGGAGCTTCAGGTTTTCCTTCCAGGTGCATGGATTCCCTCGGAATGCCGAGGCCGCATTCCACTTCCGGACACACGGGTACATAATCAATGTAGCGCCCCAACGTGTCTCGAAGAAAGCGATCCAACCTGTGACTTCCATCGAAACGCACCTGCTCTCCAAGCAAGCAGGCGCTGATTCCCAAACGAATCTTATCCATAGCGCGTGCCTTTTCAAACTAATGGGTTGGAATACACGCGTCTCGAATTTTGGATCGAGACGCTCGGATGTACAGTGGTTGAGGAGCCGGACTTCAGAGATGCATTTCCTTTAGCCGGATTCCATAGTTCAGTTAGAGGATGAAGAGGAAACGGTCTACTTTCTCGTCCTCAATACCCGCTTCTCGCCAACTCTCATCGTGACCTGCCGGCTGTCGAAATATTCGAACAGGGGAATAGTGTACTTTCGGGACACGCCGGTCATGTCCTTGAACTCCGGGGTAGACATCTCTCCGTGCGATTGTAGGTATTCCACCAGCCTGTCCTGCAATTCCGCCAGCGGCTTCTGATGGAAGTAAAGGCCTTCTTTCACTTTGATCAGCACTTTTTCCGCAAGCAGGTGGCTCAGCACCTCCTTCATCACGTTGGGTGGAATTTTGTCCTGAAGGTCTTTGAAGTAGGGCGGCGTCAAACCCGCCTTAAGGTAGGTGTCCTCGAGCTTCTTTCGAAACTCCTGTTCCTCCTCCTTCAACAACACCTTGTGGCTGGAAAGATGAACTTCTTCCTGTTCTCCACTGATAACACCTTCTTTGGTCAGTGCTGCCAACAGGAAATGGAAAAGTTTGACGTCGGCGTAAGGTAACTGGGAACGGAGTTCCTCTTTGTTCATGCCGGGCCGCAGGGGATAGCGCTGGTGATATTGTTCCAGCATCTCAACGATTTTAGTCATCATTTCTTTGAAGACCTTCGCATGGACGTAGCTGGGGGGCTCTTTCGTGAATTGCAGCACCGTACGATCGGATTGAAGCTGCTGAAGAGATCCGTCCAACACATTCTTGGTGAACGGCGTCATACGAGCCAGATTGCTACGTGAAAGCCCCGTGATACCGGACTGTTCGATCAGTGCCGAGGTGAACTCGGCGGGAGACCCCTGTTTGAAGATTTCGAGTCGCGCCGGCACGTCCTGACGGCCCCGTTTGTGCTTCGGTGGTGAAACAGCCAGTATTTCACCACCTCCGATAGTATGGACAGGAGAATAGGATCGAATCACATATCTGTCATGAGGAAGGACTGCTGTAGGACTTTCCAGATGCAGTTGGGTGAAGATGGTATCTCCGGGTCGCGCTTCGTCGCGATCCAACAACGTGACTTCTGCCAGGATTTCCGCAGTGCCGGTGTGAAACCGTACTCGGGTTCGATTTTTCAGGGGGCGGGGCATGCTTTTTAACAGACTGAGATACACGTCCACGCGTTTCGTAACCACTAGTGAATCCGCAGAAGCCAGAACATCGCCACGGAAAATAGCTTCCTTTTCAACACCCTGCAGGTTAATTGCCGTTCGCAGCCCTGCACTGGCCTGTTCCACTTCCCGGCTGTGCACCTGAAGGCCTCTGATCTTTGATTCGACCCTCCCGGGATAGATGGTGATCGGATCACCCAGACTTATGGTGCCGCTAACGGACGTACCGGTCACCACGGTGCCGAATCCCTTCATGGTGAACACGCGGTCTATGGGGAGTCGATAAACGCCGACGCGTGTTCTTTCCTTTGTGGCTACGGAGAGCCTGTCCAATTCATCGACAAGTCGGTCGTAGCCTTCTCGTGTTACGGACGAGACCGGCACGATGGGAGCGTCCTCCAGAAACGTTCCCTGAAGAAATTCCCTAACGTCTTCCGTCACCAGTTCCAGCCAGTCTTCGTCCACCATATCTATCTTAGTGAGTACGACCAGACCCATTTTTACTTGGAGCAGTTGGCATATTTCCATGTGCTCTCTGGTTTGAGGCATAACCCCTTCATCGGCGGCTATGACCAAAGCCACAATGTCTATGGTCGAAGCTCCCGCGACCATGTTTTTTACGAATCGCTCGTGCCCGGGAACATCTATGATGCCGAGGTCCTGCCCCGAAGGAAGAGTGAGGCTGGCAAACCCGAGTTCGATCGTGATGCCTCTAAGTTTCTCCTCTTTGAGCCGGTCGGTATCCGTTCCGGTAAGCGCTTTGATCAGAGCGGTCTTACCGTGATCGATGTGCCCGGCGGTGCCGAGAATGATGTGTTTCATAGTCTTTGGAATCTCCTGACTCAGTCATCCGGTTGTGCAATTTTGCCGACAGCGGCTTTATCCGAGGATTCAAGGGTACGATGGATCGGCACTTTTTTCAAGATCGTATCCCTGCGACTCTTTCTTCTCAGTGGATTCTATCCGGTTCTAGGAAATTTCCCAGATTTTAATCCCAGACTCCATTGTCCTGTCAGGCTACATTACTCTTTACACCGTTTTCCGTATCAGGTATAAATATTAAAATTATCATAAGACAACGAGGACGGACTCATGGCTGAACGGTCAGGCTCAGGAAAAAGAAAGGGAAGAAAGAACGTAAGCCTGGATGAACATGAGAAAAAGGCCATTTTGGACACTGTTTCCCAATCCGATAGACCGGTGGCGCAGATCTTGCGCGAATTGGCCATCTCGAGGTCGACTTATTACAATTGGCTATCCAGGTACGAAGAAGAGGGTCTGGAGGGCCTGAAAGACAAACGGGATTCCGAGAAACCGTTGTCTTTGGAAACAGATTCGCCGCAACCTGTGGCCGAAGGGGTATTAATATACGCCGACGCATCAGGAGACGATAGGCCCACTCCTCCCAAAGAGGAGAAGAAACCTCCAGAGGTCTCCAGTACTATCCAACCGGAACAAGTGCGTGGCTCATCACCATATTCGGATACCATCGCTCCTAAAATGAAGGAAACCCCGAAGTGGAAAGCTCCGGAACCCACGATCCGAGCGCCCGAAACCCGGAAGTCTGAAATGGATGCCGCCAAAGTTCCGAAATCCGGAACTCGTCGGATTGAGTCTCGCGTTGAATCGAAAAAGGAGGAACCCAAGTTGGCTGAGAAAACCACTAATCCACAAACTCCTCAATCACCTCCCGGGGATTCGGGTGGTAGCAAACGGCGCTCGACATTTCTTATACTGCTGGTGATCATCGCAGTTATCGCGGGTGTTGTGATCACCTTCAGTATGTATAATGCAAGCGGGTACTTTTTCAAAGCTTCTGACGGCAAGCTTTCGCTATGGAAGGGTAAGTTTGCTCCGTTTGGAACAATGAAGGTCTCCGGATTCAAGGCCCTGGATGTGGGACCGGTGGATGTTTCTTCCGTATTGGGTCATCGTTATTATGGGGAATGGGAAGCGGTGAATGCGCTTTTCAGCCACATCATGGATCAGGCTGAGCTTTCTATGGAGAAAGCCGATGTCTCGAGTGTCGGACCCGCTGGTCCGATTCTTGGGTTGGCCGAGGAACTTGCCAACGGCGGTGAACCCGGAGCTGAGCCAGACAGAAGGAGTCTTGCCTTCAAGTATCGGCTTCTGCAAAAGCGCATCTCTTACACGGAAAAGTCTCTCGCGACTATGTATCGAGATTTGGCGGCAGTTTTGTCCGACTTAAAGGCGAAAAACGTGCCCATGCCGGTCAATATCGGCCGGATGATCGATGAAACAACCGTCAGAGCCAATGAATTAGAAAGCTGGGTTTCCCTTGGCGCTTCCAGCGAAGCGGTTGAACAGACCAGCCCACCCAAATCTCCCACTGAGGCGCCGGCAATAACCGAGGGTGGTCCTGAAGGCCAAGAGGGCACCGACTAGAGAACGGTAAATCAACGGTAAGAGCCGCACCCCGGCCCATCGAGGGATCTCGTCGCGCCTCTCTCGACACACAGCATGGACTCGACATGTGCTTCGATTGCCGGGGAGGCATCCCAACTAGCCACTGGATCCGAGCGTTCCTGTGGCTAATTTTATTTGTTCGATTTCAAGCGGGTCGCCTTTCAGGCGAGATGCCGGTATACTCGTTCGTCTATTCGCAGCCATTGATGTGCAGAGGGAGAAGGGCTTGCTAGCTTCAAAGAAGAGTACAATTTCAACGCGCAATGAGTCGTTCTTAGAGCGGATCACTGCGCTTCAGAAAAACCTTTTGGACCTGACGGGTGAGATGGAGCGGGCATTCGGTTCTGATGATCGGCAGATCAACTCATGGCGGGAATCTCTGTCGAGTGCGACCCGGGAACTCGAGGAGAAAGACACGCGGATATCCATCGTGGGACCGGTGAAGTCCGGGAAGAGCACCTTCGGCAATTACCTTCTTGGTGAGGACCTTCTCAAGCGAGGTGCTGGAATAATAACGGCTATAGTGACCAGAGTCCGGTTCGGTAACAGCCTTCGGGCGGATCTAATCCTAAAGGGATTGAACGAAATTCAAGAGGAAATCACGGATGCGCTCGAGTTCCTGGACCCGACCAACACGGCCTTTCCGGGAAAGTTACGAATCGACAACGCAGAGGATCGGCGTTCGCTCGATCGGTTCCTGAGGCAGCTCGATCGGGAGGGGGGCGCTTCGGAGGACTTTGTAAAACAGACAAATCTGCTCCAGGCATATCTTGATGGCTATGAAGAGATTGCACAATACCTGAAGCCGGAAGAGAGTTCCATCTATCTGTTGGAAGACGAAGCGGCCACACACCGGGAATACGTGGGGCGAGAATCAAAGGCCGTCTATCTGAAACAAGCCCTGTTGACTGTTCCCGCCCGACATTTCCCGGTCGGTGTCGAGGTCGGAGATTGCCAGGGCAGCGACTCTCCAAACCCCGCGCATATGGCCGCAGTCCTGGAATATTTGATGGAAAGTCATTTTGTCATCTATCTGGTGAGTACGCGAATGGGAATCAGGGAAGCGGATGTTCAGCTGATCCACGTCCTGAAAACGCTCAGGATGTTGGATCAGATGTTCATCGTTTTTAACCTGGACCTCGCTGAACATGACGGAAAGTCATCCGTACTCGAGCAGGTGGAACGAACCAAATCCGAGATGCGGCAATTGGGAGTGAATCCTAAATTATATACCTTTTCGGTCTTGTATCACCTTCTTGGAGGAATGGGGGACGATCGGCTCGATAAGAAAGATCAACTCAGACTGGCGCTGTGGGAGCAGGATGAGGAGTTGATTCGATTTTCGGACGAGGAGAGGAGCCGCTTCGAGAAAGATTTCAAGAGGGTTCTGGAAAGTGAACGGTATGGGCTCACGGCGCAACGAGGGATCTCGGTCATGTCGCGTCTGGCCGACAGGATCGAGGAGTTTCTCGAATTCCGGAACGTGATCGCTTCAAGAACCAGGGACGAAATGAATCAAGCCACATCGGATCTCGAGGAGAAGCAGAAGACCATCAGTGACACGCTCAAGATAGTGCGTAACGCCCTCGATGGCGTGAGAATCAAGCTCGACGGGGAGCTGAAGCTCGAGGTAGATCGTTTCTTCGATCCGAAGATGGGAAATTCTGTTTCGAATATGCTGTCCTTTGTGGAAGACTTCGGAAAAGCGTCCGATGCCTCTGAGGGCGCCGGCGGATCTCTATCGGAACTGGCGCGATTCTACCACAGCCTGAGTGAAGGTCTGCTGCGTCGTATCCAGGAGGAATTCAATCTGAAGATCATAGAATTCACCAATCGCAAAGAGAAGGAACTGCGGAATTACTACATCCGGCAGGTCGGTTCTTATGTGCAACTCCTCCAGCAGTCGTTCGAAAACTATGAAAAGAGCATGCAAGACCTGATCCCAGCTATGCCTGGGCGCACGGTTCAAGCACTGTCTCCGAATGCTTCAGTCAATTGGAAACCGAAATTGTTTCACCCTTCCTTCCACTACCACGTTCGCGCCAAAGCCTCCGTGCTTTTGAAAACGGGCTGGGGCAAGACGGTCGAGGGAGTGAAGAGGGTGGCGCAGCATTTGATGGGGAAGGAAAACTCATTTCTCGGACAACATCCCGGAAAGACGACTCTCGATGGTCAGGGCGTCATCCGAAAATGTATATCCGACGAGCTGATGGAGCAGATCATGGATTACCGAGAAAATCTTAAATATACCTATTTTCTCAAGATCAACCAGATGATTTCAGATCGCCTTTTTTCCGAACTCGAAGGATACGTCAACGATCATCTGGTGGATCTGTCCAATATGAGTCGTATAGGGCGAGCTGAAGAGCAACAACGAGTCAGGAAAGGACTCGAAGTTGAACGTCTGCTGGAACAAGTCCGGTCGTTCCGGCAGCAAATCGATGACCTGAGTATGGTCTGATACGGGTCCAACTTTCGTGAACAACGAGAACGAACCGATTCGAAGCCTTTTGAAGTTACTTCCAAGCGTGCGTTTTTCCGGGAGTTCCCAACCCTATGCTCGCTTCGTACGGGAACGGGATCGATTCATACCACAAGTCAGAGCGCTTCTTTTCAAGATGGATTACGAGGATGTTTTAGCGCCCGTGGTCGTTTTCGAGGGAGGTACGGGTACCGGCAAGTCTACCATTTTCAACTCCTTACTGGGCTTCCCGGTCAGCAGGACCGGGGTCCGGCGGCCCCAAACTCTGAAACCGCTTATCCTGTTGCCCCGCCGAATGGAAAGCGTGTTTCAGGAGGCGGACTTGTTCCCGGATGTGTTGTGCAGGTGGCGCGATTTAGCGCAGGCTAACGAAGATAAGGATGAGGAATCCGAAGGATTGGTGTTTCTTCTTCACGATTTCGCCGCATGGCAGGACATGGTTCTGGTGGACAGCCCTGATGTAGACAGTATAGTGTCGTCCAACAGGACGATGGCTGAAGACCTTTACGCCTTGGCCGACCTGGTTGTTTTTGTCACCAGCCAGGAGAAGTACGCGGACAGACTTCCTTTTGAATGGATCGAACAGGCGGAGCGCACAGGGAAGCCCTATGTTTTGATCTTGAATAAGCTGGAATCGGATGGAGGACTGAAGGACCTTGAAAACAAGCTTCGTTCGAAAGGACTCCATCCTTCAGGAAACATCGTAGCACTTCCAAGAGTGGGGCGAGACGATGCGAGCCTTTTTCAGGCGCGCGAACTGGCTCCTTTTGCCGCCATACTCGAATCGTTTGAAAAGGAGAAATTGCTCCGAGCCGGAAGACGTTCGTTGATGAAAGCGGCAAACGAGCGGCTGGATGCGTTGGTTTCGATGATTGATGACGAACTGAGCATAGCCGCCAAACTCTTCAGGAGCATCGAAACCGTCTCAAAAGAGACGGAGGAGCGTTTGCTGAAATCACTGAAGTTTCAGCTAGGAGAAGAAACCAAATCCAAAATCAAAACTCACGTCCGGCAGTTACTGCGCAAATATGATTACTTGCGCAGTTCTAGGAAATGGATTCGTAACGTCATCCTCTTTCCACTCGACTTCATCGGGCTCAAAAGGCGTGATGCGGATGAAGCGGAGCAACCGCTTGAACGGATTCTGCATCGGCTTCCGCTGGAACCCCTGCACGACGCCCAGGCGTTTTTTCAGCACGGGGTAGCGACCGTGTTACGCCGTGAGGCGCCGTCCTCGGGTATGTATGCCGAAATGTTCGAGTCCGGCACATTCCTTTCCACGGAAGAATTTCAAGTGCATTGCGCCCGCGAACTCGGCGCCATTGACATTTGGATTCAGGAGCGTTTCGATCAGCTCAGACAGGGGCTTTCAGGGACTAAGAAAGCGGGTATTGTTTCAGCCTCCCTACTTTCCGGATTGATGATACTGCTTCTCGAAACGGTTGTGGGTGGAGGAATTTCGCTTCTCGAAGTCCTTCTGGATACTGCCATTATGCCACTGATCCCAAAGGGTGTATTGGAGGTAGTGGTATACGATGAGATCAAGCAGATCGGGCGCGATTTGGACCAACGGTACAAACGAGCCTATAAAGCGGTGCTGGCTGAACAGCGCCGGCTGGTAATGGACTTCCTGCTGGATCGATTCCCAAAAGGCTCCGACTCGAGCGATTTGAAACGGGCCGGAGAGTGGTTTCGAGACCGGATATAAGAGACGGAGAGCGAAACATGAACTTGCGCTCAACGGTCGCGGAGCGGATTGAGAGTTCTCGCCAGGCGCTTTCCGCCGTTTCCGAACTTCTCCCCGAGGAGGTCGTCCGGTCTTCGGAAAAGGATCTGGACCGGCTCGAGGAGCGACTGGCTCTGTGCGGCGGGCCTCTCCACATCGGCTTCCTGGGCGGCACGGGTGTGGGAAAATCCTCGTTGATCAATGCCCTGGCCGGCGAAGAGGTTTCACGAGCTTCAGACCGACGGCCTCACACGGATCGGATTGTGGTCTACCGGCACAAAGATCAACTGATAGAGGAAGAGCTCCCGGAACTGGTAATCCAACCCCATCAGACTCACCAAAACGAAGTGATCCGCGACCTGGTCATCTACGATCTTCCCGATTTTGACAGCGTCCTGCCTCAGAATCGTTTGCGTGTACTGCGGTTTCTCGAACACCTGGATGTAGCGTGCTGGGTAGTGAGCCCCGAGAAATATGCCGACCAGGCTCTCTACGACATGCTGCGGATCAGCCCTCAGCATCCCAAAAGTTTCATATTCATCTTGAACAAGATCGATCAATATGTGGACCATCAGGGCCGGTTCGATCCGGAGAAAACAACGGGCGTTCTGGAAGACTTCCGGCATAAATTAGCCGAGGTGGGTGTTTCGGCGCCCAAGATATATGCACTTTCCGCGATGATGGGCAGAACGAACCTTCCCAGCGCCGGTGATTTTCAGGATTTTCGAAATTTGTTGTATCGAAAGCGACGGGAAAAGGAGATTCGTTCGATAAAAGTCGCCAATATCGAGCACGAATTGAACGGGCTTATGAAAGCCATGAGCCATTATCCCGACCTGGAAGGGCTGTCGTACACGATCGAAGCTCAACTCAGTAAGGTTGCGGAAGGATTCGATCGGATTCGAACCATCTGCTCCCAAATGGTCCGATCCGACCTGGACGATTCGAGCCGCACGGTCATGAGACCCCTCTGGCTCAAGCGAGAGAAACGCGGTGGTGTGGTTCTCAGTCTTTTGCGGTGGACCGTAGCCGTTCAGAATCTCCTCGGTTCGAAAAGACAGGACGGTTTTGAACGGCTTCTCCCCGCGGACAAGGAGATGGTGGAATCCATAGTTCATGCGATGGATTCTCTCTCGAACCGTGTGAACGCTTCTTTGGCGCGATTTCCAAAAGCCGAGTTCGTGTGGACCGCGAAACCCGAATTCACTCAGGTTCATGAAAGAATCTCCGTAACGAGGAGGAAATGGATTGGGGAGATTCGAGCCTGGTTTGCAGAAGGAAATATTCCAAACGTCGTTTCCGCCTACCGGAAGTTCAAGCATCGCATTATACTCGCTCTGCCGGTGCTGGTAATGCTCTTCTATCTGGCGGACCCGAATCTATTGGCCGTCTTTATGGAGAATCCCTCGTTCATACTTGCGTCCCGGATCGTGTCCGGCATACTCTTCGGCTTCTTCCAAGGGAAAGGACTTGTGGCCATGTTCAGCCTGTTCCTTATCGAGGCATTGCTGGTGGTGATTTTGGCACGTCGTGTTTTGGACCGTCTTGACGCCAGGATTGACGATTTCTATGAAAAAGTCCGAGAGCGATACGGAAAAGCTTTGGAATCCATGATTGGAGAATTTGAAGAAGACGTCACTCGATCGTTGCTGAGACTGCAAGCAGCCGCCGCCGAGTTGGCGCGTCTGGGGGCGCAGACCAGAGGTCTGATCGAGGCGGGAAGCGGCGCCCAGGCGGAAGCATCCGGGGAAGAAAGATGATATTCATACATTCAGCCGGCATGTCCTTCAAGCAGAATCGCATTACATCTATTTCCGCGGATGAGCGCGCATGTTCAGGGTACCAGGCCTTACTGTTTGAAAAAAATGTTCCAGTTGGGATAGTGGTGGGCATGATGTCGGAATTATGTTGGAATACAAAAATACCTTCACCCCGGCTCAATGGGATGAGGAGAAAAGGATCCGTGTTCAGTAGGGAGGAGAGAGAACCATTGTAGCAAACGTACATCATGGATACTCCCTCTCTCAGCATCGGGTAAGAGGGTCAGGATGAGGGGGCTCATACGGACAAACGACGCCACCTTGTAAGTTTTCAGCGTGCTTTTTTGGTATGAGAGAGGATTTTTCTGAAAAAACGAGTTTT
>Ga0209164_1004787_pt1 | contig 11882 bp, 11 predicted proteins | sample MTBNYHSulfiMetaG_FD_187458 | JGI IMG/M metagenome (GOLD analysis project Ga0209164, IMG submission 187458) | Enrichment culture microbial communities from rom New York Harbor, USA that are MTBE-degrading - MTBE-NYH (New York Harbor Sulfidogenic)... | ecosystem: Environmental > Aquatic > Marine >... | reverse complement strand
CTCAATCCCCCTTTCGTAAAGGGGGAAGCTAAAAAATTTATTTCTTTCCTGCCTCCGGATTCCGTGTCAAGCACGGGATGACAATAGCCGGGCACAATATAAAAAAAATGAAGCCTCTTTATTTATGTCGTTCACTTTAGTTTATAAATCCAATGGTGGTTTCGCCGGCTTTAATCCATTCACCCTTTTTTATGTTTAGCGTGACCTCTAAAGGAAGGTATAAATCGACCCGTGATCCGAATTTTATCATGCCCATCCGTTCTCCTTTAATCACCAAAGCGCCTTTTTGCTTCCACAGCACTATCCTCCGGGCAATAAAGCCGGCAATAAGCTTTGCTAAAATTTTAACCTCCCCCTTCCCTTCCATCTCCCCGCGTATACCTATTAAGACTTGCTCATTGTCTAAGGAGGATTTTTCTTTAAATGCAGCAATAAACTTCCCCGGATTATAGTGGTAATATTCAATGGCACCGGAAATCGGAGCGCGATTTACATGAACACTAAAAATGTTCATAAAAATACTTACCCGGACGCATTCTTGTTTTATGAAAATATCTTCTTTCATTGTTTTAAGAGCAATAATTTTTCCATCTGCCGGCGAAACAATGACATTTGGGGTTTGGGATATTTTCCTTTCCGGATCACGAAAAAAATAGCAAACCTCAATAAAGAGAAGACATACAACAATACCAAGCACCAGCAAAACTGGTCTCTTGAAAGCATAAAAGTTTATTGCAAGACACAGAGCGAATAACCATGCGATATACGGTAGCCCTTCGGAGCAAAAAAATAATATTTTTTTATGCATAAAAATGTTCCCTAAAGAAAATCCAGCGCTTTTTCAATGGAATCAATACCAATACACTCGATGTTTAAATCGCTGGATAACTGACTTACATTGTTTTTCGGCATCAGACACCGAGAAAAACCCATCTTTGATGCTTCTCTAACACGCCGTTCCCCCTGACTAATGGCTCTCACCTCTCCCGTAAGCCCCACCTCGCCGAAAATTACCATCCGGGGATCAAGCGGCCGGTTCCGAAAACTTGATGCCAAGGCCATAATAATGCCGAGATCAACCGCAGGTTCATCAACCCTGATCCCTCCCGCCACATTAACAAATATATCCTGGTTGAGAAAACTTAAATCCGCTTTTTTCTCCAACACTGCCACGAGCAATGAGACCCGGTTATAGTCAACCCCAAGAGATGTCCTCCGAGGAATGCCAAAATTAGTATAACTCACTAAGGCTTGAAGCTCAACCAGAAGCGGTCGTGAACCTTCAATACACGCGATCACCACTGATCCGGACACATTTAACGGCCGTTCCGCTAAAAAAAACTCTGAAGGACTTAAGATTTCTTCCAAGCCGCTATCCTTCATCTCAAATACACCAATTTCATTGGTTGATCCGAAACGGTTCTTGACTGAACGTAAAATCCGGTAGGGATGTCCGCGATCTCCTTCAAAATAAAGAACAGTGTCCACCATATGTTCTAAAACCCGTGGTCCGGCAATCGCCCCTTCCTTGGTAACGTGGCCAACAAGAAAAATCGGGATACCGGTTTTTTTAGCCAAAAAAATTAATTTGCCGGATGACTCGCGAACCTGACTTACCGTCCCCGGCGCTGATTGGAGATCGTTCATAAATAGGGTTTGAATGGAATCAATAACTACTGCCGTAGGCTTCACGTCCATAATCCCCTTAATGATGGCTTCCAAGGAATTTTCCGCATGCACCAATAAGTTCGCACTCGAGACCCCAAGCCGTTCCGCCCGCATTTTAGTTTGCCGTATAGATTCTTCTCCCGAAACATAGAGAACCTTTTTCCCATCGGCTGAAAGTTTATTAAGTGCCTGGAGAAGTAAGGTTGATTTCCCAATCCCAGGATCTCCACCAATAAGGATAACCGATCCTGGAACAATCCCTCCCCCCAATACCCGGTCAAGCTCCCCGATAGTGGTAAGGAGTCTCTCATCGCTACCCAGCTCGATTTCGTTTAATGTTTGAGGTGATGATCTTTCATGGGGGAGATCAAGCGATGAATAAGGAGTATCCGGGGACGAGATTACTTCTTCCACCAAAGTATTCCACCCTCCACACTCAGGACACCTCCCAAGCCATTTGGAGCTTTGGTAACCACACGACTGGCATGAAAAGATGGTTCTAACTTTAGCCATGAGCGCGATTTTATTCCATCACAAGATTTTTAAGAGATTTTGCCTGTTGATAATCTATGATATCTATCATTGCTTTTGCGCCCTTTGTTTCAATAAGGGCTACCGTAGGGATAGGGACGCCATCGCCTTTGGGCAAGGAGTGAGATCCGGGATTTAAAAACACTACCTGGCTTTTTTGTTCAAGACGAGGGATATGCGTATGTCCGGAAATCGCAACCCCGTAATTCCAATGCAAAGCCAACCTCAAAACTTCTTCATCACTCAGTAAATGACCGTGGTGGAGCAAAATTTTCAGCCCGTCAAATTGACACAACACATATGGAGATTGGATCGGAATATCTACCACCACTTGATCCACCTCGGAATCACAATTGCCTTTGCACACGACCAGAGGTATCTTGAGATCATTTATCGATTGGGCCAAATTAAGGGTATCATACCCTTCGGGTTGAGGATTACGGATACCGTGATAAAAAATGTCTCCGGCATGCAAGATAAGGTCAACATCGGAAAACACTCCGTTGATAATTTCTCTCCAGCTCTTAAGCCCCCCATGGGTATCACTCATTACGCCGATGCGCATTTTTTATCCTTTCTTCGATTACGACGATAGGTTTCCAAACCAAAAACAACCCCATAAAAGCTATCACAAAACAAAGATCATTCATCAATATAAAAACTAACTCATGAAGTCCTTCGGAAAACCAACCGTCAATAGGGTGAAAAGGAAAGTTAAAAAAAATTTTTTAAAAAAGGCCAAAATAAAGCGATTCAGATTCCATTGTGAGGATAACGGTCGAACGACAAATAATACAAAAGAAAATGGATACTCATTAAAGCGGTGGTCAAAATAAAAAGGGGAAGAAATTTACTTAATCCAACCAATAATTGGGAGCCTCTTTGGTAATAATAACATTATGAACGTGGCTTTCCTGAAGGCCTGACGGGGTAATTTGAATAAATTTTCCCTTGGTCCTGAGTTCCTCAAGGTTTTTGCATCCCACATATCCCATGCCTGCTTTTAACCCTCCGATCAATTGATAAATACTCAAAGAGATGGGACCGCGGTAAGGTACCCTTCCCTCAATCCCTTCAGGAACCAGTTTGCTCAAACTTTCCACCTCTTCCTGAAAATAGCGGTCTTTACTCCCCTTTTTCATGGCTTCAAGGGAGCCCATGCCTCGGTAGACTTTATAACTCCTCCCTTGAAAAAGAACCGTTTCGCCGGGGCTTTCATCAGTTCCCGCAAAAATAGAACCAATCATTACTGAATGCGCTCCTGCCGCTAAAGCTTTGGTTATATCTCCAGAGTACTTTATTCCCCCATCCGCGATAATAGGAATATCATATTTTTTCGCTTTGGTTGCGCATTCCAAAATAGCGCTTATTTGGGGGACCCCTACTCCGGCAACTACACGGGTAGTACAAATCGATCCCGGCCCCATACCGATTTTTATTGCATCTGCTCCCGCCTTTATCAGACACTCGGTTGCTTCGCTGGTAGCAACATTCCCGGCAATAAGGTTACATTCCGGAAAATTCTTTTTAGTATTCTTTACTGCTTCAATTACATCTTTGGAATGTCCGTGAGCAGTATCAATCGCTAAAACATCTACTCCAGCCTTCAAAAGTGTGTCGGTCCTCAGCTCCCGGTCTGCGCCAACCCCAATAGCAGCCCCTACCATTAAACGTCCTAAATAATCTTTGGCGGCCAAAGGGTACCTTTTTATCTTTTCTATGTCCTTAACCGTAATAAGGCCTTTTAAGTTGTTTTCTTTATCCACGACCAGAAGTTTTTCGATCCGATGTTTGTGAAGAATTTTTTTTGATTCTTCTAATGTGATCCCCTCAAGAGCAGTGACCAAATTCTTTGACGTCATTATTTGGGAGATTTTCTGCTTGAGATTGATCTCAAACCGAACATCGCGATGAGTCAATATTCCAACCAGTTTTCCATTTTTTGTAATCGGCACACCTGAAATTTTATACCGTCCCATTACTTCTAAAGCTTCAAAGAGTTTCTGGTCAGGACCCATGGTTATCGGGTCGACGATCATTCCGCTCTCGGATTTCTTGACTTTTTCTACCTCAATAACTTGTTCTTCGACTGACATATTTTTGTGAATAATGCCTACCCCTCCCTCTCTGGCCACAGCGATCGCAGTTGCTGACTCTGTTACCGTATCCATTGCAGCGCTAAGAAGAGGTATATTAATAGTAATTTTGTTTGTTAATCGACTGGTTACATCAATATCTTTAGGTAATACTTCTGTTTTTCCGGGAAGGAGTAAAACATCGTCAAAAGTCATGGCAAAGGAAGTAATTTTAGACATCATAGGACCGAGTTCCTCAGCTAAAAAGTTATGTAATGATTATTAAAATTATATTAACCGTTCCTCCCTGTCAAGCGGTAATAACGCGAGCAGGCTTTTTACTTTTTTTTTTTGGGAAAAAGCGGAGATTGGGGAAATAATGGTGGTTTTTGAATGGATATTTAAAATTTTCTAAGCGTGTGAAAAAGGCTAATTCTCAAAATGAAGTACGATGGAATCCTCTTTTATCAATTCATATTCTTGAATTTTTTTATAAAACAGCAGTAAAACATCAATCGACCCTTCTACCGAGCCATGCGCTTTAAGGTTATAATCATGGCACGGCGCAAGGGTGTCTATTCCCTTGCATTCAAGATAAATCTCTTCTTGAGGTTGATAATCTGAAGAGGTTTTTAACTGCGATGGTAATTCTTTAAAAATGTTTTTTATCTCTTCCCCGTATTTCTTCGCATATACTTCATAGTTAAAATTAAAGGAAGCTTTTTTTATTTTTCTCACTTTTTTTAGTTTTAGCATTAATACCGCAAAAGTGCTTTCTAACCCCTTTTTGACCATTTCCAAAAGCCCTTCTTCTATCACCACATAACGTAGACTTTCCTGCAGGTGTATCCATTCCTTCAAATGATCACTCAAGGTCTCGGTTTTTATATTACTCTCCCGGCAAAATATCACGGTTCCCGTTCGCTTGCTGCCTTCCAATAATCCGAAAATAAATCCCTTAATTACGGGCAAATGACCTTCAATGACTAATTCATAGAAAACTTTTTCCATTTCACTCCCTTTCTCTTTCTAAAAAAACACAAAAGTTACAATGATAAAAAGCGGAATTAAAATCGGGATAGAGTATTTAAACATGTATCCAAAAAAGCTTGGCATAGCTATCCCTGCTTCTTCCGCTATTGATTTTACCATAAAATTAGGCGCGTTCCCAATATAGGTATTTGCGCCCATAAAGACTGATCCAACTGAAATTGCCTTTAAAAATGATATAAACTCCTGATAGACAAAACAATCACCCCCACCTCCAAGAAGAATTTGCCTAACCATTTGCTCAGGTATCTGCAATTTTCCCAGAGCAGAATTAAAAAAAGTCAAATACGTGGGTGCGTTATCTAAAAAAGAAGAAAGCCCACCAGTTATCCAATAATAATGGTAAGGCTCTTTAACCGCGTTAATCAAAAAAGCAAACGCACCTTCATTCCCGGCCTTAAGGATGGCGAGAGCGGGAATAATCGTCATAAAAATCCCCGCAAAAAGATAGGCCACTTCCTTTATTGCTTCCCAACTAAATTCATTCGTTTCGCGCAGGTTTTTTTTGGTTGTCAATAATGAAAGCACCCCCATGCTGATCATCAAAAGATCACGGAGGAGGTTTTGTTTTGGGATCGAAATACCAAGGAGAGTTAGTTCCTCCCATTTTAAAATACCACTTAATAAAATCGCGAAAACTACCCCGACTAAAAAGAAAAAATTATGCCATCCTTTTAAAGCAATAGGTACCTTTTCAGCATTGGTCTTTCTGTTTTCCTTGTGTGTTTCTTGTCGATAGTAAAAGCTGTCCAGAAGAAAGAAAAGAATAAGCAATAGGCCGCTCGCAAATAACATTTCAGGGAGGAGTTTAAAAGTCCAGAAAAACGGAACTCCATGGAGAAAACCAAGGAAAAGAGGCGGGTCACCTAAAGGGGTAAGAGAACCGCCAATATTGGCCACCAAAAAAATGAAAAAACAGATTATGTGGGTTTTTTTTCTTCGGAAGGCATTAGCGCGTAAAACCGGACGAATCATAATCATTGATGCTCCCGTAGTCCCAACCCATGATGCCATTACGGTACCAACCAATAAAAGGATGGTATTTACACGGGGGCTTCCCTGTAAATTTCCTGTAAGAACAATCCCACCGGCAATAGTAAACAATGCCCAAAGCATAATCATGAAAGGCATATAGTCCACAATATAAATGTGAAGAATATTATGGATTGCATCACTGTGATAAAAATAAATAAACGGAATAGCAAAAAGGAGTGCCCAAAAACCCGCAACCTTAGGGTAATGGTGGTGCCAAAAATGCGGCGCAACTAAGGGAAAAATCGCTATTGACAACAATATGCCGACAAACGGCAGGATTGCCCACAAAGGAAGTTTTTTTCCTAAATCATCGCTGTGTTTTTCAATTTTTGCTGGGCATTGATTCGCAGCGACTGGCGCTTCATTTCCCGATGGCGAAAAAAAACCACTTAATGACGATTCTGCCCAAGAACCACTGATGAATAATCCAAAAGTAAAAAATAAAACAAAAAAAGAGCCTAATATTTTTTTCATTAGGTGTACCTTCTTGTTATGTTTTTTTTCATATTACCATCAATTTTTAAGGCTGAATGAATAATGAATAATTATTTATATGACAGAGTAATTGCAATATAAAAAATACCCAGTTAAAAAAAATGCTAAAAAGATAATCAACTGAAATGCTTACTGTGTTTTGCATAAGTTTTTAAAAAAGATAACCGCATAAAAGCACAGGATGTTTTTTCCTTTTCGAACTAACCCGTGGGAAAAACAAGATGTTCAATTATCCCCTTTGATTAAATAGCATTGAAATAGTTAATAATTTAAGTTATACTTTATTTTAAATTCTCAATTGCTTTATTCAAATAATTTTTTAGTAAAAATGAATGAAAAATCATTTGCCTATTTTCAAAATCGGGTCAAAGAAAAAATAGCTGATTTTGAAATATACGAGTTTGGAAAAAAAGAAACTCAACAATTCTCAAAGGCTGAAGTTTTAAATTTTTTACAAGAGTTTCTTCGGGAAAGTGATACCAAAGAAGAATGCGACTATTTTTCAAAAGCCATTCTTTTAGAATGCTATAAATATGACTCAAGCATGTATTATTTAAAGGAAGAGAAAAATCCGGAAACCAAAAAAACAAACATTTATTTTTGGGACCTTCATTATAAAAAAAGACTGCCTGAGGAAATAAAAAAAATAATCCTCCAGGAGCATACCTTTATTCCATCCCAAAGCAAAACTGAAGCAGTTTTTCCCATTCGGGGTAAACATAATATTCAGGAGGAAATGAACTACCCCTCCAACGAAAAAGTTATTATCGGCGCCCTTGAAGTTAAAAGTCATTACCCTCTCCATGACCATGATTTATTCTTTTTAGAAAAGTATTGCCGTCGCCTCGGGATGGGAATTCACTTTGTTGATTTCGTAGAATATAACAAAATGCTAACTCAGCATATCATTGATATGCTTACCGTTGCTTCCCATGACATTCGGGGGCCTTTAAACAGTATTGCCGTTGGTCTAAAAGTATTGGGAAAAGAACTTTACGGAAAACTTGATCCTAAGGTAAAAGAAGTGGTAAAGAGCCTCTACCGAAAATCCAACAGCCTTTCCCTTACCTTGGATACCTATCTGGGAGAAACGAGTCTATTTTCCGGCCACATAGAAATAAAAAAAGAAAAGATAGACTACCGCATTGATATTATTAATCCTCTTTTGGAAGAATTCTCAGAAGCGTTTGCCCAAAATAAAATCTTGATTGATGAATCCATGGGAGGTATTCCCGAGGGAAGGATTAGCATCACTGCTGATCGCATCTGGCTTCTCTCTGTTTATCGAAACCTCTTCAGCAATGTCATAAAATATGGGGGGATGGGGTGCACCATGGCATTTGGTTTTGAGGACTGGGAAAACCATTACCGCTTAAATGTGTTTAACACTGGTCGTCCTCTCGAGCCAAGCGAACAGGAAAAGCTTTTTCAAAAATTTTCTCGGATTGAGGGCGAAGAAACAAAAAATGTTAAAGGCGCGGGCGTTGGCCTTTACTTTGTTAAAGAAATTATCGAAGGGCACGGTGGAAAAATCTGGTACGAACCCAAGCCCGATGGGTCAAACTTTGTTTTTACCATTCCCAAAGATTAATTAATCATCTCTACTCCCTAATAAGCCGGCGCGGAGTAAAAAATAAAGTAATTGAAGAATTGCCGCCGCTGCCGCTGCCACATAAGTCATCGCAGCAGCAGTTAAAACTTTTCGTGAACCGTCAATTTCATATTCACTTACTAATCCACTTGTCCTCAAGGCTGCCAAAGCTCGTCTACTCGCGTTAAATTCAACCGGCAGAGTAACAAGTTGAAATAGCACAACTCCGGAAAATAAAAGAACCCCCCACTTAACCATCATCATGGATTTTAGAAAAAGACCGATAAAAAGAAGCGGCCAAGCCAAATTTGAACCGATGCTGGCAACAGGCACCAAATGCGAACGGAAATGGAGGGGAAGATAACCTTGAGCGTGTTGAAGAGCATGCCCGGCTTCATGTGCAGCCACCCCAATAGTTTTTAGAACTAAAAATAAAATTTATTGGGAAAAGGGAAAAAAATCGTTGCCTTTGTAGAGTGAATGTTTTATAAAAATCTTTTTATAAATTGATTAATATGATATTTAAATCAATTAATAAATTTAGAGAGGTCAAAAAGAATGTTTGAGCTTGTTCCTAAAAAAATTTTTTTAACTAAAGGGGTGGGTTTTAGCAAAGAAAGACTCGCCAGCTTTGAACAAGCTTTACAAGATGCGGGAATTTCCCCTTTAAATTTAGTCGAAGTATCGAGTATTATTCCTCCGGGTTGCAAAGTAATTTCAAAAAAAGAGGGTATTAAATTGTTTAAACCGGGTCAGATCGTTTTTTGTGTTATGAGCAAAAACCAGTCCAATGAAAACCGCCGAATGATTGCTGCCTCAGTGGGTCTTGCCATCCCCGCGAACAAAAATGACTATGGCTATCTTTCCGAACATCATTCTTTCGGAGAAACCAACCAAGAAGCAGGAGACTACGCTGAAGACTTGGCAGCGTCCATGTTGGCAAAATCTTTAGGGGTTGAATTCGACCTGGATGCTGCGTGGGATGAAAAAAAAGAAATTTACCGCATCAGCGGAAAAATCATCCAAACCAGAAACATCACGCAAACCGCGGTCTGTAAGAAAAATGGTTGGACGACCGTCTTATCTGCTGCCATCTTTTGTTTAGAATGACTCCTTTAGTATTTGGAGATACTCCGGAAGAATTCAGCGGGTATGACCAAGCCCAGGCAGTCATCCTCCCGATACCGTACGAACAAACCACCAGCTTTTTAAAAGGAACGGCGCAGGGACCACACGCTATCCTGAATGCAGCCAGCCAAATTGAACTTTTCGACGAAAAACTTAAAACCGAACCATTCCGAATCGGGATTCATGTCTTGCCTTTTATGACAATCAGTCCGGATCCGGAAAAATTTTTAAGCCACGTAGAAACCGAAGTATTTTCTCATTTAAAACAAAACAAACTTGTGATTATGTTGGGAGGGGAACATACTCTCACTATCGGGGGGGTAAAAGCAGCTAAGAAGCTTTTTCCGAACATGGGGGTGGTCCAAATCGATGCCCATGCTGACCTTAGGGACTCCTACCAGAACAATCCCTTCAGTCATGCGTGTGCGATGCGCAGGGTTTTAGATTATGCCCCTTTGTTTCAAATTGGCATTCGCAGCCTTTCCAAAAAAGAATTTAGCCTTATTCAAGAAAAAAAAATTACTACCTTGTTAGGCCATGAACTTTCCGATCGAAACTTGGACTCTTTTTTTGCCACACTCCCCGAAGACATTTACCTAACTATTGACTTGGATGGCTTTGACCCGGCGGTTGTCCCTGGAGTCGGTAATCCTGAACCCGGAGGCTTAAACTGGGAAATGGTCGATCATATCCTCGAACAAATAAGTGCCCGATCAAAAATCCGGGCTTTTGATATCGTTGAATTACGCCCTTTAGCTGATGAGGCACGGTCAGAGATTACGGCTGCCCGTCTCCTCTATAGAATTTTAGGTTATTGTGCCCGAGATCAAGCTTTGCCAAATTTAGTGCCCTAAAATTCGTCAATCCTTTTTTTGAGGTAACGCCGAATTAGCGTTTTTTATATCCCGTTCAACTACTTTCCCTCACTCCGATATACTATTTTAACTTTTGATAATAATAGAATATGAAAAAAGTTGTTAGAAAATATTATAAATTAGTTATTGGGTATATTTTTATTGTATTAGGGATACTGGGACTTTTTCTTCCTTTTCTTCAGGGCATCCTTTTTCTTGCCATTGGGGCAATAATCCTTTCCAAAGAAAGTCCAACATTTCATAAGCTAAAAGAAAAAATCAAGACGAAATATCCCAAGCTCTATCATTCACTTAGATCACGAATAAAAAAAGCGGAGAAACAGGAAAAAAGCTAATGAGGGGTTATTGGGAAATTTTACCTCGCATCTGGGGAGCGATGTAGGGTGCGCACTACGCACCATTACTCTTCAACCAAAAATTAGCCGAAGCTTACATATCAGCTGAATTGCCTTGTTAACAATTTAGTATTGTTTTTTTGTTCTTTGTTGAGCTTGCCTGTAAACTTCGCTTTTGTCTCTTTTGCCAACGGCAATAACCATAACACATATTTCTTGGTCGATTACCTCATAAACAAGGCGATATCCGCTTGCTCTTAATTTTATTTTATAATGGTTCTCAAAGCCTGAAAGCTGGCTCGCTTTGATATGTGGCTCTTGGAGACGTTCTTTTAATTTTTTTTAAAATTGGGACTGAATGGAGCCGTCGAGTTTTTTCCATTCCTTGAGTGCAGTGGGAATAAATTTGAGCTTGTATTTATAACTCATCAATATTCACTTCGATGGCAGAAATTTTTTCATTTTGTCTTTCTTTCACAATCAACCCCAGCTGATAATCCTCGAGTTTTTCCATAAGTTGCTCATACGTTTCAGCCGGAACGAGATACGCTGTCGGTCTATTGTGATTGAGAATGGCTATGGGTTCGCCTTCTGCCTGGTCGATAATGGCACTGGGATTCTTTTTTAATTCCGATATGCTTGCTGAACAACTCGCTAAAACTGCTTTCATTTTTTCACCTTAATTGAGTTTAATTTTGTGCTAAATTATAACCATATTTTAGGTCTTAATTATCAATCGGTCAAGTATTTTTTTTGTTGTCACCGCCAAAAGAAGCGGGAAAATATAGGGTGTGCACCGCGCTCCATCACTACAAAAATTGCTATATAAGAAAATATAAAATACTTTAGAATTTAACCTTAACAATTTATTATTTTTAATTTTAATCAAGTAAAAATTTACACGCCCCGCACCTTTGGGGCTGAATTCTGATGAGAAAAAATGTCATTCCGAACGCAGGTGAGGAATCTAAACTGATCTTCAACAGTTATGAGGGGGGGATGCAGTGAAAGCCCTTGAAAATACTGGATTGACCTTTGAAGATTTTTAAAATGCGGTGCCACAGATTATGCTGATTTTTCTTTACAATTAACAAAATAT